>Ga0182015_10000359_pt1 | contig 65049 bp, 57 predicted proteins | sample 712P3MmetaG_FD_120478 | JGI IMG/M metagenome (GOLD analysis project Ga0182015, IMG submission 120478) | Permafrost microbial communities from Stordalen Mire, Sweden - 712P3M metaG | ecosystem: Environmental > Terrestrial > Soil > Wetlands > Permafrost | place: Sweden: Stordalen | collected...
CAGAATCCTAAAGTTTCTCCGGGAACGCGTCGAAAAACTAGATGATCCGCGAACAATCGGAGGAAGACTCCAGGGCACGCTAAGCGAGTTCTGGAAGTACCGCGTCGGCGACTATCGCCTCATTTGCTCCCTGCAAAACGACCGGCTTGTTGTACTGGTTCTTCGCATCGCTCGCCGCCGGGAAGTTTACACGCGTTAGCACCCTGGTGGAGCCGCTGCGCCGTACAGCCGACAGCCTGCCCTGAGCGAAGTCGAAGGGCCGTCCATCTCCACGCGTTCTAAAGCTTATTCGGCTTCGGACTATTCACGTCGGAATAATCGTAAAAGCCTTTTCCCGACTTTCTTCCGTACCAGCCTGCCATCACCAGACGCTTCAACAGCGGCGGCGACGCGAACCGGCGCTCTTTGAATTCGTCGTACATTACGTGGGTGATGTAATAGGTCGTATCGAGTCCGACGAAATCCAGCAGCGTGAACGGCCCCATGGGATAGCCGCAGCCCAGTTTCATAGCATTGTCGATGTCGTCGATCGAACCGACTCCTTCTTCGTAGGCGCGAATCGCGTCGAGCAGATACGGCACCAGCAGGCGGTTCACGATGAATCCAGTTTTGTCGCTGGTGCGCACCGGCACTTTGCCGAGCTTTTTCGCGAACTCGTAGGCGGTCTGGTAAACCTCATCCGATGTGGCAATCGTCCGAGCTACTTCTACTAACTTCATCAGCGGAACCGGATTGAAAAAATGTAATCCGATAAACCGTTCGGGCCGCTTGGTTGAGGTCAGCAACTCAGTGATGGAAATGGACGATGTATTCGAAGCGAAGATGGCATCTTTCTTCACGATGCTGTCGATGGACGCGTACATCTTCTTTTTCTCTTCGACGTTCTCGATAATCGCCTCGATCACGATGTCGCAGTCGGCTAGGTCCCGCTTATTCGTCGTGCCTTTCAGCCGAGCGCGAATAGCGTCTTTCTGCTGCGCTGTGATGCCTCCTTTTTCTGGAGGCCGTTCGGCAAATTTCGCCAACGACTTTTCAATTCCGGCAAAGCCTTTGTCGAGAAACTTCTGCTCAACCTCGAGCACGGTGACATCGAACCCAGCAGTCGCGGCAACTTGAGCGATGCCAGAACCCATGAGCCCGCAACCCAGAACACCGACTTTCTTAATTTCCATGATTGCTCCCAGAGAAAACAGCGCCATTGACCTGCCCGGATAAATCTTTAATTCCTTATTTTGATCTATGAAGATCGGCGTAGATCCGTGGCTAGATCTAGTTCAAACTCTCCACCACCATCGCAATTCCCTGCCCGCCACCGATGCACGCGGTTGCCAGGCCATACTTCTTTTTACGACGTCGCAATTCGTACAGCAACGTAATCACCAAACGAGTTCCCGTCGCGCCCAGCGGATGGCCTAGAGCAATCGCTCCGCCGTTCACGTTGGCTTTGTTGCGATCGAGGCCTAGCTCTTTCTCGACTGCCAGATACTGCGCGGCAAAAGCTTCGTTCACTTCGATCAAATCGATGTAGTCAAGTGTTAGCCCGGCTTTTTGGAGAGCGATCTTCGTCGCCGGAACCGGGCCGCGGCCCATGACTTTCGGTTCGACTCCGGCGATGCCCCAGCCAACGATTCGTCCCAGCGGTTTCAACCCGCGCTTGCCAACTTCTTCAAGCGACATAACTACGACCGCAGCGGCGCCATCGACGATACCACTGGCATTGCCCGCAGTGACGGTACCGTTTTTGCCAAACGCGGGCTTCAGCTTCGCCAGACCTTCCATGGTTGTCTGGGGACGACGATGATCGTCTTCGCTCAACGTCTCACCCGACGGCTCGCCTTTGCGATCCCTGAGGTGCACGGGAACGATCTCCTCTTGAAGGCGGCCGTCTTTATACGCGGCATCGGCCGCCTGCTGCGAACGCAACGCAAACTCATCCTGTGCCTGCCGGGTGATGCCCAGCTGCTCGCCGTAAAGCTCAGCAGTGTTGGCCATGTATAAACCGCAGTAGGTGTCGAGCAATGCGACCATGAGCGAATCTTCCAGTTTTCCGCCCGGAGCCAGAGTGAAACCGTCGCGCCCGCGGATAACGAATGGCGCTTGCGACATAGCCTCCATGCCCCCGGCGAGCACTACGTTAGCCTCACAAAGCTGAACCATCTGCGCCGCATTCACGATCGATTGCATCCCTGATCCACACAGACGATTCACGGTGAGCGCGGGCGTTTCGATGGGCAGACCGGCTCGCAGTCCAACGTGACGGGCGCCATAAAGAGCGTCACCTGAAGTTTGTTGCGCATTGCCAAAAACTACGTGGTCGAAATCTTTTGGTTCGAGCCCGGCGCGTTCGATGGCACACTTGCCCGCGATCGCGCCCAGTTCCTGAGCCGTAAAATCCTTCAGCTTGCCGCAGTAACGTCCAAAGGGCGTGCGCGCCCCGCTTACAATTGCGATGTCTCCTGGTTTCAACATTGGTTTCCTGTTCCTGGGTTCTCTACGAACTCACGCGATCAGAAAAGTTCTGAATGGGTTAGCCAAACTGGTTAGTTTAACAGCGGATGTAAGGGGGCGTAAACCGGACGCTGTGAGCGGTTGATCATTCAAAATGTTCGCGCGAGATTTCTCGCCCCGCTGGTGAAAGCGCAGGGCTTCGAAATGACGACGTTCACAACAAGGGGCAAACTTGGTTGGCACAATAATCCGCAGGTTGAAAAAGATTGTTAGGCGACAGCGGCGGTTGCGAATGAGGCGGCCAGCGCGACGATCTTGCCCGCGCCCTGGCCTTTAGCGGTATACAGAGCTTGTTCGGCGCGGTTGATCACTTCAGTCACGATGTCGACAGGGTCGTACTCGCCGCGCAGTACCGCTTCCGCGAGGCCGGCATTGAAGTGGATGGACTGTTGTTTCTCCGGCAGCCGCACTTGAGCCAGGAGCCGCTGCAGCTTTTCGGCGGCCATGATGCCTTCTTTTTCTGTGGTTTCTCCGAGGACGATGGCAATGGAGGTAGTTTCGTAGCGGAATGCCAAATCGTTTTGCCGGATGTTGGCGGCAAACAGTTGTCCGATTTGCTGCATCAAGGCTTCCACCGCCGATTCGCCGAACTCTCGCAACAAAGCAGATTTTTCGCCGAACTGCATCAGCAAAACTGTGAGCGGCGTGCTTTGCTGGGCATTACGCCGGGTTTCCGCCATCAGCAAGTCGAGATAGGAAGCTCGTTTCAGCAGACCCGACTGCTCATCCGTCACTGAAAGATTTTTCACCAGACGGCGAAGTCCGGCGTTGTTCAGCGCGATCACAATCTGGTCGGTAATGGTTTTCAATACCATTACGTCGTTAGAGCCCCAGGAGTGCGGTTTGGTATCCATCAACAGCAAGAGGCCAACGTGCTCTGATCCGTCATTGAGCGCGAGGGCCAGCACCGAGGTTACGGCCAACTGGGTAAAGGCGTCACGAATCGCTGCCAGGTCAGGTCCGGCTTGCACATCCGCAATCATGATGGCGCCGCCGCGGCTGATGGCCAAATCGTGCACAGTGGTTACAATTTTTTCCAGAATGCGTGGCTCGCTTGGTTTGGCCACGTCGCCGCAATACTCTTTCACACTGGTGGTGTGCAATCCGGGCTTGCGCATGGCAATCACGCAGCGGCCAACTTTCCACTGCGCGCCGATTTCTTTGGCCCCGGTTAACATAACCGCGTCTGCGTTGTTTTGCTTATAAAGTTTGCGGGTGATTTCTGCCACTCGTGCGAAGCTGCTGACATCGGTGGCTTCACTCAATCCCGCAACCCCGGTTTGTGGTCCCCGCGGCTCGACCGGAGCCGACGATGCGGGCGTCGTCGTTGTAGGAGTTGGTCCGGAATATCGCGGATTCAATCCTGCCGTCATATACAGTTGCCGGAGATCGGCGTTGCGCTCTTCCTCACGAGGAAATAATTCCTGAATACGCTGCAGCCGTTCAACCGCCTTGGAACGCATGCCGTATTGCACCAGAATCTCGGCTTGCAACATAAGATCCTGGAGGGCAGCCGCGCCCAGCATTTTTTCCTCACCCGGCGCCGGCGCCGACGCCGTGTCCGCCATGCTGGAGAAGCGCGAAGCAATCACTTTGAAGCGATTGTCGTCGATTTTTCCGCGCAACATTTCAAGCCGCTTCTGGTGTCCGGATTCGTATGCATCCACTTCGGCAGCGCGATCCAGCGAATCAGCCGCTTTTGCATAGTTGCCGACGCTGCAGTAAAGATCGAAGAGTTTGAGCAGGGTCTGGCAGTAATCGCTCTCCCGATTGGAAGCGTTGAACTGCTCACCCATGAATTCAAGCATTTCCGGCGAAGCCCGGTGGCGAGCCGAGATATCCTGAATCATGGTAAGGAAGGCCCTGCGATCTCCCTTGCGGCGATGGTACTGCTCTAGTTTTCGACCCAGGGCAACTGCCTCGGCGTCCTGATTGGCGTCGATAAATTGCCCGACGAGGTTAGCAATCTCTTGTACCCGCGAAGGATTTTCCTCGAACAACTGCCACAGCAACGGTTCGGCTTCGGTCAAACGATTGGCGGACAGGAGGGCTTTTGCGTAAGTATCGCGTAACTCCTCGCTCGGAGAACCCGCGCTGACCAACGATTCCAGGACGAAAATCGCAGCTCCCGATTGCCCTTGCTCCAGCAGACTTTTGCTGTAGCCCAGGGCAATTTGGGAATCGGTCGAGTCTTCCGCATAAGCGCGCTCCATCCATTGCGAGGGGCTCTTGCCTGCAGCCTGCGCTAACTGAGCGAGTCTCAGGAATGCCGCCGCGGCAGCCTTGCTGTCGCCCAGTTCAGAGGAAAGCTCGCCCAGGCGTTGCAGGTTAGCTTCGCTCGAATCCAGCACGAGCAGGCGCTTTAAGGCGGGTAGAGAATCTTTTTTTCGTCCCTGTTTGGTTAACTCCTGAAACACGATTTCGTATGTCTCCAGCGCCTGCTTGGGATGGGATTTTTCCAGCAACTCGCCGAACTTCAACTTCTGTTCCCAGGTGGGAGTGACAAAACGCCCCAACTTTTTGTAAGTTAGGCTGGCGCGAGTAGCGTCGCCGACCTCGATCTGGCGTTCGAACAGGTCGCCAAGCAGCTTTACAGCTTGAGGAATTCTTTGCAGAGAGAGGCAAAGGTCGGCGGCCATCTGGCAAACGGTATCATTGCCGGGTTCTGCCGCCAGGACCTGCAGGTAGTCTTCCAGCGCTTCGGCGGTTTTTCCCTTCTGCAGAAGCTTTTCCGCGCGCTCCACGCGTTTTGTGATTTCAGCTCGATCCATTCGCTTAACAGTTTCTGCCATGACTTGCGCCGCGCGGAGTAACCCATAGAAAGTCTAGGAGCAGGTTACCAGCGCGGGCAATGACGGAACGTACCAACGCGATTACGAAAGTCATCAGCGAATAACTGTTTGGGAAATAAGCGCTTTCTGATATATGTCCGCAATGCCTTTGCAGCTCTCCAATAACCCGGAAAACGTTTCCACTAAACAGGAAAGCGGGCTCCGTCACCAGCTCAGCGCCGGCCAGATGGCTATGGTGGCGGTTGGCGGTTCTATTGGGACGGGGCTACTACTGGGTTCAGCCGCCGCTATTCAGATTGCTGGCCCCGCGGTGATTCTGAGCTTCGCCTTGGCCGCTTTCATATGCTGGACGGTGACTATGGCGTTCGGCGAGCTGTCGAGCGTGCATCCCGGTGCGGGTTCGTTCGGCCTGTACGCCGATCTGTATCTCAATTCGTGGGCTGGATTCGTTTCGCGCGCCGGATACTGGATTGCCATTTCGGTATCGATAGGAGCCAATCTGGTGGCCTCGGCAACCTATATGCGCTATTGGTTCCCTGCGGTCCCCGCTGTGCTGTGGGTCGGGTTGTTTTCGGTTGTGCTCATCGTTATCAATCTGCGGAGCGTCAGGGATTACGGACGATTTGAATACTGGTTCGCGATGGTGAAATTGGTGGCCATGGTGATGTTCGTGGTTATTGGTGGAGCGTTATTGGCCGGTGGGAGCGTCACAGCACAATACACGGCGCAAGGAGGATTTTTCCCCAATGGCGCGATGGCGCCTTTACTGGCCCTGACGTTCGCGCTTTACACGTTCGGCGGAATCGAAATGGTGGCTATTACCACCGGGGAGTCCCGCAATGCGGAGGAAATCCCTCGCGCGGTTAAGTGGACTTTCGCCATCCTGGCAATGGTTTATCTTGGCGCAATCGTGGTGCTTGTTGGAGTGATGCCGTGGAATCGGGTTGGCGTCACTGAGAGCCCTTTTGTCACGATCTTTAGAAAGGCCGGCATTCCGGCGGCGGCCAGCATAATCAGCTTCGTAATTCTTACAGCCGCACTATCTGGTGCGAACGCCAATCTGTATGCTGCGTCGCGAATGCTGTTCTCGTTGGCGCGGAGGGGTTGGGCGCCGGCCGCGCTGGGGCGGTTGAATGCGGCGGGCTCGCCAAATCTCGCGTTGCTGGCTTCGTCTTACGGTATTGTCGTTGCGGTGGTTTTGGAAACATGGGCGGCAAAGAACGCCTTCGTTTACATACTTAGTGGTGCGCTATTCGGGTTAATGCTTGCGTGGCTGGTATCGCTGGCCGCGCACATTTCGTTTCGCCGGCGAATGAGTTCCGCCCAAATCAAGGCTCTTCCGCTGCGTTCGCCGCTGGGCGTTTGGGGATCGCTGCTCGGCCTTGCTCTGTTAAGCGCAGCTACCCTAAGGACGTGGTGGGATTCGCGCGTCAGTCTCATTAGCGGAGTAGCAAGCCTGTTGATTCTTACAGCGACCTACACGTTCCTGCGGGTTGCGAACCGAACGCCGGTTAGCGATACGTCAAACTAGCCTGCAAATTCAGCGAGCGGCCATTCGCAGCGTGAAATTGTCCGATCAATGGCAAAACCGCGAACTCTGCGGTTACGTGTGGTGTAATAGAAGGTAGTCAAACTGATGCCTTCCAGCCGTACAATCTTTCGCCGCCGGATGCTGGCGCTTCACCGCAATCTTCGCGGAGCGCGAATGATTGTGCGTGCATTCGTATCCACGGATCATCCGCTGCTGGCGCACATTATCCCCATACGCCGCTGTAACCTGGCTTGCGAGTACTGCAATGAATATGACGATTTCTCCAAACCTGTGCTCACCGAAACCATGTTCGAGCGCGTGGACAAGTTGGCCGAACTGGGCACGTCCGTTATCACGATTAGCGGCGGGGAGCCGCTGCTGCATCCCGATCTGGATGAGATAATTCGCCGCATTCGCCAGCGAGGCATGATCGCGGGGCTGATTACGAATGGCTATCTTCTGGTGGCAGAGCGCATTCAGAGGCTGAATCGGGCTGGGCTCGAATGGTTGCAGATCTCAATCGATAACGTCACGCCGGACGATGTCTCCAAGAAGAGCCTCAAGGTGCTGGACAAAAAGCTGGAATTGCTCGCGGAGCATGCTGATTTTCATGTGAACATTAATTCCGTAGTCGGTGGCGGAGTGTGCAATCCGCACGATGCTTTGACCATCGGCAAGCGGGCGGTGGCGCTGGGTTTCAGTTCGACCATCGGAATCATTCACGACGGCAGCGGACAACTGCAGGCGCTCACCGAGGAAGAACGGCGCGTCTATCACGAGATGAAGGGGATGGAGAAGAGCAGCTTCACCCGCATCAATGGCTTTCAGGACAACATTGCTCAGGGGCGGCCAAACCAATGGCGCTGCCGCGCCGGAGCGCGATATCTATATATCTGCGAAAACGGCCTGGTGCACTACTGCTCTCAGCAGCGCGGATATCCTGGAATTCCGCTGGAGAAATATACGGTGCACGACATTCGCCGCGAGTACGTGACCGAAAAATCCTGCGCTCCGCATTGCACTGTCTCATGCGTGCATCAGGTGTCGATCTTCGATTCGTGGCGGGCTCCGCAGCATGCGGAGGAAAATGATTCAGCCACGCGTGACCTGGTGCAAATCGAGTAACGTTTGTAGAGACCTAGCTGACCAACGTCTCTCTGAGTAAGTGGGTTATTTCTTTTGCGCTGTTGGCGGCAGCAACCCATTCAGGCGCAGATACATCGCGGCGGCGCTGTAATGATCCGCCCAGTCGTTGGTGAGAGCAATCAGCGCGAATGCCACGGTCGCTTGTTTTCCTCCATAAAGCTCGATGCTGTCGCCAAGTTTTGAATCGTCCACGTTCTTGAGTGCAGCCTGGCAGAACATGAACGACTTTGTCAGCCCCGCCTGCAACCGTTCCTTATCGGTTTCCGGCATCGGTTTCATTGGCGGCGGCGGCATATTGGCGGCTTTGCTGCACAGTTCAATATTCGACATCGTCATGTGTATTACCAGATGACCGAAAGTTTGCTGCGCGGGCGTTGGGCTCCAGCCAAATTTATCGGCAGGCATTTCGTCGACGGCCGCGAGTAAATTTGTCTGCCGCCGCTCCGCGACTTCCTTCACCACGTCGGTTACCGGATTCTTGCTGCTCATTGTCTTCGCCTGAGCAGGTTTGTTTGTGTCGGCTTTAGTTGGTTCAGATTTGTCTTGTCCGAAAATAAAAGAGGACAGCGCAAGCACAGCGAAGAAAATAGAGATCCGTTTCATAATGTCTCCCGTTTGTCCCTTAGGATAACTCCGACAGGATCAGTTATCTAGGTGGTTGGTTGCTTGGCGCTGAAAATGAGGATTGTAGCTCCGGAATAGAAGATACACAACCGATCAATGGAGGCCGGGCGTCCCGCCCGGCTGGACGGGCGAGACATCCGTCCTGCATTAATCTAGGTCATTACTTCTGGAGTTGCTTCGAGCAGACTGCGAGTGTAGGCATGCTGCGGGCGTTCGGTGATTTGTTCGGTGGGGCCGATCTCGACGATCTTTCCGCGATACATCACCGCGATCCGAGTCGCGAGGAAACGCACCACAGGCATGGAGTGCGAGATAAAAAGATAGGTCAGGCCGAATTCGCGCTGCAGTTGCGCCATTAAATTCACGATCTGTGCTCCGACGCTTACGTCGAGAGCAGATACCGGTTCGTCAGCCACAATGAATTTCGGATGCAGCGCCAACGCTCGCGCGATTCCGATGCGCTGGCGCTGGCCTCCGCTGAATTCGTGCGGAAAACGGCGCATGGCCGATGCATCAAGTCCCACGGCTCGCAGCAGTTCCGCAACCCGCGTCGATCGGGCAGCAGCACTCATCCGCTCATGAATAATTAGCGGTTCGTTGATGACATCTTCCACGCGCATGCGAGGGTCGAGCGATCCAAAAGGATCCTGAAATATGATTTGCATGTCGCGGCGCAGGCTTCGCATCGCAGAGTTGCTCGCGGTCAGCAGGTCGCGGCCTTCGAAAACAATTTTGCCGGAGGTTGGCTCAATCAAGCGAAGAATCAACCGGCCCAGCGTGCTTTTTCCTGACCCCGACTCGCCGACCACACCGAGGGTTTCGCCGGATTCAATATCCAAAGATACGTCATCCACGGCACGAACTTCGCCTTTTGCGCCTCCGCCAAAAATGGATTCGCCAAGCGGAAACACTTTGGTCAGATTGCGGACTTCGAGCAGGGGCACGAATGAGATGGTAACAGCAAGCTAAGCCACGGATGGCGCGGATCAAAGCGGATAACAGCTCGGGAGGTTCTGTTCCCCAAGGTCAATCCGCGAAAATCCGTGGCGATGTTCTTAGCGCCAGGCGATCATGGGCACTGCTAGCAGCGCTGCGACCATCCCCAAGGCCTTCCACCGAGTGAAGTGTTCTCGCAGGATGAAGCGGGCCAGCAACACGGTGACTGCGGGATAGAGCGAGCTGAGAACCACGGCTGCGTCCAGCCGGCCGGTTTGGCTGGCGCGAATAAATAAAACGCTGCCGACAACGTCGAGGCAGCCAGCGAGCACGCCGAACCCGATGCCCGAGCCGTCGATATTGCGAGGACTTCGTCCGATCAAAACGATCGTGGCGGTGAGTATGAACGATGCCACCTTCGACGTGGCGGCTAACCAGAAAGCTGAGGCATCGCCCGCCTGCTTCATGCATAGATAGAATCCCGCGAAGCCAATACCGGCGAGCGCGGCCATGCCAATGCCTTCCGGAGGGCTGTCATCTTCGCTGCGGGAGATGAGCCAGATTCCGGCCGCGGCCAGCACAAAACCGGCGATTTGCGCGGCCTGCGGAAGTCCCTCGCGAAACATCCCGAAAACGGTGGGGATCGCAGCGCCAAGAACTGCCGCGACCGGTGCGGTCAGGCCCATTCTTCCAGAAGACAGCGCGCGGTAAAAAATCGCCAGCGCGCCGCCGCCCGACAGGCCTCCCAGCAAAGCCCAGGCCGCTGCAGTTCGCGAGGGAAATGGCGAATGAGCGGCCAGCGCGAGGCCTGCCATAAGAAGCAGCCCGCTAACGTGCGCTATGGCTGTTAAGACGAAAGCGTTGGTCCGCCGCGAAGCATATCCGCCAACGAAATCGCTTGTCCCCCAGGAAAAAACAGCGGCCAGGCTGAAAGCAGTGGGCGCGGTTAGCGATGGCTGCATCATTTAATGAGGAAGTAGACGAGACTATCACGCTACCGGACAAGAGACATGCACTTCGCTGTGCGCGAAGAGTGAGTTACTGCACCTGCTCCGAAGTCGAAGCGGCCACGGGAATCTCTGCCGCCAGTTTTTCCAGCAGGCTTTCGAGGTGATCGAGAACCTCCTCAGCAAGTGTCGCCTTTAGCACAAATTTCAGCATTCCGTCGGGGGTGAATTGCGCGCCACGCTGTGACGATACGAATCGCGCCAGCTTACCCGGATCAATCCCAGCATTTTGACGGAACTTAACAGTGATCAGATCGCGCTTGCGTTCGATTGCGTTAACGCCCACTCTCAACGCCAGCAGTTTGAGCGAAGCGTAATCGAGCAGATTGCGAACGGCTGCAGGTGGCTCCCCGTAACGGTCTTCCAATTCGGCGCCCACGTCACTGAGTTGAGATTCAGTTTCGACGCCAGCAATTCGTTTGTACATTCGCAGCCGCTGGTTCTCCTCGGGAATGTAGTTCACGGGGATGCGAATATTTAAACCGAGATTGAGTTGGGTCTCGGCCTCGTCGGGCGCGGCTTCCCCCTTCATTTCACGCACGGCACGATCGAGCATTTGCGTGTACAACTCGAAGCCGATGGCTTCAATGTGGCCGCTCTGTTCTCCGCCCAGAAGGTTGCCGGCGCCGCGCAGTTCCAAATCCAAGGCGGCAATTTTGAATCCCGCGCCGAGATCGGAAAATTCCTTCAGTGCGGCTAGGCGTCTGCGCGCAATCGGGGTAAGCTCGACATCCGCTGGAATTAACAGATACGCATAGGCTCTGCGATTTGATCGGCCTACACGTCCACGCAGTTGATAAAGCTCGGACAATCCAAATCGATCGGCACGGTTGATGACGATGGTGTTGCAGAGCGGTATGTCGAGGCCATTCTCAATGATGGTCGTCGCCACCAGAATGTCGGCCTGGTGATGCATGAACTTCAGCATCACCTTCTCCAGTTCTCCCTCCGACATCTGGCCATGGCCAACAATGATGCGCGCCATTGGAACTAACTCCTGCAACTTCGCGGCAATCTCCCAAATGCTTTCCACGCGATTGTGTACGAAATATACCTGCCCACCACGTGCGAGTTCCTGCTCGAGCGAAGATTGAATCAGTTTTTCGTCCCAGCTTGCCACTACAGTTTGAATGGCGATGCGGTCCTTCGGCGGCGTCTCAATCACGCTCATGTCGCGCATGCCGACCAAAGACATGTGCAGCGTACGGGGAATCGGAGTGGCCGACATGGTTAGAACGTCCACTTCTTTCCGCATCTGCTTCAGACGTTCTTTGTGTCGAACTCCGAAGCGCTGCTCTTCATCGACAATGAGCAAACCGAGGTCGGGGAACTTTATATCCTTTGACAGCAGGCGGTGGGTGCCGATGAGAATGTCTATTTTCGCGGCTTCGACTTTTTGCAAAATTTCTTTTTGCTGCTTTGCCGAGCGGAAGCGGCTGATCATTTCAATCTTGACCGGAAACGCCGCGAAGCGCTGTTTGAAAGTTTCGAGATGCTGGAAGGCAAGCACGGTTGTGGGAGCCAGGACCGCGACTTGCTTGTTGTCGTTGACCGCTTTAAAAGCGGCGCGCATAGCGATTTCCGTCTTGCCGTAGCCGACGTCGCCGCACAACAAGCGGTCCATGGGCTGCGACGATTCCATATCGCGCTTTACGTCGGTAATTGCGAGGTCCTGATCTTCAGTCTCGGTGAATTCGAATGTGTCTTCGAACTCGCGCATCCATTGATTATCCGGCGAGAACGCGAAACCCTTGGCCGCCCCGCGTTCCGCATAAAGTTTGAGTAACTCGTCGGCCATGTCTTTCATGGCCTTGCGCACGCGAGCTTTGGTTTTGGCCCAAGCAGCGGTTCCCAGATGGCTGAGCGGCGGCTTCGCGCCTTCGGACGAACGGTATTTTTGGATCAGGTCGAGCCGCGTCAGCGGAACATATAACCGCGCGCCTTCCGCATACTCCAGCAGCATGAACTCGGCATTGCCATCGCCCTGGTTGATTTCCTTCAGCCCCTGATATTGCCCGATCCCATGTTCGACGTGGACCACGTAATCGCCTACCTGCAGATCACGGAAGTCAGAAAGGAATGCGGAAACTTTCGACTTGCTGCGTTGCGGGCGCGAGACCATCGATTCGGATTCGTCAAACAGATCGCGCGAACCGAGGATTGCGAGGTGTGCGTCAGGCAGTACGACGCCGTCGGGCACGTAGGCTTTGGCCAACGTGCTAGTCAGGATTTCGCCGGCGAAATACGCGGATTCGTCGGCGTAGCTTTCGCCGCCGCGAGTACGGCTGCCCAAGCGGAAAGAAAGGCTGTACTCGCTGAAAACGTCCGCGAGACGCTCGACTTCACCAATGTTTGGAACGGCAATCAGCACACGGTTCTGTTCGCCAATCTGTTTTTTCACCTCATCCAGCATCGCTGGGATCGCGCCATGAAAGCGTTGTGCCGGCTGCGTATGGAAGCTAACTGCCGCGCTTGTTTCGGGGCGCGCGATTTCGAGGTGCTCAATAGATGCACCCGGAAGACTAGTCAAATTCCGCCACCAATCCTGGGGAGGAACATACAAATCCGTGGGACGAACCAGGTTCCCGATTTCGCTGCGCTCGTGCGCCTCTTCGATGCGCGACCAGGCGTTATCAAACTCCTGCTTGAGGCTTTCCGGTTCATCGGCCAGAATTGCAGCTTGTGGCAGAAGGTCAAAGATGGTGCGGTCCGCGCCCGCCACCGGCGCATAAAACTCCCAGCCCGGGAAAACGCTGACTCCGCCCGAGCGCACGGCTTGCTCGACAACCTCTTCGGAGCCGGTAATCCGCTTGCCTGATAAGCGGACATGTATCGCACCAAGCAGATCGTCGCTGACCGGGGTTTCAGTCAGCGGAAGCAGCAGCGCTTCGTCGACCGGAGTGGAAGACCGCTGCGTGGCTGGATCAAACTTGCGAATGGATTCAACTTCATCGCCAAAGAACTCGATGCGCAGAGGCCGGTCAGCCTCGGGGGAATACACATCGAGGATGCCGCCGCGAAGAGCGTACTCGCCCGGCATTTCCACCACATCAGTCGAGGCGTAACCTACCGTATTCAGATGGCGCAGTAAAGGTTCCACATCCAGCGTCTCGCCCCGCCGAACCATGCGTGCCAGATCAGCGTAGTATTCCGCGGAGCGGAGGCGCACCGCCGTCGCCGCAATGGGCGATACCAAAATTGAAACCGCTCCTGTGGCAATTTTCCATAACGCAACGGCGCGTTCTTCCTGGATTTCAGGATGTGGCGAAAGATTCTGGAACGGGAGAACATCTCGGGTCGGGAGCGAGACTATTGAGTCGGGATCGCTTCCACCGATCAACTCATGGAAAGCTTGCAGCACGGGAGCAAGCTCTTCTGCGGCGCGATTGTCCTGAACCACCACGATGAATGGGCGCCCAGCGTTTTTCTGCAATAAAACCAGCAGCAAAGCTTTCGCAGTGGGAATAAGTCCGGAGACACTTATACGTCCTGTACCCTCGCGGAGGTGGGAGGCTACACGTAAGAAGGCGGGCAACTTTTCCACGTCCGTGAAAAGATCACGAACGAAAGGAAGAACCATGCAAGGATATTTTAGCAGGAGAAAGACGCAAGAGTTCTAAGCGGGCTTCGCTCGACGACAGCCGGGGCTTTCCCGCGCTTGTTCACTGGATCGTTGCTGATGCTTGCCCGTGCACAGTGCGATGCGGGCATTGGGCGTACGTGGGTGTTCACTCTTTGCTCTGCGTTCCATCCAAGTGAAGGATCATCGTTTTGAAGTTCATCGTTACGGTTTGTGCCTGCTGAAGGAGATCGATCCCCAAGTTTCCATAAAACCATTTCGCCACATCTCTTTGGTTGGTATTAAGGATGTGAGCCGGCACAAGCCGAACCGGCAACCCGCCCAGTTCGAGCGTTACCTTGGGCAGGGACGTAACTTCGTATTTCTGCTCTCCTCCCATCCCGGTTACCGCATGAGAGGCGTGGGTGCCTGATGTGCGGATCAGATCGCCTGCGACATCGGCAAATTTCGGCCACAGGTCAGAAGTGTCGGCCCCCGTGTCTAAAATAAAGGGCAGTCTGTGGTTCTCGAATCGAGCCAGCGTGATGACATTCATGTCATCAAAGCACATATTTGCTGCTGATGGATCAGCGGCCTCCGGGGACCTGTCCAATTCAAGTGCGCCATCGCGGTTCCACTTCAGCGAACCCAATGCCCATAACACTGGTAGGCCAATCAGTCCTCGTTCACCGGCCTGCATGTCTACGAATGGCTGCTGCGTTTTATCTGCGACCAGAAACGCGACGTTCTTCAGCTCGATACCTCCCAAATTCAAATCCTTAGCCTGCGCAACGCGAAATAGGGTGCTGTTACCGTTTATGTCTTTGGAACCCGATTTTACATTTTGAATTTCCATGCCGAACTGCACAGCATCTAGCTCGCTTATTACTGAGAGATTCGCGCCTGTATCGAAGGAGTACGAGGCTTTCTTACCATTAATCAGCAATGGAAGCTTGCCTTTATCCATTCGGATGTTCGCGCGCATAGCTCCCTGGACGGATTGGTCTGGAAAGCGACTTATCGCTTCGAGAATGGGGCGCGACTCTCGCGCATCAGTGTCATTCGGCGAGATGGTCAAGAGGGCGTCGACTTCTTGCAGGGAGCGGCGGTATTGTCCCTGTCGTAGCGCAACTCCGGCGAGGATGTTATGGATTCGCTTGGCTGTGTCGGAGTCTGGCTTAGAGGCTAGCGCATCGCGTAATCTCTCTTCACATCTAGCGATGTTATTGAAGGCACATGCAACTTCCCCGGCATAAAAATCGGAAACTTGCGTGTGCATCTGTATCTGGTCGCGAAGGGCAAATATCTGGTGCGTTCTTGATAGATGGCTAAGCTGCGGCTGTTCTCGAACGCCCGTGAAAATCAAAACCAGTGAAACAAGGATTCTTGAGATCATAGCTGACTCGGAATCGATGCATTCAGAACGGCCGCGGACGATCTTTCTGGTGGTAACCTCACGAGAATCTACTGCCCCCGCAGCAATGGCCGGGTCAGGCAGGTGGGGCCGCCTCCGCCGTTGATGCACAGCGCGGAGCCTGGAAAAATTCGAACTTCGAATCCTGCCTCGCGTAGTTTCAGATTCGTCTTGGCGTTTTCTTCCAAGGCCAGCAGATGCTTTTCGCCTAACGAAAGTACATTGCAGGCCAATGTCTCTCGCTCCGAATAATCAATCTCGATGAACTGATAGCCGCGCGCTCTCAGTAGCTCTATGGTTTCAACCGCCAGCCATGGCAAGTCAACTAGCACGGTTTTTTCATCTAGCAGGCTCATTAACGACATTAAATGCAAGCATGTTGATGGGCCCAGCGCGTGCGGCAGAGGCGCGGAAAGAACCTCTACTCCCTTTGGCCTCAGCAACGCGCGCATCTGCTGGATGCCTTGCGCATTAGTGCGATAACCGTTGCCGATGAGCAACGTCTTCGCATCGAGCCAAACCATATCTCCCGCTTCCGCGGTGGCCGGAGCCGTAATTTTGGCAAGCATCGGGATGCCGAGAATCTGGCAAAACGATCCATGATGTTTGCCTTCAGGGATTCGGTTCGTTTTGCCCGGACGCATCAAAATCAAACCAAAGTCGGTCGGCAAAGACGCATCGTGGGCGTAGATGGCATCGAGCGAGAGCTCCATGGCTGGAGGGATATCTTCAACTTCGGCACCGCACGCTTGCAGTTCCCGGCATAAAGCCTCGTGCTGCAACTGAGCCATTGCGAAGTCTGGCTTATGCCCAAAGCCAAGCTCGCGCCAGCGGGCGGCCCGCTCCGGTTGATGCCAGCAGGCGGTGCGCGGCGAACAAACCAGCACCCGCTTAAGCGCGCCTACCATGGAGTGCCCGTTGAAACGCGGTTCGGGCGCAGTCTGGGGCATCGCGTCTACAACAAATTTTTCGAAGCCGCCGACCATGAGAGAAATTTAAACTGGTAACCTGGCAAAAGCAATATGGGAAGCGCCATCGGCCAACCCGAGGACGACAGCGTCGAGGAATATTTGGTCCTTGACTGGAGACGCGAAGAACCTGGATCCCTCGGTGCGTAGTTACCGGAACGCCTGGCTTTCAGAATTCCACGTGGGCACGGAACGAAGGCACAGTTACCGGCCCACGGTCGCGGTTGTATCCGGGGTCGTTGATATGCTGCACGCCGGGAGCGACGTAGATGCCGCGCCACACGTGGACCGTATAAAAAGACTCAACGATGTTTTCACGACCGTAATTCAGCCTGCCATCGCCAAGAAGAAAACCCAAGCCGCCGTCAGCCAGATAAATCTGGTGGTCTTTGCAAATTCCGTTTGTCACGAAGGCAACCCCTGCCCTGTCCTGCTTGCGATGCCACCAGGCGCCGCTTGCGCGCACTCCTCCGGAGAAAGTTTGATCATCCTCTGTATATGCGAAGGATTCAGTCTTGCCGTTATCCCATCCAAAGCGGCCAAACGCAGTCAGATGCCGGGTTAGATCTTGCTCCACATTCACACCAAATCCGTATTTGCGAGTGATGTGCCAGGGATGGTCTGTGATTTCCGGAACAGGTGTCAGGTGGGCCTCAAAGTTAGCGATGGCCTGGCGATAAATACCCATGTTGGCATAGTTGGTGTAAGCCAACAGACGAATCACGCCGGCTTTTTTCGGAATTACCCCGTGCCGTAACTCGTATTCGAAGTTTTCCGCATGCGCCTGCCACACCTTCCACACCAGATCGATTCCGTTCGCGACTTTGGGCATGAGGCCCTCGCCGAAGCGAAAGCCCCAATTGCGGTCCTCATAATCGGCGGTAGCACCGACGGTGTAGCCGCGCGTGTCGGCGGCATAGTCCCAGGCTCCGTTGTTGTCAATCGTCCAGTTGGTGAATTGGAAGTGGGTATCTGAGCCTGCCGAATTTATGTCAAAAAAGTCCGGCATACTGAACTTGCCGAAGCGGACTTCCAGCCGGCGGCGTGGCAGTTCATCAAAAAGCGACAGAGCAGTGCGCCCATTTTCGATTTTATCTTTACTCAACGCAAACACTTTGTGAATCATTCCCCGGGCCAGATACGGCTCTTTGCTCAATAATGGGTTGCGCACGATATCGAGATCGGTATTACCCGCGAGCCCGAATCCCTCGCTCAGAGCCGCTCCGCCAGCCTCCTCAACGTCTGCAAGAAGTTCAGTGGAATTGTTGAGGCGCACGCCCGTATATAGGGTCAATACGCGCGATGTAGCTTTCTCGTAGTGCGGGCTTAGACTGTGCGGCCCGCTGTAAAGGGCGGGAAAAGGAGGATGCGTCTGGAAGATGAAATTCATTTGCCCGGAAAGCCAGAAACGCGTGTCCTTCAAGTGCGGAAGCATGGTTTCAACGACTTCGTCCGGGGGCGGATCGGGTGCATCGGCCGGAGGCACTTCAGGCGGTATGGGGCTGGACCGCTGGGGAGGGGATGGATACTCCACTTGCTGCGCGACTGCGGGCGAAATTACGGGAAGCATCGCGACCAACGAAAGGGCGGAAATTGGCCCTGTCCATCGCCATGCCAACTTGAAAATGAATTTCAATTTCATAATCGAAGATTAGGTAGTTGGAAAAATCATCGCAATGGTTAATCTCACCATCAGATGTGACTTCCATCACTTTTTTGCCACTCGTATTCCACCGAGCTTACATACGCTTAGTTACGAGAATGTTACAGGCCGAGAATCCAGCTAGGCATACCCTCGTTTGGCGGAATGGAATGACTATGGATTTCTGTCCGCTCTTTGTATATCATACCCCAGTATGGTATTGGAAGGCGCGAAAATGAGGAAATCGGAAAATGACAGATAAGATTCCGGAAATTTCAAAAGAGAAACAGAAGCTTCTGTTCCGCATCAAGCGGATACGCGGTCAATTCGCAGCCGTCGAGCGCGCCCTGACCGCCGGAGACGAATGTGCCGACATCCTCATGCTGTTGGCGGCCATTCGCGGCGGAGTTAATGGGTTAATGGCTGAAGTTCTGGAAGATCACATCCGCCTGCACATGATGAAGCCTGATCATGCCGTGGATTCGCCGGAAGAGTTGGGAGAGGATTTAATTGGACTGGTTCGTGCCTATCTCAAATAACGGGCGGGTGTGTGCGTAGCAAAACCTCATCAAAAAAATCAGGACAGCTCGGAGCCCCCCGAAGCTGTCCTCGAAACCCTCCCGGTTAGAAGGGGTGTGCTGGAATTACCCTACTGAAAACGTATTGCTGGAGTGTTGCTAAAATGTAAATATCCGGTAAATTCGTTACCACCAAAGTAGCCCCTTTTTTGGTTTTGGAATTGCCCTTTCGGATTGCCGAGAAACCCACCCAAGCCGCCTCCCGCTGTTAACATGGATCACCAGTTTTCTTTCGGAGAGCCCATGGCCCGCAAAATGGACGTGTCTCGCAAGCTGCAGCAACGCGCCGAGCAGATGATTCCGGGAGGCGTTAATTCGCCGGTACGCGCTTTCCGTTCGGTGGGCGGAGACGCGCCTTTCATTGTGCGCGGCCAGGGTTCGCACATTTTCGACGCAGATGGTAACGAGTACATTGATTATGTCGGATCGTGGGGCCCGCTTATTCTCGGACATGCTCCCGCCAAAGTGATCGAAGCCATTATGGATGCGGCGTGCAATGGCACCAGCTTCGGCGCTTCCACACCCAGCGAGGCTGACCTGGCTGAGATTGTGCTTTCAGCATTTCCTCATATACAGAAGGTGCGCTTCGTCAGCTCCGGTACGGAAGCGACCATGTCGGCCATTCGGCTGGCGCGCGCTTACACCAAGCGTAAGTACATTGTGAAATTCGAGGGCTGTTATCACGGACACGCCGACGCCTTGCTAGTGAAAGCTGGCTCAGGCGTGGCTACGCTTGGGATCCCCGGCTCAGCCGGCGTTCCCGACGAGTTCATTCAATTCACTCTGGCTTTGCCTTTCAATAATGTCGACGCGCTCGAACATGCGTTCAAGAAATTCAAGCACGAGATCGCCTGCGTGATTGTTGAACCGGTCGTGGGGAATATGGGTTGTGTTCCAGCTTCCGGCGGATACCTGGCTGCGCTTCGTCTGATTACTCAGCGAGAGAAGAGTGTGCTCATTTTTGACGAAGTCATGACCGGCTTCCGTCTCGCCTTCGGCGGCGCGCAGGAGCTTTACGGAGTCACGCCGGATCTGACCACGATGGGAAAGATTATCGGCGGCGGACTCCCGGTGGGCGCTTACGGCGGACCTTCGGAGATCATGAACTTGGTCGCGCCGCTCGGGCCCATGTATCAGGCTGGAACGCTTTCGGGCAATCCGCTGGCTATGGCCGCCGGATTAGCCACACTACGCCATTTACGGGAACACAAACAAGAAATTTATCCGCAGATCGACAAACTGAGCGGGGAACTGGTGGAAGGAGTCGCATCGGCTGCGAAAGACGCAGGCGTATCTCTGTGCTTCAATCGCGTCGGTTCCATGTTTACGTGGTTCTTTAGTCCCGGCCCGGTAACGGACTGGGATTCGGCGTCGAAGTCTGACACCGAGGCGTTCGGCCGCTTCTTCCGCGCCATGCTCGATAGCGGCGTGTACTTGCCGCCATCGCAGTTCGAAGCAGCATTTCTAAGCGCCGCTCATACTCAGGAAGAAATTCAGCAAACTATCAACGCGGCCAAGCAGGCATTTGCGTCAGTTCATGCTTAATCTTCTAGCAGTCTGTTACACCCGCATTTGTGCGCTGGTGCAAAATAGATGCAATTAAAAAAGGCCACGCTCTTTTGGAGGGTGGCCTTTTGTATTTCCCGCGCTCATCCCTGCAACGCCATCACCCTATAAGATGACGTTAATTGCAAACTGAACCCCGGGATGCACCGGGCTAAGCAGGAAATATTGTCCGTCGATGTAATCGACATAAACCACATCGGTATACGCCCAGCCAGTTGGCCACGGTTGAACCATTACGAACGTATAGCCGCCATATTGGAATTGTGGAGATCCCCCGACGATGACCGGATGTCCAATGGTGAATGTATGTTGCCGGCCAAAGTTGGCACGGAAACGGTCTTCAGGAATACGACCGCCTTGCTTGGCCTGAGCGGGTTGATCACGGTGATCATCCGGGCGCGCTTGCTGGTCAGGGTGTTTGTCTCTGTCCTGATCGGCCTGCCGATCGGCGTGCTCGTCTTGCTTCTTATCTTTGTCTTGGTCTACCTGTTTGTCGTCTTGTCGATCTTGCTGATGCGCATCCTTAGCATCAGGCTCTGTGCGTTTATCTTCCTGCGGATGAGATTCATCCTGCGCATGAACCGGCATGGAAAAACTGAGAAGTGCCGCCAATCCGGCTGTGCCCACCACTGCGAGTAGCTTCATTAGTGTTTGCCTCCATTTCATTTGCAAGGACGTGCAAACTGCAACAGCGACAACCAATTTAACCGTCGACTACGCACCCTGGACTTACGCAGATTTAGCCTCTATGTAAGCGGCACAGTGTGGATGACCGCACTCGCAGGCAATCTCGACCTCTTCGCTGCCTGCTTCTTCACAGGAGGTGCTGCAGTATTTGCCTTCAGAAGTACAGGTGCACGGCACGTGCGCGCATTTCTTGTTATCTGTTTCTTTCATTACGTTCCTCATTCCGGCGCCAACATCGACGCGACACATTAGTTGCCAAAATCCGTCGGAAGGTAGCCTGGGAAATCGCAATCATTATCATCCCGAGCCGAACGAGGATCAGAGTTCTTGCCACAGCCAGCTAAAACCTAGATCCCTCGCTTCGCTCGGGATGACAGCTACTTCCGGGATGAACAGCTACTTCTGGGGCTGACAGCCACATCCGGGGATGACAACTCTTTCGACGCATTTCGGCGTGGCACGATTGGTGCCGGTGCGGCTCGGGTGATTGCTGTAGGAACGCCATTTTCAATAGGTAATCAGTGCGGTAATTTGTGGTAAACTCCGCGCCCAGCACGGTTTTTAGCATCTACCTGTGCGCGTCAAAAAGGGAGAACCTCAATGATTCGTCCCCAACCTCCAACTCACCCTGAAGATCTTATGAAACCCGACTTACTGAGTGAAATCCTATTGGTGGGAAGCGGGCTCGTACTGTTTTTGCCTTTGCTGCTGATCCTGGTGACCGCTTTGAGTCAGTCGGGGCCGTTGCGCTAAGACTTCGGGCGGCTTTGAGACTTGAGCCCGCCGCAGAAGCTAATGATTAATTCTTGCGCGTAGGAGTCTGGCTCGACAAATTGAAATCCATAACGAAATGCGTTCCTTTGCCGGACTAAAGCACGGATGGATACCACACCGGGCGGAAGTTCGAACTCCAGCCTAACTACCTGATCGAGCGGAATCTCGATTTGCAGCATTACAGCAAGTCCCTGTTCGCTGATGTCCACCGTGCGGCCCGTAACCCGGCTGCTGTCACGGGGATAAATCTTAACGTCAACATCCAATTTAAATCGGGAATGCTTTCGTGCGTCGATCGGCTTTCCCGTATGGGATGTTTCGATATTGTCCTCCGACTCCAATTTGTCCCCCCACTCCAAGAACATGGCGACTCCCGAGCTATGCGAAAGTCAACTTATCGAATACTCCATCGGCGCAAAAGCGGCAAGACTTCAGGGGTGTGTCCGAGCGAGGTAGCCTCAAGACATGCAAATTCGTAGCTTGAGCGAGCGGGACGCGAAAATATTTTGGCAACTCACGCTCGAAGCCCTAGAAACGGAACCGCTGGCTTTCTCTTCGTCCGCCGCCGCCCACCGGGTTACCAAGCCAGAATCGGTGGCCAACCGGCTAGGGTCCGGTTTCGGCGCGGACTTCGTGCTGGGTGCATTCGTTGAAGATCAACTCGTGGGTGTCGTTGGGCGATCAATAAAATTGGTCAACAAAAACGGCGCTATTCAAACTCGATCTTTTCGAATCCCAAGCCTTGCAGAAGACTGGTTAGAGTTGAGGTTGCATTTTGCTGGGCGGTTCGTAAAATTCCGTCGGCCAACGCGGAGTCCTGCAACTCTCGTTCAGCTTCCTGGCGAACCTGCGTTTCGAGATTTGGATCGGTGGGCACAAGCATCCCCGTCTGTCTGGAATACACTCGGGTCTTGGCACTGTCGAGGCGCACGCTGAACACTTGTGAGACGGGAAGGTGCAACCGAACTTGCCGGCCATTCACCGTCACATCGCCCGGCTTCAGCTCGGAAAAATCGATGCCCGCTACAACCTCTCCATGCACCAGCATGAGAAGCCGATCTCCCGCCAGAAAATCCGGAAGAATGGAATTCTCTTTCGCGCCCGTCACCACCTTGTCCATCGCGTAAACCACAGTCTCCAGGCGCTGCAATCGCTGAATACGATCCACCACGGTGGACTGGCTCACATCAATGCTGAGAGTTCGGCCTGTCGCTGCCGCCCACACACGGCTTAGCCAAACCTGTCCTGAATTGTGCGATAGCACAAGCCATCCGGCCAGGCCGGCGAATAACAGACCGAGCATCAATCCAACGATGAGCGCGAATGCCGTTTGGGATCGGGCTGGCTGTGCAGAGTCGACCGGTGCATCAAAGTCGCGCGGCATTCTGCAAGGTTATCACCATGCCTATGTGGGGCGGACAGTCCTGTCCGGCGCATCTGAATTTCGTGGTGACTGCGGCTAACTCCGCGACGAGTTCGCATCTCTGAACCCCACACTCGCATCTACTGCTCATGGAATTTCGACAGCTCGGCTATTCCGGATTGAAAGTTCCCGTCCTCGGCTTTGGCACCGGCACCTTCGGTGGTCGTGGCGAATTCTTTCAAGCCTGGGGCAACAGTGACGTGAACGAGGCCACCCGCCTAGTCGACATCTGCCTAGACGCCGGAGTCAATTTCTTTGACACAGCCGACGTGTATTCGCAGGGCGCGTCGGAAGAAATCTTGGGCAAAGCCATCGCCGGACGCCGCAGCCAAGTTCTAATTTCCACTAAGGCCACATTCGCTATGGGCGACAGCCCGAATGATCTCGGTTCCTCACGCCATCATCTGATTCCGGCCTGCGAAGCCAGCCTGCGCCGTCTCAATACCGATTACATCGATCTCTACCACATGCACGGATTCGACGCGCAGACTCCGGTCGAGGAAACCATCAAGACTTTGGACACGCTGGTGCAGAGCGGCAAAGTCCGCTACATCGCATGCTCCAATTTCTCGGGATGGCACTTGATGAAGTCCCTCGCCGTTTCCGAAAGATACGGTTGGGCGCGTTACGTGGCTCACCAAGCCTACTATTCGCTGTTAGGCCGCGATTTTGAGTGGGAACTGATGCCTTTGGGTTTGGACCAGAAGGTCGCGACCATCATTTGGAGTCCACTAGGCTGGGGCAGGCTGACGGGAAAGATTCGCCGCGGCAAGCCACTGCCCGAAGTCAGCAGACTGCACAGTACGGCAGAGCAAGGGCCGCCGGTCCCAAATGAATATCTGTATAAGGTGGTGGACGCCCTCGACGAAGTCTCCCGCGAAACCGGTAAAACCATTCCGCAAATCGCCCTGAACTGGCTCCTGCAAAGGCCGACGGTTGCGAATGTAATCATCGGCGCCCGTAATGAAGACCAGTTGCGCCAGAATCTGGGTGCGGTGGGATGGAATCTCAACGCTGCGCAAATCGCCCGCTTAGACGCAGCCAGCGATGTAACTCCGCCATACCCGTACTGGCACCAGCGCCAGTTCTCAAGAAATCGCAAGCCAGTATAGGCGGCGAACTGCCAATAGTAACCATTTAACGGTAACCACTCCAGAACGCCACAGCCTCGAGGCGCAGCCATTACAAGGAAGCTATCCTGCCGACCTGGAATTGTTTAGCCGGGAATTCGAGGGTAACTGTTACCTGTGGTTACCTTCGTCCATTGACCCCTGAGCCAGAACTGGTAGAGTCAAAAAGCAAGAAAAGTGGCCGGGGCATGGAGTAATGTGCTAACCGCATGAATTCAAATATCCAACTTGCGCTCTGGATTGTGCACCCCGTCCTGGAATTGCTCCTGATATGGGCGATGCTTTGGCGTCGGCTGCAGCGTAGTTTTCCTGTCTTTTTCGCTTACATTGTTTTTCAAGTTCTGAACTTTCTGGTCTTGTTCCCTATTTACAAGTTCGCCAGTACTACAGCCTATTTTTATGCCTACTGGATCAGTAAGGCGATCAGTCTTGCGATTGGCTTTAAGGTGATTCACGAGATATTTCTGGATGTGTTTCGTCCTTACCACACCTTGAAAGACCTGGGCACGGTGCTGTTCAAGTGGGCTGCGCTGGTAATGGTGCTGGTGGCAATAGTAGTGACGGCGTCCAGCCAGGGGTCGCCGGATTCGCCTCTAGTCCAAGCCGTCATCATCGGGCAACGCTGTGTGCGAGTTATTCAATGCGGGTTAATATTGTTCCTCTTGCTTTTTTCAGGGTACCTGGGGGTTTCCTGGCGGCAGCACAGCTTCGGCATCGCTCTCGGACTGGGCGGCTTCGCTACAGTCGATTTGGTTGGGATGGCTCTATTTTCGGGGGGCCAAATCCGTCCGCACACGCTCAGCCTGATCAATGCCATCGCATACAGTTTCGCTATCTTCGCCTGGATCGGCTATGCCTCATTGAAGACGACCCCTCGGAACGCGCCAGCCAATATGCGGATGTCGCAGCGCTGGGAGCAGGGTCTAGGCGATTTGCGAAATCCCGTGGGTGAAGATTCTTTGATCCCCATGTTTGAACGTATGGTGGACCGGGCGTTTTCTCATAGCCCTGCGGAACCGGCGCAGGAGCAAAAAGATGAACAGCGCTTGGTAACTAAGTTGGCAGTTCCTGGCAAAGCTATTGCACCACTGTCTCCCCGCACATTGCCAAGAGACTTGGTGCGCTGACTAGTTGTCTCGACCTTAGACAGCCAATTTTCGCAATTCAAATAAAAAAAGACATCTAGATGGTCGCGGCAAATTCATTGTATGTCATTGACAATATAGTAGTAAACGTAACTCCTTACCTTTCTTGCTGAGATTTTCAACAATCACCGGGAAGTCCTTCAACTTCAAAATTTTCCATTAGTACTTGACACCACCCTGTATAATCCCTGCCAAGTCAGGGTCGCCGCTCCCAGGGGACCCGTACTTAGGAGAATACTCCCATGAAACGTGCGGTCAGGATGTTATTCCTGATGGTAGGTATGATCTGTGCAATCTCGGCGCTTGCCGCTCCGGTGGTACCTGCACCGGATGAGGGTGCGCCGGTACCGGTTTGCACAGGACAAAATTGCCGATAGGGCATTTGTCATTTAGTCGCGAGCCACCCCTAAGTGGCTCAAGAATTCAGTAGGCTGGCATTGCGATAACAACGCCAGCCTCTTTTTATTGGGAGAACTGATCGCTACCCCTGAGTCGGCCCACGCGGGTCCAAGCTTCGCGCCAGTTCATCGGCACCAGAAACCGGTGGCTGGCAAGTAAATGCCGTACAGATAACTGCAAAGCTCTTGCCCTCTTTGATTCCCGGTAGTTGCGGAATGGTTTCCGCCAACGCAGGTGGAAGGTTGTCCGGAGCAGCCTTATTGGCTTCCAACTTGAGGACAGTTTTATTTGCTGCATAAGACGCTAAAGCTGCTTCGTAGAGGTGCCCAGCCAATTCGTCGTCTCCAACAACCACAACTTGAGTGTGGGAATGCAGCAGGTGCACGGCGGCAATCCCGTAGGTGGCGGCAAATAATCCGTACTGTCCGGCCAATCCCGCGATTATTTCGATGGTCTGTTCCGCTTTGTCGCGTAACCCAGGGTCATTAGTGTAAGCGTAAAGCCGGAGCAGGGCTATCGCAGTCACTGAATTACCCGCGGGAGTGGGGGAGTCCTGGAATGGCTTGCGCCGGGTACCCAGCACGCCGAGGACTTTATCCTCCGCGGTAGGTTTCGCGGTATCGAAAAAACCTCCGGAAACCGGATCGAAGAAACGGTCCACCATCGCATCCGCGATTTGCTTCGCAAAATTGAAGTAACTGAGATCGGCGGTGGTTTCATAAGCATCCAGGCAGGCAACTACGGTAAAAGCGTAGTCGTCCAGCACACCCGGGATTTCGCGGCGTTGTGCGTTGGCATCGGAATAAGCCAGCACGTGCAGCAGGCCGGCCTCGGCTCGCCATCCTTCCGCAAGAAGACGATCCAGCGATCGCAGGGCGAAATGCTCGGTGTCTCTGAGCTTGAGCACCTTGGCAGCCTCGAAGTATGCGGAAATACAAAGCGCGTTCCAACCAGCGTAAACCGTTTTATCCACGTAAGGAGTCGGCCGTTGCAAACGGGCGGCGTACATTTTCTTTTTGGCCGAATGCAGCAGCTTTTCGATCTCGTTCTTCGGCAGACCCAACCGTTTTTCGATTTCTTCGACTGAGGCTCGCAGGTACAGCACATTCTTGGCGGGATTGTGATGCATCTCGCCAATTTCGTTGATGTCATAGTGCAGACTGGCGACGCGAAGTTCGTCTTCGCTGAGAACCGCCTGCGCTTCCTGCAGAGTCCAGGTGAAGTAATCGCCGTCATCGTCCATACTGTAATCGGCGTCCTGCGAAGCGTAGAAGCCGCCATGCTCGCGGTCGCTGAGCCATTCGTCCATCCAGCGAATGATGTCCCGCGCCACAGTCGCAAAAAACTCTGATCCGGTAGCCTGATAGGCGTGAACATAATTCTTGAGTAGTTCGGAGTTGTCGTAGCACATCTTCTCGAAGTGCGGGACGATCCAGCGTTCATCGACTGAATAGCGATGAAATCCTCCCGCCAGTTGATCGTAGACGCCGCCCCGTGCCATCTTTTCCAGCGTTGTGGCGAACACGTTGCGTATCTGCTCATCGCCTGAGCGCACATATTGATCGATGAGCAGATCAAGCCCAGCAGGATGCGGAAATTTCGGAGCACTTCCAAATCCACCATTGTGCGAATCAAACATCTTCATCGCAGATTTCACGATGGCGTCAATCACAGCCGGCGAAAAATCCGCGCTCTTGCCGGCAAACGACTCCGCGTGCGAAATGGCGCCCTCCACCATCTTCGCCTGCTCAACCACGTCGTCATTCTTTTCGTGGTAGGCATTGGCGATGGAGAGCAATACGCGCTTGAAACTTGGACGTCCGTAGTGGTCGTCTGGAGGAAAATACGTTCCCCCGTAAAAGGGCTTGCCAGCGGGAGTTAGAAATGCAGTCAGCGGCCAACCGCCTTGTCCGCTAATGGAGCTCACTGCCACCTGATAACGGCTGTCGATATCGGGACGCTCGTCACGATCTACCTTCACGGCGATGAAGCGCTGGTTGATGATCTCTGCGATTTCGGGATTGTCGTACGACTCGCGGTCCATCACGTGACACCAGTGGCACCACACTGCGCCAATGTCGAGCAGGATGGGTTTATTCTCGCGCTGGGCCGCGGCGAAGGCTTCCTCACCCCATTCGTGCCAGTGGATGGGCTGGTGCATAGCTGAACGAAGGTAGGCGGAAGACGCCTTGGAGAGGGAGTTGAGCGTCTGGGTGGTCATGCATCAAGTGTAACCGTTCGCGGATTTCCGAGGGTTGGAGGAAGATCAGGCGGCTGGTTTCTCAAGTTCCGCGCGATTCCAGTTTCCCAGGTTCGCGCCGGCGTCGTACGTGCTCTGCAAGAATTCCATTAACGCGGCCTTCGGCGATGCGGCACGGCGGACGTCGTCGTACATCAGTAAGTATTCGTGCATCTGCGGATGATAGAAGGCTTTGGTTGGACCAACTTTCGCGTGTGCAAAACCTAGTGGTTCGGGGGCGGCGTAGGCATAGAATGCCGCGTCCTTTATTTCTCCGCTGCCAGGCCAGAAACCCGCACTTATCACCTCATGGGAATAGGCTTCGCGCGTAATCTGATCCGCGCCCTCCCGCACTGGAGCGCGGCGGCCTGAAAAGCGAGTAACCGCCAGATCGAAGCTGCCCCAGAAAAAATGTACGGGGCTGTTTTTTCCGATAAAGCGGGAGCGAAACTCCTTGAAGATTTCATCGGCGCACACCAGAATCCGCCAGAAACGGTTTGCATAATCTGGATCGTACGAAGCATGCTGCGTATCCTGATCGAAAGGAATCGGATTGGGAATCTCGACCGGCATCTTCCAGATTTTCACGCGAATGTCGAGCGACTGCAGACACCGCATGAATTCGTGGTAAAAATCAGCGACTGATTTTGGCGCAAGCGACATTTTGCTTTCCGCGTCCTCGCTGGTTCGAATCAGCAACTGGTGATGGATGAAGTCGAATTGAATGTCGAAAATTCCGCGGTCGAATGGTATGGGTGAGGTCGTGAGCCCGCGTGCAGTCACGTAAAGCGGCACTTGCCACCAATGATTAATTTTCGGACTAAGGGCAAGCCGCACTTTGCCCACGATCTGCGTCCACATGTGAAGGGTCGCGTAAGTATCCTTCCACCCTTCGAGCGGCAATTCTGGCCATAGCTCTGGATTGATATTCGCGTTATTCATATCGTCTCCTTGAATTCCCCAGGCCAGAAGAATTATTGTCCATTCTAGGATACTCGGCTTAAACGTGGCTATGAGAGGGGAGTCGGTGGTCGTTAGCACATGATATGTCCGGTGGAATTAGCAAGTGATGTGTCCGCTTTGCAGGCGGTGAAGGTAGGAGATCATGCGCAGCGCTGGCGTGGCACCTTGGTTGGCTGCACGGTGATGGTGCATCAGCATCTGGATGCGACCCTCAGCCTGCTTTACGGACCGCACTGCCTGGGCCGCTATGATCGTCGCGGCTGGCTCCATCACGCCCCCACCCCAGCTTCTACTGCCCCCTTCCCCTGCAACCCCATCCCCAAAACCAACCCCAGCATGAGGCCACAACCTTGAATCCAACACCGGACATTTCACTTGCTACAAAAGCGGACATTTTAACTCGCTAACAACAGGGAAGTCGCAATATTGGGAGCGAGCCGCCAGATTTCGCTGCCAAGGTACAGGACCATCCGCCGACCCCCGCGTGCCCCTTTGGCCATTCGATTGAGAGTCGTTTGGGCAAAAACCTAAGGGTTTCGCGCTCAAGCTTCTTCGGGGCCTGCCGATTTGCAATCTATAAGTGATTAACAAGTCGTAATGCCGTCGCTGCTGTCAGTCCACCGGACGGCCCGGCGATTTCCTGCTACGTGGGCTCAACCATGGATGTCCCGACGACCGAAACCCAAGTCACACTCGGCAAATCCCTGCTCTCTCGCGCCGACCATCTGCAGTCCACGTCCACAGTTCGTATGTGCTCGCAAAGTGCGCAGTGCACCCGCCAGCCATGTCCGCGCGGTCAGACAACTGATGGTTTAAATGAGCCTACAGTGAAATTAAAGATCCTGATGGTCGAGGACAGCCCGTCCGACATTGAGCTGATATTGCGCACGCTTCAGTCGGATGGTTTCAGTGTCGAGCAGGACGTGGCTCAGACCAAGGAAGAATTTGTTTCGCGCATACACGCTACCCATTACGACGTGATTCTGGCCGATTACAACCTGCCGGCGTGGGCAGGGACGGAGGCGCTCGACATTATCTGTAAGGAAAACCTCGAGGTGCCGTTGATCGTAGTCACCGGTTACCTGGGTGACGAGAGGGCGGCTGATTGCATCAAGCGAGGCGCCTCCGATTTCGTCTCCAAAGACCACCTGGCGCGTCTATCGGGCTGCATATGCCGGGCTCTGGATGAAAAACGATTGCGGATCCAACAGCGGCAATCCGAAGAAGAACTAGCTGATAAAGTTGCGGAACTGGCACGCTCCAATGCCGAACTGGAGCAGTTCGCCTACGTCGCCTCACACGACTTGCAGGAGCCGTTGCGCATGATCGCCAATTACACCCAACTGCTGGCGGAAAGGTATCAAGGCAAGCTCGACCCGCAGGCGGACAAATATATCACCTACTCGGTCGATGGTGCGCTTCGCATGCAAGCTCTGATTAAGGACCTGCTGAAGTTTTCTCGCGTGGGCACGGCACAAATTGAGCGCCAAGCCACCCCATGCCACCAAGCTGTGGAACAGGCCCTTAATAACCTGCAGGTCGCCATCGAGGAGAGCGGCGCGGTAGTGAATTGGAACGGCTTGCCCACAGTGATGGCGGACGCCGCGCAACTGACGCAGGTTTTTCAAAACCTGATTGCCAACGCAATTAAGTTTCGTGGAGCAGACCGTCCTCTAATTCGGATCTACGCAGAGAAGAAAGATAGCGATTGGGTGATCGCCGTTTCCGACAACGGCATCGGCATCCCCGTAGACCACTGGCAGGATATCTTTGTGATCTTTCGCCGCCTGCACACCCGCGAAGAATATGCGGGTAATGGTATAGGGCTGTCGATCTGCAAGAAGATCGTCGAACGCCACGGCGGGAAGATCTGGATCGAAGCGCAGGCCACGCCCGGCAGTTGCTTCAAGTTGACGTTGCCGGGCGAAGCCGTTCCAAAGGCCATGGAAGCGCACGCATGAAAATTACTGACGTGCTTCTGGTGGACGACAATCCCGCCGATGCCGACTTGACCAGTGAAGTGTTGGCCAAGCAGGGACGTCCCTGTCGCGTGCATGCGGTAGCGAGCGGAATCGAGGCAGTGGCGTTTCTGCGGCGGCAAGGAAAGTACGCCAACGAGACCATTCCCGACTTCGTGATTCTGGATTTGAGTCTTCCGGGCAAAGATGGTCGCGCCGTACTGGCTGAGGTTAAAGCTGACCCAGTTTTGCGCAAGATTCCCATTGCTGTTTTCAGCACATCCGAGGCGCCGCAAGACATTATGTGCAGCTATGACCTGGGAGCGAACTGTTACGTAACCAAGCCCGGTAATCTGCGGGATTTCATCTCAACGGTAACTTCCATCGGCGAATTCTGGTTTGGCTTGGCGCATCTTCCGCGCGAGGAGCAACGATGAACAACGGACATACAAATATTTTGTTGATTGAAGACAACCCCGGTGACGCCGACCTGGTTCGCCTGCGCCTGGTCGAGGGTGATTCCTCGGTGAACGTGAGCTGTGTTAACCGCCTGTCCGATGGGCTGGCGTCTCTGACTAAGCAATCCCCTTCAGTCGTCCTGCTTGACTTGAATCTTCCTGACAGTCACGGGGCTGAGACCTTTCGCAAAGTCCTGGACCATGCGCCCGGTGTGCCAGTGGTGATTCTGTCCGGCGCCTGTATCAAGACCCCAACTCAGTGGACAACAACCGCGCTGGATTAGGCCTGGGCTTGTTCATTGCCAAGGAACTGGTCGAACTTCACGGGGGAAGAATGTGGGTGGCCAGCGAGGTAGGAAATGGCAGCACATTCTCCTTTACCTTGCCGTTGTATTCGCTGGCAAAACTGCTTTTCCCGGTGGTTACCGACCAGGGCCGGCTACGCGACGCAGTCGCTCTGGTCAAGGTGGAACTGAGCCCGCTTCCTGGCACCTCGCGGGGTAACTGGAAGGAAATCTGCGAGAAAAGTTTGGATTTGTTAGGGCGTTGTGTTTACCTCGACAAAGATCTGGTGCTTCCGGTCAGCGGGAAAGTTGGGCTGGGAGAGAACTTATTCGTGGCCGCGTCTACCGGTTTGGAGGGCGCGGAAATCATGATGAAACGTATTCGCGAGCAACTCCAAGGTGCCGAAGGTTTCAATGCCGCCGGCTACGTGAAAGTATCCGCGACCGCCGTGACCATGCCTCCCCGCGATGCCGCGAAGCCTCTGGAAGAACTGGTGAAGACGGTTGCGGACCGGGTGGCGGAAATGGCGCTAGCCGCGCTGGCCGCGAAACCGTCCATCCAGGGCGGTGATGGTGAGATAAATGCAGCGCAGCGTTAGAAGAAACAGATTATAGGCGAGAACATTAGACCGAACTAATGGAGGACACAAAATGGACAAACCAAAAATCCTGATCGTCGACGATGACCCTGACCTCAGACGGGCGCTGAAAATACGTCTGCGGGCCAACCACTACCAAACGGTGCAAGCATCGGATGGTTACTCTGCCATTTCTGTGGCGCAAAAGGAACGACCCAACCTGATCATTCTCGACCTCGGCTTGCCGGCCGGAGACGGCTTCGTGGTTTTGGAGCGGCTGCAGAACAACGACGCCTTGTCGAATATTCCGGTGATTGTTTTGACTGCACGAGATCCGCAATCCAGCGAACAGAAGACGCTGCAGGCGGGAGCGACAGCTTTTTTCCAGAAACCGGCGGACAACAACGAGTTGCTCGACGTGATTCGCGCCACCTTGCCGAATGCCTGGCCGGGCACGGGTTTGCCGTCGTAAGCGCAACGTGACGGTGCCGAATGGGAGCCGCGTAGGCATTCGCAGAAGTGTTTTTTCTTCATCCTGAATGTCAAGTGGAAGATGGAAATGCCCGGGTCCATCTACTGAGGGGAGAAGTTATCGATTGCAACGGCCCCGACGTAACCTCATAGTTTGTAATGGTGGTACCCGGCTTGCCGACGCGAATACAGCGAGGACAAGCGGACGTGGACTTGTTCGCAGCATTAAATTCTCCTGATTTCATGCCCCACGGGTATTGTTACTTGTGGAATCCGCAGGTGGTGTGGCTGCATGTAATCGCGGACGGATTGATCACACTTTCCTATTACTGCATTCCGGTTGTCCTCATTTATTTCATCCGCAAGAATCGTGATATTCCTTTCAACCGGATGTTCTGGATGTTCGCGACTTTTATTCTGGCCTGTGGCACCACTCACTTGCTGGAAATCTGGAATGTCTGGCATGCCAGCTATGTGCTGGCCGGAGTGGTCAAGGGGATCACCGCGGCCGCGTCAGTGGTCACATCTGCGATGTCCATCCCACTAGTACCTAGGGTCATCTCGCTTCCCGGCCGGGTGTAGTTGCAGGAGGCGAATCGCAAACTGGAAGAGGAAGTCAGCGAGAGCAAGTGGGCAGAGGCGGTGCGCGAACATTTATTCCGAGAGACACAGCGAGCCGATGCACTCCGGTACACCAAGCCGCCCCGCAACCCGTTTTCCACTTAAAGATAGCCCCCGCTCCGCCGATAGCCTATGAGGACGAGGCTGCATCGCACGCGGGATCGCTAACTCTCGTTCAGTTCCTTACTTCGTAACATGAGAGCATCCGCCGATCCCGGCTTGGTTAAGAAGCTGAGTGTTTTCGCCTCGGTGGCCAGCGTGTTTCCCATCGCTATCGGACTCTCCGTCCTGGCTGGGTGGACGTTTCAGATTGCGGCCCTGCTCACGTGGGGAGCCGCGACGACCATGGCCCCGAACGCTGGCGCCTGCACCGCCCTTGCAGGCCTGTCGTTGTGGCTAAGAAGAAAGCAGAATCAGCCGCCCACGCGAGCCGGCATGCTAACAGCGCGAGGCATGGCCGCTATCGTCGCTGCGGTCGGCTTGCTCACCCTGGCGGAACATCTTTTCAGACTTCACTTCGGCATCGACCGGCTATTACTCGTCAGCGCCGCGCCGCCGCCAACCGCTGCTCGCGTGCTCATGTCCCCGATTGCCGCGGGATATTTTCTGCTGACCGGTCTCGCCTTATTGGCGATCGACTGGCGGCCGCTCCGTGACGACTGGCCAGCGCAGTTCGTCTGTTTCGGGGCGGCAGTAGCCCCGGCGTTTGGGCTGCTGGGTTTGTTGGTGGGGCCGAAGCTGTCGCCCATCACTCTGGCTTTGCCCGCCGTGTTCTGCTATACCCTGCTCACCTCCGGGTTGATTTGTTCCCGTGCAACCTGGGCCCTGGAAGGACTTCTCACCAGCCAGAACTCGGGCGCACGGTTGCTGCGCCGGGGAACTCCTGCCGCTCTGACTGTTCTCAGCCTCATCGGCTGGTCGATCTCGAAGCCACTGCTTACCGAAGAGCATTTCACCTGGGTTGAAGTAAGCGTGCTCGCGGTGATTTCGGGCGCCGTGCTTGCCGGTTTCACCGCCTGGATGGCCTTCATGGTCGAGCGGAGCGACGCGCTCAACGCTGAACTGGAGCGGCGGGTGGCCGAGCGGACTGAGGCCCTGGGCGAAAGCGAGGGCCGCCTGGCGGGCGTGATTCAGTCGGCCATGGACGCGATCCTTACCGTGGACGAAGAGCAAAACATTCTGCTCTTCAACTCGGCCGCCGAAAGAATGTTCCGCTGTCCGGCAGTGGAAGCGTTGGGACAGCCGATCACGCGTTTCATTCCTCAGCGCTTCCATGCCGCCCATGCTGGACATATCCATAAGTTCGGCGAAACCGGAGTCACCAATCGGGCCATGGGGCCAAAGAATGTGCTGTGGGCGGTGCGAGCGGATGGCCAGGAATTTCAAATTGAAGCTTCCATTTCTCAAGTGGTTACGGGCGGAAAAAAACTGTTCACAGTAATCCTGCGGGACGTGACCGCGAGGGTACAGGCGGAGGCAGTACGCGAGCACCTGGCCTCGGTGGTCGACTCCTCGGACGACGCGATCATCAGCAAGGACCTGAACGGCACGATCAACGGATGGAATCGCGGCGCGGAGAAGATCTTCGGCTATTCGGCGTCGGAAGCTGTGGGAAAACCGATGCTAATGATCATTCCACCGGAACGCTCCCAAGAGGAAGGCGACATTCTAGCGCGCATCCGGCGCGGCGAGAGCGTGGAGCATTACGAGACGGTCCGTGTCCGCAAGGATGGCAGGAAAATTGACATTTCCGTAACCATTTCGCCGATTTGCGATAGCGGTGGCACGATTGTGGGAGCTTCAAAAATTGCCCGCGACATTACCGAGCGCAAGCGGGCCGCGGAAGCGCTGGTCGTTCAGGCGCTGGAATTGTCGCGATATGCGGAACAATTGAGCGCTTCGCAGGAAGCGTTGCAAAGCCAGACCTTGATGCTGCAGTCGGTGCTGAATAGCATGTCGGAAGGGTTGGTGGCCGCGGACGAGAACGGCAAGTTCATCATCTGGAACCCGGCGGCGGACAGAATTGTTGGTTTGGGTGCGGCCAACGTGCCCAGCGGGGAATGGAATAAACATTACGGAGTTTTCTTGCCCGACACCGTGACGCCTTTCCCGCCAGAACAAAATCCGTTGTTACGCGCTATTCACGGCGAAGTGTGCTCCGCCGAGATGTTTTTGCGCAATGCAGAACTCACCGAGGGGGTTTGGATCGATTCCAGCGCCAGTCCACTCAAGAACAAAGATAACGTGGCGCGCGGCGCAGTAATCGCGTTCCGTGACATCACGCAGAGAAAAAAAGATGAACAGAAGATTAGGAAGCTCAATGACGAACTCGAACTGAGAGTCGTGGAACGGACGGCCCAGTTAGAAGCCGCCAACAAAGAACTGGAAACTTTCAGTTACTCGGTGTCGCATGATCTGCGGGCGCCCTTGCGGCACATCGTCGGCTTTTCCAAGATGCTGGGCGAGGAATATGGTGCTACTCTCGATCCCACTGCGAAACATTATCTGGATCGCATCCAGTCGGGAACGCAGAAGATGGGAATGCTGGTAGATGAATTGTTGAATCTGGCACGGGTTGGACGGCAGGCACTCAATCTGCGACCCACCAAGTTGAACTCGATTGTTACGGAGGTGATTGCGATTCTGCAGCCGGAGAGCGAAGGGCGGCAGGTCGGATGGGTTGTCGCCGATCTTCCCGTCGTTGACTGCGACCCGGTTTTGGTTAAGCAGGTGTTTCAGAATCTGTTGGCGAATGCATTGAAGTTCACGCGTCCCCGCGGCGCAGCAGCGGATGGCGCACGGGCGGGGACGCCCGCGCCTACAACGGAGACGCTCGTGCCTGCGAGGGCTGTGATTGAAGTCAATTACAAAGAAGAGGATGGGCAACCGGAGTTCATGGTGCGGGACAATGGCATCGGTTTTGACATGAAGTATGTCGACAAATTGTTCGGAGTCTTTCAACGTCTGCATCGCGAAGAGGACTTCGAAGGTACGGGGATTGGCTTGGCCACTGTGCAGCGCATCGTTCAAAAGCACGGAGGCCGGGTGTGGGCGGAGGGGAAATTGGGCAAGGGTGCAGCTTTCCATTTCACCCTTGGCGTTGGCAGGCGAGCAGAATCAAAAAGCAGTGGTGCTACGGTGGGAGGCACCTCATGAGATCAGACGAACTCGACATACTGCTGGTGGAAGATAATCAGGACGAGGTGGATCTTGCCCTGCACGCGCTGCGGCGGGAGAAGTTGGCGAACGACATCTTCGTTGTCCGTGATGGCGAGGAGGCGCTGGACTTTCTATTCTGTCGGGGAAAGTTCGTCCATCGATCGATGGAGCGGCCACCCAAATTAGTGCTTTTGGATTTGAAGCTGCCCAAGGTCGACGGCTTGGAGGTGTTGAAGCAGGTCAAGAGTGACCCGCGAACCAAAACCATCCCGGTTGTCATAATGACTTCTTCGAAAGAGGAAAGGGATATGGTGGCGAGTTACAACCTGGGAGTTAACAGTTATATCCAGAAGCCGGTCGATTTCGACCAGTTCCGTGAGACCGTCAAGACCATCGGGTTATACTGGCTGGTGATCAATCTGCCAGCCCCGGTGGCGGCGGGCGAGTCGGCAGCGCGGCATTGATTGTTCGTGACCGTCGCTTTCGCAACGTTCTTCCCATTTCCGGCGACGGCAAGGCCAGGCGACAGCCGGGTGCTTTCGTGGCGATTTCAGCCCAGCCCGCAGTATTCATTCCGACGTCTTGTGTGTCCCAGCCCAATTGAAAGTAAGCATATGGTATAGTGGTCGGACCAAAAGCGATTTTTTTGGCGTACGCGCGAGAAAGTCATGGCAATTGCGAGCATCAACCCCGCTACAGGTCAACTGATTAAGTCATTCGATCCGCTGACCGACGCGCAGATCGAAGGAAAGTTGAAACGGGCGGCTGAGGCTTTCTCCAAGTACCGGCGAACCAGTTTTGCCGAGCGGGCGCGAATGATGGTAAAAACCGCTGAGATTCTGGAGAAAGATAAAGAAAAGTTTGGGCGCACCATGACCACCGAAATGGGCAAGCCGTTTCGGGCGGCTGTGGAAGAGGCCGTGAAATGCATCTCGGCCTGCCGATACTATGCCGAAAACGCCGAGCGTTTCCTGGCCGATGAGGTCATCGAAACGGGCGCAAGCCGAAGTTACATCCATTACCAGGCGCTGGGGGCGATTCTGGCGGTAATGCCGTGGAATTTTCCTTTCTGGCAAGTCATACGTTTCGCTGCGCCGGCTTTGATGGCGGGAAATGTTGGCTTGCTGAAGCACGCCTCGAACGTGCCGCAATGCGCGCTCGCCATTGAAGATCTGTTTCATCGCGCCGGTTTTCCTGATGGAGTATTTCAGACGCTGCTGATCGGCTCGCAGAAAGTGGATGCAATTCTCAGTGATCGCCGGGTTGCGGCTGCCACCCTTACCGGCAGCGAAGAAGCCGGAGTGCAGGTTGGGACTGGGGCTGCAAAAAGAATCAAGAAAGTGGTATTGGAACTGGGTGGCAGCGATCCTTTCATTATCATGCCGAGCGCTAATATCGATGAGGCTATCGCGACCGCGGTCAAGGCGCGCATCGTTAACAATGGCCAGTCCTGTATTGCGGCTAAACGATTTATTGTTGCCGAATCGATTGCCGGGGAATTCGAACGTAAATTTGTAAGCAAGATGGAAGCGCTGAAAGTCGGCGACCCCTTCGACGAAAGCACAGAGTTAGGACCGCTGGCCACGCCGGAAGGAGTAGCAAGTTTGCATGACGACGTGCAAAAAACCATCGTCGCCGGCGCCCGGGTTCTCACCGGGGGCAAGCCGGTCGATGGTGTCGGCAACTATTACGCTCCTACGGTCCTGACCAACATTCCCAAAGACTCTCCGGCCTATCGCGACGAATTATTCGGACCGGTGGCATCGGTATTTCACGCCAAGAATCTTGACGAGGCAATTTCCATCGCAAACGACAGCCGCTTCGGGTTGGGAGCCAGCGCCTGGACCAACGACAAACACGAACGCGAACGCTTCATCAATGAAATTGAGGCCGGGATGGTGTTCATCAATCGCATGGTTGCGTCCGATACCCGGCTGCCATTTGGTGGCTTAAAGCACTCGGGACACGGCCGGGAACTAGGACCTTATGGGATTCGCGAGTTCACGAATATCAAAACGGTATGGATTCAAGAACCTGATAACTGAAATATTTGCGCTGCTCGGTGTGTCCGCTTTAAATCTTTGTGCATAAGACGATTCGCACATCACGATTGTACGAGCAGATTGTTCAGCAAATCGAAGAATCGGTGCTGAAGGGCGTGCTCAAGGCCGGGGATCAATTGCCCGCGGAACGCGACCTCGCGCTGCAGTTCGGGGTGAGCCGTACTGCCGTGCGTGAAGCGGTAAAAGCTCTGCGTGAGAAAGGATTGGTCGAAGCGTATTCGGGTCGGGGAACTTTCATAACCGACGGAACGTCGCAGGCCATTCGACAATCGCTCGGATTGATGGTCAAAATTGGTCAACCCAGAGGGTCCAATCATCTGGCGGAAATGCGGGGAATTCTTGAGCCGGAGATTGCAGCGCTGGCGGCGACGCGGGTTCAGGAAACGCACCTGACCCTGATGCGAGAAGCAGTCGCGCTTATGGACCGTGCGCAAGAGGATCCGGAGGCTTACATCGAAGCTGACTTGGATTTCCACCTGGCATTAGCCGAGGCAGCGGACAATCCTTTGATTCTGTCGCTGCTTGATTCAATTGTGGCGTTGCTGCGGGAACAGCGCATCAGGATTTTTCAGGTCGAAGGTGGGCCCAGCCGCGGGCAGTACCACCACAAGCGCATCCTGCAGGCGGTTGAGCAGCACAATCCGGAAAAGGCCCGTGCGGCCATGCGAGCTCATTTGCAGCAAGTACGCGAGGATTCGAGGGCCAGTGAAGCGCATCCGGCCCTGGCTAGAGCCTTTTCGTAGTTGCAGCTTGCGGGTTAAGATCAGCAACCCAAAATGGGGTTGCTAACAGTTCGCGAGCCGGAAAAATGGCTGCGATGACGATGCCGGTGCGTCCGGTGCGCGTACGCGCCGGCATCGTAGAAGAGACTTTATTGTAACCAAACCGTTGACCGCAGTCGCGTAGATGGCGGTGGCCACGGAACCAAAGTAACCTTAGCTTTCAGACTTACGACCACGGATCTTTATTGGCTTATGCTATACTGAAACCACGCTTAATACCGCGGTTGTATGGTGCGATTGCTCTGGTGCAGTGTTTGATCTGAGAACTCCCGCCTTCAGTTCCCCCTCCGTAAGTCTTCAGCGTAATCAAAACTAAGACTGGCAACCCAGGTTGTTATGCCCGCCCGGTATTTTTGTGTGCATGCGATCTGGTTTACCAAGAAAGCAAAATGAACAATTTTTCAGAATTACCGATTTCTCCGTATGTCCAAGGTCGTTTATCGTTTGCCGGATTTTCCATACCGACTCCGGTGCAAGCCGCTGCCATTCCGCAGGCGCTTGCGGGCAAGGATGTGCTGGCTACCGCTCAGACCGGCACCGGCAAAACCCTCGCCTTCCTGATTCCAATCATGGAACAACTGCTGCAGCGGAATGCTGCAGGTATCGCTGCACTGGTGTTGGTTCCAACTCGTGAACTGGCAATGCAGGTCGCGGACCAATTTGATGCGTTGCGCGGCAAGCAACTTTCGCCCGCCGCTCTGGTCGTGGGTGGCTTAGCCGAAGGGCAGCAACTGCGTGACATTCGCAATGGAGCACGATTGATCGTCGCCACTCCGGGCCGGTTAGAAGATTTCCTCGATCGCAAGCTGGTCAACTTTCGGAGTCTCCAGGTGCTGGTGCTCGATGAGGCCGACCGCATGCTGGACATGGGATTTCTGCCTGCGATCCGAAGGATCGCCGCAGTTCTCCCGAAAGATCGTCAGACGATGTGTTTCTCCGCGACGCTCGAAGCCTCGGTCGTTCACCTCGTGAACGACTACATGAAAAACCCAGTGCGAGTCGCATTTGGGTCTACGCTGAAGCCCTCGGAAAATGTTCGGGTGCAAGCCTTCGAAGTCGACGCGAATAGCAAACAGGAAGTGTTGCATCGCTTGCTGGCGAAGGAAACCGGCCGGTGCCTGGTGTTCGCTCGCACCAAGCGCGGAACCGAGCGCTTGGCCAAAAATCTCAATCGCGAAGGATTTGCCGCTGCCATGATTCACGGCGATCGCTCGCAGTCTCAGCGCACTGCGGCACTCGCCGGATTTCAGCAGGGGCGCTATCGCATTCTGGTCGCCACCGATCTGGCTTCGCGCGGTATTCATGTGCAGGACATCGCCCACGTTATTAACTACGATTTGCCTGAGGTCGCGGAAAACTTCATCCACCGCGTTGGGCGGACGGGTCGCGCCGGAGGGCGCGGCATTGCTTCTACGTTCTTCGGAAGAGACCAGCGTTCCGATTTGCACCAGCTGGAACGGACTCTTGGAATTCGGATGGAACGAATGAGTTCCATGGGAGACCGCAGGGAAAAGGATTCATCTCGAAGTCCGGAAGCGACGCGCCATCGCGTCGATTGCACTGAACCCACATCGAAATCCAGGATGGTTCGTATGCCGGGCGAGGTTTTGCAAGTTCAGATGCAGAGCTAAGCCGGAGGCCCCCGGAATTTCAATGCGAGGTGAACAGTTTCGAAGCCAAACTGGCCCGCTTGTTGCTGTGCGCAGCTGCCTTTCGGAGCCAGTGGTCCGATAAAAATAGATCGATTGGCACTCCGTCGCCATCTCGATAGCGTAGCCCGAGGTTGTACTGGGCTGCGGCATTCCCCTCTTCGGCTGCACTTGCGACCCAGCGTGCCGCTTCCTTGCAATTCTGAGGAACAAAGCGTCCGACTTCATAGGCCATGCCTAAGGCAAAAGCGGCGGAGTCGTCTCCGTACTGGGCTTGCCGGCGCAAGGTTTCAATTTCATAACGACTCAACTGCTGAACCGCGAAAAAGGCTCCCGGATCGGTTATCTGCTTGTGGCTGACTTCGCGCGGCGCAGAAGCCTTGGAAAGTTGCGGCTCTTTGTCTCTCTTTTGGATCTTCTTGGGTAGGGCAGGTCTTGTGATGGTCAAAGCTGTTTTTGTCGGAGCTGCTGCAACTGGCGCCGCTGAAGGGTTTGTAACTGTCGCTTTTAAAGTTGCAGGGATCGGCTGCGTGGTAGCTTGTGCACTCTGAGTCGAGTCGTGACGCCAGACTTCTACAAACAACGCTGCAGCGACTAGTGACAGCACCCAAACTGGAGTTGCAATGCGCACAGCCCGCAGCCCGCGCAGTGTCAGCTTGACGCGGATGTTAGGCGACCGATTGCTGGACGAGCTTCGTACGTAGTTCGATACATTTCGGATATCGGCTGCGATTGAGGGCAGCGGTTCACTGCTGACCGCTCGCTCAATCTCAGCCGGTATCACAAGAGTTCCGTAGTTCACAGGCCGAGCGGGAGGCGCTTCGTGTAGGCTGTCAGCCCCGGTTGCGCCTGCCGAGAATTGCAATACCGATTGCAAATCTGAGCTCGCAGCCACGTCTTTATTAACAGCTTCGAACTCTTCCCCTCGCTTACCTTTGGATGCCTGCATCTGATCTTGCACGCACTGCAGGACCCATGCAGCCGCCAACAATTTTTCGAACGAGATCTGATCGAGGGTGAGTTGCTGATCGGTAGTAGAGCTCTCTTCCGCTGCCATTGGCGGATGGACCTCTCGGAAAGGAAGATAAACGACGGGGGTGCGGCGAAACTTCAAAAAGGCCGCAACCACTGATCGATAATACAACGATTTGCGCATTTCGAATTTGGAAAAAGATGCGGCCAAGGCTTCACATACAGAAGAACTCCCACCCGGAAATTTAAACCGTCTCCGTGGCTGTGGGTGACTCGGGAGCCTTCAGGCTAGGAGAAGAAAGTCACTGCAGTGCTGTATTCTTTAAGCATGTGTTCTTATCCCCCGCCGCGAGATCGTGAGCTGATTCAAATCGCCGATTCGGCTTTCGCGGACGCTGCACGCCGAAGCGGTAAGTGGTTGGTGTGTCACCCCGGATGCACGCAATGTTGTATCGGGGTCTTCCGCATAAATGCGCTCGACGCTGTTCGCCTGCGGGAAGGACTCAAGAACCTGGAAAGACTTGCGCCGGAACGAGCGGCCCGGGTGCAGGAACGCGCTCTGGACACCGTTTCCCGTCTGTCGAGGGATTTTCCCGGTGATCCGGTCACCGGCTTATTGCACGAAGATGACGAGTCAGTCCGCCGTTTTGCAGACTTCGCTAACGATGAACCTTGCCCCGCACTCGATCCTGACACGGGGCTTTGTGACCTCTATGAATCGCGTCCAATGACTTGTCGTGTTTTCGGTCCACCGCTTCGGTCGGAAGATGGGCTGGGCGTTTGTGAGCTTTGTTTTCACGGCGCGACCGATGAAGAAATTGCGGCGTGCGAAATCAATCCAGACCCCGACGATTTAGAAAACACCTTGATTCAAGAAGTCGAAAAAACAACGGGCGTCCATGGGCAGACAATTGTGGCATTCTGTTTAGCATCTTGATTCTTGCGTCCGAATATTGGCTTCGATGGACCCGGGACTGGCATGTTAAATCCATAACCGGCTGGTCAGAAAGTCCGATAATGCCTCAATTTGATGAACTTGCAATTTGACGCGTTGGTGCTCGGCGGAGGCGCCGCAGGGTTGATGTGCGCATTGGAGGCTGCTAAGCGCGGACGGCGTGTCGCGGTAATCGAGCGATCCGAACGCATAGGGAAGAAAATCCTGATCTCCGGCGGCGGACGCTGCAATTTCACCAATATTCATTGCCGTTCGGAAAACTTTATCTCAGCGAATCCGCACTTCGCAAAATCGGCGCTTGCTCGTTACACACCTTCGGACTTCATCGCCTTGGTAGAGAAGCACAGGATTCCGTATCACGAGAAGACCCTTGGCCAACTTTTCTGCGACGGCTCTGCGCGCGAGATTGTCGACATGCTTGAGCGCGAATGCCGCGATGCCGAAGTTCGTATTTTTCTAAACACACGCATCCAAGAAATTCTGAAGCCGAGCGATTTTGTCTTGCGGACTGGAGAAACTCAATTCCAAGCTCCAGTGCTAGTGATCGCTAGTGGAGGGCTTTCGATTCCGAAGATGGGTGCCACCGGCATTGGGTACGACGTCGCGCGGCAATTTGGATTGGCTATTCGCGAACCACGGCCTGCTTTGGTGCCGTTCGTCTTCAGCGAAGAAGATCGCAATAGCTATTGCAATTTGGCTGGAGTCTCGGCCGACGTTGCGGTTTCTTGTGCGGAGCAACGATTCGGGGAGAAAATGCTGATCACGCATCGAGGATTAAGTGGACCGGCCATTCTACAGATTTCGTCTTATTGGAAACCTGGTCAAGCAGTGGTTATTGATCTGGCGCCTGGCTCCGATGTGACCGCTGCACTTCGAGAGCCGGGGACGCAAAGAAATATCACGACCATGCGAGCGGCGCTGCAGAACGTTTTGCCGAATCGCTTTGCTGATCGGTGGCTGGATCTTCATCCGCCCGCCGGGTGGACAAACTCGGCGCTCGCGGAGCTTGAACACGTACTGCACAATTGGACGGTGATTCCAGCCGGCACCGAAGGGTTTGCTAAAGCGGAAGTCACCGCAGGCGGTGTCGATACCGACGAATTATCCGCCAAGACTATGGAGAGCCGGAAAGTGCAGGGCTTATTTTTCATCGGCGAAGTAGTGGATGTGACCGGTCATCTGGGAGGCTTCAATTTTCAATGGGCATGGGCCTCAGGCGCCTGTGCCGGCCGGGCAATGTAGGGACGGGCGTCATCGCCCGTGCAGTGTCACGAGAAATCTTTAGACCAAAATTGTCTGGTACTCTTCGTACGCGCCCTTGAAGTCGGTCAGTTTATGGTCCGATTCGAAATGCCAAATCCTGGTGGCAACTTCGTCGATGAGGTCATGATCGTGCGTCACTAATAGCACCGTGCCCTGATAACGCTGCAGCGCAATGTTCAGCGCGTTGATCGATTCCAGATCCAGGTGGTTGGTTGGTTCATCGAACACCAGCACGTTCGGCTTTTGCAACATGAGCTTGCAAAACAATAATCGCGCGGCCTCGCCGCCGGAAAGAACCTCGGTTTTCTTGAGTGCGTCTTCACGCGGAAACAGCATTTGACCAAGCAGGCCACGGATCTCTTCATGAGCGGCGGAAGGATCCCACTGATGCAGCCATTCGAACACCGTCATTCCCCCTTCGATCAGAGCGCGGTGATCCTGTGCGAAATATCCGACAGCAGCCTCGTGTCCCCAGATAACTTTCCCGCTGGTGAGAAACGCTCCATCGTAGCCGCTGGTCTTTCGTAATTCGGCGTCCGGAGTCGTAGGAGAATTAGCCAGCAGCGCATTTAGCAAAGTTGTTTTGCCCGCGCCGTTCCGGCCCATTAATGCAATTTTCTCGCCCCGCATTACGCTGGCGGTGAAATTGCGAATGATTTCAGCCTCACCGTAAGATTTCGTAACGCCCTCCAACTCAAGAATATGTTTTCCCGAAGGACGCTTCTGCTCAAATTTCAAAAACGGACGCTGGATGTTCGACTTGGCAAGTTCCGTGACCTGCAGACGCTCGACTTCTTTGCGCCGCGACTGCACCTGGCTGGAACGGGTACCGGCGGAGAAGCGCGCGATGAATTCGTTCAGCTGCGCGATTTTCTTTTCGCGCTGCGCATTTTGCCCTTCGATCTGCGAGCGAATCTGCGTCTTGGCGACGACCATGTCGTCATAAGTGCCGGTGTAAGTGATGATGGTTTGATAATCGATGTCGGCAATGTGAGTGCAAATGCTATTCAGAAAATGACGATCGTGCGAAATCACGATCAGCACGCCGTCGTAATTATTCAGAAATCCCTGCAGCCAGTGGATCGAGTCGAGATCGAGGTGGTTCGTGGGTTCGTCGAGCAACAACGCGAGTGGATGACCGAACAATGCTTGTGCCAGCAGGACACGAACTTTTTGCCCGCCTTGAAGCTCGCCCATTTTTCGCTCGTGTAATTCATCGGGAATATCGAGCCCTTGCAGCAGAATCGCAGCATCAGTTTCGGCGGTGTATCCGTCTTCTTCGCCGACGATGCCTTCCAGTTCGCCCAGCTTCATTCCGTCTTCATCAGTAAGTTCGGCCTTCGAATGGATTCGGTCACGTTCTTCCATTGCCGCCCACAGGCGCTTGTTGCCCATCATCACCGTATCGATCACGCGATACGCGTCGAAGGCAAATTGGTCCTGGCTCAGCACGCCGAATTTCTTCGGGCGGACGACCGTTCCTTTCTGGGGATCGAGCTCGCCAGTAAGAAGCCGCATAAACGTAGTTTTGCCTGCGCCATTTGGTCCGGTGAGGCCATAGCGCTTACCCGGCGTGAAAGCGGTCGAGACCTCTTCGAACAGAACTTTGGCGCCGTAGCGCATGGAAACGTTGCTAACTGAAATCATGATTTCTCAAGGAAACTGCGGAAAATTTGCCCAAAGGCGGGGACGCAGCTGCTGTAACTAGGATATCACGATGCCTCCCCAAATCTTTGATTTGCCCGAAACCGCTGCAATCGAAGGTCACATGTTAGCCTTTTCTTCCCACTTACTTATACTTTGAGGAATTTATGAAAGACGTTCAACCTGCTCATCTCGATCTCCAGGCAATTTCCGAACAAATCATGTTGGACCACGGATTCGAGCCCGATTTTCCTCCAGCAGTCGCGCAACAATTGGCCCAACTGAAAACACATCAGCCAAAAATCACTCCCGAGGCCGATATTCGTGATCTGCGAAATTTGCTGTGGTCGTCTATTGACAACGATACGTCTCGCGATCTCGATCAAATTGAAGTGGCTGAACGGCTGCCCAATGGAGACATCAAAGTGCTGGTCGGAATCGCAGACGTCGATGCCTTCGTGCCAAAACATTCCGCGATCGATAAGCACGCGGCCAAAGAGACGACTACGGTGTACGCCGGCGTTCGCATCTTCCCCATGTTGCCGGAAGAACTCTCCACGGGTACGACGTCACTGCTTGAAAACGCCGACAAGTTAAGTATCGTGATTGAGTACGCCGTCGATGCCGCCGGCTGCATCACGTCGAGCAATGTTTATCGGGCAATCGTTCGCAACAAGGCGCAGCTCGCATACAACGCCGTTGGAGCTTGGCTTGAGGGAACGGCTGCGGCCCCGGCGAAAGTAGCTGCCTCCGCTGAGTTGCAAGCGCAGCTCAAGTTGCAAGACCAGGCGGCACAGGCCTTAAAAAATCAGCGTTTTCGGAATGGCGCACTCAACATTGAAACCACGGAGGTTCGTCCAGTGCTAGTGGACCAGCAGGTCGTCGATGTTACGAGTGAAGAAAGAAATCCCGCGACAGACCTGATCGAAGATTTCATGATCGCCGCTAACGGCGTCGTTGCGCGTATGCTGGAGAAAGTATCGTCTTTGCGGCGCATTGTGAGAACGCCCGAGCGCTGGGATCGTATCGTGCAACTGGCCGCGCAACACGGCGCAAAGCTTCCACCTGATCCCGATTCCAAAGCCCTCAACGATTTTCTCCTCGAGCGCAAGGCGGCCGATCCAGATCACTTTGCTGATCTTTCATTAGCGGTGATTAAGCTGATTGGTCCGGGCGAGTATGTTCTAGAACGTCCCGGAGATCCAGTGCAGGGACACTTTGGGCTTGCAGTTCAGGATTACACTCACTCGACCGCACCCAATCGGCGGTTTCCAGATATCGTTACCCAGAGGCTGATCAAGGCCGTGCTTGCTCAGCAACCCGCTCCTTATTCCGACGATGAGTTGGCCGCCATTGCCAGCAATTGCACCGCGAAGGAAGATGCGGCGCGAAAAGTTGAGCGCGAGATGGCGAAACGATTGGCGGCCGTTGCCATGAGCCACAGGATTGGCCAGGTATTTGATGCGCTCGTGACCGGTGCAACTCCGAAAGGAACTTTTGTGCGCGTGTTGCAGCCGCGTGTCGAGGGATTGCTCGCGCAGGGGCAACAAGGCGCGGACGTAGGAGATAGGTTACGCGTGAAGCTGATTCGCACCGATGTTCAACGCGGGTACATCGACTTCGCGCGGGCTTAGGTCGCGATAAGACTCTCGGAGCTTTGAAAGGGCACGGCAGCACAGCGGTTGCGAAAAAACTTTGTACTCGGCGACTAGAGCCCCTTCAAAAATCCAGACGCCCATTCTTGCCGCGTTCCGCAGTTGGTTAGCCGAAACTCACCCCCTTTTTTGTTCTAGCTCAGCCCAACGCGAATAAAGTTCGTCTGCGACTTTCTGCGCTTTGTCCATCTCCGCGTGCGCTATCAGTAGACGTGACCCATCGCTTGCGATCGCTGGATCTTCAAGCTGGGCGCGCTTTTCCTGCAGTACCTGTTCGGCTTCGGCAACGCGCTGTTCGATGGTTGCATATTCGCGCGCCTCAAGATACGACAGCTTCTTCTTAGCCGCGGCGGGCTCAACTGGAGTCGCAGCGCGCCGGGGTGGGTGAGCGCCTGAAGAAACCGGCTTCTCCGACTGCTTTCGTTCCGCCTGCCAAGCCTCCCATTGTGAATAATCCGCGAAACTCGCAGCTCCCCCATGACCATTGAGTCCGAGCACGATGGTCGAAACGCGATCGAGCATATAACGGTCATGCGTCACCAGCACCAAGGCGCCGCGATATTCGAGCAGATTTTCCTCCAAAATATCGAGAGTTGGAATATCGAGATCGTTGGTGGGTTCGTCCAGAAGCAGCACATCCGCGGGCTGAAGCATTAATTGCGCAATCAACACGCGCGCCCGTTCGCCTCCCGAGAGTCGTCCAATCGGTTGATTGAGTTGCTCACCGGTGAACAAAAATCGCGCTGCCCACGATGCCACGTGAATTACGCGGTCTTGGTAGATTACCGAATCGCTGCCGGGCGCCAAAGCGCGGCGCAAGGTGACGTCCGGATCGAGTTGGCGAGTTTGATCGAAGTACACGATTCGCAGCCAGTCGGCGAGGCGGATTTCTCCAGCAGTCGCGGACAGTTCGCCACGCAACAGACGAAGCAGCGTGGTTTTGCCGCTGCCATTGGGGCCGACCAGGCCGACCCGCATTCCAGCCGTCATCACGAAATTGAGTCCATCGATCAGCGTACGGCCGTCAATTTCATAGCCGACATCTTCCAATTCAATCAGTCGCTTCGTCTTTCGGTCGGTCGCGGAGAAATCGATATTGGCAGTTGCGGTGCGGGTTCTGATGTTCAGGTCGGCCAGTTCATTCATCAACTCGCCGGCTTTGTCGATACGCGCTTTAGACTTGCGCGTCCGCGCTTTGGCTCCGCGCCGCAGCCAGGCGATTTCGTTGTGTACGAGATTTTCCAGCGCTTCCTGGCGTTTTGACTGCGAGTGAAGAAATTCTTCTTTCTTTTCGAGAAATGTACTGTAGTTTCCTCGGACGCGTAGCAGTCCGTCCGAATAAACACGATTTAACTCGGCCATCTCGGTGGCAACATTCTCAAGAAAATAGCGGTCATGACTGACCACGACGCACGCGAAGGCTGCGCTTTGAAGCAGTTCCTCCAGCCATTCAATTCCCGCGAGATCGAGATGATTGGTGGGTTCATCGAGCAAAAGAATGTCGGGATTCTGCACCAACGCTTCGACGATGGCCAAACGCTTTTGCCAGCCGCCCGACAATGCGGCCGCAGTTTGATCCAGGTCGTCGAAGCCAGCGCGACCAAGGGTTTCGGCGAAGCGGGTGCCGCGTTCGGTCCCGGATATAGCGGCGCGATCTAACGCCTTCTCGACCACTGAACGAACCGTCTCGCCCGATGCAAATCTTGATTCCTGGATTACGCAGGCTAGGCGGACACGCTTGCGTATGGCAATGTTGCCGCCGTCGGGACTTTCATCGCCCGCCAGAATTCGAAGTAGTGTGGATTTGCCCGAACCATTCGGGCCGATGAGTCCAATTCGGTCGCCTTCAGAAACCGTGAAAGAAATTTCTTGAAAGAGCTGGGTCGAACCGAAAGCTTTCGAGATCCCCTGTGCGTTAATGATCGGCGCCAAACGACTATACTCCGCGGCTTTTTGAGTTGTTGAGAATCTGATCGGTTCGAAAAACTGCGATCGAACGGATCACTTCCTCACTAACTCTATCATCGCAATTTCCGGAGGACAGTAGTAGCGCACCGGCAAGAGCGAGCAACCAACCCCGGCACAGGTGTAACCAGTCATGCCGGCGTGCTTCCAGACTCCTTCGGTATAAATCTTCGGGCAATCGGCGTTGCTGAGAATGCTGCCGATCCATGGCATACGAATCTGCCCGGCGTGAATATGACCGCAAAGACAAAGATGAATGCCTGCCGCAGCAGCCTCTTCATATATTTCGGGTGAGTGCGCAAGCAGAACCTTAAACGCATTGTCAGCCACACCCTCCAGAGCACCGTCCAGATCGTCAAAGCCATAGCAGTGCGGATCATCCACGCCAACCACCCACAAACTGCTTCCTGCTTTCCTGATCTCGATGGCCTCGTTGATCAGCATCCGTACGCCCAGATTTTCGATTTCCCCTGCCATGTCGGATTCGTCGTGATTTCCCATCACCGCAACCACGCCGTGGTCGGCATGCACGCTGGACAGAATTGTGCGCAGACGCGGATAAACTTCCGGGCACTGGCCTACGAGTTCGAAGCGATAGTCTCCGGTCATCACGCAGATGTCGGCCCGTAAGCCCGCAATACGCTCCGCGACAATTTCCGCCAGTCCGTCCATGCCATCGATGTGCAGGTCTGCCAGTTGCAGGATGCGAAAACCATCGAAGCTTGCGGGAAGGTCCTGAAATTCCAGACGAATGGTTCGCACGACCGGTTCAAGAGCGTTGCGAATTCCGCGGGAGTAAATTCCCGCCATCTTCAAAATGCCACGCAAAATTGGGCGCGCAATGCGCTCGCGCATTACCAGCGTATCTTTGTGGACATGCTTTAATTCCCCGGAATTCATGGCCGCTTCAATGGCCCGGCGCGGGGCAAGACGCTTCTGCAGATCGTGGGTTAACTCAAATTCGCTGTTCGAATGAATCACGGGTATCTGATGTTTAAGAGAGGATGAGCGTTGTCTTGCCGCGAGTGACGGCCATTCGAGAGTACAACATTTTGCGTGAAGACTCCAGACGGCGCTGCGAAGCGTCACACCGAAGTAATTAGACGTACCTAATTTCAGACTTAGTGGGCTACATTTGCGAGAAGTGGGGAGATCTAAAGCTTGACTTTACTTATGGGAATCGCTGGTGGACCTGGTCGGGTTCGAACCGACGACCTCTTCCATGCCCACGCCTGCTGCCCGCAATGCGTCCGCCAATGCTCTTGCGTTTGCCGATAAATCCGACCCATCCGGCTCGCCGAGCGCGATCGTCGGTTCCATTCCAGCGTAGTAGATGTGGCCAGGCGACGTGACGGAACTGATGATCCGGAAGAGACCAACCAGAGTATGCTGTCGACCGAGAACTTGAGGAAGGTATGCACATTCTCTTGCTAATGCAGTAAGCGCCTGAGTGCGGCCTTCACGTGAATCTGAGTTGTATCAAGAAACGAGATGCCGCAAGTCGCTTCCCGCAATATCAGCGGCAGCTCCGTGCCCGCGAGAATCAACCCCTGCACGTGCTCTTGCTTGGCTAGCCGATCGACAATCGCCAGCAACCGCTGCCGTGTTTCGGGCAGGAATACGCCTTTCACCAGTTCGTTCATGTAAACATCGTGAACGTAGGCTTGCTCGTCTTCCTCGGGGACCACCAGGGCAATCCCCGCCTTGGAAAAGACGTCCGGGTAAAAGCGTCCCTGCATGGTGAAGCGCGTACCGAACAAGCCGAGTCTGCGTAATCCGAGTTCTTCCGCGGCCTCGCGCGTCGCCTCCACAATGCTAATCAGTGGGATGGACGATCGGCGCTGCAACTCGTCAAAAACAATGTGGGGAGTATTCGCCGCCAACAATCCGACATCGGCTCCCGCCCGTATCAGCCGCTCCATTTCTCCGCTTAAGTAGGCGGTTACGTCAGAGAATTCGTTAGCCGCGATCAGATCGAGCATCTTCTTCAAGTCGATGCTGTTCAGGAGAATCGAGGGAGCACTTCCATCCTTCGTTTGCTCACGCCACATCTGAATGAGCGAGCGATAGTAGTCCACGGTTGACTCCGGTCCAATTCCTCCCACGATCCCTAGAGTCTTCATCAGTAGCATTTCCCTTTTCCAGCCATCGGGCTTATCCTCCGCCCCAGCATCCTTGCCAGAACTACGTCGCTCGTTTCAGCACGTAAATCACCCAGGGAGGAATCTTGGTTTCGTTCACCCACGAGTATGGCTCGTCCCCTGTGGCCAGCGGTTTGAAGACTTGGATCGCGTGCAGACTCGCCTCTTTATAGACCTTCCTATACGATTCGTCGGTACAGAGTATGTCTTCGACAGGCCTCCGGTCCTGGTGGTCGGTAACGACGATGCGCACGATATCACCGCTGCCCGCACTTGCGTTCTCGGGGAAATCCTTGGTCGTAAACGAAGCCCATTCATGCGTGTAGATGTCTTGGGATGAGACGACGCTGATGATAGTTCCGGCCGGACGAAGAAGGTTCCTGAGGTCCGAAAAGATGCTGACTTTCCTTGCACTCGAGACGTTGTCGAACGTGAAAAGTGAAACGATCAAGTCAAAGCTTTCGGGATCGAACTCGGTCAAATCGTCGCCAGGCACCATGCGGTAATCTCCCGAAGGATCCTGAACGCGAGCGATGCGCAGCATGTCCTCGGCTATGTCGACGCCAGTCACATTGAATCCGAGATTCCGCAGGAACTTGGTTGACCTGCCGGCGCCGCAGCCGAAGTCAAGCGATCTGGTTCCGGTTGCATGCTCGGCCAGAATCGCGGGCAGGTCACGGTATGCGAGATAATAGGTGTTGGCAAACTCAAGCGTGGCATACGCGTCGGCGCGACTTATATCCTCGTAGCAGTTGATGAAGTCCATCCCCTCTTCCTTTCTCTCTTGACCCTGCAAGCTTGGACGTTTACCGTTACTGTGCTTTTTCACGATAATCCACTTACCGCAAGGTGCCCCTGTCCCGGACTTGGAGTCGCCGTCTGCGAGCCGGTTTGGTTACGCCCCCCTCATCACCGGGCGGCTCTCTCTGGGGGAGAACTCCAGTGCACATAATCTCCACGAACTTCATTCTTCTTTGGCAACTTTGAACATCGCTTACGGTAAGACACTCGCCACTCTGAAATTCAAAGATCGATCTGATATCGAATAAACGGCGAGCGTTTGGCAACTCGTTCATAGAGCCTGCGAGCTGTGCCGTTGAACTCCTCTGTCTGCCAGTAAACGACGGCAACTTTTCTCGCCTTCGCCGCCAGCACGACCGCCGCGATGAGACGTCGTCCAACCCGTTGCCCACGGGCGGATGGAGTGACAAATAAGTCCTGGAGGTAGCAATTACCACCGATCGAGTTGGTCGAGGGATGGTAGAAGAACTGAACCAAACCCAGCGCCTCGCCATTGTCGACCGCCAAAAAGCCTTCCAGCTCATGCGTGGTTGTTAGCCGGTTCCAGGTGAATTCGGTAGTCTCTTGCGGAACGGTCTTTTCGTAGAAATCAAGATAACCCTTCCACAGTGGTTCCCATGCTTCACGGTCATTGATGCCAATAGGACGAATGACAACCTCAGGTATGGCTACTCGTGCGGTCGTTATCATTCCATCCTCCTCGCTGATTTCCGAGTTTCCGTGCCCGTTTGGACTGTTACAGCCGTTGTTGTTTCTTGCGTTCATTTTTCATGCTTTAATCTCTGCGTTACTAACAAGGTTATTTTCGAGCGCAGTAGCTTCGATCTCAATGAGGCAATTCCTTGGTAGCCCAGACACTTCGACAGCAGTTCGTGCTGGAAGCGTGCCTGTGAAGAACGTGGCGTAGATCTTGTTCATTACGGCGAAATCGTTCATGCTCTTCAAAAAGACCGTGCAGCGTACTACGTTCTCCATGCTCGATCCTGCAGTCTTCAAGATTGCGGAAATGTTTCGGAGCACACGCTCCGTCTGCAGCTCTACGCTACCTGTGATCATCTCTTGCGTCGTGGGGTCAAGTGCGATCTGTCCGGCGAGGAAGATGAATCCATTTGCCCTCACCGCTTGGGAATAGGGGCCGATTGCTTTAGGTGCATCATTTGAAACTGTAGGTCGCATGTAGTCTCCCGTCGGATCATCAGCTATTCTTCCGCAGAGGGTGGCTGGTCCATGAGTCGAGCCTGGCGAGTGCGGAAGCTTCATCGCCATGCCATCAGCTTCGAATCCCAATAACTCGTACAGCGGCCTGCCCTCGTCGGACGCTGCCAACGTAATGTGATCTATCGCGTTGGCCCTACACCACAACAGAATTGCGTCCATCAGGGACCGCGCCAGTCCGCGCCTGCGATGGCTGTGCTCGGTATAGACATTGCCCACATGGGCCCAGCGTCCCGCACGACAGCAACCGGGCACTGGCCACATTTCACGAAGCAGCACACCTCCACCAGCCACGACAACACCGCTCTGTTCAACTAGCCACCCGATGTACTCACCGCTCGCGAGACGTGGTGCAAGCCAGTCTTCACTTGCTTTGCACAAAACGTCGAAATCGTCCGCAGAAAGGTCACCCATGTCGCGAAACATAGCCGCGCGGTGACGAGCGATCGTTGCGGCATCTCTTGCGTCTGCTCTGCGAACTAACGCTGGCTCATGCACGTTCCATTACCTCCCCTAAGTCAAGCTCCGTTGTCCTGGAGAGCCATCTCAAAATCGGCAATGATATCCCGTACGTCTTCAAGTCCGACGGAAACTCTTATGAGGTTGTCGACGACCCCCGCAGTCTCCCTTTGCTCTTTGGAGAGTTGTTGGATCCACATCGAAGCAGGGTGCACGACTAAGGTGTGAGGCCCACCCAGACTCGGTGCATGGGTGGCCAGCTTCAAGCGGGTTACAAATCGGGATGCATCTTCAAACCCGCCTTTCACCTCAAAGCTGAATACGCCCCCGAAGCCACTCATCTGCTGACTGGCAAGGGCATGCTGCGGGTGCGAAGGCAATCCTGGGTAGTGCACGGCGGAAACCCTCTCATTCTGCTCTAACCGCCTTGCTAAGCGCATCGCGGATTCATTGTGCTGGCGTACTCGCAACGGCAATGTCTTAAGTCCACGCTGAAGAAGCCAAGAATCGAAGGGGCTCAGGGCGGCGCCAAAAACGATCAGGGTATGCCAAAGTTTAGCGATAGTGGACTTGTCGGAGACAATCACTCCGGCAGTGATATCGCTGTGTCCACCCAGAAACTTCGTGGCACTATGAATGACAATATCAATACCGCTTCTTATAGGTTGCTGATTGATCGGTGTTGCAAATGTGCTGTCCACTGCCGTCCTGACGCCGCGCCTCTTTCCGAGTGAAGCAATGGCCCGCAGATCGGTGAGCTTCAACAACGGGTTGCTAGGTGTCTCGATATAGATGAGCTTGGTATTAGGGCGAACCGAGGATTCAAAGGCTTGCACGTCGGACTGCTCGACTCGGGTGACCTCAATACCCCAGTTCGGCATGAACTCACGAAGCAAGACAGAGGTGACCGGATAAAGATCACGTTGCGCAACAACATGATCGCCCTGTTTTAAAAGGGTAAGCATTACAGTTGTAATCGCTGCGACACCGGAAGAGGTTACGAGGCCGGCCTCTGCTCCTTCCAGAGAAGCAATGGCCCGCGCAGCTTGTATTTGGTTAGGGTTGCCATATCGCGTGTAGAATTCTTCGGGGTTGACGGCCGCGGCCAACATTGCGAAATGCTCTGGCGAATCGGCCCGAAATGTCGACGTTTGCCAAATTGGGGGTGAAACCGCATGCGTTCGATTTAGTTCCCCGCCAGCATGGACCGCCAACGTTTGGAGGTGGTATGCGTCTCTCTCACTCAGTTCACTACGGTTGCTCACGTTTTTGTTTTGCTCCTTACTCTGCTGACTCGCCCGTGCTTGCTCGCAGTATTTATTTCAGCCGGCGCCCTCTGTTTGTGACTTTCGAAGGCGGCACACCGAACGCCTGTTTCCATGCCCGGCGGAAGTGGCGTGGATCGCCGAAGCCAGACTGCTCAGCCACAGCCTCGACTGTCATGTTCAGATTTTCCAGCATCGCTCGCGCGACTTCGAGTCGAACCTTGTTTCTAAATTCTGCTATGGACAAGCCTGTTGCGCTTCGGAACGAGCGCGTCAGATTTCGGGAACTCATGTGGGCAACTTTTGCCAGTTCCGAAATAAGCACTTTTCCCCTGACCCGCGTGATCAAGTAGTCCTGCACGATATGAACACCCGAGTTAAGGTGCGCGCGATAATCCAGATACACGCTCGCTTGTTTCTGACGACCATCCCGACGGATATAGACGACCATTTCGCGAGCCAGACGTGCCGCCAAGAGCGGTCCAAAGTGCTGTTCGACAAACCAAAGCGTGACATCGATTCCGGAAGCGACGCCGGCGCTGGTTGTTACCGGCCCATCGGTGACGAAGAGCCGGTCGCGTTCTACTCGTGCCAGGGGGAAACGCCGTTGCAGCTCGTCCAACCTTTTCCAGTGTGTCGTACAGGAGCGTTGATCCAGCAAGCCGGCTTCTCCCAGAACAAACGCCCCCGTACAAATGGCGCACACTTGAGCACCAGAACTAACCGCTCGGCTGAGCCATCGTTTTAGCGAAGCAGGGGGTGAAATCCGCGCCACATCATGACCCGGCACTACGATCAGATCGCCCGCATGCACCTCCGTCGGAAGACACGGCAAAGCGGTTACCGAGAGTAATTGCGCCGTGTCGATTTGCGGCGAAGTCCCTGCCAGAGAGATGTTGTAGCGGGCACCACACGCGTTCGCATCGTGAAACGTCTGAAGTGGACCCGCAAGGTCTAGAACCTCGCATCCAGGAAACAATGTGAAGACCACATTCTGACTAAGATTTTGGCTGTGGTTTGGGATGGCGCAACTCCTTTAACTCTCTTGCGATGTCGCCGACAGTGGCAATGCGCGCGAAACGGCGTCGCAGGGCGTACTCGGTACGCTCGCGGATTGCCTCAACGTCCAATTCCTCACCGGATTTGTCATGGTTCGGAATCGGAAAGGTCATAGTGGCTTCCGTGACAAAATCGACAGCATAGCCGAGATCGGCCGCGACTCGTGCAGACGTCTCGCAGCACTGCTCCATCTGGATGCCCGTAATCACAACCCGGCGCACCTGTTTCTCCATCAACAACTCTGGCAATCCGGTACTGGTGAAAACATTGCGTGTGTTTTTATGAATGACCGGTTCGGATTCCAGGGGCGAGAGGAAGTCCATTAGCTTGTAGTATGGGCTAGTCTTTTCGAATCCGGGATCATCGTCGGTATGAAGAAAGTAAATTACGGGCAGGTCATGTTCACGGTAGATGCGGATCAGCTGTCCGACGTTTTTTTCAAACTCCTTGTTGTTTCTTCGTTCCCAGCGGTCACCTACCTTGAACGAGTCCTGGGCATCGATGACGAGCAGCGCCGACTCGGCGACTGGGACTTGCTTGTTGTAGAGCATGTGCTTTCCCCGTTGTGGATTACCCTCTGAACCTACCTCGTTTCGGCTTGTATCCACAAGGCCGTCAACGGACAAAGAGCGGACATTTTGGGCCACAGAATCCGGCTAGCGCAACACGATCACTTTCTATTCGGAACAATAGAAGTGAGAACCGAGCAAGTACAGCATCAGACTCGTGCAACTTCTAGGAGTACAGTTGGAATCTCTTTTCGGCCAGAAGTCGAACAGTCGAACGGATAAATTCGTCAGTCACGCTTAGAAGCGAGGTGACTAGCGGTTCAACAACATCTTGATCGCTAAACTCATCAGGACTTGGGCAAATCCTCTTCGTATGTATTCTTGCGGGAGTGGTAGGCTAGAACCGCACGTTTCTTGATCAGGGATGCCAAGTATCGCGTCTGCTCAATATTTTGTTCGATCAGGCGGCCGTACTTGAGAGTGCCGTGGGTTTTGAGTGAGAACCAGACCCTCCCTTCCCGGAGTAGATCGTATGCTTCGAAACGCCAAATGCTACCAAGCTGGGAAAGGGGAATGCTGTGAGTACTTGGAAAATGGTGGACCTGGTCGGGTTCGAACCGACGACCTCTTCCATGCCATGGAAGCGCGCTCCCAACTGCGCCACAGGCCCACTGAACAACAGATAAACGCTCCGGTGCAGATCCGGATGAGATAAATCAATTCTCGCTTACCAGATGAGGTTAGTCAAACGTCACGACGATGCGCCGAATCGATCGCGTCCGCTTACGCTTCTGTGATTTTACGAAAACTGAGAAAATGGATATGCTGAATTCAAGTGAAGAATTCATGAAACTTTATCCAATTTGCGTTCGGAGGTTGTGGGTTCTGGCTTGTCTGATGGCGGCGGCGACGGCCCAGGTGGCGTCTCCACCAGCTTTGGCTGGTAAGTCGCCTCCGGTTCCTTACGCCTCAGTCAGCCAACTGAATCTGATGTTGTCACAGTTGGAGCAAGTCTCTCAGGCTACACAAGCGGATTTAGCCAAATTACGAATCGAGAAATGGAAGACTGATTCGAATACCAAGCGTGGCACCGAGTCAGACATGGAATCCATTCAGCGTAATTTGCAATTGGCGCTGCCCGAAATCATCGGCCAATTGCGGGCCTCGCCAGAAAATATCGAGATAACTTTCAAGCTCTACCATAATCTTGATGCGCTCTACGATGTGTTCGGACCAGTGGTCGAGTCCGCCGGAGCCTTTGGTCCCAAGGACGAGTTCCAATCGATGCAGAACGATTTCGACGCGCTTGGGCGGTCGCGCCGAAACCTAGCCGAGCGCATGGAGAGCCTGGCCGGCACTAAAGAAGGAGAGCTGACGCAACTTCGAGGTCAGATACGAGAGCTGCAGGCTGCAGCGGCTCCTCCCACAGCTCCCAAGAAAGTTGTCGTGGACGACACGGAGCCAGCGAAAAAGCCTGTAAAGAAAAAGTCAGCCACAAAGTCCACCAAGCCAACTACTCCTGCGGCCACGCAGAAATCAGGCTCAAGTACCACTTCACAGCCGCCGGCTCAGCAATCCCAAACCCAACCACAGCTCTGATCTATTGCGTGGGGCAGATAGGGCTACTTCGAATCTTCGCGATGGCGAAGCCAATCGAGAAACATCTGCTCGATTGGTTTGTCGTAGGTCATCATTACGTGGCGGATGGTGTGGCCGCTGACGAAGTGGCAAACTTCTTCCGCCAGGTTCTTGGCATGATCCCCGGCGCGCTCCAGCGACTGCGTCATGAAGATCACTTGCAGGCTGGCCTGGCGGTGCGCGCCTTCCGGATTCTCGATGTGCCGAAGAAAAATGAGATTGCGAAGGCGATCCATCTCCGCATCGGCGCGCAACACGTCCACAGCTTTTTTCACATCGCGAGTGGCAAAGGCCGCGCCTGCGTCAGCTAACATTTTTTCGAGCACGGTCGCCATGTGAGTCAGGTCGCGCGTATCCTGCGGATCGATCCGCGGTCCCGCCGATTGTGCGCTGCCGGCAAAGCTGAGCAGCAGGTCCCCGATGCGCTCCAGGCTGATCATGAATTTCATGCACGCCAGCAATTCACGTGCTTCGGTTCCGCTCACTTGGGTGATGGCTAGTGTGACTCCATCGTCGATTTCCCGATCCAGCGTGTCGAGTTCTTTCTCCCGGTCGCGAATGGTATTGAGCAGTGGCGACGATCCCGTCGCGATACCTTCAGCCGCCGCCGCCGCGGCATTCTTGGCTACCGCACATGCCTCAATCGTTCTTTTGACTAAGTGCGAGTAAGCAGGTTCAGACCGTGGGACGGGCGCGGTACTCATCGTACCCTCGTGCACTTCACGAAATAGCGGACGCAATGCATTCGGCCCTCTTCGCTGCCGGATTGGTGTGACGGTCACAGTGCAAGCATAGGTGGTTTGCTTCGCGAATGTGTTAAAAAGCTGTAAATTCTGGGAGCAAAAGCACCGGGATCTTATGCGGGTCGCGGTACTGTAGAGACGTAGCTTTGCTACGTCTCGCGCCGTGGGTTAAAGCTCTTCGGATTACGGCCGCGAAAAATCGCCGGCTAAGGGCAAGGTAAACAGAAACACGGAGCCGTGGTTAAGTTCGCTCTCGGCCCGGATGGTGCCATCATGCGCCAGCACGATGTGCTTGGCTATGGCTAGTCCAAGCCCGGTGCCGCCAGATTCGCGGGAGCGAGCCGGGTCCACGCGATAGAAGCGCTCGAACAGACGCGGCAAGTGTTCAAACGGAATCCCCGGACCGAAGTCGCGCACATAAAATTCAACTCCGTGGCCCACACGCCGCGCTCCCAGCACCAACCGGGCCCCCGATGCGGCATATTTGAGGGCATTGTCGATGAGGTTCGAAAAAACCTGGTGGATAGCCTCGCGATCGGCGTCGACCATATCAGGCGCTGAATCCTCCACCTGCAAGTCAATGCCATGGGTCCGCGCTAGTTCGCGGAAGCTCTGTACCGCTTCCTGAAGCAGTTCCGCTGCAGCGACGGGCTGGATGTCAAAGCGCTGCTCGCGCGACTCCACTCTCGCCAGCGTCAGCAGATCTTCCGTGAGGCGAGACATGCGGTGGGCGTTTTTGCGGATAATTTCCAGAAACTCCCGCGAATGATTATTTTCCGCCGTACCGTCGAGCAAGGTTTCCGCGTAGCCCTGAATCGAAGTGAGTGGCGTGCGCAGTTCGTGCGAAACATTAGCAATGAAGTCGCGGCGAGTTTTTTCAATGCGTTCGGTCTCGGTCAAATCACGCAGAACTGCGACGGCGCCTCCTCCGGGCATCGGAGCTGCGGTAACGTCGAAAGTTCGCGCCGGCACAATCGAAGTTGCCCGCGCCGTGAATACTTTCCCAGTCGCGCTTGCCCCGCGCACCGCACGCAAGAAATCCGGATCGCGTACGGTCTCAACGATTGGAACATTCAGGCGCGTACGCTGCGGAACCAGGCTGTCCATACTCTGATTCGCCCACTGCACATGATCGTCGGGACCGACGGCGATGACCGCATCCTCCATGCTGTTGAGCAAAGTTTCGAGCTGGCGCTGGCTGTTCTGCAGCGCGGCGAAGTTGTCTTCCACGTGACGAGCCGTTTTGTCCAAGGCGGCGGCGAGCTGTCCTATTTCGTCGCTTGAAGTTTCTGCAATTCGCGCAGTCAGTTCGCCCCCAGCAATCTTATTAGCGAATTCGACAATCCGTTGCAGCCGCCGAGCCGTGAATTGGGCCAGCGCTGCGGCCAGAACGAGTGCCACTAAGAATGCAAGGGCCGAACCAACCAGCAGAGTATTGCGAAGGTGCGAACTGGTGGCTCCGAGGTCTGACAGCGGATAGGCCAAGCGGGCCGCACCTCCAGCAACCGGGGCCGCTACATAGAGAAGAGGAATGCCCAATGTCTGGCTCACGCGGGTATCGGTTCCCATTTCTCCTTTTGACGCAGCAACAAACTCCGGGCGCTGCGCCTGATTTTCTATCGTCGAAGGCACTGCCTCGGAATCAGCCAGCACTTTGCCGGTAACATCGATGACCGTGGCGCGCGCGCCGGCGGCTTGACCTTCCTGCGAAACAATGTCCTGAAGATTGTGCTCGCGGTCGGTATTCACGCGATTCGCGAACATAATTGTCTTCTGTCTTAGGCTGCGATCGATTTCATGGAGGAGCGAATTTTCCCAGGCGCGCCGGATGGAAAAATCAAGCGTTATAGTAGCGGCCGCGATGACCACGGCAAACGCGGCCACCAACCGCAAGAAAAGCCGGCTCCTCACTTCGGAACCTCGAAGCGATAGCCCGCGCCGCGCACTGTCTTCAAGTATCGCGGGCTCTCAGGGTCGGGTTCAATCTTCTCGCGAATGCGGCGGACATAAACGTCCACAGAACGCGGCGTGACATACGCAGTGTCTCGCCAAACCGAATCCAAAAGCTGATCACGGCTGAAAACCCGTCCGCTGTGCCGCGCAAAATAATCAAGCAGGCGGAACTCCGTAGCCGTCGTGGCCACAAGCTGACCGCTTACTGTTAACGTCATCGCGCTGGGATCAATTTCGATCTCTCCCACCTTCAAAGGTGACTGTGACAGAGGACGCTCGAACCGGCGCAGGACCGCTTTCACTCGCGCCACCAGTTCGCGCGGGCTGAATGGCTTGGGAATATAATCGTCCGCGCCCAACTCTAAACCCAGGATGCGATCTGCTTCTCCGCTTTTCGCAGTAAGAAAAATCACAGGAGTCGACGCCAGCAATGGCATCTGCCGAATCTGACGGCAGAGTTCAAGACCATCACGTCCCGGGACCATGATGTCCAAAATAAAAAGAGTGGGCCGCTGTCGCTCGGCTTCCATGACCACAGTATTGCCGGTGGGAAAAAGTTTGACCGCGAATCCCGCGCCTTCAAGGTGATGGCGTACCAGCCGGGATATATCCGGATCGTCTTCAACCACAAAGATGCTTGGTTTCACACGGGTATTGTAGCCGGGAGGCCGCAATATTGCCCCGATTGTAACCTGATTGAAACATTTCGACTCCAGGTTGATAACTAACGTCCGGAATGAAATGAGTAACTCAACTAGCACCGGCGGGATTGGCTTGTGGTTTTATTTCAAGCCAAGCTCGCTATCGTACTGTTGGATAACCCCATAGCATTCGCAGGCGGAGTTTTCAAGTTTCTTGCGATTCATGATCTTCACTGCGCCACGGGTGTACTCGATGACCTTGTTCTTCTGCAGAACACCAGCTGCCTCGCTCACGCTAGGTCGATCTGTTCCTAACATCGTTGCGAGAAAATCATGAGTGATAGGCAGCGAGCCTGAGTCCACTCTATCCTGAGTCATTAGCAACCACCGTGCAAGGCGCTGCCCAATATCGTGCAGCCGATTACACGCCGCTGTCTGTGCAACCTGCATACCCCGAATTGCGGCATAGCGGCTTAACATCCGTTGCAAGTGTGGAGCGGATTCCAACGTGTTTTGCAAAGCACCGACCTCGATCCGAAACCCATCCCCCGTGATTTGCACCACAGTATGAAGCGGGCTCCTACTCAAACCGACAGCCGCCAGTGTGCCTGTAAAGCCCTCATTTCCAACTATGCCAGCTTCGGCCGTTCTTCCATCTTTCATTACGACTACAAGAGAAATCAAGCCTCGATTTGGGAAATACGCAAATTCTAGCTTTCCACCTGCCTCATGAAGGACTAGATGGTTTGGCAAGCTAACGTATTCGAGATGGGGACGCAGTGAGATGTAGTCGCTATCAGAAATCGATAGGAGTATGAGGCTGCTGACTGGTTTCCCGTGGATATTCGTCCGCTCGCCAGACTGCACGGCTTGGCTGCGTTTGCCTTCCATAAATCATCCTCTTGGGTAATCGTGCGTTCACCTAATTGCCGAGAAGAGATGCTGGCTCATTCCCCCAAAACTTCTCCGCGCGCTCACCCTCTAACGCGCAGCAAAGCTTCCCAATCAGGATCATCAGCTTCCGCGGGTCCGTTTCTTTACTAGCCTGTTCCGCGATGAGTCTCCAATCCCCCTCCTCAAGGTGCGGGGCCATTAGCGGGACTCCTTTCTCGCCGCTCACGAAGTTACCTCGGATTTGAAAGCCGAGTCTGAGCAATAACGCACATTCGAGCAAGAGACCGCGTAGTCAAAGCGCGATCTGGGTGGTAGAGCAAGCCATTTGGAGCGTCGCCCCGGAACAAAGTCTAGGTATGTAGGATGCCCGACCGACCCATCAAAATTGGCGCATATAGACTGCGGTCTTTATCCCTATGACAGCACGCTAACTCGTTGGCGCGACAGAGGCAGCCATGAGCAGGAAGCTGGTATGGATTGAGCTGAAGCGTTTTCGGGGTTTTGGTTGCTCCGAATGTGGATGGCGGTTCAAACCTTCCGGTTCTCCTGAAGGCAAATTTTTCGATGAAATGATCCGCAAATTCGAGTTGCAGCGCGACAAAGAGTTTGAATCTCATGTCTGCGCCGATCACGCTGCCGACAATAATCCAGGATAGTTTACGTAAGCAAGCCATAGCGTTCAGAACCATCAATTAGTGATAAGGCCACTTTTCGTAAACTACTACCGAAACTGATCTGTTTTGCGATGAACCATACAACCACGGCGCTCATGGGAACAGCTCTCAGATGAGGCCCTTGCGGACTCGCTGCAGGAAATCCTCGGCGTCGGCACGCGCCTTCTCCATGATCTTCGGATGGTTGCCGTGTTCGATTTCTGTTTCTTGAAGCGCGAGCTCCACTGCGACCTTCGGTTTGTATCCTCGCTTGATGAGGGCTCGAGCACGTTCGATGAAGGCGGTGTCAGCATCCGGCTTTGCATTCGGCGTCGCCGAAGAAAAACTGGTTGCGGCCTCGCATGTGTGCTGGCGAAACTTCGCCGCGGCCAGGCGGTCGTAAGCACCCTTAGCCTCTTCTCCGCTAAGCAGCGTCGGCACAGGGTACCTCCACTGACAGTTCGAGCAGGCCCAGCCATTCACGTCGCTCTCCATCCAGATCAACGAGCGTTGCATATCGGCAAACCACCGCATTCCCGCAATGAACCATGACATGGTATAGCGGAGTCATGGTCGGATCAACCGGGTTGGGAAAACCAGGTACCTCATGAATTGAACCATGAACTCCTAGGAGCCTGGTCCCCATTCACCAATTGACGCCATTGCCGATTCCACCTAAGATGTCTCGACCGCTGTTGCCGCATTTCACGCCATGATCGGCCAAACCATTTCTCACTACCGGATACTGGAGAAGCTGGGCGGCGGCGGAATGGGTGTCGTCTATAAGGCCGAAGACCTCGCGCTGGGCCGTTTTGTTGCGCTGAAGTTTTTGCCCGATGAGCTGGCGCAGGATCCGCAAACCATCGAGCGTTTTCGCCGCGAAGCCCGCGCCGCATCAGCTTTAAACCATCCCAACATTTGCACCATCCACGAAATTGGTCAGCACGATGGGCTGCTGTTCATCGTGATGGAGTGTTTGACTGGCAAGACGCTGAAGCATCTCATTCAGGGCGCTCCGCTTGAATTGGAAAGGCTTTTGGGACTCGGGATAGAGGTTGCGGACGCGCTCGAAGCCGCCCATAGCAAAGGCATCGTCCACCGTGATATCAAACCCGCAAATATTTTTGTCACCGACCGCGGGCCTGCAAAAATTCTTGATTTCGGATTGGCCAAGATAGCCCACGCCAAGGCCGCCAGCGGCGACTCTCAAACCGTAGCAGACGCAACCGCCCTCGATCTCACCAGCCCTGGAACTGCCGTAGGCACGGTCGCTTATATGTCGCCCGAGCAATTGCGCGGCAAGGAACTGGATGGCCGCACCGATCTTTTTTCTTTCGGCGTGGTGTTGTATGAAATGGCGACCGGCATACTGCCATTCCGTGGAGAAACTTCTGCGGTCATTACTGAATCCATCCTCAACCGCGCTCCCGCGCCGCCCATTCGGTTGAATCCCGATCTGCCGTTGAAGCTGGAAGAGATCATCAGCAAGTCGTTAGAAAAAGATCGCGACCTGCGCTGCCAAACCGCAGCGGAGATGCGCGCTGACTTGAAGCGTCTGAAGCGCTCACTC
>Ga0182015_10000360_pt1 | contig 64945 bp, 74 predicted proteins | sample 712P3MmetaG_FD_120478 | JGI IMG/M metagenome (GOLD analysis project Ga0182015, IMG submission 120478) | Permafrost microbial communities from Stordalen Mire, Sweden - 712P3M metaG | ecosystem: Environmental > Terrestrial > Soil > Wetlands > Permafrost | place: Sweden: Stordalen | collected...
GACCGACGCTGACGCCGAGACCGACGCTGACGCCGAGACCGACGCTGACGCCGAGACCGACGCTGACGCCGAGACCGACGCTGACGCCGAGACCGACGCTGACGCCGAGACCGACGCTGACGAAGAGGAAGAGGGCAAGTGAGCGGCGACCGTTCGATCCTGTTGCGCCCGGTCATCTCGGAGAAGTCGTACGCGTTGATGGACGAGCACACCTACGTGTTCATCGTCGATCCCCGGGCGAGCAAGATCGAGATCCGCGCGGCGGTCGAGGATGCCTTCGGGGTGCGCGTCGCCAGCGTGAATACGATGAACCGCAAGGGCAAGCGCAAGCGTCAACGACGCGTCGCCACCTTCGGCAAGCGACCGGACACCAAGCGGGCGATCGTGCGCCTTGTCGGCGACGACCGCATCGAGCTGTTCGAGAGCTGAGGAGACTCGTCATGGCCCTTCGCAAGCGGAAGCCGACCAGTCCCGGTCGGCGATTCCAGTCGGTCTCGGACTTTTCCGAGATCACCAAGACCAAGCCCGAGAAGACGCTCCTCGTGCCCAAGCCGGGCAGCGGCGGCAGGAATAACCACGGCCGCAAGACTGCCCGTCACCGGGGCGGGGGTCACAAGCAGCAGTACCGCTTGGTCGATTTCCGTCGGGACAAGGACGGCGTCCCCGCCAAAGTGGCGGCGATCGAGTACGACCCCAATCGCAACGCCCGGATCGCCCTCCTGCACTACCTCGACGGCGAGAAGCGCTACATCCTGGCGCCGGCCCGGGTCGCGGTCGGCGATCTCCTCCAGTCCGGATCCGGCGCCGAGATCCGGCCGGGGAACGCACTCCCGCTGCGCTTCATCCCTGTCGGCTCGGTCGTGCATAACGTCGAGCTCCGTCCCGGTGGCGGCGGCAAGCTCGCCCGGGGCGCGGGCATGAGCGTGCAGCTCGTCGCCAAGGAGGGGATGTTCGCCACCTTGCGGCTCCCGTCCACCGAGATGCGGCGGGTCCCGATCGACTGCCGAGGGACGCTCGGCGAGGTCGGCAACTCCGAAGCCGAGCTCATCTCCATCGGGAAGGCGGGCCGGAACCGTTGGAAGGGCGTTCGTCCCCAGACCCGGGGTGTTGCGATGAACCCCGTTGACCACCCTCTTGGCGGTGGCGAGGGGAAGACCTCGGGCGGCCGTCATCCGGTGTCGCCCTGGGGGCAAGCCGAGGGCCGGACGCGTCCGCGTCACAAGCCATCTGACCAGCTCATCATCCGTCGTCGCCGCACACGCGGCGCCCGCCGCTGACCGCCGAGCGGAGCCATCATGCCTCGTAGCCTCAAAAAGGGACCCTTTGTCGACGATCACCTGCTGCGAAAGGTCGACGCGCTCAATTCGTTGAACGAGAAGCGCGTGATCAAGACCTGGTCGCGTCGCTCGACGATCATCCCGGACATGGTCGGCCACACGATCGCTGTCCACGATGGCCGCAAGCACGTGCCGGTCTACGTGACCGAGTCGATGGTCGGCCACAAGCTCGGCGAGTTCGCGCCCACGCGGACGTTCCGCTACCACGCCGGTCAGGAACGGGCGGGGAGGCGCTGAGGTGACAGGTATCAAGACGAACGAGCGGCCGGGGACCCGCGCCGTCCTCAAGCACTCCGGCGTGTCCGCCTACAAGGCGAGGCAGGTCCTCAACCTCATCAGGGACAAGGACTACCAGCGGGCGTCGGAGATCCTCGAGTACTGCGACCGTGAGGTCGCGGGCGTGATCGGCAAGCTGCTGCGCTCCGCAGCGGCGAACGCCCTTCACAACGACGGCCTCGATCCCGAGGAGCTGTTCGTGTCTGCCTGCTTCGCCGACGAGGGGACGACGCTCAAGCGTTGGCGACCCCGTGCTCGCGGGCGGGCCACACGCATTCGCAAGCGGACCTGCCATGTCACGATCATCCTCTCGCGCATGCCGGACGCGGAGCTGAACCGGCGTCGCGCCCGCGTTGCGGCAGAGGCGGCCGACCGCCGTGCGCGCCGGGTTGCCGGCGCCCGCCGACAGGGCCGCGCCGCCAAGGGCGAGGCGGCTGCGCCGGTCGACGAGGAGCTTCTCGAGATCGTGGCGGCGGGCGACGCCGGCGAAGCGCCGGAGATCGACGCCGCGGTCGAGCAGGCGATCGCCGACGACGAGACGGACGAAGGCGACTCGCGCGACGAGATGACCGATGAGACGGATCTCGCCGAGGACGACGAGGCGGATGTAGCCGACGAGACCGAGCCTCAGGCCGAAGAGGCCGGCGAGAACGAGGTCCAGGACAAGGAAGCCGACGGCGAAGATCAGCCTGCCGGCGACGAGGAGACGAGCGACTGATGGGTCAGAAGGTCAATCCCTACGGCTTCCGCCTCGGTGTCACGACCGACTGGAAGTCTCGCTGGTTCGACGACCGCCATTACCAGGACACGGTGGTCGAGGACTGGAAGGTCCGCGACTACCTCATGTCGCAGCTCGAGGCGGCGGCGGTGAGCCGGATCGAGATCGAGCGCACCCGGGATCGCCTCCGCGTCGATGTGCACACCGCCCGTCCCGGCATCGTGATCGGACGGCGCGGTGCCGAGGCCGATCGGCTGCGCCGCCAGTTGGCGCGAATCACCCACAATGCCAACGTGCAGCTCAACATCCAGGAGATCAAGCAGCCCGAGCTCGACGCCGCCCTGATCGCGCAAGGTATCGCCGACCAGCTCCAGCGCCGGATCAGCTTCCGGCGTGCCATGAAGCGGGCGATCCAGACGGTCCAAAAGGCCGGTGCCCAGGGAGTGCGCGTCCAGTGCTCCGGTCGCCTCGGCGGCTCGGAGATGGCCCGCAAGGAGTCCTACCGCGAGGGCCGGGTTCCGCTGCACACGCTGCGCGCCGACATCGACTACGGCTTTCGCGAGGCCAAGACCTCGACGGGGCGGATCGGGATCAAGGTCTGGATCTACAAGGGCGACATCCTGCCCTACAAGACCTCGGCCGAGGAGAAGATCTCCCGCGAGGCGGCGATGGCCGTCGGGGAGACCTCCGGGCAAGCTCGGCCCAAGCGCATCGTCACCGCCGGCGGCGGCCGCCGCAGGCCCGAGCTCGGCGACCCTGGATCGGTCGTGCCGGAGCTGTCGGTCGACGCCGAGGTTGAGGCGCCGACCGAGCCTTCGGTCGACGAAGCCCCGGTCGCCCCCGCGCCGCCTGCTGCTGACGATCCTCTCGAGAAGCTTCTCGCCGAGGAAGAGGACATCGAGCGTCGGACCCGGGAACAGCATCACGACGTACCGCATTTCCGCAGGGAGAACGACTGACCATGTTGATGCCTCGCAAGGTCAAGCACCGCAAGCAGCAGCGCGGGCGACTGTCCGGGATGACGAAGGGTGGCGAGACCATCAACTTCGGCGACTTCGGGATTCAAGCCCTCGAGCCGGCATGGCTCACGGCCCGACAGATCGAGGCCGCCCGAATCGCCATGACCAGGCACATCAAGCGTGGTGGCAAGGTCTGGATCCGCGTGTTTCCCGACAAGCCGGTGACCCAGAAGCCGGCCGAGACGCGTATGGGATCAGGCAAGGGCAACCCGGAGCACTGGGTCGCCGTCGTCCGCCCCGGGAGGATTCTCTTCGAGCTCGCCGGCGTGGACGAGGCACTTGCCCACTCGGCCCTCGAGCGGGCGATCCAGAAGCTGCCGATGAAGGCGCGCGTCATTGCCCGGCCCGGCCTCGGTTCCACACCGGAGGTGCTGGTCTGATGCCGAGCGCAGCCGACATTCGTGAGCTCGACGACGAGGAACTCGTGAACAAGCTTCTCGAGGCCCGCAAGGAGCTCTTCAACCTCCGCTTCCAGGCGGCGACGGGCCGACTGGACAACAACTCTCGGGTTACCCAGGTCCGCCGTGACATTGCTCGGCTGATGACGGTGCAGCGGGCGCGAGAGATCGAGCTCGTCGAGTCCGAAGCCGCGGTCGGACCCCGCGGTGGCGGAAGGACCAAGGAGCAGTGATGGCAGAGAACGAGGCCGAGGCGGGCGCGTCGAGCGGCATGGCGGAAACCGGGGCGGAAGAGCGCGTCAACCGGCGCAGGATCCGCGAGGGGACGGTGGTCGAGAACCGCATGGACAAGACCGCCGTCGTCGCGGTGGTCGAGCGTGTCCGGCACGCCAAGTATTCGAAGACGGTGCAGCGGACACGGCATCTGTACGTGCACGACGAGAGGAACGAGGCCTCCGCCGGCGATCGCGTCCGGGTGGCCGAGACGCGCCCGTTCTCCAAGCTCAAGCGCTGGCGCCTCGTCGAGATCGTGGAGCGTGCGCGGTGATCCAGCAAGAGTCGCGGCTTCGTGTCGCCGACAACTCCGGCGCCAAGGAAGTGCTCTGCATCAAGGTGCTCGGCGGCACCCGGCGCCGCTACGCCCGGATCGGGGACGTCTTCATCGCCACGGTCAAGGAAGCCGTGCCCGGCGCCGCAGTCAAAAAGGGTGACGTCGTCCGCTGTGTCGTCGTGCGGACGAAGAAGGAGAACCGCCGGCCTGATGGCAGCTATATCCGTTTCGACGAGAATGCCGCCGTGCTGATCAACGACCAGCTCCAGCCCCGCGGTACCCGCATCTTCGGCCCGGTGGGACGCGAGCTGCGAGAGAAGCGCTTCATGCGCATCGTCTCGCTGGCCCCGGAGGTGATCTAGATGCGAATCCGCAAAGGCGACCGGGTGCAGGTGCTCTCCGGCAAGGACCGCGGCAAGGTCGGCGACGTCATGCGGGTCATCCCGGCGCGCAACCGGGTCATCGTCGACGGCGTCAATGTCGCCAAGCGTTCCACCAAGGCGAAACGCGGAACCATGCAAGGCGGCATCATCGACAAGGACATGCCGGTCCACGCCTCGACCGTGGCGGTGGTCTGCGCCACCTGTGGTCCGACGCGCATCGGGGTACGGATCGACGACCAGGGGCGCAAGGTGCGGGTCTGCCGCAAGTGCGGAGGAGACCTGTGACCCCGGCCGTCATCGAGCGCCCTCGTCTCCGTCAGCGCTACGACTCCGAGATCCGGGCTGCGCTCGGAGAAGAGCTCGGCCTCACGAACGTGATGCAGGTGCCGCGCCTCGAGAAGATCGTCATCAATATCGGCGTCGGGAAGGCCACCCAGCAGCAGTCGCTGCTCGAGAGCGCCGTCCGCGACCTGCAGGTGATCGCCGGCCAGCGCCCGGTCGTCACCAAGGCGCGGCGCTCGATCGCGGCCTTCAAGCTCCGTGAAGGCATGGCGATCGGTTGCATGGTGACGCTCCGGGGCGATCGCATGTGGGAGTTCTTCGATCGCCTCATCAGCCTCGCCATCCCGCGCATCCGTGACTTCCGGGGGTTGTCACCGCGGTCGTTCGACGGCCGCGGCAACTACACCTTCGGTGTCACCGAGCAGCTCATCTTTCCCGAGATCGATTACGACAAGGTCGATAGCCCCCGCGGCATGGACATCACGATCGTGACCTCCAGCCGCACCGATGCCGGAGGCCGGGCCCTGCTCGCCGCCTTCGGGTTCCCGTTCCGACGTGAAGGACTGTAGAGCCGACCCATGGCCAAGAAGGCATTGATTCAAAAGCAACAGGCCAAGCCCAAGTTCAAGGTGCGTGGCTACACGCGGTGCCGGCGGTGCGGGCGCCCGAGGGCGGTCTACCGCAAATTCGGGCTCTGCCGTATCTGCCTGCGCGAGCTCGTCCACGCCGGCGAAGTGCCGGGCGTCACCAAGGCCAGCTGGTGAGAGGAGGGGACCGTCCATGACCATGACTGACCCCATCGCGGACATGTTGACCCGCGTTCGCAACGCAAACGTGGCGATGCACGACACGGTCCGTATGCCCAGCTCGAAGCTGAAGGAAGCGCTCGCGGTCATACTCGAGCGCGAGGGCTACATCGCCGGCTTCACCACGACCTCGCGTGAGGACCACCCGGGCGACATGCTCGAGATCGCGCTCAAGTACACCCCTGAGCGCTCGCGGGTGATCGCCGGGCTGAAGCGAGTCTCCAAGCCGGGACTGCGGATCTACTGCCGTGCCGACGGGCTGCCACGCGTCCTCGGAGGCCTCGGGGTCGCCGTCCTTTCCACGAGCAAAGGGCTCATGACCGACCGCGAGGCACGTCAGCAGCGTGTCGGCGGTGAGGTGCTCTGCTATGTCTGGTGACGCCGAGGTGACGAGCTGATGTCCCGCATCGGAAAGACGCCGATCGAGGTGCCCTCGGGTGTCGAGGTGACACTGAAGGAGCGCAACGTGTCGGTGAAGGGCCCGCAGGGGACCCTGCAGCGCGACCTTCCCGGCGACATCACCGTTCGACGCGCCGATTCGGTGCTGCTGGTCGAGCGTCCCGACGACGAGCGGAGGAACCGGGCCCTGCACGGCCTGACCCGGAGCCTGATAGCGAACATGGTCACGGGCGTGACGGCCGGGTTCACGAAGGACCTCGAGATCGTGGGCGTGGGCTACCGGGCGACACTCAAGGATCCCCAGCTGCTCGAGCTCGCGCTCGGCTACAGCCACACCATCGTCGTCAAGGCGCCGGAGGGCATCTCCTTCGAAGTCCCCTCCCCGATCCGCATCACCGTGAAGGGCATCGACAAGGAGACCGTCGGCCAGGTCGCCGCCGACATTCGCAAGCTGCGCAAGCCCGAGCCCTACAAGGGCAAGGGCGTGCGGTACGCAGGCGAAGTCGTGCAGCGCAAGGCCGGGAAGGCAGCGAAGTAACCATGGGCAAGACATTGCGAACCCACGAGCTGCGCAACCGGCGCCACCGCCGGGTGAGAAAGCGCGTCATCGGCACCGCGGAGCGTCCGCGCCTGACGGTGTTCCGCTCGAACAAGCACATCGCGGCCCAGATTATCGACGACGCCGCCGGCCGTACCCTGGTCAGCGCCTCCACGCTCGAGGCTGTGATGCGCGCCGGCGCGACCGGCAACACCGCCGCGGCTGTCGAGGTGGGCAAGCTCGTCGCGAACCGGGCGAAGTCGAAGGGTGTGACGAAGGTCGTGTTCGACCGTGGCTCGTCCCGGTACCACGGCAGGGTCGCGGCGCTCGCCGAGGCCGCACGCGAAGCCGGATTGGAGCTGTAATGGTCGAGTCGCAGTACGAAGAGCGCACGATCAAGGTCAACCGTGTAGCGAAGGTCGTGAAGGGTGGGCGCCGTTTCTCGTTCACCGCCCTCATGGTGATCGGCGACGGCAACGGCCGCGTCGGCCTCGGGTACGGCAAGGCCAAGGAAGCCGGCCTGGCGGTGCAAAAGGGGATCGAAGAGGCGCGCAAGAACATGTTCGACGTTCCGCTCGCGGGCTCGACGATCACCCACCCGGTGCTGGGTCACGCCGGTGCAGGCCGCATCATCTTGAAGCCGGCGGCACCCGGTACGGGCGTCATCGCGGGTGGAGCGGCGCGTGCCATCCTCGAGATGGCAGGCATCCGGGACGTCGTGGCGAAATCGCTCGGCACCTCGAACGCGATCAACGTCGCCCACGCCACCATCGACGGCCTCAGCAGCCTCCGTCGCCCCGACGAGGTCGCCCGGCTTCGCGGCAAGACCCCCGAAGAGGTCACGCCGACGGGCGTGCTGCGCGCCTACGAAGAGCGCCGCCGCCTCGGGCGGGCCTCCGGAGAGGTGGGCTGACCATGGCCAGCCGCCGCAGCGCCAAGGCCACCGGGGCCACCCCAAAGGCCGAAGGGCGCCTTGTCGTCACCCAGGTCAAGTCTTCGATCGGCACCAAGCCCAAGCACCGGGGGACGCTGCGGGCCCTCGGGCTCGGCCGGATCGGCAAGTCGAATGACCTGCCCGACCGGCCGGAGATCCGCGGGATGATCGCTCGCGTCCCTCATCTCATCACCGTCTCCGAGGAGAGAACCGAATGAAGTTGCACGAGCTCGCTCCCTCGCCCGGGTCGAACCGTCCCAAGCGCAGGGTCGGCCGGGGCACCGGCGGCAAGGGCGGCAAGACCGCCGGCCGCGGGACGAAGGGGCAGAAGGCCAGGAGCAAGATCAGGCTCGGTTTCGAGGGCGGCCAGCTGCCGCTGACCCAGCGGATACCGAAGCTGCGCGGCTTCGCGAACCCGTTCCGGGTGGAGTACAACGTCGTCAACCTGGGCATCCTGGAGGAATTGGGAGTGGACGAAGTGACGCCCGAGAGCCTCAAGGCGGGCGGCATCGTCCATCACAAAGGCCTCGTGAAGGTCCTCGGAGGGGGCGAGCTGCACCGCGCCGTGCAGGTGTCGGCCCACGCATTCTCCCGTTCTGCCGTGGAGGCGATCGAGGCCGCCGGCGGGTCGGTGACCGTCGTCGCGCCGCCGTACGGCGACCGGCGGCCCCCTGCTAAGGGAAATGCACTCGCCAACCGCTAGGGTTCATCGGCGTCGTCGAGGTTTTGCCGGCAGCCGCGCATCGGGCAGCGCGCCGAGTGAGGAAGGGATCTGATGCTCGCAAGCCTGCGCAACATGTTCAAGGTTCCGGACCTCCGCAACAAGGTCCTGTTCACGTTGCTCGTCATCGGCATCTACCTGTTGGGCGCGAACATCGTCGTGCCCGGGGTGAGCTTCAAGGAGATCCAGAGCATCAGCGCCGCCGACAAGTCCGGCGGCGTGCTCGGCTTCCTCAACTTGTTCTCTGGCGGAGCGCTCGCCCGGGCTGCGATCTTCGGGCTCGGGATCATGCCCTACATCACCTCTTCGATCATCGTCCAGCTGCTCCAGACCGTTATCCCGAAATTCGAGCAGTGGCGCGAGCAGGGCGCGGTCGGGCAGCGCAAGCTCACCCAGGCCACCCGTTATCTGACGGTGGCACTGGCGGTCATGCAGAGCTCCGGCCTGGTGTTCTTGTTTCACAGCGGTCAGCTCTTCGGCTCTGGCAGCAACGTCGACCTGATCCCGGACTTCACCGCCCCGAGAGTGCTGTTCATCATCCTCGTCTTCACCGCCGGCACGGCCGTGGTCATGTGGCTCGCCGAGCTCATCACCCAGCGTGGCATCGGCAACGGAATGTCGATCCTGATCTTCTCGAACGTCGTGGCTGCGATCCCGATCTACGGCCAGCTGATCAAGGCCGACAAGGGCTGGTTCGGGCTCGGCGTGATCGTCGCCCTCGTCCTCGCCCTCCTCGTCGCCATCGTGTTCGTCGAGCAGGGCCAACGGCGAATCCCGGTCACGTTCGCGAAACGAGTCCAGGGTCGACGCATGTACGGCGGCCAGAGCACCTACATCCCGCTCAAGGTCAACCAGGCCGGCGTGATCCCGATCATCTTCGCGAGCTCGCTGCTGTACATCCCCGTGCTGGCCTCGAACGTCCTTCCCTGGACGTTCCTGCGCAACTGGGTGCAGCACAACCTGCTCAACCCGACCGACGGCTGGTACATCGTCTTCTACGGCGTGTTCATCGTCCTGTTCACGTTCTTCTACGTGCACGTGAGCTTCGACCCGTTCCAGCAGGCCGACACCATCCGCAAGCAGGGCGGCTACATCCCCGGCTTCCGCCCCGGGCCCCCGACGGAGCGTTACCTCGCCCGGATCCTCAACCGCATCACGCTTCCAGGCAGCCTGTTCCTGGCGGCGGTGGCCCTCACGCCGTCGATCCTGCTCTCGGCGTGGCACATCACCAACATCCCCTTTGCCGGCACGACTCTGCTGATCAGCGTCGGCGTGGCCCTCGAGACCATGAAGCAGATCGACAGCCAGTTGATGATGCGCAACTACGAGGGTTTCCTCCAGTAGGTGGTACCGGGCGCGAGGCTCATCGTCCTCGGCAAGCAGGGGGCGGGGAAAGGGACACAGTGCATGCGCCTGTCGCATCACTACGTCCTTCCCCACATCTCGACCGGGGACATGTTGCGGGCGGCGGCGAAGTCTCGAACGCCGCTCGGCATCGAGGCGCGCAAGTTTCTCGACGCCGGCGACCTCATCCCGGACGAGATCGTGCTGCGCATGGTCGGCGTCCGCCTCGAACAGGACGACACGAGGACCCGAGGGTTCGTGCTCGACGGCTTCCCGCGCACTCTCGCCCAGGCGGACGGGCTCGACGAGCTGCTGAGGCCGGCCGAGCTCGACCTGGCGCTCAACCTGGTGGCGCCGACCGAGGTCGTGCTCCAGCGCCTCGGGAGCCGGCGGGTGTGCGAGGACTGCGGTGCGATCTACTCGATTGCCATTCCCCCGAAGCTGAATTGGACCTGCGACGTCTGTGGCGGTGAGGTGCTACAGCGCGACGACGACACCGTCGAGGCGATCAAGCACCGCCTCGACCTCTACGACCTCTCGACGGCCCCCCTCGTCACGCGGTACGCCACCGCCGGCAAGCTGGTCGAGGTCTCGGGCCTCGGCAGTGCGGACGAGGTCACCGACTCGCTCGTCGCGATGATCGACGCCTACCAGCACGGCGGCGACTTCTTCCCGCCGACGCCGCCGGCCGAGGAGGGCGCCACCGCCGAGGAGGCCTCGCCGTCCAAGGAGAAGCCGGACGAGCCGGGCGGTACGGTGGAGGAGTCATGAGACGTTCGCCGGAAGAGATCGCGAAGATGCGCCGTGCCGGCAAGGTCGTCGCCGAGATGCTCGAGACGACTCGGCTCGCGATCAAGCCCGGCGTCACGACCCGCGACCTCGACCTCGCCGCCCGCGAAGTGCTCGAGCGTCGCGGGGCCAGGTCGAACTTCCTCGGCTACCACGGCTTCCCCGCGGTGATCTGCACCTCGCCGAACGACATGATCGTGCACGGGATCCCCGGCGACTACGTGCTGGAGGACGGTGACGTGATCTCGATCGATTGCGGGGCGATCATCGAGGGCTACCACGGCGATGCCGCCTATACCGCACCCGTCGGGGATATCTCGGCCCAGGCCGAGCGCCTGCTCGAGGTGACCGAGCGCAGCCTGTGGGCCGGGATCGACCAGCTCCGGGACGGCAATCGCCTGCACGACGTCGGGCGGGCGGTCCAGAACGTCGCCGAGGCCGCGGGCTACTCCGTCGTCCGCAAGTACGTCGGGCACGCCATCGGCACCGCGATGCACGAAGAACCGCAGGTGCCGAACTACTGGCCCGGGGTGCCGGGGCCGAGGCTCAAGGTTGGAAACGTCTTCGCGATCGAGCCGATGGTGAACGTCGGAACGCCCGATACGATCGAGCTCGACGACGGATGGAGCGTCATCACGGCGGACGGGAAGCTGTCTGCGCACTTCGAGCACACCATCGCGGTCACCGAAGACGGCCCGGAGGTGCTGACTCAAGCCTGAGCGGCTATAATTGCTCCGCCTCGGGTCAGGTGGCCGGCGGGCTAAGCTCTCGTGTGCCGTGAGCCGGTAGTCTCTCGCGGCATCTATGCGACGATCCGTCGCGAATGACCTGCTGACCGGCGGTTGCCGCGTCGGCGCCAAGATATCGAATGAGTGTAGGAGGTTGACCTGCCCAAGCCCAAAGAGGATGCGATCGTGCTGGAAGGAACGGTTGTCGAACCGCTCCCGAACGCAATGTTCCGAGTCGAGCTCGAGAACGGACACAAGGTGCTCGCGCACAGCTCGGGCAAGATGAGAATGCACCGGATCCGCATCCTGCCGGGTGACCGAGTCCAGGTCGAGATCACACCGTATGACCTCGCGCGCGGGCGGATCACGTATCGCTACAAGTGAGCTGAGAGGGGCGCCGGGTTGCGCGACGCCGCAGGTTCCGGCGAACGCCGGATCCCGCCAGGCGCAGGTTGGCAGGGAGCCGGGCGGCAGGCGCCGTCGCGGCAGGAGCGGGTCGGCGGCGCCGGCCCCGTCGAGTGGAGCATGAGATCGTGAAAGTTCGACCGAGCGTCAAGACAATGTGCGAGAAATGCAAGGTCATCCGCCGGCACGGCCGGGTGATGGTGATCTGCACCAACCCGCGGCACAAGCAAAGGCAGGGATAGCGCGTGGCCCGAATCTCCGGTGTCGACATCCCCCGCGAGAAGCGGCTCGAGATCGCCCTCACCTACATCTACGGCATCGGCCGCACGCGGTCGCTGCAGGGCTGCTCCGAGACGGGGATCAACCCCGACACCCGGGTGCGCGATCTTACCGACGAGGAGGTCGCCCGCTTGAGGACCTGGGTCGACGCCAACCTGAAGGTCGAGGGCGATCTGCGCCGCGACGTCGCCCAGGACATCAAGAGGAAGATGGAGATCGGCTGTTACCAGGGGATTCGCCACCGCAAGGGACTTCCGGTCCACGGTCAGCGCACTCACACCAACGCCCGCACTCGCAAGGGACCGAAGAAGACCGTCGCCGGAAAGAAGAAGGTGCGCAAGTAGCCATGGCCCCCAACACGAACAACTGCCCGCCGGTGCGCCGCTGATGGCCAAGACGACCAAGCCAGGAGGCCGGCGGCCCCGCCGCAAGGAACGCAAGAACGTCACCTACGGCGTCGCCCACATCAAGAGCTCGTTCAACAACACCATCGTCTCGATCACCGATCAGGAAGGCAACGTCATCGCCTGGGCCTCTGCCGGCAACGTCGGCTTCAAAGGGTCACGCAAGTCGACACCGTTCGCGGCGCAGATGGCGGCCGAGCAGTGCGCACGGCGGGCGATGGAGCACGGTGTGCGCCGCGTCGACGTGCTCGTCCGCGGTCCCGGCTCGGGACGCGAGACGGCCATCCGCTCGCTTTCGAGCGCCGGCATCGAGGTCACCGGCATCAAGGACGTCACGCCGATTCCCCACAACGGCTGTCGCCCGAAGAAGCGGCGCCGGGTCTAGGCGAGGAAGCGACGATGGCGCGATACACCGGACCGGTCTGCCGCCTCTGCAGGCGTGAGAAGGTCAAGCTGTTCCTGAAGGGCCCGAAGTGCGAGACGGTCCGCTGCCCGATCGAGCGGCGTCCGAACCCGCCGGGCGAGCACGGGCGCGACCGTTTGCGCCAGCCCTCGGAATACAACACTCAGCTTCGCGAGAAGCAGAAGGCCCGCCGTATCTACGGCGTGCTCGAGACCCAGTTCCGCAACATGTACGAGGAGGCGAACCGCCAGTCCGGCATCACGGGCGAGAACCTGCTCCGGATGCTGGAGTCCCGCCTCGACAACGTGGTCTTCCGCGCCGGTTGGGGAGCAAGCCGGAACCAGGCGCGGCAGTTGGTGCGCCACGGGCACCTGCGGGTGAACGGCCGGCGAGTCACCATCCCGAGCTACCGCGTGCGCCAGAACGACCGCGTCGAGCTCGGTGACAAGGCGCGGGAGTTCATCATCATCCGTCACAACCTCGACACCATCGACCGGAGGCCTCCCGCGTGGCTCGAGGTCGAGGACGGCGGCAGCGCTGTTCGCGTGCTCTCGCTCCCGCTCAGGGAGCAGATCGACACTCAAGTGCGCGAGCAGCTCATCGTCGAGCTGTACTCCAAGTAACCAGCGCGGCAATCCAACCAGGAGCCCGATACCCACATGCTCATCATCCAGCGCCCCACCGTCGAGCCGATCGGCGAGCCGGACCAGCACCATCAGCGTTTTGCGATCGGTCCGCTCGACCCCGGCTTCGGGCACACCCTCGGAGCGTCGCTTCGCCGCACCCTCTTGTCGTCGATTCCGGGCGCAGCGGTCACCCAGCTGCGTTTCGACGAGGCACTGCACGAGTTCACGTACCTGCCCGGAGTCAAAGAGGACGTGAGCGACATCATCTTGAACCTGAAGGACCTCGTGCTGCGCAGCGAGTCGGACGAGCCGGTCACGATGCGCATCGACGTGCGGGGCCCGGCCGATGTGACCGGTGCCGACCTGCGCACCACCTCGGACGTCGACGTCCTCAACCCCGAGGTCCACATCGCGACGGTGAACGCGAAGGGTCGCCTGGCGATCGACGTCACCGTCGAGCGTGGCAAGGGTTATGTTGCGGCCGAGCGCAAGCAGGCGTCGTCCACGATCGGAGTGATCCCGGTCGACGCGATCTTCTCGCCCGTGCGTCGCGTCGCATTCGAGGTCGAGCCGACCCGAGTGGAAGTCTCCACCGACTACGACCGGATCGTCATGGACATCGAGACCGACGGGTCGATCTCGCCCCGCGAAGCGCTCGCGTCCGCCGGCCAGACGCTTCGCGGCCTGCTCTCGCTCGTCGCCCAGCTCGCCGGTGAGGGCCGGGGCCTGGAGCTCGGCGAGGTCGGTGTCGCCGCCACCGGCTCGCCGGACCTGGACCTGCCCATCGAGGAGCTTGACCTGCCCGAGCGGCCGCGCAACTGCCTCAAGCGGGCGCAGATCAACACTGTCGGCGAGCTCATCGAGCGCACGCCGGAGGACCTGCTGGCGATCACCAACTTCGGCCAGAAGTCCCTCGACGAGGTGCTCGAGCGCCTCGACGAGCGTGGCCTGTCGTTGCGCGAGGCGGGCGTCTGACATGCCCGCCACTCCGAGGAAAGGGCGCCGGCTCGGCGGTGGGGCGGCGCACCAGAAGGCGATGCTCGGCAACCTCGTCGCGTCGCTCATCGCGGCCGACCCGCGGTGGATCATCACCACCGAGGCCAAGGCGAAGGCCATGCGGCCCGTCGCCGAGAAGCTCATCACCAAGGCGTGCAAAGGTGGTGTCCACAACCAGCGCCAAGTGGTGGCGTTCATCCGTGACAAGGACATGGCGCACAAGCTGTTCGCGGAGATCGGCCCGCGCTATGCCGATCGGCCCGGGGGCTACATACGGATCCTCAAGCTCGGGCCGCGCCAGGGCGACAACGCCCCGATGGCGCGCGTCGAGCTCGTGTGAGGCTCTTCGAGCCCGGGATTGAAGCGGCCCCAGTCGGGCCGCTTCGTCGCGTCATGCTCCTCGTCGCCTATGACGGAGGCTCGTTCCACGGCTTCGCCGCCCAGCCGGGACAGCGCACCGTCGGGGGCACGCTCGCGGCGATCTTGAGCTCGATGGCCGGCCACGAGGTCTCGCTGACCTGCGCCGGGCGGACCGACACCGGCGTGCACGCGCATCGTCAGGTCGTGCACGCCGACGTGGACGAGGCAGTGGTGGCGAAGTGGGCCGGGCACGAGCCCGAGGCGGGAATGCTGCTCGAGCGCCTCCCGCGGGCGCTTTGCCGCCAGTTCGGCTCATCGGCCGCGGTGCTCGAGGCGCGGGTGGCGCCGGACGGCTTCGACGCCCGCCACTCGGCGACCGCGCGGCGTTACCGGTACGACCTGCTGCGCACCGCCTGGCCCGATCCGCTGCTCGGCCATGTCTCGTGGCACGTGCCGGGTGAGCTCGATCTTGCCGCCATGCGCATCGGCGCCGACGCCCTTTTGGGCGAGCACGACTTCGCAGCCTTCTGCCGGCGCCCGCCCGGCGAGCCGGTACCGATCAATCGACGCGTGCTGTCGAGCACCTGGGCGCCGGCTGCGGGCGACGAGCGGCTGTGGCGCTTCCGGATCGAGGCGAACGCGTTCTGCCACCAGATGGTCCGCACGATCGTCGGGACGCTCGTCGCCGTGGGACAAGGGCGCGTGCGCGCCGGCGAGCTGCTCGCGATCCTTCGAAGTGCCGACCGGTCGCGCAGCAGCCAACCGGCGCCGCCTCGGGGGTTGTGCCTGGTGGGCGTGTCCTATCCGGCGACGCTCGTGCCCGGAGGTAGCTGGGAGCCGGGCGGCAGCGGTTGGGCCTGACCGCCCGCCGGCGACACAGGCGGTTGGCCTGGCGGGCAGCCCGGTTGGCGCCAGGAACGGGCGGCGGCCCGGCTTGCTGAGGACGCCGGCGTCTTCTATCGTTGTTACCTGGCTCTTGCCCGCTGAGCTGACCTTCGCGCCCTTGTTGCGGACGAGGAGCCCTGCAGGCTGGCACCACTGGTCGGCCTCTACAAAGGACGGTTGTGCGCACGTATTCTCCCAAGCCGAGCGAAATCCAGCGCGTCTGGCTCGTCGTCGACGCCGACGGCCTCGTACTCGGGCGCCTCTCGACCGAGGTCGCTCGCGTCCTTCGGGGCAAGCACCGCCCGATTTTCGCTCCCCACCTCGACACCGGCGACCACGTGATCGTGGTCAACGCCGCCAAGGTCGTCATGTCCGCCGGCAAGAGCGACCGGGAGTTCTCCTACCGGCACAGCGGCTATCCGGGAGGTCTGCGCTCGACGAGCTTTGCCCAACAGCTCGCCACCAGGCCCGAGGAGGTTGTCCGCCGTGCCATAAAGGGCATGCTTCCCAAGGGCGCGCTCGGTCACAAGATGCTCGGGAAGCTGAAGGTCTACGCGGGGCCCGACCATCCGCACGCCGCACAGATGCCCATCCCTCTCGATCTGCCCGCCGCCCGGCGGGCTTCCTAGCTGCAAAGGGACTGCTCCTCCATGGGAAAGCCACTCGTCCAGTCGACCGGCCGCCGCAAGCGCGCCGTCGCCCGTGTGCGCCTGCGCAACGGTGAAGGTGCCATCACGATCAACAAGCGGCCGTTCGAGGACTACTTCCCCTCCGAGACGCACCGGACGCTCGCGACCGAACCGCTCCGCATCGCCGGCGCTGCCGAGCAGTACGACGTGGACGCGACGATCGACGGCGGCGGGATCGCGGGTCAGGCGGGAGCGCTCCGCCTCGGCATCGCAAGGGGGCTCATCGAGCTCGACGGCGAGCTGCGCGCCAACCTCAAGAAAGCCGGCATGCTCACGCGCGACGCGCGGGAGAAGGAGAGCAAGAAGTACGGCTTGAAGAAGGCGCGTAAGGCTCCTCAATACTCGAAGCGCTGAGTCCTCGATGGTCCCCCGTTTCGGCACCGACGGGATTCGAGGAGTTGCCGGTACCGACCTGACGCCCGAGCTGGCGCTGGCGCTCGGGCGGGCCGCGGCCCGGCTCGTCCCGGGCTCACCTTTCCTGCTCGGGCGCGACACGCGGCAGTCGGGGACGATGCTCCAGGCGGCGCTCGCGGCGGGCATCGCCGCCGAGGGCGTCGATGCGCTCGACGTCGGGGTCATCCCGACGCCCGGTCTCGCCTGGCTGGCGGTTGACCGTGGCGTGCCGGCCGCGATGGTCTCGGCCTCGCACAACCCGTTCGGCGACAACGGCATCAAACTGCTCGGGGCGAGCGGCACCAAGCTTCCGGCCGCGCTCGAGATCTCCATCCAAGACGAGCTCGATCGGCTCTGCTCGCCCGCCGCGATCCATGTGCCGGCTGGCCTGCCCGGCGTCGACGAGACCGGGGCGCCCTCTGGTCGCGGGCCTGGCGGCGCCGGGCTCGGGGTGCTGAGCACGGACGCCGAAGCGCTCGAGCGCTACGCCGAGCACCTGGTGCAAGCCGTCGCGGGAGGTGCCCGTCCGGGTTTCGAAGTCGTCGTCGACTGCGCGAACGGCGCCGCCAGCACCGTCGCGCCGGCGGTGCTGGAACGACTCGGAGTCCCGCACCGGGTCCTGTCGGCCTCCCCCGACGGTCGCAACATCAACGCCGGCTGCGGTTCGACCCACCTCCAGCCGCTCCAGGAGGCGGTCGTGAAGAGCGGCGCGGCGCTCGGCGTCGCGCTCGACGGCGACGCCGACCGGGTGCTCGCCGTCGATCATTGCGGCGAGGTCGTGGACGGGGACCAGCTCCTGGCGGTGTTCGCGCTCGACCTCGCCGAGCGCGGCCTGCTCACCGGCGGGTCGATCGTCGTGACCGTCATGAGCAATCTCGGGCTTCGTCAAGCCCTCGCCGCACGGGGCATCGGGGTCGTGGAGACCCCGCTCGGGGACCGCCACGTGAGCGACGCCCTCGAGGCGAACAACCTGCAGCTCGGCGGCGAGCAATCGGGCCACCTCGTCTTCCGCCAGCACGGCATGACCGGCGACGGGATCTTGACCTCGCTGCTGTTGATGGAGCTCGTCGCCCGCAGCGGCCGCACGCTCGCCCAACTGGCAGCCGACGCGATGACGCGACTGCCGCAGGTGCTGCGCAACGTGCCGGTTCGCGACCCTGCTCGCCTCGCTCTGGCCCGAGGGGTCTGGGAGGAGGTGTCGCTCGCCGAGTCGGAGCTCGGTGACAAGGGCCGCGTGCTGCTGCGGGCATCGGGCACCGAGGCCGTCGTCCGCGTCATGGTGGAGGCACCGACGCACGAGCGGGCCCTCGAGGTGGCCGATCGGCTCGTCAGCGCCGTCGTGAGCGAGCTCGAGGCCACCGGAGGTGCCGGTAGGCCCTAGCCTCTAACGGTATGTGCGGAATCATCGGCGTCACTGGCGCGCCGAACCCCTACCGTGTGTTGCTGGACGGGCTCGCGCTTCTCGAGTACCGCGGGTACGACTCAGCCGGGATCGCCCTCGTCGGTGACGGTGTCCTCTGGCGCAGGCGCGACGCCGTACGGGGCCACTCGCTCGAGACGCTCGAGGAAGCTGCGGCCGAGGTCCCGACCGGGCTGACGGCCGGTGTCGGCCACACGCGCTGGGCCACCCACGGCGCCCCGGTCGAGCACAACGCCCATCCGCACTTCGACTGCTCGGGCACTGTGGCGATCGTGCACAACGGCATCATCGAGAACTACCGCGAGCTGTGGGAGAAGCTGGCCGCCGAGGGCCACACGCGTTCGTCGCAGACCGACACCGAGGTCGTTGCCCACCTGCTCGAGCGGGAGCTTGCGACGGGAGTCAGCCTGGCGGAGGCGCTGCGCCGGTGCGTCGTCGAACTGCGCGGCGACTTTGCCCTGGCGGCGGTGAGCGCGCACGAGCCTGACGTGATCGCGGCGGCAAGGCGGACCTCGCCCCTCATCTTGGGCCAGGTCGGGGGCACGAGTCTCGTCGCGTCCGACATCTCGGCGCTCCTCGGGACGACCCGGACGCTCTTTCAGCTCTCCGACGACGAGATCGCCGAGGTCCGGCCCAATTCGATCTCCGTCGTCGGCCTCGACGGCACGCGGCGCGATCTGCAGCCACTCGAGATCGGCTGGGATCTCGCCGTCGCGCAGCGCGACGGCTACGACGACTTCATGTCGAAGGAGATCCACGAGCAACCGAGGGCGCTCGCGGACTCCTTCATCGGCCGCCTGCACACCGACGGCACGACCGACCTCGAGGAGCTCGCCCTCAGCGAGGCCCAGCTCGACGAGGTCGACCGGGTCGTGCTGATCGGCTGCGGCTCGGCCTCCTACGCCTGTCTGAGCGGCCGGATCGCTCTCGAGCACTGGGCGCGCGTGCCGGCCGAGGTCGAGATCGCGAGCGAGTTCCGCTACCGCGACGCCGTGCTCGGCAACCGGACGCTCGTGGTGGCGGTCAGCCAGTCGGGCGAGACGGTCGACACCTTCCACGCACTGCGCGAGGCGAAGCGACGGGGCGCCCGTACGCTTGCGGTGACCAACGTCGTCGACTCCCTGCTCGCCCGTGAAGCCGACGGCGTCCTCTACACGAGAGCCGGGCCGGAGATCGGCGTCGCCTCCACCAAGTGCCATGCCGCTCAGATCGCGATGCTGCAGCTCTTCGCGCTCCACCTCGCCAAGCGCCGCGGAACGCTCGCCGCGGACGAGGGACGCGATCTCGCGAGGGCAATGCTCGGCTTGCCCGATCTCGTCGCGAGCGCGATCGGGCGGATGGACGACTACCGGGCCGTTGCGAGCCGGCTTGCGGAGGTACAGGACGTCTATTTTCTCGGTCGCCATATCGGCTACGGCATCGCCCTCGAAGGGGCGCTCAAACTGAAGGAGCTCGCCTACGTCCGGGCGGAGGCCTATCCGGCGGGCGAGATGAAGCACGGCCCGATCGCGCTCATCGACGATCGCGCCGTCGTCGTCGCCATCGCCACGCGGGGCCACCTCTGGGAGAAGGTCATGGCCAACATCGCCGAGGTGTCGGCGCGGGGCGCAACCGTGGTCGCGGTGTGCGACGAAGGCGACAAGGAGACCAGAGCAGTCGTGGACCACGTCCTCGAGATACCCACCGTGACCGAGTTGTTGTCGCCGGTGGTGGCCATCGTGCCCCTGCAGGCCCTCGCCTACGGGGTGGCCCGCGCCCGGGGCAACGACGTCGATCGTCCGCGCAACCTGGCCAAGGTCGTCACCGTCGAGTGAAAGAGGATCTCGGGTGGAAGCGGGAGGCCAGGTGATCGGCCTCGGCATCGACGCCGTCGACGTCGAACGCTTCCGCCAGCTCCTGGCGAGGCGACCACAGCTGGCGCAGCGTGTCTTCACCGAGGGCGAGCGGGCCAGCATGTCGACCCGGGTCGACCCCGTGCCGGGCCTGGCCGCTCGCTTCGCCGCCAAGGAGGCGACGATGAAGGCCCTCGGGACGGGCCTCGGAGGCGTCCGCTTCGCGGAGGTTGAAGTCGTGCGCGACCAGTCGGGCGCCCCCCGGCTCGAGATCTCGGGACTTGCGGCACTGCGCGCCGAGGAGCTCGGCGTCCGATCCTGGCACCTGTCGCTCACCCACACCGATTCGGTCGCGGCGGCGGTCGTCGTGGCGGACTGAGGGCAGCGTGCAGCCGGTCCACACCCGAGAGGAGCTGAGGGCGGCAGACCAAGCGGCGATCGGGGAAGTCGGCCTCGACGCCCTCGTTGCCCGCGCCGGCCACGCCGTCGCGGTCGCCGCCCTCCGCCTTCTCGGCGGCGGCTACGGCAGGCGAGCCGTCGTCGTGGCCGGCCGGGGCCACAACGGCGACGACGGGCGCGTGGCCGCCGCGCTGCTTCGTCGCCGCGGAGTCCGGGTCGCGATGCTCGATCCCGCCCGGCTTCCTTCGCAGCTGCCGAGCTGTGACCTCGTCATCGATGCCGCTTACGGGACCGGGTTCAGGGGCCAGTACCGTGCGCCGGCGACGGCGGCCCTGACGCCGGTGCTCGCGATCGACGTCCCGTCCGGTCTCGACGCGGACAGCGGGGCCGCCTGCGAAGGCGCGGTTCGTGCGACCCACACCGTCACGATGGCGGCGCTCAAGCCGGGCCTGCTCCTGGGCGACGGCCCCGCGCTCGCCGGCCAGGTCGAGCTGGCGTCGATCGGGATCGCCGTCGCACCGGGGGACCTCTGGCTCGTCGACGACACCGACATCGCGAGCTGGCTGCCGGCCCGTGACCGTGACACCAACAAGTGGAAGTCCGCCTGCGTGGTCGTTGCCGGGTCGGCCGGCATGGTCGGAGCAGCCCGGTTCTCCGCCAGCGGGGCGCTGCGGGCCGGATCCGGCATGGTCCGCTGGTGCGTCCCGGGGGCGGCGCCAGGGTCGTTGCCGGTCTCCGAGGCAGTGGCCCTGGCGGTGCCGGCAGGAGACTTCGCCGACGCCGTTCTGCAGGAGCTGCACCGCTGCAGGGCGCTCGTGATCGGCCCCGGCCTCGGATCGGCGCCAAAGGTCGTCGCCTCGGTTCGCCGCCTCGTGGCGGAGGCGGAGGTGCCGGTCGTCGTCGACGCGGACGGGCTGGGTGCGCTCGGCTCGCTCGAGCGAGCCGCCAAGGTGCTGGCTGGGCGCTCGGTACCGGCGGTGCTGACGCCGCACGACGGCGAGTACGAACGGCTGGCCCGCACGACCGAGGGCGGGGACGGCCGGCCAGGCGCCGACCGGCTCGGGGCCGCCCGGTCCCTCGCCTCCCGGCTCGGTGCGATCGTCCTCCTGAAGGGCTCAACGACCGTCGTCGCCGCGCCCGACGGGAGGGGTTTGCTCGTCACTTCCGGATCCGCCCGATTGGCGACGGCGGGCACGGGCGACGTCCTGTCGGGAGTGGTCGGGGCGTTCTTGGCCCGCGGCATGGATCCGTTTCGTGCCGCTGGGCTGGCCGCTCACGTGCACGGGCGCGCAGCCGGCTTCGGGTTCGCCGAGGGGCTGCTCGCCGGCGACCTGCCCGAGCTCGTGGCGACGGTGCTCTCGCGAGCTCGTGACTGACGACTGGCAGCGCCCGGCCTGGGCGGAGGTGGACCTCGACGTCATCGAGCACAACGCGAGGTTGCTCGGCTCAATTGCGGCTCCCGCCGCGCTCTGCGCCGTGGTGAAGGCGGACGCGTACGGCCATGGAGCGGTTCAGGTCGCGTCCGCGGCGCTCGCCGGTGGCGCCACCTCGCTTGCCGTCGCGCTGGTCGAAGAGGGCGTCGTGCTCCGCGAGGCGGGGATACCGGCACCGATCCTGCTGCTCTCCGAGCCCGCGGGCGAGGCGATGGGGGAGGTCGTCGCCCGCGAGCTGATTCCGACCATCTATACCCAGGCCGGCCTGAAGGCGATCCGGCGGGCCGCCGGCGCCGCGTCGCGCCGCGTCGACGTCGAAGTGAAGGTCGACACCGGCATGCACCGGGTGGGCGCGGACCTCACCGAGGCGCGCTCGATCGTCGAGCAGGTGGTCGAGGCGCCGGAGCTGCGCTACGCGGGCCTCTGGACCCACCTGGCGGTCGCCGACGATCCGGCGGACCCGTTCACCGCGGTACAGCTCGAGCGCTTCGAACGCTTCCGCTCCATCTTGGCGGCGGCCGGGGTACCGGCCCCGGCCCGGCTGCACGCGGCCAACTCGGCAGGAGCGATCGCTCACCGGTCGTCGCGCTACGACCTGGTGCGCTGCGGGATCTCCCTGTACGGCTACGCACCGTCGGCGGCTGTCGACGCGGCGCTGCTCGAGGCGACCGGGGGGCGGGCGCTGCAGCCGGCGTTGACCTGGCGATCGCAGGTCAGCCTCGTGCGCGAGCTGGCTGTGGGCGAGCGGACGAGCTACGGACGGCGGTACTCGCTCCCCGAGAGGGCCGACATCGCGACGGTGCCCGTCGGCTACGGGGACGGAGTGCCCCGGGCATTGTTCGAAGCAGGTGGGGAGCTGCTCGTCGGAGGCCGGCGGCGGCCGGTGGCCGGCGTCGTGACGATGGACCAGCTGCTCGTGGACTGCGGTCCCGACTCCGGGGTACGCCCGGGCGACGAGGTCGTGCTGATCGGTGCCCAGGGCGCCGAGACGGTCACGGCGCAGGAGTGGGCCGACCGCCTCGGCACGATCTCCTACGAGATCCTGTGCCGCATCGGGCCGCGCCTTCCGCGCCGGCCCTTCCGGTCGCCGCCGGCGGGAGCGCCGCCGGCCTGACTCCGGCCGCCCCGCCTCAGGGAGCGAAGAGCACCTTTACCGCCCCGGTGTGGCGGGAGTCGGCCAGTGCAAGGACGGCCTCGCGCCAGTGCGCGAGATCGAAGCGGTGCGTCACGACCGGCGTCAGGTCGAGACCGGCCCGCGCGAAGTCGAAGTAGTGCTCGAAGGCGTGCTTGCGGACGCCGGCGACCTCCTCGATCCCGAAGCCGTTCGAGCCGACGACCCGCAGTTCCTTGAAGTACAGCGGGGTCCACTCGAAGCGCTTGGGCGGTTCGACCCCACTCACCACGAGCGTGCCGCCGGTTTGCAGCAGGCGCAACGAGGTCTCGACGGTCTCGGTGCTGCCGATGGTGTCGTAGACGACGCCCGGGCCGTCCTGCAGCCAGTCCTTGCCGCTCCAGGGCTTGAGCGCCGCCTTGCCCGTACGGCGGGAGACCTCACGCACGAGGTCGTCGGGCTTGGAGGTCAGCACCGCGTTGGCGCCCATCCTGGCCGCGAGCGACGACCGGAAGCCGTCCCGGGTCGCCGCCCAGATCTCGACCTGGGGGTAGAGATGGCGCAGGAGGCCGATGGCAGCGAACGCGAGCGTGCCCGACCCGTACACGAGCGCCGGCAGAGACGGGTCCGGCGGGCTGAGCAGAATCGAGCGCAGCGAGACGCTGACCGGGTCGGAAAGGACGGCGGCGTCGTCGCTGAGGCCTTCCGGGACCGGAAAGAGCTGGCTCTCGTGGGCGCAGAAACGCTCCGCGTGCGCTCCGGCGGCGCCGGCGCAGTTGCCGAGATGGATGGCGACGGGGAGATCGCCGTTCGTGAAGTTTCGGCACCACGGGTAACGGCCCTCGGCGCACGCTTCGCAGAGCGGGTCGATCCCACGCGGCGTGCACCACAGCCACGGATTGAGCACGACCCGCTGGCCGGTGTCGAGTCGGCGCGCCACCGCCTCGTGGCCGAGGACATGGGGGAACGAGACGAGCGCGGTGAGCGGGTTGTCCCGTGAGCCGTTGAGGAAGATCTGCTTGGCGTCGGAGCCGCACAGACCGCTGACCAGGGTCTCGCACTTCACCCAGCCGGCGGCGGGCGGGACCGGCTCGGGGACCTGCTTCAGGCTGACCGGAGCGTACTTCGAGACAAAGACCCGCTTGTCCACGCGGCCGCCGATCGTCGCCGCAGCCTCCCTTGCCAGGCTGTGCTGGAACACCAATGCCTGCACCGGACCCCCATTCTCGAGTCGGGGTTGTCGAGTCGCGGTGCAACCTAGCCCGGGCTTGGTCGGCGCGTTCGCCGGCGGGCGCCAGCGCGTGCGGACCGTGGTGGCGCGGGCGTCGAGGCGATGGGCGCCCGGCCCGGCCGGCCACCCTCCCGGTGACTACGATCGTCGCCTAGTGACGACCCTCGCCGAGCTCGAGGCGGAGGCGCTCGGCTGCGTCGCCTGCCCGCTCGCGGCCGGACGGACGAAGGTGGTCTTCTCCGCCGGGAATCCCGCCGCCGACCTCATGCTCGTCGGCGAAGCACCGGGCCGCGACGAGGACCTCGCCGGCGAGCCGTTCGTCGGGCGATCCGGCCAGCTGCTCGACCGGCTGCTCGCCGAGGAGCTCGACCTCGATCGCAGCGGCTGCTACATCGCCAACGTCGTGAAATGCCGGCCCCCAGCCAACCGCGACCCGTACCCGCTCGAGGTGGCCACGTGCCGCCACTTTCTCGAGTCCCAGGTCGAGCTCGTCGCGCCGAAGGTCGTCGTCTCGCTCGGCAACTTCGCCACCCGGACTCTGCTCGACGTCACCGACGGCGTGACCAGCCTGCGCGGGCGGTCCTACCCCTATGGTGGAAGGGTGCTGGTGCCGACGTTCCACCCTGCCTACGCTCTCCGCGGCGGAGGCGTGGTCGTGGCGGAGATGCGGGCCGATTTCGTCCGGGCCAAGCGGTTTCTCGGGTAACCGACCTCTTCTGACATGGAGAGCGGGCTGAGGGTCTCGACCGCGAGCGCGGAGGAGACACGAGCGATCGGTGCGGGAATCGCAGGCCTGTTGCGGGCGGGGGACGTGGTGCTGCTCGTCGGCTCGCTCGGCGCCGGCAAGACGACGCTGGTGAAAGGGCTGGTGAAGGCGCTCGGTGGGACCGAGGATGCGACGAGCCCGACGTTCACGCTCGCGCACGCCTACCGCACGTCGCCGCCCGTCACCCACGTCGACTTCTGGCGCCTGGAGCGACTGCAAGAGGTGGTCGACCTCGCGTTGGAGGAGGCGCTCGAGGAGGGCGGTGTCGTGCTCGCCGAGTGGGGAGAGGCGGCCGAGCCCCTTTACGGCGCCGACGCGCTCGTCGTCCGGCTCGGCTGGGGTTCGGCCGACGACGAGCGAACCGTCACGTTCGAGACCCGAGGGGCGTCGTGGACCGAGCGCGGCGGGCGGCTGGGCGAGGCGTTGGCCGCCGGTGCGAGGGCGACGGGCTGAAAATGAGGGTGCTCGCCATCGAGACGGCGACCCTGGAGGTCGGTGTCGCCGTCGCCGACGAGTCCGGCCTGCTCGCCACCGTCACGGCTCGTCCTGGGCGCCGCCAGGTCGAGACGCTGCACCCCGCGATCGCCGACGTCTGCCGGATCGCCCGGGTCACGCCGGCCGATCTGGATGGGGTCGCCGTCGACATCGGTCCGGGGCTCTTCACGGGTCTTCGTGTCGGCGTTGCGGCAGCGAAGGCGCTCGCCGCCGGACTCGGCCTGCCCGTCGTCACGGCGACGAGCCTCGAGATCCTGCTGGCCGCCATCCCGCCCGGATTCGCCGTGGTCGTGCCGGTCGTCGACATGCGTCGCGGGGAGGTCGCCTGGTTGATGCCGGGGGGTCCGACGACCGGGACGCCTCGTGTCGGAACTCCGGCCGAGCTCGCGGGTGAGCTCGCGGAGGCGGTGCCGAGGGGCACCGACCAACCGGTCCTCCTCCTCGGCGACGGCGCGCTCCGCTACCGCGAGGAGCTCGCCGGCTCGGTCGCAACTTCCCTGGTGTTCGCGGGCACCGAGCTCGCTGCTCCGCCGGTAGGGTCGCTGGCCGTGCTGGCGATATCGGCAATGAAATCCGGGAGTTCCTCCGATCCTGCCGCCGTGCGCCCGGTCTACGGCCGGGAGGCCGATGCGCGGATCAATTGGAGCTCCCGCCAGGGTCGGGCCGCGGTGAGCTGAGATGACCAACGTCCGCTCAATGTTCCACCTGCCGTCGGGCCGAGGGCGTAGTGCTGCGAAGAAGCCCGATGCCGCACCCGAGGCCGCCGCGACCGCCGTCGAGCTGCTGGCGATGCGCCGGCGCCACCTCAAGGCGGTGATCGCCATCGAACAGCGCATCTTCCCGAGCCCCTGGTCGATCGGGCTCTACCTGGGCGAGCTCTCGCAGCCGGCGACGCGCGCCTACTACGTCGCCCGCGTCGGGGGTGAGGTGGTCGGCTACGGGGGAATGATGATGGTCGTCGGCGAGGCGCACGTGACGAACATCGGTGTGGCCCCGGAGTGGCAGCGCCACGGCATCGGGCGACGGCTGCTCCTGCAGCTCGCTCGTGAGGCGCGACGGCGTTCGGGTCAACACCTGACCCTGGAGGTACGGGTGTCGAACCTCGGGGCCCAGGAGCTGTACCGCGAGTTCGGTTTCGTTCCGGCCGGGATTCGCAAGAACTACTACGCCGAGGTGCACGAGGACGCCCTCATCATGTGGGCCCACGACATCGACAGCGACGAGTACGGAGCCCGCCTCGACGCGATCGAGGCTCGCCTGCCGCCGGACGCCGGCCCGGCACCCTCGCCCGGCCCGGCGCCGGTCCCGCCCGCCCGGTGAATCAGCGGGGACGCGTCCTCGGCATCGAGACCTCGTGTGACGAGACCGCTGCGGCGGTCGTCGACTGCGGGCGGACCATCGTCACCTCCGTCGTGTCGAGCCAAGTCGACCTGCACGCCCGCTACGGAGGCGTCGTGCCCGAATTGGCGGGGCGGGCGCACGTGGAGCTCACGCTGCCGGTCGTCACCGATGCCCTGGCCGGCGCCGGCCTCGACCGGCGCGGGCGTCCCTTCGACCGCCCGGACGGCCCCGTCGGGATCGACGCCGTGGCAGCGACGATCGGCCCGGGGCTCATCGGGGCACTCCTCGTCGGTGTCAGCACCGCCAAGGCGCTCGCCCTCGCCTGGGGCGTGCCGTTTGTCGGGGTCAACCACCTCGAAGGCCACCTCTACGCGGCGCTGCTCGAGGCACCCGAGCTCGAGTTGCCGGTCGTCGTGCTGCTCGTGTCCGGGGGCCACACGCTGCTCGTGGCGTTGGATGCGCCGGGCAGTTATGCGGTGCTCGGGGCGACGGTCGACGACGCCGCCGGCGAGGCATTCGACAAGGTCGCCCGCTATCTCGGCCTCGGCTACCCAGGGGGCCCGGAGATCGACCGGCTGGCAGTCTCGGGCGATGCGAGGGCGGTCCGCTTCCCGCGGGCGTCGCCCGAGGGGGCATTCGACTTCTCGTTCTCCGGGATCAAGACCGCAGTCGTCAACTACGTCCGGGCCCATCCCGAGGTCACGAACGCCGACGTGGCGGCCTCGTTCCAGGAAGCGGTGGTGGAGGTGCTCGTGGCGCGGTCGCTCGCCGCGGCCGAGGAGATCGGGGCCAGGGGCGCCTGCCTCGCCGGGGGCGTGGCGGCGAATTCGTCGCTGCGGGAACGTTTCGCCGGGGCTTTCGCGGCCCGGGGGCTGGCCTCGTACCTGCCCAGCCGCGAGATGTGCACGGACAACGCCGCCATGATCGCGGCTGCCGGCTTTTTCCAGCTGCAGCGGTCCGGTCCGACGCCGCTCGATGCCGGCGCCGTCCCTGACCTGCATCTTCGCGGCACGAAGTAGCACTCTCCCCCCGAGGTTGCCAGCGGAGCCAGCTACCGGTATCGTTGGCACTCGTAAGTCGAGAGTGCTAACGGAGCCAGACAGGAGGCCCCCTGAAATGAAGTTGCAGCCCCTGGACGACCGCATCGTCGTCCGGCCGAGCGAGTCCGAAGAGACGACCGCATCCGGCCTTGTCATCCCCGACACGGCGAAGGAGAAGCCCCAACAGGGTGAGGTTCTGGCGGTAGGACCCGGTCGGCGTACCGAGAACACCGGCGAGCTCGTCCCCTTGGACGTGGCCGTCGGTGACAAGGTCGTCTACTCGAAGTATGGCGGGACCGAGATCACCCACAACGGCGAGGAGCTTCTGATCCTCTCGAGCCGCGACGTGTTGGCAAAGGTCAGCGCCTGATGCCCAAGACGCTTGTATTCGACGAGCATGCGAGGCGCCGGCTCGAGGCCGGTGTCAATAAGCTCGCCGACACTGTCAAGGTGACGCTCGGGCCGAAGGGCCGGAACGTCGTGCTCGACAAGAAGTTCGGCGCGCCCACGATCACCAACGACGGCGTCACGATCGCCCGCGACATCGAGCTCGAGGATCATTTCGAGAACATGGGCGCTCAGCTCGTGAAGGAAGTCGCGACGAAGACCAACGACGTGGCAGGCGACGGGACGACCACCGCAACGGTGCTCGCCCAAGCGCTGGTGCGCGAGGGCCTTCGCAACGTGGCCGCAGGCGCGAACCCGATGTCGCTCAAGCGCGGCATCGAGAAGGCCGTCGCTGCAGCCGTCAAGTCGATCCACAGCCAGGCCAAAGACGTCGAAGGCCGCCGCGAGATCGCCCAGGTGGCGGCCATCTCGGCAGCGGACGCCTCGATCGGCGAAGTGCTGGCCGACGCGATCGACAAGGTCGGCAAGGACGGGACCGTCACGGTCGAGGAGTCCAACACCTTCGGGCTCGAGCTCGAGTTCACCGAGGGCATGCAGTTCGACAAGGGCTTCCTCTCGCCGTACTTCGTGACCGATCCGGAGCGCCAGGAAGCAGTCCTCGAGGACCCGTACCTGCTCATCGCGAACAGCAAGATCTCCTCGGTCCACGACCTTTTGCCCGTGCTCGAGAAGGTTATGCAGACCGGCAAGCCCCTCTTGATCATCTCCGAGGACGTGGAGGGCGAGGCCCTCGCCACGCTCGTGGTCAACAAGATCCGCGGGCTGTTCCAGTCCGTCGCGGTGAAGGCCCCCGGCTTCGGCGAGCGGCGCAAGGCCATGCTCGGTGACCTCGCCACCCTCACCGGTGCGCAGCTCATCTCCGAGGAGGTCGGTCTCAAGCTCGAAAACACCTCCCTCGACCTCTTGGGCCGAGCGCGGCGCGTCGTGATCACCAAGGACGACACGACGATCGTCGACGGTGCAGGATCTCCGGACGAGGTGAAGGGTCGGATCTCCCAGATCAAGCGGGAGATCGAGGACACCGACTCGGACTGGGACCGTGAGAAGCTCCAGGAGCGGCTCGCCAAGCTCGCCGGCGGCGTCGCCGTCGTGAAGGTCGGTGCAGCAACCGAGATCGAGCTCAAAGAGAAGAAGCACCGCATCGAGGACGCGCTGTCCGCCACCCGCGCAGCGATCGAGGAGGGCATCGTCGCCGGCGGCGGCACCGCTCTCGTCCGCAGCCGCGCGGCCGTGATCAAGGTTGCCGACAGCCTGACCGGCGACGAGGCAACCGGTGCGACCATCGTCGCCCGTGCGCTCGCCGAGCCGCTCAAGTGGATCGCCATCAATGCGGGCTTCGAAGGTGCGGTCATGGTGCAGGAGGTCGAGCGCGCGAAGGGCACGATGGGCCTGAACGCACTCACCGGCAAGATCGAGGACCTCGTGAAGGCGGGCGTCATCGACCCCACGAAGGTGACCCGCTCGGCATTGCAGAACGCGGCGTCGATCGCTGCACTGCTCCTCACCACCGAGGCGCTCATCGCCGACAAGCCGGAGAAGTCCGACGGCGGCGCCGCTGCAGCAATGGCAGCCGGCGGCGGCATGGGGATGATGTAGCAACAGCATTCTTGCGCTAGTTGAAATCGCGACACCGGCAGCCGGGCCTTGTGCCCGGCTGCCGGCGCGTGCCGGGCCGGCTCGAGAGGGCGCAGAAGGCGGCTGACTACACTCCCGCGATGGTGCCCGAGTCCCCGATCGACGGACCCGGGAGAGTGCCGGGGAGTCACTCCGATGAGCGAGCCCGCCAGGATATTCCCCGGCCGCCCTGGGCATTCCGGGTCGAACCGGCGATCGACGGGCTCGAGTCGGAGGATCCTGGCCCCGAGCTCACCATGGGTGCCGTCAGGATTGCGTTCACCGCCGGCGCCGCGTCGCTCGCGCCGGCCGCGCCGCCGCCAGCCCCCGCCTCGGCGGCCGGCGCCGGCCCAGCGCCCGCCCCGCCGGCCTCGCCCGCCGGCGCCGCCGCCCCGGGCGCCGCGGTTCTCATCACGCTCGTGCCCGCCGAGGGAAGCGGCGACGCCGCGCCGGCGGCGGTCGTGCTCATTCGCCGGGCGGCACACCTACGCAGGAACCCGGGCGAGGTCGCCTTCCCGGGTGGTGGCATCGAACCGGGTGAGGCGCCGCTCGCCGCGGCATTGCGGGAGGCCGAAGAGGAGGTCGGCCTGTCTCCCGGCGCGGTCGACATCCTCGGCCGCCTTTCGACGCCCGGCCGAACCCGCCGCACTGATCTCATCGTTCCCTACGTGGCCGCTGCCCGGGAGCTGCCCCGCCTGGCGGCGAACGCCGGGGAGGTGGAGGCCATCCTCGTCGTACCGCTGGTGGAGCTGCTCACCACCGGCCGCTACTGGCAGGAGCGCTGGGACGAGAACGACAGCCTGACTTGGACGATGCATTTTTTCGACCTCGGCGAGGACGTGATCTGGGGCGCGACGGCCCGGATGCTCTACGCGTTGCTGCTCCGTCTCCTGCGCGGGCGGGAGACCTCACCGCTCCTGTGACCCGGTCCGGGACACTGCTGCCGGCGCCGGGGTGCGCACTAGGCTGAGGAACTCGGGAGGACGGGAGGCAGTCCGTGGCTGAGGTCGAGATCGGAATCGGGAAGTCCGGGCGGCAGGCGTACGGCTTCGACGACATCGCGATCGTCCCCTCGAGGCGCACGCGCGACCCCGAGGACGTCGATATCTCGTGGGAGATCGACGCATTCCGTTTCGATCTGCCGTTAATGGCCTCGGCCATGGACAGCGTCGTCAGCCCGGCGACGGCCATAGAGATCGGCCGACTCGGCGGCGTGGGCGTGCTCAACCTCGAAGGGCTCTGGACACGGTACGAGGACCCCGACCCGTTGCTGGTCGAGATCGCAGGCCTCGCCCCGGAGAAGGCGACCGCCCGAATGCAGCAGATCTACACCGAGCCGCTCAAGCCCGAGCTCGTGAGGCTGCGCATCCGCGAGATCAAGGAGGCCGGCGTCACCGCATGCGGCTCGGTCACGCCGCAGCGGACCGCCCAGCTGGCCTCCGCGTTGCTCGAGGCCGAGCTCGACCTGGTCGTGATCCAGGGGACGGTGGTGTCGGCCGAGCACGTCTCGAAGACGGGTGAGCCGCTCAACCTGAAGCGGTTCATCCGCGAGCTCGACATCCCCGTCGTCGTGGGAGGTTGCGCGTCCTACCCCGCGGCCCTGCACCTCATGCGCACCGGCGCCGCCGGCGTACTCGTCGGTGTCGGACCCGGCAACGCCTGCACCACGCGGGGCGTGCTCGGCATCGGTGTGCCGCAGGCGACGGCGATCGCCGACGCCGCTGGCGCGAGGTCGCGCCACCTCGAGGAGACGGGCGTCTACGTGCAGGTGATCGCCGACGGCGGGATGAGCCGCGGCGGCGACATCGCCAAGGCGATCGCGTGCGGTGCGGACGCGGTGATGATCGGGTCCCCGCTGGCGGCGGCGCACGAGGCACCGGGGCGCGGCTATCACTGGGGCATGGCGACCTTCCATCCGACGCTGCCGAGGGGCGCCCGCGTGAAGGTGGAGCGACGCGGGACGATCCGCGAGATCCTCCTCGGGCCGGCGCACGAGAACGACGGCCGCATGAACCTGTTCGGAGCGCTCCGCACCTCGATGGCGACCTGTGGCTACGAGACGGTGCGCGAGTTCCACAAGGCCGAGGTGATGGTGGCGCCGGCGCTGCAGACCGAGGGCAAGCAGCTGCAGCGGGCCCAGTCGGTCGGCATGGGGAGCTGACCGGAGTCTGACCCGGCGCGGCGGCGCTGGTAGCTTCGGGAGATGACGGCCGACTTCGACACGGTTCTCGTCGTCGACTTCGGTGCCCAGTACGCGCAGCTGATCGCCCGGCGGGTGCGTGAGGCGCACGTCTACTCCGAGATCGTCCCTGCTTCGATGCCCGCGAGCGAGATGCTCGCCCGAAGGCCAAAGGGCGTCATCCTCTCCGGCGGCCCGAAATCGGTCTATGCGCCGTCTGCCCCCTCGGTCGACGCCGAGCTGTTCTCGTCCGGTGTGCCGGTGCTCGGCATCTGCTACGGAGCCCAACTTCTGACCCAGTTGCTCGGCGGGGAGGTCGCCCGCACCGGCACGGGAGAGTACGGGCGCACTCCGTTGCTGGCCGTGGCGCCGTCGGTGCTCATGGACCATTGGGATCCGTCGACCGACGTCTGGATGAGCCACGCGGACTCGATCGTCGGCGCTCCGGAGGGATTCAGCGTCACGGCCGCGACCGCCGAGGCCGCGGTGGCGGCGTTCGAGGACCGGGCGCGGGACCTCTACGGTGTCCAGTTCCACCCCGAGGTGGCGCACACCAAACGGGGACAGGAGCTGCTCCGCCAGTTCCTGTTCGAGGTCTGCGAGTGCCGTCCATGCTGGACGCACACGTCCGTGATCGAGTCCCAGGTCGAGGCGGTCCGCGCCCAGGTCGGCGACGGCCGCGTGCTCTGCGCGCTCTCCGGCGGCGTCGACTCGGCCGTCGCTGCCGCGCTGGTCCACAAAGCAATCGGAGCGCAGCTCACCTGTGTCTTCGTCGACACCGGGCTGATGCGTGTGGGAGAGGGCGAGCAGGTCGAGGCGACCTTTCTGAAGCAGTTCGCCGTCGACCTCGTGCATGTGAAGGCGTCGGACCGGTTCTTCGACATCCTGGCCGGCGTGACGGACCCCGAAGCAAAACGGAAAGCCATCGGCGAGCTCTTCATCCGCCTCTTCGAGGAGGTGGCGGTCGAGCAGAAGGACGTCAAGTACCTCGTGCAGGGGACCCTGTATCCGGACGTGATCGAGTCGGGCACGGCTGACGCCGCCACGATCAAGTCGCACCACAACGTCGGCGGGCTCCCCGACGACATGGACCTCGAGCTCGTCGAGCCACTGCGGAACCTGTTCAAGGACGAGGTACGGGCGATCGGCGAGGAGCTGGGGTTGCCGGCGGAGATCGTGTGGCGCCAGCCGTTTCCTGGTCCGGGGCTTGCGGTGAGAGTGGTCGGCGAGGTGACTCCCGAGCGAGTCGAGATCCTTCGGGAGGCTGATGCGATCGTGCTCGAGGAGATCCGGCGCTCCGGCCTGCAAGACGAGTTGTGGCAGTGGTTCGCTGTCCTGCCCGCGGTGCGCTCGGTCGGGGTGATGGGTGACGAGCGGACCTACGCCTACCCGATCGTCATCCGCGCGGTCACGAGCGAGGACGCCATGACGGCCGACTGGGCCCGCCTGCCCTACGACGTGCTCGAGCGGATCTCGAGCCGCATCATCAACGAGGTACGGGGCGTGAACCGCGTCGCCTACGACGTCACGTCCAAGCCGCCGGGCACGATCGAGTGGGAGTGAGGCGGCCGGGCAGAGCCGGCGCCTGAAGCAGCGCTCGAGGCGGCGTTCGAGGCGGCGTCCTCCCCCCGGGAGCGCGCCAGCGCGCCGGTAGTCTCGGGTGTCATGTCGTCTGTGCCCCCGCGAGCTCCCCAGGCCTGGGGAGTCGAGGAATGGGACCTCCTCGGGGACCTGCCCCCGCTCGGCGGGCTCCCTCTGCTCGAGGGACCGCCGGTCGAAGACGCGCCGCGCGATGCCGCCGCCACCGCCGCCGCGATGGCCGCCGCGATCGACGACCTCGTTGCCGATCTGAACCCGCCGCAGCGCGAGGCGGTGCTGCACGACGGCAGCCCGCTCGTCGTGGTGGCCGGCGCCGGCTCGGGCAAGACCCGGGTGCTCACGCGGCGCATTGCCCGCCTCGTCGCTTCGGGTGTGCCGCCGTGGCGCATCCTTGCCATCACCTTCACCAACAAGGCCGCCGACGAGATGCGCCGCCGCGTCGTGGAGCTCGTCGGCTCCGAGGCCGAGAGGATGTGGGTCTCGACGTTCCACGCCGCCTGCGTGCGGATGCTGCGCCGCAACGTCGAGCGGATCGGCTATCGGCCCGGCTTCACGATCTACGACGACGGCGACAGCCGCCGGCTCGTCGAGCACGTCCTCGACGACCTCGGCGTCGACCAGCGCCGCTTCCCTCCCCGCGCGGTCCTCGGCGTCATCAGCGCGGCCAAGTCGGACATGATCGGTTTCGCTGCCCTCGAGCAGCGCGCGGGGACGATCTACGAGCAGCGGATCGCCCAGGCCTACGCCGAGTACGAGCGCCGTCTCGTGGCGGCCAACGCCATGGACTTCGACGACCTCCTCGTCCGCACGGTGCGGATGTTCCGCGAGCACGCCGACGTGCTCGAGCACTACCAGGAGCGCTTCGCCCATGTGCTCGTGGACGAGTACCAGGACACCAACGTCGCCCAGAACGAGCTCGTGATCCTTCTCGGCGAAGCCGGGCGCAATGTCTGCGTCGTCGGTGACACCGACCAGAGCATCTACCGCTTCCGGGGCGCCGAGATGCGCAACCTGCTCGAGTTCGAGCGGGCCTTCCCCGACGCCCGCGTGATCGTGCTCGACCAGAACTACCGATCCAGCCAGACGATCCTCGACGCCGCCAACGCGGTCATCTCCAACAATCTCCTCCGTCAGGAAAAGAACCTGTGGAGCGCGCTCGGCAAGGGCGATCAGATCCGGCGCTACCGGGCCGGCGACGACCGGGACGAGGCCTCGTTCGTCACGAGCGAGATCGCCACCCTCAGTCGCAGCGAGGGCATCGGCTACGGCGACATCGCCGTCTTCTACCGCACGAACGCGCAGAGTCGCGCCATCGAGACGGCCTTGGCCGACCGTGGAATCGCATATACGGTGGTCGGGGGGACCCGTTTCTTCGACCGGCGCGAGATCCGCGATGTGCTCGCCTATCTGCGCGCGGTGGCCAACCCAGGCGACGAGGTGTCGCTGCGGCGCATCTTGAACACGCCGCGGCGCGGCATCGGCGACACGACCGTGGGCCGGCTGATCGCTTTTGCCAGCGACCGTGAGGTCGGGTTTGCCGGCGCACTGGAGCGCGCCGAGGAGGCCGGCGCCTCCGGCAAGGCGTTGGTCGGGATCCGCGGGCTGCTCGCCCTGCTCGACGAGGTCCGCTCGGGAGATCTCGTCACTCGCCCGCCGGACCAGCTGATCGAGGTGCTTCTCGAGCGGACCGGCTACCGCGACACGCTCGAGGCCGAGATCGCCATCGGGGGCAGCCGGGCGATCGATGCCGAGGGCCGGGTGGAGAACCTGGCCGAGCTCATGAACGTGGCATCGGAGCACGAGAACCTCGAGTCCTTCCTCGAGTCGACCGCTCTCGTGGCCGCCACCGATGTTCTCGACGACGGGCCGAGCGTGTCGCTCATGACCCTGCACTCGGCGAAGGGCCTCGAATTCCGTGTCGTCTTCCTCACCGGGATGGAGGAGGGGATCTTCCCTCACGCTCAGACCCTGAGCGAGCCCGACGAGCTCGAGGAGGAGCGCCGGCTCTGCTACGTCGGCCTGACCCGTGCCCGCGAGCGGCTCTATCTCACCCATACCTGGAGCCGGCTGCTCTTCGGCAGCATCCAGCAGAGCTTCCCGAGCCGGTTCATGAAGGAGATCCCCGAAGAGCTGATCCTAGATGTCGACGAGGGGGTCGTGATCGGGGGCGGGTACAACCCCCGGCCGGGCGGTGGGTGGGCCCGCGGCGGTGGCGAGCCCGGAGGAGGGTCTCGCGGCCCGCACCCCGCCGTGCAGGCGGCCGGCGTGACCACCGGTGCCGAGCACCTCGGCCTTGAGCCGGGCGAGGTCGTCGTTCACGCCCGCTTCGGCGAGGGCGTGGTGATCGAGGTGGAGGGCGAGGGTGAGGACGCTCGCGCCACCATCCGCTTTCCCGACAAGGGGGACAAGCGCTTCCTCGTGGCCCTCAGCCCGCTCTCGCGGCCGTGAGAAGGGCATTGTCCGAGCGGCGGTAGATGGCTGCCCCAGGCGGGTTGCTCACCGACACGAAGGTCCGCGCGAAAAAGCGGCGAAGTGCCGGGGTCCAAGGGATGCGCGTGGACCCGGGCGTCGTGAGCACGACGTAGTCGGCCTGACCGAGCCAGTCGCGCCACTCCGCCACGAGCGAGGCATCGGGCGGCCCGGGCGACTGCGGCGGATGTTCGGGACTGGCTGCGAGCCAGGTCCCGAAGGAATCGAGCACGGTCGGGCACCCGACCGGGCCGACCGAGAAGCGGTTGCCGCTGATCACCAACGACGTCTCGTCGGTCACGACGCACCCGCCGGGCGGCAAGGACGCCGCGACCGCGGGGCCGGGGGACTCGGTCACGGTGGCGAAGAAGGTGCGGGAGAAGGTTGCCTCACGCCTCACGGTGGTCACGGCCCCGGCGACGACGAGCGCCACCGCGATGAATGACAGCCCGGTGCGGGCCGCAAAGTCGACCGAGACATAGGAACCGCCTGCCACGCTCTGGATGATCCAGGTGAGCACCTCCAACAGGTAGCGGACCGCGAGGCCGAAGACGATCGCCACAAAAGGCGCCGCGAAGTACGTGTCGTGGCCGTAGAAGGTAGGCACGACCATGATGACCAGCGTGACGACGACCATGCTCGCGAAGGCGAACCCGTCGAAGCGGGAGGATCTTCGCGTCGCGCCGGCCACGACGAAGATGAGGCCGAGCACGAGCGCTGCGCCGATTCCGATCTCGATGGCGGCGTGACCCGAGGCGTGAAGATGCAGCGCCGGCCCGATGCCGGTCAAGTTCAGGAAGCGGGCGCCCGTGCCGGCGACCGGTCCCGACGGCGTGCGCCCCAGCTGGGTCAGCACGACGTCGCGGCCGAACGCGTTCGGCCCCAACAGGACGAACGGCACGCTGGGCAGGCCCAAGCCGATGACGGCTCCGCCGAGCAGGGGGAGGACCGCCCGGCGCCACACCGGGACGGAGAAGGCGAGGGCGATCACGAGGGGGATGACCGCCCACAGCTCCACCGCCGCGCCGAAGCCGAACGCGAGGCCTGCGAGCCAGGCACGCCTTGGAGTTGCGAGGTGTCCGTTCTGGAACAGCAGGACGGCGCCGAGCAGGCAGAAGAATACGAGATAGGGCTCGAGCAGCACCGTTGAGTCAGCGAGGTAGGCGGAGGGGAAGATCGCGAGGACGGTGGCCGCCGCGGCCGAGGCGGCGACGCCGCGATGGCGCACCGCGAGGCCGGCGAGCATCGCGTTGGCACCGGTGACGACGGCCGTGAAGATCCTCGCCACGCCGAGCGCTTCGTTCGAGCTCATCACGTGGGTGAGCAGCGCGAACGGCGTCATGAGCAGCGTGATCCCGGGCGGGACGACGAAGGCGAAGTCGCGGTAGGGGACGACGCCGTGGATCAGGTAGACGGCGGACCCGAAGTACACACCGTCGTCATAGGAGAAGACCCCGTGCAGCACGTGCGGGTAAGCAAGCTGGTAACAGCAGACCCCGAGCGCCAGCAGGGCCGGCGGCAGGGACGCCAAGCCGGCAAGACGAGGGCTTTCCCACCAGGAGGAACGGTTGAGCAGCGAATGCGCCACGGGGGCCGATGGTAGCCCTGGCCCGGATCGCCCCCGCCGAGCATACCTACCGACCGGTAGGTAGAGTCTTCTCTCGTGGCGCGGGTTGCCCAAATGAAGGCTCCGGCGATCGAGCGCCCCAAGCCGGCCCTGCGCGGGTGGTCGCACGCGGTGGCGGCGGTCGTCATGCTCGTCGTCGGCCCGCTCATCGGGCTCGAGGCGGACGGGATCAAGGCGGAGGTCTGCACCGCGGTCGCCTGTTTCTCTGTGACGGCGATGCTGACGACGAGCGCGCTGTTCCACCGCCTCAGCTGGTCGCCGAAGGCGCGCCGGCGGATGCGCCGGGCGGATCACTCGGCGATCTTCGTCTGCATCGCGGGCAGCTACACCGCAGTCGCCGGGTTGTCGCTTCCCGACACCGACGCGTGGATCATCCTCAGCATCGTCTGGGGCGCATCGGTCGTCGGGATCGTCATGCGCTTCACGTGGTTGGACGCTCCGAAGTGGGCCGTCGCCCTGCCGTACATCGCCGTCGGCTGGATCGCGGTCGGGGCGGCCCCGGAGCTCTTCCACTACCTCGGCGTGCTCGGGTTCACGCTCATGACCGCCGGCGGGCTGCTGTACACCGCCGGCGCCGTCGTCTATGCGGCGAGGCGCCCCGACCCGTGGCCCGACGTCTTCGGCTACCACGAGATCTTCCACGCCTGCGTCGTGGTGGCTGCCGCCATCGAGCTCTCGTTGATCGCCTTCGTCCTGCTGCCGGCGGTGGGCTCCTGAGGAGCTCGGTTCTGCGGCCAATTGGTCAGCGTGGGCGCTGGGCTGCGTAGTATCGCCGGGGAATGGATCGTCGCTACCGCGTCGTCGTCGCCAAACCCGGCCTCGACGGCCACGACAGAGGTGCCAAGGTCATCGCCCGCGCGCTTCGCGACGCCGGCTTCGAGGTCATCTACACCGGCCTCCATCAGACCCCCGAACAGGTGGTCCGCACGGCTCTGCAGGAGGACGCCGACGCGGTCGGGCTCTCCTTACTGTCCGGAGCACACCTGACATTGGTCCCGAAGGTGATCGAGGGCCTGCGAGCCGAGGGACTCGAGGACGTGGTCGTCGTCGTCGGCGGGATCATTCCCGAACGCGACGCCGGTGTGATGCAGGAGGCTGGCGTGAGCGCGGTGTTCACGCCCGGCGCATCACTGCCCCGGATCGCCTCCTGGCTCGAGGAGGCGCTGGACGCACGCGAGCGGTCGAGCGCCGGGCAGTCCGGCCAAAGCGGCGACTGACAGGAAGGCGGTCCGTGGACCTCGTCGAGTATCAGGGAAAGCAGTTCTTCGCGCGTTACGGCCTGCCGATACCACCCGGCGAGGTCGCCGATACCGTGGCCGAGGCGGAGGCTGCCGCCGAACGGCTCGGCTATCCCGTCGTCGTGAAGGCTCAAGTGCAAGTCGGCGGCCGGGGCAAGGCGGGGGGCGTGAAGCTCGCCACCTCGAAGGCGGAGGTCACCGAGCACGCCGGCAACATCCTCGGCCTCGACATCAAGGGCCACGTCGTGCGCCGCCTCTGGATCGAGAACGCGACGGACATCGCCAGTGAGTTCTACGCCAGCTTCACGCTCGACCGGGCGGCCAAGCTGCACCTCGGGATGGTCTCGGCCCGAGGCGGGGTGGACATCGAACAGGTCGTCGAGGAGGACCCGGACGCGATCGCCCGGCTCCACGTCAACCCCCTCGACGGGCTGTCGCTGCAGGCAGCACGCGAGCTCGTCGACGCGGCCGCCCTTGATCCCAAGGCCCGCGCGGCTGCCGCCGAGATCCTCGTCAAGCTCTACGACTGCTATATCGCCGGTGACGCCGATCTCGTCGAGATCAACCCGCTCGTGCTCACGACCGACGGTCAGGTGCGGGTGCTCGATGCCAAGGTCACCCTCGACGACGACGCTGCCTTCCGCCATCCGGAGTGGGCGGAGATAGAGGATCTCGGCGACCACGACGAGCGGGAGCGTCTCGCCCAGGAGAAGGGCCTGCAGTACATCGGGCTCGACGGGTCGGTCGGGATCATCGCCAACGGAGCGGGTCTCGCCATGAGCACCCTCGACGTGGTGAACCAGGTCGGAGGCACGGCGGCCAATTTCCTCGACATCGGCGGGGGCGCCGATGCCGGGGTCATGACGAACGCGCTCGAGGTGATCAACACCGACCCGAAGGTCCGGGCGATCCTGGTGAACATCTTCGGCGGCATCGTCCGCTGCGACGACATCGCCCGGGGGATCCTCGCCGCCCTCGAGCGGGTGGACATCTCCTCGCAGATCGTCCTCCGGCTCGACGGCACGAACGAGGCCGAGGCGCGGAGGATCATCGCCGACCGGGCGTCCGGGCAGATCGTCAGCGAGCGAACCATGCTCAGCGCGGCACGGCGCGCGGTCGAGCTCGCGGCCGCTGCGGGCTCGCGAGGAGAGGCGGCGCGGTGAGCATCTTCGTGGACGAGACCACCCGCGTGGTCGTGCAAGGCCTCACGGGCAGCCAGGGCCGCTTCCATGGCCTGCGCAACCGCGACTACGGCACCAACGTGGTCGCCGGCGTCACCCCCGGCAAGGGCGGGCAGGAGGTCGAGGGCATACCGATCTTCGACTCGGTCGCCGAGGCAGTGCTCGCGACGGGGGCGGATGCGAGCTTCATCGCCGTGCCTCCTCGGGGCGCCCCTGCCGCGATCCTCGACGCCGCCGGCGCCGGGATCGGGCTCGTCGTGTGCATCACCGAGCACATCCCCGCCAAGGACGAGGCCCTCGTGAACGCCCGGCTGCGCCGTGACTATCCCGGCACTCGCCTGATCGGCCCGAACTGCCCCGGCCTGATCTCGCCGGGCAAGTGCAACATCGGCATCACTTCCGGGGACATCGCCCTGCCGGGCGGCCCGGTCGGCATCGTCAGCCGGTCAGGCACGTTGACCTATCAGGCCCTGCACGAGCTCTCCCAGCAGTCCGTCGGTCAGACCACCTGCGTCGGCATCGGCGGCGACCCGGTCCCGGGAACGACGTTCGTCGACGTGCTCGCCGCCTTCCAGCGCGACCCGGAGACCCGGGCGGTGATGATGATCGGCGAGATCGGAGGCGATGGCGAGGAACGGGCGGCAGATTTCATCGCCGCCGAGATGGACAAGCCGGTCGTGGCGTACATCGCCGGCGTGACGGCGCCTGAAGGCCGGAAGATGGGTCACGCCGGCGCCATCGTCTCCGGCTCGCGAGGGACGGCCAAGGCCAAGATGGAGGCTTTGGCGGCTGCGGGCGTGCTGGTGGCGAGGAACCCGACGGAAGCCGGTGACCTGATGGTCGGGCTCGTGCGGGCGCTGTGAGGACGATCGGGTGACGGCCGCGGCCTCGGCGCCCGGTGACATCGGGCTCGAGGAGATCGAGGCCGCCAACGTCGCCGTGCAGCGGATCGCGGTGCACACCCCCCTCTACAACTGCCGCGTCCTGAGCGAGCTGACCGGCTCTCGGATCGTTCTCAAGGCGGAGAACCTGCAGCGGACCGGCTCGTTCAAGATCCGCGGTGCCTCGGCGAAGCTCGCTGCCCTCGGTGAGGGAGCTTGGCCGGGCATCGTCGTCGCTTCGGCGGGCAACCACGCGCAGGCCGCCGCGTTCGCGGCGCGCTCGGCGGGTGTGCCGTGCGAGGTGTTCATGCCGGCGGAGGCCTCCATCTCCAAGGCGGACGCGACGATCGGCTATGGCGCGTCGGTCCATCTCGAGGGCGAGTCGCTCGACGACTGCGTCCTGCTCGCCGAGGCGCGAGCGAGGGAGACCGGCCTGCACTTCGTCCATCCCTTCGACGACCCGGCGATCGTGGCCGGGCAAGGAACGCTCGGCCTCGAGCTCGTTCAGGACGTGGACGACCTCGCCATGGTGCTCGTGCCCCTCGGCGGCGGCGGCCTCGTGTCCGGGATCGCCTGTGCCATCGACGCCTTGGCACCGCAGGTGAGGGTCGTGGCCGTTCAAGCCGATGTGTGCGCCCCCTTCCTTGCGGCCCGGGAGGCGGGTGGCTCGATGACGGTCGCCGGCGGCCCGACGCTGGCCGACGGGATCGCCGTGAAGCGGCCGGCCGGCATCACCGTGCAGCTGATCGAGCGCCATGTCGACGAGATCGTCGCCGTCGGCGAGAACGAGATCGCCGACGCGATCGTGATGCTGCTCATGCGGTCCAAGCTCGTCGTCGAGGGAGCCGGCGCCGTCGGTGCGGCCGCGTTGATGGACGGGCGGGTCACACCACCTGCGTCCGGCACGACGGTCGTGGTCCTCTCGGGAGGCAACATCGACACCGGGCTCCTGTCGCCGGTGATCCGCCGTCATGAGACGAACGCCGGCCGGAGGGTCGTGCTGTTCGCCAGGATCTCCGACCGACCCGGCAACCTCGCCCGACTGCTCACCTGCATCGGTTTGAGCGGCGGCAACCTGGTGACCGTCGAGCACCTCCGCGAGGGCTACGACCTTCACGTGCGCGAGACGGCCGTGCACATCGTGGTTGAGACGCGGAACCGTGAACATGCCAAAGCGGTATTGGACGCGGCGAGAGCGCAAGGCTTCGACGTTCGGCCGGTCAGCCACGCGGCCAACTGAGCAAGTCGGGCCCCACCCCGCGCCCGGTCGGGTCGCCCGCGCCCGGATCCAACGACTCGGCAGGGGTCGGTCCTGCGGAACTGCTTAGCACAACTAATGAGCTATGCTAACGAGTGTGGATTTGAAGACGCGTCTGAGCGAGCGAAGCGGGAAGGCGGCTGAGGCCGACGCCTCGGGGCTCGCGAGTGTGCTGCGCATCTCGGTGATGCGCCTCGCCCGTCGTCTGCGAACCGAGCGAAAGAGCGAGGGGCTCACCGTCAGCCAGCTCTCGGTGCTCGGCATCATCGACAGGGAGGGCCCGTTGTCGCCGACGCAGCTCGCCGCAATGGAGCGCGTCCAGCCGCCGTCGATGACGCGCGTCGTCGCCGCCCTCGAAGAGCTCGGTCTCGTGCGGCGTGACCCCCACCTGACCGACCGGCGCCAGAGCGTGATCGCGCTCACCGAGCACGGCCGCGACCTGCTCGCCGAGGACCGCAGCCGGAGGCAGGCGTGGCTGGCCTGCCGGCTCGAGGAGCTTTCGCCGCTCGAGCGCGAGGCGTTGCGCGTCGCGGCACCGATCATCGAGAGGCTCGCGGATTCGTGAACCGCACGTTCCGCTCGCTGAAGATCCGCAACTACCGCCTCTTCGCCGGCGGCCAACTCGTCTCATTGACGGGAAGCTGGATGCAGCGCGTCGGCCAGGACTGGCTGGTCCTGCGCCTGACCCACAACAGCGGCTCCGCCATCGGGATCACCACCGGGCTGCAGTTCCTGCCGTTGCTGCTGTTCGGGCTGCAAGGTGGCGTGATCGCTGATCGGTTCTCCAAGCGCAAGCTCATCGTGGGGACTCAGGTGTCGATGGGCCTGATCGCGCTCGCACTCGGACTGCTCGACCTCCTCGGCGCCGCCACCTTGTACGAGGTGTATCTGTTCGCGTTCCTGCTCGGCATGGCGACCGCCGTCGACAACCCCACCCGCCAGGCGTTCGTCTCCGAGCTCGTCGGCACCGACGAGCTGCCGAATGCAGTCGGGCTGAACAGCGCCACGTTCAACGCCGCCCGCATCGTCGGGCCGGCGGCGGCGGGACTGCTGATCGACGGGGTCGGCACGGCCTGGGTCTTCCTTGGGAACGCGGCCTCGTTCATCCCCGTCATCGCCTGCCTGCTGTGGATGCGCCCGGCCGAGCTCTTCCCCGCTCCTCGCCTCCTGCGTCAACGAGGGAACGTGCGGGAGGGCCTCTCGTATGTGCGGCACAAGCGGGAGCTGCTCGTGCCGATCGTGTTGGTCGGCATCGTCGGGACCTTCGGGTTCAACTTCCAGATCACCATCGCGCTCGTCGACAAGGTGGTGTTCCACCGGGGAGCCGGTGCGTTCGGGCTGCTCTCGTCGGTCCTCGCCGCCGGTTCGCTCGTCGGCGCGCTGCTGAGTGCGAGACGAGAGCATCCCACCACCCGCCTCGTGATCGGTGCGGCGCTGGCATTCGGCGTGCTCGAGGTCTGCGTCGGCCTGATGCCCTCGTTCCTCCTGCTTGCGCTCGCGCTCGCCCCCGCCGGCTTTGCCGCCATCACGTTCTCGACCGCCGCCAACTCGAGCGTGCAGCTGGCGTCGGCGCCGGCGATGCGTGGCCGCGTCATGGGCGTCTACATGCTCGTGTTCGCCGGCGGCTCTCCGCTCGGGGCGCCCCTCGTGGGCTGGCTCTCGCAGGAGTTCGGCGCCCGATGGGGCCTCATCGCCGGTGGAGCCGTGAGTGCGAGCGCGGCAGCGGGTGTGCTCGCTCTGCACCTCAGGCGCGCGGCGACGCGACGCCACGCGCTCTCGGCTCGGGAGGCCGCCGGCGTGCCCGGTCCACCGACGATCCCGGTGCCCCTGAGCGACATCGCCGCCACCGGGTAACTTGCTTGCGATGACGATCCCCGGGGCCGATCCGAGCCCCTTCGAGACGTCACTCGCGGCTCTCGACCCGGAGATCAGCGCCGCCATCGACGGTGAGCTCGCCCGCCAGCGGGCCACGCTCGACCTGGTCGCGTCCGAGAGCGTGCCTTCTCGTGCCGTGCTCGAGGCTCAAGGGTCCATTCTCACGACCAAGTACGCGGACGGTTATCCCGGTCACCGCGACTACGACACCTGCGAGTGGATCGACGAGATCGAGCGCCTGGCGGTGGAGCGCGCGAAGTCGCTCTTCGGCGCGGATCACGCGAACGTCCAGTCGTATTCGGGCGCGAACGCCAACGCCGCGGTGCTCCATGCGTTGTGCGAGCCCGGCGACGCGGTGCTCGGCTTCGACTTCACCCACGGCGGACATCCGACCCACTACGCATCGGAGACCTTCGCCGGGCGCTACTACCGGGCCGTTGCCTACCACGTTCGGCGCGAGGACCGCCTCGTGGACATGGAAGAGGTTGCGGCGCTCGCTCGCCGGCACCGCCCGAAGGTCCTCTTCGCCGGCTGGTCGTGTTATCCCCGGCACCTCGAGTTCGCGCGGTTCCGCAGGATCGCCGACGAAGTGGGCGCCGCGCTCGTGGTCGACATGGCTCACTTCGCCGGGTTGGTGGCCGCGAAGGTCCACCCCGACCCGGTCCCGTTTGCTGACGTCTGCACGATGACGGTCCACAAGACCCTCGGCGGCGCCCGGGGCGGGGCCATCCTGTGCCGCCAAGAGCTCGCCGAACGGATCGACGCCGCCGTGTACCCCGGCGAGCAAGGTTGCCCACTGCCACACGTCATCGCCGCCAAGGCCGTGACCTTCAAGCTCGCCGCGACCGATGCCTTCCGCGAGCGGATGGTGCGAACCTTGGACGGCGCCCGCATCATGGCGGAGTCGCTAGTCGCCGCCGAGGACCGGACGCTGGCAACGGTGGTGACGGGAGGCACCGACGTGCATCAGATGCTCATCGATCTTGCACCGGGCGGTCGTGAGGCGGGGGCGATGCTCCGACGCCTCAACTCGATCGGGTTCTCCGCCAACGCGATCGCGCTGGCGTACGACCCTTTGGCCGAGCCGGCGTGCTCGGGGCTGCGTTTCGGGTCGGCGGCGCTCGCTGCACGGGGCTTCACCCGCGAGCAGTTCGCGGACGTCGGCGGGATCCTCGCCGACTCGCTGACCCACGGCGGCGAGGATCCTGACGGGGCACTCGCCGGGCGGGTCGCCGAACTGACGGCTGCCGTGCCGCTCTACCGATACCTGGGCTGAACCTGCGGCCGGCTCAGGAGGCGAAGTGCTGGGCTCGTGTCGCCAGAGTGGTGAGTAACGACTGGTCGAGCCCAGCGTCGAGTGGGGCGATCTTGGATGCTGCGGCGAGCGAGACCTGAGCACGACCGGCTGCGAACTCCGCGATCTCGAAATGGATCGGGAGAGCGACCTGGCGGACGGTGTCGACGCCGTCTATCGACATGGCCCACGAGGACGGGTTCCCGGGGAGCGTCAGAACCGTGTCCGACACCGTCGTCACGACGTGGGAGTCGACCGGCAGCTCCGTCAGCAGAGCGGCGCTCCAGAACTCGCTGATGCAGGCTCTCGCCCCCGGTGCGGCGAGAAGGGAGCGGATGGAGGACATCTGGTCGGTGACCTGGTGCGCAGTGGAATGGAAGGCGACGGCGGAGGCGATCTGCCACGTCGGGCCCAGAGGAGGCTGGATGGCGGCGTGAGTGGAAACCACGACCCTCGGGTGGCCGGCAGAGGGCATCATCGCCGGGCTCAAGGTGTTGAGCGTCGTCGCGCACGCCGGGTGGGCAGTGACCCAGAAGTGCACGATCGAGGGCGCGAAGAGCACCGAGCCAAAGCCGTAGGAGTTGCTGGCGCTCGGGCCCCCGGAAGAGAATTGCCAGCCGGGCGGGAAGTCGCTCGCCTTGAGGACGATGTGGTTCGCCGCGGCCCGGTCCTGCGCGGGAGTTGGCAACCCGGTCTGGGCGATGGGGCCTCTGAGCGCCGCGATACCGGCCGCCGCGCCGCCGGCGGCGACGAAGAGCGCCACGACGGCGATGGCCGACGCGTAACGGCGGAGGATGCCCGGAGGCTTGCCCTTGCTGGTGAGCTTGTCAGTCCCGGGACCCTTTTGTGATCCACGGGTTTGCTTCGACACGACGCGCTGTGGCGACGAAGCGCCGGCGGCCCCGCCTGGCGTGGTGCCGGAAGCCACAGCCGCCTGCAGCGCCGCCGGCAGTGGTTTGCGCGCCTGGCGGGCCGCCGAGCGGCGCTCTCCGACGGGCCAGGCGGTCTCTTCCTCGCTGCGTGGCGCTTGTGGCTCTGATGGCTCCTGCTGATGCGGCTCGCGGTCGCTCGGTTCGGGTCCGGTCGCTGACGCGGGTGCGACCGCGACGGAGGTCGAGTCGCGTGGAGGTCCGTCGGTCGAGGCTGACTCGGGCGTTGTCGTGTCCAAAGCAGGCGAGTTTGCCTCGTCCGATGCCCCGTCTGCCTCACCTGCGGGTGCAGTCCTGGCGGTGTCGTGACTCCGAGCCGGGTCGGCGAAGTCCTCGTAAGGATCCGATGGCGGGGAGGACTCGTCCACCACGTCCCCCACGTCCACCACGGGCGAGGCCGGCGGGTCCTGGATCGCGATATCCATCGGGTAGGGCCCCGCACGACTTGCGAGCCACAACGGCGACGGCTCAAACGCCGGGGGTGCGACGAAGACCGATTCCTCCGGCTCGCTCTGGGTCCCAGATTCGAGGTCGAGGGTCCCGGCCGGCAGGGTCGACGACCGGTCGGTGTAGCGATTCGAGGCGACGCCGACCGTGGCGTGACGGCCGGCGAGCCTTGCGAATTCCTCGTAGGGGTCGAGGACCTGGGGCTCGACATCGGCAGCGCCGGTCGGCACGGTGGGCGGCCGCTCGGTTGCCTGCAGCTCCGCATGTGGCAGCTCGGCAGGCGCCGCTTCTGTAGGCGCCAGCTCGGCAGGCGTAAGTTCGGTAGCGGCCTCGGCAGGCGCCGGATCTGTCGGACGGTCCGGCACTGAAGAGGTGTGTACCGCCGGAAACGGCACCGGGCGCCGCCGGCTCTTTGGCCACAGCGGCGCGGGTTGCAATGCCTCCGGAATAAGGGCCGATTCCTCGGGCGTCGGCGGGACCAGGGGCCCCTGCGCCGCCGCACGGGCCACGGCGCCGGCCACCGCCTGACGGAGCTCCGCGGCGGGCCGGCCCGTCGAGGGGCGGCGGCGGCGGGCGGTGGGGGGCAGGCTATTCGGTCCCGGCGCCGAATCCGGTACCGGCGCCGGAGACGCGGGCTCGGATTCGGTGAGCGCAGGCGCGGAGAGCTCTTGTTCCAGACGTGCCGGCTCGGGCCCGGGCAGTGCGGACGCCGCCGCCGGCTCAGGCTCGGGCAGTGAAGACGCCGGCGACGCGACCGGGGACTCGGACAGCGGAGGGAGCGGAGCCGGGGACGGAGGCGTCGGCGGCGGGACCGGCGGCTCGGGAAGCGGAGGGAACGGAGCCGGGGGCGGAGGTGGCGGCGGGACCGGCGGCTCGGGAAGCGGAGGGAGCGGACCCGCTGCCTGCGCAGGCTCAGGCTCGGGCAGGGGAGGCGCCGGACGCGGCGGCGCGGACGCGGGCTCGTGTGGCGAAGGGACCGACGACGAACCTCGACCCGGCGGCCAGCCCGGCTCGACCCTCTTTCCGAGATCTGCCGGCGTCGCCGGCGGCGAAAGTGGCGCGGTCGAGGAACCTCTGAGCGGCGGCCAGCTCAGGTCCGGGCGCGTCTCCGGCCGCGCCTCCGCTGGGGGTCGAGGGTCCGCTGCTGGTCGGGCGGGCGGGCCGCGGTCATACCCCGACGGCGACCAAGGAGGTGGCTCGTGGGCGGGCCGCTCGCGGGTGCCCGGCCTCTGGCGGGTCTCGGCTCGCGTCGGGTCCGCCGTCGTGGGGTCGCGCGTCTCATAGGGCCAGTTCGTCGATTCCCCGCTGCGGAATCGCGGCGGTGGCTCGATGCCGTGGCGGACTCCGACTCCCTGGTCGGAGGCTCGGCGCCCAGCGGTCACTCTCTGCGCGCCGAGGTGTGTGTCGTTGCCGTTGCCGGCAGTCGAATATCCGGACCTGCGCCCGCCCGATGCCTGGGCGACGACCTTCTCCCGGACGCGGGCAACGCCGAGCGCGGCGTCGAAGAGGGCGGCAAAACGGTCCTCGTCGTCCAACAGCGCCGACGAGCGGACGTCGGGATGCAGCTCCGGCGGGTACCAATTGCCGTCGGACGCGAGCCACCAGTTGCTGCCCTGGGGGTCGTCGTTCAACGAAACACTCCTCATCCGTCCCCGGAAATGTCTTGGATGAGCGTAGCGAGCCGATGTCCTAGCGTCAGACCTGGTTGGCAGGCATGATGACCTGGATGTCCGACCAGGGCCCCGCCGCTACTGATCGTGCTCCCCACGCCTGCGAAATCGCAGCCGCTTTACTGTCACCCGCCTCCCACCGGGACGGTAGCTACAGAATAGCTGTCCTGGCGTCGGGCACAGGCACGGTCCTCGCGGCCCTCGCCGGTGCCGTGCTGCCGATCGCCGTCGTGGTCGTCGACCGACCTTGCGAGGCCGAAAACGTCGCCGCGCGTGCCGGCATCCCCGTCGAGCGGATCGAGCGCACGAGCTTCGGCGCAGACTTCGACCGCGATCGCTACACCGCAGAGGTCGTCGCCGCGCTCGCTCCCTACGGCGTCGCACTCGTGGTGATGGCCGGCTACGGGACGATCCTCGGAAGTGCGATCCACGATGCCTATCCGGGAAGGATCGTGAATACCCATCCGGCGCTTCTGCCGGCCTTCAAGGGCTGGCATGCCGTCGCAGATGCCCTCGCGGCCGGGGTGGCCGTCAGCGGATGCACGGTTCACGTCGTGACCCTGGAGGTGGACGCGGGCCCGATACTCGCCCAACAGGTCGTGCCCGTGCTGGCCGGCGACTCGGTCACGACGCTGCACGATCGCATCAAAGTCGTCGAGCGCCGTCTGTACCCCGAGACGATTCGCCGCGTTCTCGACCAGCTCGCGGCCGCGCCCGCAGAAACACCCCCCTGGTAGCGTCCCGATCATGCGAGCGCTGCTCTCCGTCTACGACAAGACGGGCCTCGAGGCGTTCGCGGCCGGCCTCGCCGGGCTCGGCATCGAGCTCGTCGCGAGCGGCGGGACGGCAAAGCACCTCGAGTCGGCCGGGATCGACCACCTCGAGGTGGCCGAGGTCACCGGCGTGCCGGCGATGCTGGGCGGCCGCGTGAAGACGTTGCACCCGCGCATCCACGCCGGGATCCTCGCCGACCGTTCGAGCCAGTCGCACCTCGACGACCTCGTCGAGCAGGACATCACGCCGATCGACCTCGTAGCCTGCAACCTCTACCCGTTCGAGACCCAGCCGTCGATCGAGACGATCGACATTGGCGGCCCGTCGATGCTCCGGGCTGCTGCGAAGAACCATGCGCACGTCACGGTCATCGTCCATCCGGGCGAGTACGGGGTCGTCCTCGACGAGCTGCGCAGGGACGGCACGGTGAGCGACAGGACGCGGCGCAGGTTGGCCCGTGCAGCCTTCGCTCACACCGCCTCCTACGACGCTGCGGTCGTGCGTTGGCTCGACGAGACCGAAGCCGTCGCCGGCGACGATGGCCCCGGCCCCTTCCCGCCGACGCTGCACCTTGCTCTCGAGCGGGGCGAGGAGCTGCGCTACGGCGAGAACCCGCATCAGCGGGCGGCACGCTACCGGACGCTTGGCGACGCCCCCGGCTGGTCGGACGGCGCCGTCCAGCACGGCGGCCGCGAGCTGTCCTACCTGAACCTGCTCGACGCGGAAGCGGCATGGCAGCTCGCCCATGAGCTCGTCGGTCCCGATGGCCTCGACTTCGACCACAGCCTCGCGGCCGCAGTGATCGTGAAGCACGCCAATCCGTGCGGAGCTGCCGTCGCCGACGACCTCACCACCGCGTACGCCCGTGCCCTCGACGGGGACCCGGTCTCGGCCTTTGGCGGAATCGTTGCCCTGAGCGGACCCGTCGACGAGGCACTCGCCGAGAAGATCGTGAGCGGCCCGCTCGCCGACGTGCTGATCGCGCCGGGGTTCGACGCCGCCGCGCTCGCTCATTTCGCCGACAAGCGGAAGAACATGCGGGTGATCGCAGCGCCTCCGCCGTCGCGGGGCGAGCTCCACCTCCGTCAGGTCGACGGAGGATTCCTCGTGCAGGAGTCCGACCGTTTCGGCTCGGCACCAGAGACCTGGAGAGTCGCGACGAGCCTCGCCCCGACGGACGCGCAGTGGCGCGACCTCGAGCTGGCCTGGCGGGTCTGCGCTCGGACTTCCTCGAACGCGGTGGTCTTGGCCTACGGTGGGCAGGTGGTCGGCATCGGGTGTGGACAGCAGAGCCGAGTGGACGCGGCGGCGATCGCCACCCGCAAGGCCGGGGGGCGAGCGCAAGGGGGGGCGGGGGCGAGTGACGCATTCTTCCCGTTTCGAGACGGGCTGGACGCCGTGATCGATGCCGGCGTGGCCGCCGTCGTGCAACCGGGGGGGTCGCTGCGCGACGACGAGGTGATCGCCGCAGCCGACGAGCGCGGGATCTCGATGGTGTTCACGGGCGAGCGCCACTTCCGTCACTGATGGCCGCGATCCTGCTGGACGGGGAGGCGCTCGCCGCCAAGTTGCGCGCGGAGCTGGGCGCGCGGGTGGCCGAGCTGCGTGGGGTCGGCGTCACGCCCGGGCTCGGGACGATCCTCGTCGGCGACGACGGTCCGAGCGCCCGCTACGTGGCGATGAAGCACCAGGATTGCGCACAGGTCGGGATCGTCTCGGTGCACGAGGAGCTTCCCGGGGACGTGACGCAGGAGCACCTCGAGTCCGTCGTCCGATCGCTGAGCGCGAACCCCGACGTCGACGCGCTCCTCGTGCAGCTGCCGTTGCCGGGCCATTTGGACGAGGAGCGGACGCTCCTGGCCGTCGATCCCGACAAGGACGTCGACGGGCTGCACCCGGTGAACCTCGGGCGTCTCGTGATGGGCGCGCCTGGCCCGCTCCCGTGCACGCCGGCGGGAATCGTCGAGCTGCTCGGCGAGTACGCCGTCCCCGTAAGCGGGCGCCACGTCGTGATCATCGGCCGCGGGCTGACGATCGGCCGGCCGCTCGCGCTGCTGCTGGCGCTGAAGCGCCCGGGCTGCAACGCTGCGGTCACCGTCGTGCACACCGGCGTGGCGAACCTCGGCGAGTACGTCGCCCGCGGCGACGTCGTCGTCGCCGCAGCGGGGCGCGCCAACCTCGTGACCCCCGACATGGTCAAGCCGGGCGCCGCCGTCGTCGGCGCCGGCGTCTCGCGTGACGGCAAGAGGTTGTTGTCCGACGTGGACGAATCCGTGGCGGAGGTCGCGGGCTGGATCACGCCGCGGATCGGCGGCGTGGGCCCGATGACGCGGGCGATGCTGCTGCGCAACACCGTGCTCGCCGCCGAGCGCCGGGCAGCTGGCTTGGACGGAACTTAGCCGAACACCGACATGGCCGGGGCCTCCCCGTCGGCGATGCGCCTCGCCCGCTCGACCGCGGCCGCCTTCACCGTCGGATGCGGGAGTACGTAGAACCGGTTGGCTCGCACCGCTTGGGCCACCTGCTCCGCCACGACGGCGGGGTCGAGGCCGCTCTCGACGAACGACGCGAGCAGCGACAGCCGGTCCGCTATCGACAGATCGCGTCCCTGCTCGGCATCCAGCACCTCCGGCGGGGCGTTCCGGAACGACTCGTGAATCCGGGTGCGGACCCACATCGGGCACAGCGCGGAAACGCCGACGCCGGTGCCCGCGAGGTCGAGGGCGAGTGATTCCGACAGTGCCACGACCGCGTGCTTGGTCGTGACATACGGACCGAGATAGGGGGCAGACAGGATCCCCGCCGCCGACGCCGTGTTCACGATGTGACCCTCACCTTGGTCGACCAGGAGCGGTGTGAACACATGGACGCCGTGGATCACCCCCCACAGGTTCACGCCGAGGATCCACCGCCAACTCTCGAGCGGCACCGTCCAGATCGGGCCGCCCGCGCCGACGCCGGCGTTGTTGCACACGACGTGGACGGCGTCGAAGGCCTGGAGAGCAGCGTCGCGCAGATGCACGACGTCGGCGGCGACCGAGACGTCGGTATGCACGCCGATCGCCTCGGCGCCCGAGGCGCGAAGCTCTTCGACGGCCGCCTCGAGGCCGGGGTCCTCGACGTCGGCGAGCACGACCTTCATGCCCTCGGTTGCAAAACGGTCCGCCAGCGCTCGCCCGATCCCGCTCGCCCCTCCCGTCACCACCGCCACTTTGCCCGTTAGCTGTTCCACGGTTTCCCCCTTAGGCTCGCCGGCATGCCCGAGAAGATAACGATGGCGCCGAGCGGCGCGCTCCAGGTTCCGGACCAGCCCATCATCCCGTACATCGAAGGGGACGGGATCGGGGTCGACATCTGGCCGGCCGCACAGCTCGTCCTCGACGCCGCGGCCGCCAAGTACGACAAGAGCGTCGCCTGGAAGGAGGTGCTCGCCGGCGAGCGGGCCTTCAAGGCGACGGGCGAGTGGCTGCCCGAGGACACCGTCGAGGCGTTCCGCGACCACCTGATCGGCATCAAGGGCCCGCTGACGACTCCGGTCGGCGGCGGCTTCCGGTCGCTCAACGTGGCGCTTCGCCAGCTGCTCGATCTCTACGTCTGCCTGCGGCCGGTGCGCTGGTTCGCCGGAGTGCCGTCGCCGGTCGTCCATCCGGAGAAGGTCGACATGGTCATCTTCCGGGAGAACACCGAGGACGTCTACGCGGGGCTCGAGCTGCAGGAGGGCAGCGAGGAAGCCAGACGGCTCATCGAGTACCTGGAAGAGCAATTCGGCTGGACGATACGGCCCGACTCCGGCATCGGCATCAAGCCGATCTCCGAGACCGGGTCCAAGCGCCTCGTCCGGGCTGCGCTGCAGTACGCGGTAGAGCACCATCGGCGGAGTGTCACGCTCGTGCACAAGGGGAACATCCAGAAGTTCACCGAGGGGGCGTTCCGCACCTGGGGCTACGAGGTCACCCGGGACGAGTTCTCCGACGTCGCCGTCGGCTGGGACGACTGCGGCGGCGAGCCCGGCGACCGGATCCTCGTGAAGGACGCCATCGCCGACATCACTTTCCAACAGGTCCTCACACGGCCGGACGAGTTCGACGTCATCGCCGCGACGAACCTGAACGGGGACTACCTCTCGGACGCGCTCGCGGCGCAGGTGGGGGGCATCGGGATCGCACCGGGTGGCAACATCAACTACGTGACCGGTCACGGCGTCTTCGAAGCGACGCATGGCACGGCGCCGAAGTACGCCGGGCAGGACAAGGTCAATCCCGGCTCGCTGCTGCTCTCGGGCGTGCTCATGTTCGAGCACCTCGGGTGGACCCAAGCCGCGGCCGACATCGTCGCCGCGATGGAACGGACGATCGGCGACCGGATCGTCACCTACGACTTCGCACGGTTGATGGAGGGGGCGCACGAAGTCCGTTGCAGCCAGTTCGCCGAGGCCATCGTCGAGCGCCTCTGAGCCGACGGCACCGGACGGGGCGGTTGAGCCGATTAGTGTCCCTAGCCGTGAGCGACACCTCCACTGCCACGATCGGCGCCACGACTCCCCGGCCGGTGCACGTCACCGTCACCGGAGCCGCAGGCCAGATCGGCTACTCCCTGCTCTTCCGGATCGCGTCGGGCCAGATGCTGGGTGAGGGCCAGCCCGTCGTGCTGCGCCTGCTCGAGATCGAGGCCGGAATGAAGGCGCTCGAGGGCGTCGTGATGGAGCTCGAGGACTGCGCGTTCCCGCTGCTCGTCGACATCGAGGCGACGAGCGACCTGGCGACGGCGTTTCGGGGGACCTCGGTCGCCCTGCTCGTCGGGGCGGTGCCCCGCAAGGCCGGGATGGAGCGCAAGGACCTGCTCGGGATCAACGGCGGGATCTTCAAGCCGCAGGGCCGGGCCATCGCCGAGCAGGCGGCAGCGGACGTCCGGGTGCTCGTCGTCGGCAATCCGTGCAACACCAATTGCCTCATCGCCCGGTCGAACGCGCCCGAGGTGCCCGGGGACCGCTTCTTCGCGATGATGCGCCTCGACCAGAACCGGGCGCAGAGCCTGCTCGCCAGGAGGGCGGGGGTGGCCAATGCGCAGGTGACGAATGTGGGGGTTTGGGGGAACCATTCGTCGACGCAGTTTCCTGATTACGAGAACGCGCGGATCGGGGGCCGGCCGGCCGTCGACGTGATACCCGACCGGGCCTGGCTCGAGGGTGAATTCCTGACGACCGTGCAACAGCGGGGGGCGGCGATCATCAAGGCGCGGGGCCTGTCGTCTGCGGCGAGTGCCGCGAACGCGGCGATCGATTCGATGGCCAGCATCCTGCAGCCGACGGCGCCCGGCGACTGGGTCTCTCTGGCGGTGGTGTCGAGCGGCGAGTACGGGGTGCCCGAAGGGCTGCAGTTCGGGTTCCCGGTGCAAAGTGACGGGACCTCCTGGGAGGTCGTGGCGGACCAGCAGCACGGCGAGTTCGCGGCCGAGCGGATCCGGGCGACGGCCGTCGAGCTGCTCGAGGAGCGGGCAGAGGTCGCCGACCTTCTCGGCGGGTAGCGGTCCCCGTGACCGAGCTGCCCAGCTACGACGAGCTCCCGCCCGCGCCCGACGGCGGCCGGAGCGGTTGGGGGGTTTTCGGGCCCGGCGACAACGTCGGCCTGTTCAACCTGCTCACCCCCGAGCGGCTCGTCGCGGCGGCCCGGCTCGTCCGCAAGGGGGCGATCTTTCCGCTCAACGCCCCCCTCGACGCGTTCTCGCCGCCGATCTTGTCCTCACGGGGGATCCCGCGGCACCGGATCGTCCACGAGCCCGGCGCGATCGCCTTCGACGACGTCTACGACAACTTCTACCCACAGGGCTCCAGCCAGTGGGACTCCCTCGGCCATATCGGGTACGCCCCGAACACCTTCTACAACGGGGCGACCGAGGACGACGTGGCCTCCGGCCGGCGCAACACCATGGAGCATTGGGCCCGCCGCGGGCTCGCCGGTCGGGCCGTCGTCCTCGACATGGTCCGTACAATGGCCGAATCGGGCCGTCCCTACGACCCCGGCACGAGCCGGGCGTTCAGCGTCGAGGATGTCGAGCTGGCGCGGGTGCGGGCCGGCCTGGAGTACGTGCCCGGCGACATCGTCTTGCTGCACACCGGATTCGCCGCCTGGTTCAAGGCGCAGTCGGCGGCGGCGCGGGCGGCGCTGGCGCGCGACGTGAGCACCCCGGGGCTGGCCTCCGGTGAGGAGATGTGCCGCTATCTGTGGGACAGCCACGTGTCGGCCGTGGCGTCGGACACCTTCGCCGTCGAGGTGGCGCCCTTCGACCGGGCCGGCCATCCCACCGGATTCCTGCACCGGATGCTCATCGGACAGTTCGGGATGGGGCTCGGAGAGCTGTTCTGGACCGAAGACCTGGCGGCCGACTGCGCCGAGGACGGGGTCTACGAGGTCTTCTTCGCCAGCGCGCCGATGAACGCCCCCGGGGCGATCGGGTCGCCGGCGAACGCGTTGGCCATCAAGTGAGGCTGCGGCGCCTGGCGCGCCGCTACGAGCGCAGGACCACGGTTCCGGCCGCCTTGTCGTGGAGCGTCTGGTTGCGGGGATCCCAGAGCGGCCAGAGGAGGTCGGCCAGCGGTCCGATGACCGGCAGGACGGACAGGACCGCCGCGGCGAGCGACCGGATCGCCGCTTTGACCGGGCCGATCGGGAACCGCCCGTCGACGGCGTCGACCGCGTCCAGCCGCATCAAGTGCATGCCGAGCGTGCGACCCCACAAGCCGATCAGGCTGAACGAGTACACGAAGCCCACGGCGAGGTCGAGGTAGAGATAGCCGCTCTTCCCGTGAATGCGCCCCGCCGACTCGATCCCGTAGGTGGCGATACCGACGACGACGCCGTCGACGATGGCCCCGATGGCGCGTACCCCCCAGCCCGCCAGGGGGACGTCCACGCCGATCGGGACGTAGCTCGCCCGGCTCATGGCCGCCGCTTGCCGCCGAGCGGGTCCCTGTGCGCGAGATAGCCGACCGCGAGGTACTCGACCTCGACGCTTCCGCCATGGGCGTCGACCGCGCGGCCGATCCGGTCGAAGAGCCCGGCCCGGGTAACTTCGTCCAGCATGCGGTGGTCGGACTGCGTGGAGAGGAGCTCCAGCCAAGCGGCGCTGTCGTAGGTCGCCCGCCAGGGCTCGCGCACGACCGTGACGGGCCCGAACAGGCCGGAGGTCTCGAGCTCCTCGATGACCCAATTGTTGGCCTCGATGCGGTCGGTCGGAACCGAACGCCACATCCCGTTCGGGATGAGGCCGGCATAGGCCGTGTTCAGGTCACGGTCGAGGCCCTCGTCGCCGCGACGCGCCATGACGTTCCAGAACAGGGCGAGCGTGCCGCCGGGGCGAAGAGCGAGATGGGCCCTCGCGGAACGCACCTCCGGCGAGATCCAGTGCCAGGACTGGGCGGCGTAGAGCAGGCCGTAGGCGTGCGGTGCCGGCCGCCAATCCTCGAACGAGGTCTGGAGAACCTCGGCGAGAGGGAACGCCTGGAGGTTGTGGCGGGCGATGGCCGCCATCGTGGGGCTGGGCTCGATGCAGGTCAGCTTGAGATCGCGCGCCGCGAACAGCACGCTCGCCTTGCCGGTTCCGGCGCCGACCTCAACGACGGGCGTCGTGCTGCCGCGCCCGAGATCGCTGAAGGCGAGGACGGCATCGACGAGCGCCGCCGGGTAGGAAGGCCGCTGGCGGTCATAGGTGTCGGCCACCTCGCCGAACACCAACCGCTGCTCGCGTAACGGCTCGGCGGGACCTGTCACCTTTCGGTCGGGCGGCGGCGGTGACCCCGGCCGCGATACTGGGAGTGGGTCAGGTGCTGACCTCGATGCCGAGACGCTTCAGATAGGCGAGCCGACGGGCCACCGCTTGCATCCAGTCGCTGTAGTCGGCCTCGAAGTGGTCGCGATCTCCGTCCTCGTAGGCATGCTCGAGTTCGTCGAACGCTTCATCCTCCCGGTCGAGCAACACGCGGTACTGGCTCAGCATGTGATCGTCGACCACGCCTGTCAGGGTCATATTCGGCCTCCCTTTCGTGACGTCTATGCCAGCAGCGTACCCCCGTCACCCGGTGCCGCGGAAGCGCCTTCCGTGACGATCGCGTGACCACCCTCACCGCGGGTCGGGGCGGTCCACGTTCCAGTGCCGCGCCACGGTCGCCAGCCAGTTCTCGTCGCCGCGAGGAAGCAAGGAGAACCGGCTGATCACCCGTTGGCCGCCCTGGTGGTCCCCGTACAGCACGTCGATGACCAGCCGCTCGCGCGCCGTGATCCGCGCGGTGATGTCGGCCACCCCGGGCTCGGTCAGATCGCGGTACGCGCCCTGCCAGAAGGCGACGTCGCCGGCGGCGACATAGAGGTCGCGGGTGAGGCGGCGAAACGAATCGAGCGGCGGGTGACCGCCTTGGGCGAGATCGCGCGACAGCTCGACCCGCCAACCGTGGAGCACGGCGATGCCGCTGCCGACGTTGCGCAACGACATCGTGAGGTAGACGGCGGCGTCGGTGACCTCGGCCGTGCCGCCGCCTCCCGGCGTCAGCACGAAATGGTTGTCGACGAAACCGACCTTGATCGGGGCGTCCTCGGGCCGCGACGGCATGAGCAGCGGGCGCATGCCCGCCAGCAGCGACTCCTCGGCGACCCGGGCCGCCCGGTTGGCCGAGCGCACGGACGCGAACGTGGCGGCGGCCAGCACGAGCGTGCCGCCTGCCGTCGCCAGCGCCGAGATCGTCACCCAGTCGGTCGCCATCGACACACCCTAAGGTGATCGTCCGCAACCGCCGCTAGCTCGGGAGACGCCACCGTCGGCGCCGAGCCAATTCATCGATCCGGGAGGCTCCCGGCTCGGTCACCCGTCTCGACGGCTGAGGCGCAGCGCGCGTTCCAAGAACGCAAGCACGTCGGTGCTCTCGGCAACGAGCTTGGCCGTCGGCTTGCCCGCGCCGTGACCGGCAGAGGTCCCGACCCGGATGAGGGCCGGCTGGTCGCCACCTTGGGCGGCAGCCTGGAGCGTGGCGGCGAATTTGAACGAGTGGCTCGGAACGACCCGGTCGTCATGGTCGCCCGTCAGCAGCATCGTCGCCGGGTAATGCTTCCCTTGACGCACATTGTGAAGGGGCGAATAGGCGCGCAGCCACGGGTACTGATCCGGGTCGTCCGGATCGCCGAAGTCGCTCGTCCAGGCCCATCCGATGGTGAACTTGTGGAACCGAAGCATGTCGAGCACTCCGACCTCGGCGACCGCCGCGCCGAACAGCTCGGGATGCTGGGTCAGGCACGCACCGACCAACAGGCCCCCGTTCGACCCGCCGTTGATGGCGATCCGATCGGGCCGTGACCAACCGGAGCTGGCGAGCCACCGGGCGCAGGCGCAGAAGTCGTCGAAGACGTTCTGCTTGTTGGCGAGGCGGCCGGAGTCGTACCAGGCCGTGCCGTACTCGCCGCCGCCGCGAAGGTTGGCGACGGCGAGCAGCCCACCCCGCTCCATCCATGCGGCGTGCCGCACGGAGAACGCCGGCGTGATCGGCACGTCGAACCCGCCGTAGCCGTAGAGGAGGACCGGCACGTCCCCGCTCGCGCGGAGATCTCGCCGCCGGCTCAAGAAGACCGGGATGGGCGTGCCATCGCCGGAAGGCACGAAGACCTGCTCGGTCAGGTAGCGGCCGGCGTCGATGCGGGCGCCGGACGGCCGCAGGAGGCTCGTTTCGCCCGTCGAGAGGTCGTGGACCCAGAGCGTGCCGGACTCGGTGAACGAGCTCAGCTCGAAGTGGACGAGATTGCTGGTCGGCCGGCCCTCGATGCCCTCGTTATCGCGCCCGGTTGCAGCGATGGACGCGGTGACGCCGAGCGGGATGTCGCGCACCGGTGTCCCGTCGAGCTCGAACACCCGCAGGGCCGAACAGGCGTGGCGCAGGTAGTGGCAGACGAGCTTTCCGCCATAGAAGTACGCCCCGACGAGGGGGTCGTCCGCCTCGGGGATGACCTCCCGCCAATTCTCCCGGCCCGCTCGCTCAAGGTCGACTGCGACGACTCGTTGCAGGTCGGCCTCGAAGTCGGTGAGGAGATAGAAGGTCTGCGCGACATTGGTCACGAGCACCGCCTTCGAGGCGAAGTCGGCGACGAGCGCCTGCCACCCGGAAGCGGAATCCTCGAGGTCGAGAACGTGCAGCTGTTGCTCGGGGAACGTTCCCCGGCCGATCGAGATCACCACGAAGCGGCCGTCGTCGGTGACGGCGGCGTGCGGTATCCATTCGGCCTCCTCGGGAGCCGCGAATACGAGCGCGTCGTCTGCCTGGCGGCGGCCAAGAGGATGGAAGAAGATCCGCAGAAGTCGGCTCTCGTCGGTGTACTCGGCGCCTTCCGGCGGGCGGTCCATGGCGCCGTAGTAGAAGCCCGACCCGTCCTTGCGCCACGCGACGGACGAGAACTTCGACCACTCGACCACGTCATCGAGGTCGACCGCGGTCGCGACGTCGCGGACGCGCCAGGTGTTCCAGTCCGATCCGGCCGTGCTCGTGGCGTAGGCGAGCTTGGACCCGTCCTCGGTGACCGCGAGCACGGTCACCGCGACGGTGCCGTCTCCGGAAAGCCGGTTCGGGTCGAGCAAGACCCGACCCTCGGCCATCGGCTCCTCCATCACCCACAAGACGGGTTGGCCCTGAAGCCCCGAGTTGCGGCTCTGGAACCAGCGCCCACCTCGTTCGAAGGGAACGCCGAACCTCGGGTAGTCCCACAGCTCGACGAGGCGCGAGCGGATCTCCTCCCTTGCGGGCACCTCTGCCAGGAACGCCTCTGTCAGCTGGTTCTCCGCTTCGACCCAGGCGGTGGTCTCGGGAGCGTCGCCGTCCTCCAGCCAGCGGTACGGATCTCCGACGGGCTCGCCGTGGTAGTCGTCCACCTGGGCGCCTCTGCGGGCCGGAGGATAGGAACGATCGAGCACCGCAACCTCCCGGGATCCGGAGCTATGAGGCAACTTCGTCGCCGAGCGCAGCTGCGATGAGCGGCCCGACCCGTGCCAGGAGGTCTCCGGCCGAGACGAGCACTCGCGAGTCGCCCTGCACCTTGATCCGGCCGGCGTTGAGCAGATCCGCCACCGTGGCTCCCGATGCGATCGCCACTGCCGTCGACCAGTCCTCGACAAGCACCACGTTCGCCGACTCGGTGGAGTTCCGAACAAGCGATGCCGGGCCCTCGGTTCGAAGGACGATCGTGTAGCGAATCTCCCCGTCCTTGGCCCCGGGGGCGCCGGCGTCGTCGGGAACACCTGTCACCACCTGGCCGAGGGCGATCCCGCCCCCCGCCGAATCGGCCGATCCGGACCCGGCCGGGAGCCCGTCCAGCACCGCGGCGAGTGCTCCGAACCACTCCTCGCTCAGGAGATCAGGCACCGGTTCCGAGTCGGGTTTCGCCGGGTCCGGCCGGGTCGGCCCCGGCGGGCGGCCGGGCCGGTCCGGGCTGGGCATGCGCCGCACCGGTGAGCTTCCAGGCTTCCGAGGCGGGCAACGGCGCCGGCCGGCGGGTGATCTTGCGCCCGATCCACGCGATCGGGTCGTAGCTCGCGTCGACGACCCGTTCCTTCAAGGGGATGATGGCGTTGTCGGTGATGTGGATGTCCTCGGGGCACACCTCGGTGCAGCATTTCGTGATGTTGCAGTAGCCGATGCCCATCTCCTCGCGGATGTACTCGCGCCGGTCGAGGGTGTCGAGGGGATGCATCTCGAGCTCTGCCAGGCGCACGAAGAAACGGGGCCCCGCGTACTTGGGCTTGTTCTCCTCGTGGTCTCGGATGACGTGGCAGACGTTCTGACAGAGGAAGCATTCGATGCACTTGTGGAACTCCTGCCCGCGGTCGATGTCCACCTGCGCCATTCGGTAGACGCCGTCAGGGCCCTTCGGACCGGGCTTGAAGGCAGGGATCTGTTTTGCGACCTCGAAGTTGTAGGAGACGTCGGTGACGAGATCGCGGATGATCGGAAAGGCTCGCATGGGCGAGATCGTGATGGGCTCGCCGGCGGGAAGCGTGCTCATTCGTGTCATGCACATGAGGCGCGGGCGGCCGTTGATCTCGGCGCTGCACGACCCGCACTTGCCCGCCTTGCAGTTCCAGCGGACCGCCAAGTCCGGCGCCTGGGCGGCTTGGATGCGATGGACGACGTCGAGGACGACCTCACCCTCCTGGGGCGGGACACGGTAGTCCACGAAGCGGCCACCGCTCGCGTCCCCACGCCACAGACGCATCACGAGGTCCTGCTGCGGCGCCTCCGACAGCGGCGCCGGAGGAGAGGAGGTGGTCGCTCCCGTGTCGATCGCCATCAATGCGCCTCCTCGTCGAAGAGCTTCGCCAATTCGCTGGGCATCTGCGGCTTGGGCTCCTGTGCGACTTCGTACTTGCCGCCGGTGAAACGCGTGACCATGTTGACGTTCTCGAATGCCGAGCTGAAGCCCGGGTAGTCCTGGCGCGTATGCCCGCCCCGGCTCTCGCGGCGCTCGATCGCGCTCAGCGTCGTGCAGTGCGCGACGGCCAGCATCGACTCCAAGTCGAGGGCGAGGTGCCAGCCGGGGTTGAAGCTGATGTTGCCTTCGACGGCGCACTTCGCGGCGCGCTGGTCGAGCTCGGCGAGCTTGTCCTTCGCCTCGAGCAGTTCGCCCTCGACGCGGATGATGCCGACGAGGTCCTGCATCGTCTCCTGGAGGTCGTGGTGGACGGCATAGGCGTTTTCGGTGCCCTCATTGTCGAAATAAGAAGTCGCGTGTCTGGTCACATCGGCGACCTGAGCTTCGGAAACCTCCGAGCTCCCGGGGATTCCAAGGGCGCGCTCGGCGGCGGCGAGGCCCGCCCGGCGGCCGAACACGATCAGGTCCGACAGCGAGTTGCCTCCGAGCCGGTTCGACCCGTGCATGCCGCCGGCGACCTCGCCCGCCGCGTACAGGCCGGCAACGGTGGTGGCCTCGGTATCGGCCTCGACGCGCACGCCACCCATGGCGTAGTGGCACGTCGGGCCCACCTCCATCGGCGTCGTGGTGATGTCGACGTCGGCCAATTGCTTGAACTGGTGGTACATGGAGGGCAGCCTTCGGCGGATCTCGTCGGCCGAGCGACGGCTGGCGATGTCGAGATAGACGCCACCGTGCGGGCTTCCCCGGCCCGCCTTCACCTCCGAGTTGATGGCCCGGGCGACCTCGTCGCGCGGGAGCAGCTCAGGGGGGCGGCGAAAGTCCTTCTTGTTGTCGTACCACTGGTCGCCCTCCTCGATCGTGTCGGCGGTCTCGGCCGCGAAGAAGGGCGAGATGTAGTCGAACATGAAGCGTTTGCCGTCCTGGTTCTTGAGGACCCCGCCATCGCCCCGGACGCCCTCGGTCACGAGCAGGCCGCGGGCCGAAGGAGGCCATACCATCCCGGTCGGGTGGAACTGAACCGCCTCCATGTCGATCAGATCCGCGCCGGCCCACAGGGCGAGGCCGATTCCGTCGCCGGTGGACTCCCAGGAGTTCGACGTGAACTTCCACACCTTGCCGATGCCGCCGGTCGCGAGCACGACCGCCTTGGCGCCGAAGGTCACGAAACGTCCCGTTTCCCGCCAGAAGCCCACCGCCCCGTTCACGGCCCCGGCGCCGTCCTGGAGGAGGCGGATGACCTTGCACTCCATGAAGACGTCGATCCCGAGCGAGACGGCGCGGTGCTGGAGGGTCCTGATCATCTCGAGACCGGTGCGGTCGCCGACATGGGCGAGGCGAGCGTAACGGTGGCCGCCGAAGTCGCGCTGCAGGATCCGGCCGTCCGGCGTGCGGTCGAAGAGCGCACCCCACTCCTCGAGTTCGAGCACGCGATCGGGCGACTCGAGGGCATGCAGCTCGGCCATGCGCCAGTTGTTCAACATCTTGCCGCCCCGCATCGTGTCGCGGAAGTGGACTTCCCAGTTGTCCTCCGGCCAGACGTTGCCGAGAGCGGCTGCGACGCCTCCCTCGGCCATCACGGTGTGCGCCTTGCCGAGTAGGGACTTGCACACAAGGGCGGTGCGGGCACCCAGCTCGCGCGCCTCGATGGCGGCACGGAGCCCGGCGCCGCCGGCGCCGATGACGACGACGTCGAAGTCGTGCCGTTCGGTCTCGGTCATCAGAAGATCCTCGGATCGTTGAACGCGCCGGAAGACACCAGGTAGACGTACAGGTCCGTCATCACGATCGAGACCAGCGACAGCCAGGCGAACAGCTGGTGGTGCTTGTTCAGCGGCGTCGTGAGGTTCGTCCAGATCCAGAGGCGGACCGGCGATTTCGACATCTGCTTCAGTCCGCCGCCGCAGAGGTGGCGGCAGGCATGGCACCCGAGCTGGTAGGCCCAGATGAAAACGGCGTTGACGACGAAGATGAGGGTGCCGACCCCGACCCCGATGCCGCCCGGGAAGCGGAACGCCTCGATCGCGTCATAAGTCAGCAGGCCGGCGAAGACGAGCGTGAAGTACCAGAAATACCGGTGGATGTTCTGCAGGATCAACGGAAAGCGGGTCTCGCCGCTGTACCGGTTGCGCAGAGCGCCCGGCTTGGTCGATCCCGCATCGGCGACGGCGCACGCAGGCGGCGAGAGCCAGAACGCCCGGTAGTAGGTCTTGCGGTAGTAGTAGCACGTGAGCCGGAATCCGAGCGGGAAGATCAAGATCAAGAGCGCGGGGGTGAAGTTCCAGCTCGCCGGCGTGATCGGTCCCCAGCGCACCGCGGCCGGGCAGTTCGCCATGAGGCAGGGCGAATAAAGCGGCGAGAGGTAGCTGCGGGCGTGGTCGAGCCCGACGTAGTAGTTCCCGTTTCGAAATGCGGCCCAGGTCGCGTAGACGATGAACGCGAACAACCCGAGGCCGGTGACCAAGGGCTGGGCCCACCAGCGGTCCTTCCGGAGCACCACGTCCCTCGAGGGCCCGGCCCGCGGCGCGCCGATGCGTACCGGGACCGGCTGGGGTTGGGGCGCTGCCGGCGGTGAGTCTTCGACGACGCTCAATCAGGTGCCTCCGTCGGGGGGTGGATTCCGTCCTACCGCACGTCCGGCGAACGGTCATCACGGCGGCTGTGCAGCTGGCGCCCATCCTTCCACCTGCGGCGCGCTCGGTGCGAGTTTCGCGGGCGTAGTCTCGCCTCGTGCCCGAATCTTCCAACCCACACGAGAGCCGTTCTCCCGCCAGGACGCGCTCGACTCCCGCAAACACCCGCCCGGTCGCCCCCTCGTCGCTGCCCTCGACCCTCGGGGCGCTGCGCGCCTCAGGCTGGCGCTCGGTGCCGATCAAGGAGGAGATCCGCCGCAACGTGCTCGTCCGCGTGGCGGCCGGCAGGCCCGTCGTTGAGGGGGTGCTCGGCTACGAGGACACCGTCCTCCCGGCGCTCGAGCACGCGCTCATCGCAGGTCACGACGTCATCCTGCTCGGTGAGCGTGGCCAGGCCAAGAGCCGCATGATCCGCTCGCTCGTCGGCCTGCTCGACGAGTGGCTGCCGATCGTCGCCGGCTCGGAGATCAACGACGACCCCTTTCACCCGGTCTCGCGTATGGCTCGCGACCTGGTGGCCGAGGCGGGCGACGCGACGCCGGTCACGTGGGCCCATCGCAGCGAGCGGTACGGCGAGAAGCTCGCCACGCCGGATACCTCGATGGCGGACCTGATCGGCGAGGTGGACCCGATCAAGGTGGCCGAGGGCCGCTACCTCTCCGACGAGCTGACGCTCCACTACGGGCTCGTGCCCCGCACGAACCGGGGCATCTTCGCCATCAACGAGCTCCCCGACCTCGCCGA
>Ga0182015_10000361_pt1 | contig 64937 bp, 55 predicted proteins | sample 712P3MmetaG_FD_120478 | JGI IMG/M metagenome (GOLD analysis project Ga0182015, IMG submission 120478) | Permafrost microbial communities from Stordalen Mire, Sweden - 712P3M metaG | ecosystem: Environmental > Terrestrial > Soil > Wetlands > Permafrost | place: Sweden: Stordalen | collected...
AGGATGTAACCGTTCTGCGAGGTCGAATCAACCAGCGGGCCAGTGGCGCTTGTCGCGAGCCAGTTTTTCAAATTGCCCACGTCTATCTCTACCGCGTTCATTACTCCGTTCGCGGTGCAAGAGGTACGATTTAAATTTGGATCCCAATCTTCGCCCTCGCGGGCATCATACAGATTGACGGGATACCAGTTAAAGGCCGCTGCCTGGCCGGTAATAGCCGTACTCTCCGGCGGCGTGTTGCTGATTGTGCCGTTTCCGCCGCGATCCGCCTGTTCCTGGAAGATGAGGATGGCGTGGGGATGCACTGAATTCGTACCCGGAGCGGTCGGGACAGCCAGGCCGCGTGCAAAGCCCAGTTGTAGCCATTGCTGGGTCACACCGTGCCAGAATCCGTCCGTCTCTTTTACTTCTACTCGCACGTAGCCGCCAACCAGTGGCCACGGGGCGGGAGAAGGATATTGCGGCGCGGGCGCAGGCAGCGTTGGCCGAATCAGATTGGCGTCAGTGCTGGTGATGGTTACGCCTCCGGGCCACGATGGTATGGGAACCGTGGAGGTCGTCGCCATCGCGAAGTACGTACTCCCGACCCCTGTTACTGCAACTCCAGCTCCACCGTATGCAGTATTATCCAGCGGAACCGCCGGATCGTTTGCCGGCGAATCGGAGTCAGACAGAAAATCTTCAGCAGCCGTACTGCTGAGCAGAACCCGAATCTGGGCCTGATTGCCAAGCCGCGATTGTCCCAGCACAGTGATTGGCGACTCCGCTTGCGGCGGCCTGGTGATGATCTGATGAGATGCATTCAGGCCATTGCCCGCTCCATTCACAAAGGGAAGTGTGAGAGCCTTTGCCCCTGTTCCACCGGGATTCCCGTAATTTCCATCAGTGATGAAACCGCCAAAGGTATTCACTGAGGTGCTTGGCCAATTTGCATCCTGCGCGGAAAGATTTGGATTTGGTGCACCGGAAAGCAGCGGATTGCCTCCCGCTCCAACGACGCTGCCCTTATTCAGCGGGAATTGCTGGCAGTTCGCACCGGGCGCGCCCGGTGGTATGGGCATCATGCTCGCGCAACCATCGCTTGCAGTTAAAATGTAGACTGGGCCCGCATCGTTATTCCCGCCGTTCGCCGCTGCGCCATTGGGTAGCACCGCTCCCACTACGTTGCCAGCCACCGTGATCTTGTCGTTAAAGCTCAACGTGGCGCCGTTGGAAACGCCAAGATACAAGTCCCCATTGGTATGGATTCGTCCGTTAAAGCTAAGCGTCGGGCTGGCAAAGAAACTCAAATCTCCGTTGGAGAAGAATCCGAACTGGAACACCGGAATCAGCGCAATCTCGACATTCCGGTTCATTGTGACTTCGTCGTTCATCAGGTTCTTGCGCGCGGTCACGTTCAAGGCTGCGGAAATGATTTGTGCGTTCAGTCCGGCATACGGTCCGGTAGGAATTTGTATGGCCCTGATATTCAGGGCGCCCCCGGCAGTGAGGTCTGGGGTCACAGTGTAAACAGGGTATGAGACGGTGGGGTCGCTGGAAGGCGATTGGCCGTTTAATGCGGTGAAGACTGCGGGGGTCGGATTGAGATTCTGCGCCACGGCCGTTGCCATCTGGGCGGTCAGTTGTTCCATGCCACCTTCAGCAGCGCGGTAGGCCATATCGTTTTGCAGATCGTGCAATCCGACTTTGGCTTCGGTATTGACCATCATCAGCAGTCCGATGGAAATTGCCGATAATATCGCCATAAGGAGCAAGGCGGCGATTAAGGTGAAGCCTCGCGATCCGGATTCCGTCTTACTTTTGTACATGTTCGTTCCCCCGTTTATCGTTCCCAGCGCATCATTTCCCAATCGCATCATTGCCACGGATTACTCGCAAAACTTAAGTTCCGCACGCTTACCGATGTAGACAAAGTAAGGCTCTGATACGATTGCGTGCCTTTCAGAGGACTTCGGATGGTTAAGTTGATATTGATTTTCTGGACTAGCGTGTTCGGATTAGGTCCGAGGGCGCCCCACGCAGCCAGATTATTCACTTGTGTAGTTAAGACTCCAGCCGTGTTGTAGGTGTCGTAAGAAAAATTCAGCCCGACAATGTTCTCCGCGACCGGCATGGGTTGATGTCCGCTGACCTGCCGCATCAAGCGTGGAGTGCCACTGACTGGATCGGTGTCAAGGTAATAGGTAATGAGCCAAATTCGGTATGCCGGGCCCGGTGCGAAGCCAACGACGGGCGGCCCCGGATTGTAGGTCATCTGTGCCATGTCGGCGGAAGTCGCTGCGTTCTGGTTCATTTGCATCGTGTCCGCATTGGCGAATGTGACCACGTAAGGTCCATTGCCCGAAGGTGCGGTAGTTACTTCGCCGATGGCCATGTTTTTGGAATTTTGAAACCAAATTAAATCTCCCGCCGACAAACCGAGCGGCGCCGGGCTGTTGAGCGGAGGGGGAGGGTAAGCCACTAGAGGCGGAGATGAACAGCCAGCTAAAGGCACGGCTGGCGCCGTGAATACTACCTGGTTCGGAACCGCATTGATCGAAGTCACGTTGTAGCAATTCAGATACAGTGGAGCGCCATCCGTGTATGCCACGGTGATGGTGTCAGTGGGAGTTGCGCTCGGAGGAATTGTGATACCAGTACCAAACCCGGGTATGACTCCAAAAATGTTCCGGCTAGGGAAGTTGATGGCTGCACTATTCCCAGGTCCCAGATGGCAGGCGCCAGTGACATCGCATCCATAAGCGGGTGAGGTAGCGGTACCACTGGCTAGTCCGATCAAACCGCTGGGGGTAGGAAATCCCGCGGCCGCCATACTCAAGTCTCTTACGATTACGTCGGATGCGGCGCGAACATCTTCCTGCATCTGCGCTCTTTGAGAAACGTTGAAGGTTGCATTCACGCCTGTACTGTACAACTGCACCGCCGCGCCCAGTACGATGAGACCGACCGCCATCGCAATCAATAGTTCGGCTAAGCTGAATCCGCGAGTCTGATTTGTGCGCATGTGCATAATTTGCCTTTTACCGGAACTGCGAAATCAAGCTGGAGAGTGTGTATGTCTTCGGCGCTGCAAACCCGGGGACGGTGTACTGAATCGTTACGTTGATGGTTCGCAAATTCTGCACCGGGACCCCGCCGATCGACGCCCCAGCAATAGCGATGGTGCGTTTGTAATTGGTCAGCGACACGATCACGTCGGGAGGGGATGCGCCCGTTATAAGTCCCGTAGGTCCGGGTCTCGTGAGGGTTTCGGGCCCGGCAGTTGCGTCGTCTATGGTTCCGATGATCCCATCGGTGCCAGCCTGATCTATTGGCTGAAGTGCGGCGTCAAGAAAAATGCCACCGTTGGCGATGTTTTGAATGCTGGCCCACGGGATCTGTCCGGAATCGCGAGCAGTAGCTATGCTCTCGATGGTCTGGTTGGCCAGTTCCTTGGCGATCATGTCCTGCTGGGAAGTTTGAGTTGCCGCGAGCGCCACGCCAAACACACTAAGCAGGCCAACCAAGCCAACCGTTAACACGACGATGGAAATCATTACCTCGATCAGAGTGAATCCGCGTTGATTTTCATCGCCGCAATATTCGAATGTGGATTTTCTGCAAGTTCTCATCGTTCGCTCCAGGCGTTTGCAGGTGTCAATTGCCAGCCACGGATTCGGCCGGTCGTGCCCCAAAGACTGATTGCCCGCGTACTCTGTTTCATGCCGGGTTGCGCAATATAGACCACGCCGTTGTTAATATTTCCGACGGCATCCTGCGCGGACCCGTCCGGCTGAAATAGAATCGTGGTGCCCCCGCCGCCGGGCTGGTCAAAATCGACCGGTGTAGCGCCGGTTCCAAAGCCATCCGGGCCGGGGGAAGGAAGTCCAGCGGTTACTGCAAATCCCACGTTCGTGGGTAATACCTCGGTCGAAACCAGAGTTCCCCCTGGCAGCGGGCCATTCTTACTTAAAGTGATGGTGTTAGGCGTAGCGGCAGTGCTGAAAGAGACCGCCCAGACTCGCCGCTCCGCGACTGCCTCGTCCCGCGCCCGGCGCATGGTCTGTAACGCGGTGTTATATCCGCTGGTGACGGCGGCCTGCTGGTTCTGGCTCTGAAAGCTGATGACAGTAACCGCCGCCATGATCATGGCAATCGCTATGGCGATCAGCATTTCGACCATCGAGAAGCCGCGCGTCCTCGCTGAGTACATGGGCTCTTTCCTTGGCTGATTCCGGGATTCTGGGACTTTGTTCATTTCTTTATCTGTCCTCAATAGTGCCACCGGCCCGGGGATTGAGCCAGCTATTGGTTCTACAAATTTAGAGGGAGGGCAGCTTGGTACCGGCGTCGCGGGCTGATCCCGCATGCAGATCAATCGTAAGGAGAGGCCGGAGTACCGTCAAAGTACCAAAGGTCAATTCCAGTATTGGACTTCCGTAATGCGGAATCTTTGCCTAAGCAGCTTGAAATGTGCCACCGGCAATCTCGCGAATCGCAGGCTACGCGCCGCGCGCTTTGCTCTGCACCGGCCGAGCCGGTTTATTCACGGCTTTGCGAGGAGTGGGAATGTAAATGCAGGAACGAAGATCGTAATGTTGAGCCAGACAGTTGCCGCACAGATGAAGCTGGTGAATTTTACACAGGATAACCGGAGTCTCGGGGCCGCAAAGGTCGCATCCGCCGCGTTTCTTAGGGGTGATGAGCGGCGTCTGCAAGCTGTTTGTGGCCGTCGATACTTTCATGGTGCGGGCCTTTATGTAAATTCCACCCGCTATGATTACTGCTCCGATGGAGAATAAACACGCGCCGAACGCCATCAGGCCGGGGTCCGAAGTTTTCCCAACCGCGCTCGCCACAATACACAATCCAGCAAACGATACGATTACGCCCAATACAATCGCCCAATTTCCTAATCGTGGTCCCATAGATGACATTCCTTTGCCGGCGCAACTGCGCTCTGTCACTAGGAGCGAAGATAGCCTCTTAGCAGTTACCGCTCCAGATTACGAAGGTCATCAGAATCAGCGAGTGAGGGCTAGGCGTAACAAAGGTAACTTGTTACCGGACGCCGCAGAAATTAACATTTCGGAAGTCATGGCGCACAGCTCACTTCTCGTTTGTGCGGACGCTCAGTGCGTTCAAACGCTCAGCCGCATTCTTCTTAATATGGGGATGAATGTGAATTATTGCGGAGATCCTTCCTCTGCAATAGCGCGATGCCTCAGCCAGCGTTTCGACACAGTTCTGGTGGATTGCGAACAGGAAGACGCTGCCAAATTTCTCATTGAGCAATTGCGAATCGACAGCGCCAATAAGGATGTGGTGGTCATCGCGATTCTGGATGGTCGAAACAACGCCCGCGAAATATTTGCCAAGGGCGCGAACTTCGTGCTGTACAAGCCCATCTCGTCCGACCGATTGAACAAGAGCATGGCCGCCGCGAAAATAATGATTCACACGGAAAGGCGGCTGACCAGGCGGGTCCCGGTCGACGCAAATGCATCCATTGCGTATGCCAGCACCGAGAACCAGATTACGCGGGTCATCGATCTAAGCGAGGATGGCATGTCGATTTATTCTCCAAAACCGCTTCCTCGCGATTGCAAGGTTTACTTCCAATTTTCCCTGCCGGGCGAATCCTCAACCGTTCGCCTTTCCTGTGAAGTGATCTGGCAAAATGATTCGGGAAATGTGGGCATGCGTTTCGTGGACGTCCCCAAAGCTTCGCGGCGCATTTTGGATTACTGGATACAAAACAAGGTCGGAAGCCAATTGCGGCTCGTGGCATCTCCTGATACGACCGCGGCGCCTTCGAACAGTTTCCGTCAGGGTCTGGTGGAACAGCTCGGACTTGTCGCCGCGTCTTCCCCGGAGCGGCGCCAGGAGCAACGTCATCAATGTTCACTCGGAGCCGAGGTAGCGCGAGCCGGCAGCGCCATTTCACAACGCTGCGTGATAAGCGACGTGAGCGCCGGCGGCTGTTATGTCCAGACCAGTGAGCCGCTGCCAGCAGGCACGGCGGTCGAAATTGTATTGCGAACTCAGGAGCTGAAGTTAAGATTGCGCGGAAAAGTGCAGAGCGTCCATAGAGGTTTGGGAATGGGCGTTCACTTCAGCGGAAATAGGGTGTCGGACGACCTGCAAAGGGTGATTTCCGAATTGCAAAAACAGCCGGCGCCGGTCTAAAAATTTCTTCACTTATTTCTGTTGCGCAATTTGGGTCGGGGACGCCTCCCGCAGTATCGCCTCCTGAAAATATCCCAGCGACATTTTTAATCCCGCATCGAGATCGATGCGTGGTTCCCAGCCTAGCAATTCGCGAGCTTTGGTGATGTCAGGACGGCGCTGCCTGGGATCGTCTTGCGGCAGGCCTTCATAGCGAATTCTGCTCCGCGATCCCGTCACCGCCAGCACCCGACCGGCACACTCCAGAATAGTGAATTCGGTGGGGTTCCCAATGTTGACGGGAAAATGCTCGGCTGATTTCGCCAATCGCAGGAAGCCGTCTATCTCGTCGCTCACATAGCAAAAACTTCTGGTCTGACTGCCGTCGCCGTATACGGTCAGATCTTCACCGCGCAATGCCTGTTTCATAAAGTTGGGAATCACGCGGCCGTCGTTCAATTGCATGCGTGGACCGTAAGTATTGAAAATCCGGGCAATACGGGTGTCCACCTTGTGATAACGGTGATAAGCCATAGTTACGGCTTCGGTGAATCGCTTGGCTTCGTCATAAACGGAGCGCGGTCCGATAGGATTGACATGCCCCCAGTAAGTCTCCTTTTGGGGATGCTCCAAAGGATCGCCATAACACTCCGAAGTGGAAGAGACCAAATATTTCGCGCCGTATTTGCGCGCGACTTCCAGGGCGTTGAAAGTTCCGGCAGAACCGACTCGTAAAGTCTCAATTCCGTGGACCATGTAATCGACGGGGCTGGCGGGACACGCGAAGTGAAAAACATAATCAACCTTCCCGCAATCAAATGGGCGAGTGATGTCGGCTTCCTGGAATTCAAATCGTGCCTCCGCGCGTAGATGTCGAAGATTCGCGAGCCGGCCAGTCAGAAGATTGTCAACCGCCGTGACAGAACAGCCTTCCGAGAGGAGCGCATCGCAAAGATGAGATCCGAGAAAACCGGCGCCACCCGTAACCAGAGCGCGTTGCTTATCCAAGTTACTTCGCTTCTCGCACAGGGATGGCCGCCGCCTGGCCTTCAGGAGCGGCGGGAGGGCGTCCCACGCTGTAATAGGTCAATCCATGCGCGGTCATCGTGGCAGGCTCGTATAAATTGCGCCCATCGATGACGATGGGATATTTCAGGAGATTTCGCAGGCGATCTAAATCGAGCGAGGCAAATTCTTCCCATTCAGTCAGTATTAACAATGCATCTGCGTCCTTGGCCGCGCTGTAGGAATCGTTCGCGTACTCTATGCTGGCCCCAAGAATTTCCCGCGCGCGCTCGTTGGCGGCGGGGTCGTAAGCCGATATCTGGCAACCTTCCTGCAACAGGGATTGAATCAGCAAAATAGCCGGAGACTCGCGCACATCGTCGGTGCCACCCTTGAACGCCAGGCCCAGCACCGCAAGCCGCTTGCCTCGCAGCGTCCAGAGGACCCCGCGGACCGTACGAATGAAGCGTCGTCTTTGATCCTCATTGATGCGAATCACTTCATCGAGCAGCCGAAATTCGTAGCCGCACTCGCGAGCTACTGAGCGGAACGCCATCAGGTCCTTGGGAAAACAAGATCCACCATAGCCAATTCCGGGATTCAAGAATCTGGGTCCGATGCGGCTGTCAGTTCCTATTCCCTCGCAGACCTGCTGAACGTTCCCTCCTACCGACTCGCAGATGGAAGCTACAGCATTGATAAAAGAAATCTTCATCGCGAGGAAGACGTTCGACGCATGCTTGATCAGTTCGGCGCTCTTTGCGCTGGTAACGATAAGCGGCGGCGGAAGATTGGCCCTGTCAGGCTTGGGGATCGCGTCCGCACCGCGGTAATAACTTCCATTTGTCAGCGGCGCGTAGATCTCCGACAGAAGCGCGATGCACCGCTCATTGTCAGCGCCGATGACGATGCGATCGGGAAACAGAAAATCGGTGACTGCCGTGCCTTCGCGCAAAAATTCCGGATTGGAGGCCACGTCGAACGCGTCTGGCGCCGTGGCATTGCGCAAAATAATCTTGCGAATCCAAGTGCTGGTATAGACGGGCACCGTACTCTTTTCCACGATAACTTTGTATTCATTGATCGCACACGAAATGCTGCGCGCGACCGATTCAATATAGGAGAGATCGGCATCGCCTTGTTCAGTTGGCGGAGTGCCTACGGCAATGAAAATTGCGGAGCTGGCGCGAACGGCGGCAGGTAAATCGTCGGAAAAACTGAGGCGATGTCCGCGATGGCGCTTCAACAATTCGGGCAGAAAATTTTCATGAATTGGAACTTCGCCGTCGCGCAAGGCGGCAAGCTTTTTGGCGTCGTTGTCGACCAGAACAACTTGATGTCCCATATCGGCGAAGCATGCGCCTGCTACCAGTCCGACGTATCCCGAGCCTACGATCGCGAGGTTCATAAAAACTTACTCTAGCACTTTTGCCTTTTGTGCGAATTCTGGATGAGCAGAAATTTATGGATTCCGCCAAAATGGAACGGTGGATTCCCGTCAGATTTCTTGCATCACAAAGTTTCGACCCTTCTGCTCGGAGCCGAGCATAATCACGCCGATAAGGATGACTATATTTGCGATTTCGAAGCCAGCCAAGGCCCAGTTGTAACCAAATCTGGCCCGCAATGCATATTCGAATGTTCCCGTGCCCGCCGCGAGCAGGATACCCATTTGATAGGCAAAGCCAGGGACTAAACCGCGCAGCGTAGCCGGAGAAAGTTCGTTCAAATGCGCCGGAATGATGCCCCATGCCCCTTGCACTCCCGCTTGCATGGCGAAGGCGCCAACGCCCAACGCAACCAGCGAATTGCCGAAGGCCCAGGCTGGAATCGTTGCCAGGCAAAGCAATAGCGCCGCGATCATGCTATAGCGGCGGCCCAATCGCTCGGAAAAATGGCCGAAAGCTATGGATCCCAGCACGGCGCCGATGTTGTAAAGAATTGCAATATACGAGACCACAGCAGAACTGACGCGGTGCACGGATTTTAAGAAATCAGGATACAGATCCTGCGTTCCGTGAGACAGGAACATCATGAAAGTCATCAGCACTGTCAGATAAATCAAAATCTTCCAGTGCGCGCTGATTGCATGCAGGATTGACCCAAACGAAGTTTCATGGCGCTCCTTCCAGGCCGACGATTCGGGAACGCGATAGCGGATATATAAGGTAAGAAGCGCCGGAGCGCCACCAATCCAGAACATAGCCCGCCATCCCCAGAGCGGCAACACAAAACGGGTGGCGACGGCGGCGAGCAGGTAGCCGATTGAGTATCCGCTCTGCAAAATTCCGGAGAAAATCCCTCGCCACTTACGGGGAGCGCTCTCCATGGCAAGGGATGCGCCGATTCCCCATTCGCCGCCCATGCCAATTCCATAGATGGCGCGCAATATCAGAAAGACTGTGTAATTTGGCGCAAAACCGCACAGCAATTCCACCAGGGAAAAGAAGAGAACATTCGCCATCAGCGGACGGCGGCGTCCGAAACGATCAGCCAGAAAACCAAACAGGAGGGCACCGAGCGGACGCATCGCCAGGGTGGCAGTGATGGTCCAGATAATGGAGGACTTGACGACCTGAAAATGCGCCGCGAGCGTGTCGACTAGAAACACAAGTACGAAAAAGTCGAATGCATCCAGGGTCCAGCCGAGAAAGCTAGCCGCGACGGCATGCATGGCGCCCGTGCGCGGATTCACAGCCAATTGTTTGGCGGACAGGCTGACTCCTCCAATTCTTCGATGCGTAGTTCTGCAATCGTTTCTTGTATCTCTGCTTCCACGATTGAAGATCGTCATCAGAACATGGCTGGCCACCGGATGCAATCGTTATCCAATTCGGATATTGATATCTCCTTAAAGGAGAAAGGTCCCCATGGCGATGCAGGTTGTCGCCCGGTTACTTATTGACAATGCGATGCTTTCGCGGGAAACTCCGCTCAAATACCGTGTAATGTAAAGTTGAATCACACGCGATCGTATGCGAAACCGCCTAAGGTTCCGGACTGATCATTCCAATTACTCGCTATTGGATGGCGCGCGCGGAGAATCGTCCGGCGACCCTTCGGACCACCCCGCCTCTGAGACCTCCCTCGCTCGCTTAACCAGTGCACCTTCGGTTGATGGCAATATTTCCCCCGACCTGGCCCTTGATATTGTGCTGAACGAGATAGCCGAGCAGGTGCGGTTATCCACCGGCGCCACCGGCGTCGCCATTGCCTTGAAACGTGCAGAAGAACTGGTGTGCCGGGCCGCTACGGGAAGTGCGCCTGACCTGGACGCCCGGTTAGACCCGCACTCAGGCCTTTCGGGAATGTGTTCGCAGAGTCGAAATATACAGCATTGCGACGATACCGAAATCGATTCACGGGTAGACGTTGCAGCCTGCCGTATTTTGAGAATTCGATCCATTCTGGTTGCACCGATGTTCCAAAAGGGAAATGTAATTGGACTTATTGAGGCGTTCGCCGCGAGTCCCAATCATTTCACCGATCGTGACAGCGAGATCCTCGTGAGTTTTTGCCTGAGGGTCGTGAACACGATCGAGTCAATGGATAATCTCAATCCGCTCGGCGAGGCGGGGCGCGGTGAGCGATCGGGAAAAGATCCGGAAGAGGCTTCCACCGTGCCTTCCAAATCTCGGGCGCGGGATCGGTGGACTTTATTTTTGACTGCCGCAGTGGTTGCTGTCGCGCTGTTTGTTGGGTGGATGGTGGGGCGAGTGGACAAGAATCGCGTCGCCGTCCGCAATTCGCAGCCAGCGCGAATTCAAAATCAACCAGCACGTGCCGAACCTGTTATGACTGTTCCCGGGAAAGCTGATGCCCATCCGGAAAGCATCTCTCATTCCTCGCCATCGACGCTGCCTGCATCGGGCGCAAAAGGAAATTCCGGGGATTTGGTGGTTTACAAAAATGGTAAAGAAGTATTCCGCGAGACCCCGGCGTTGCGTGCCGAACCGGGAAAAAAGAATGACTCGGAAGCAATCGTGCCAGCGACGAAGACTGACAGGTTGGCCGCAGCGGCCGCGAATCAATATGTAACGCGTAAAGTAGAACCGCGCTATCCCGATATCGCCAGGGAGCAACACATAGAGGGCCAGGTTCTATTGAAGGTTCTCGTCGGCAGAGATGGGGGCGTCCAGCAGGTTCAAGTTCTCAGCGGCGATCCGCAATTGTCCGCGGCAGCCGCAGCCGCAGTGGTGCAATGGAAGTTCGCTCCCGTACTCAGGCTGGGACAGCCGGTTGAATTTGAAACTCAGGTATCCGTTGACTTCAGGCTGCCCTGACTTATTCGGAATTATCACCTTCACAAACCAAATGAGTTACGGTTTCAATTGTTCGACCAAGAAAATTGTCGTAAGGGGCTATTTAATTCTTCGTTTACGCGAGCATGTTTTTCTCGATTGATTCCCTCCTCACTGGATTGCTGAATATAGGCAATAAATGACGTGCGCGTGAAATTGGAGCGGGAGTTCCCGTCTTGGCTCCCATTGCTAATAAAGCGCGCAGTGACTATGTTTAGGACTGCTGTGCAGAAAATGGACTATAACGAGAGAACAAAAGCGTATGATTAGCTCCGAATGGAGGCGCGATAAATGGCAGATCGACAACAGTTTTTCAGTAACGTCAAACCAGACCCAGAATTGATGAAACTATTGGAGGCGTCGCGAAATACTCCTGTCACGGAAGAAGAGTTACGCGAGCAGAGAATCAGTTTTGCATTCGGTAACGCTCCACAAAGTTTGGAGAACCGCATAACAAAGGATAGCGTGAGACTTGCTTCCGAACATATAAAGCTGCTGCCGTAAGGAGCAGTCACTTTTATGTCCGTTAGGGAAAAAGACGACCCCGCCCTTTACACCAAAATCCAAGAACAAAACCTGCTACGTCAATATGATTTATTGTCCAACTGCATCGAGATCGGCCTTAAGAAAGGCATAGAGTCGTTCGATAAATATACTCTGTGGGCTTTGAACTACGCAGCGGTTGCGAATATCTGCCAATTAGGCGGTCGGTATCGCGAAGGGCCTATTAGGGTAGGCAATCATGTGCCCCCACACTTCAAAGATGTTCCCGCTCTTATGGACGCATTCTTTTCCGTCATACATGAGAACTGGACTATTCATGATCACCCGACAACACTGGCATCGTTTGGGCTTTGGAACCTTAATTGGATTCATCCATTCGTCGAGGGTAATGGAAGGACCGCCAGAGCTGCGTGCTACTACCTAATATGCATGAAACAAGGCAAGATATTGGGTGGGCAAAAAGCCGTTCCAGAGCGAATTAAGGAAAATAGGGGCGATTACATTGCAGGCCTGCAGGCAGCAGATCGCGCATACGAACGAGGGCAATATGACATTTCCGTACTCACGCAATATCTGGAAGGTCTGCTAAAAATACAGGTCGGGCAACCTACTCTTGGTTTGTGACGGTGAAATTCCTGACCTATTTATTTCGTGCCGCTGTCGTCAGCCTTGGGATATAGATCGTAAGAAACCGAAGCGCCATCCACCACTTTTGGAGTAACGGCAGGAGGTTCGGATTGCAATAAGGAAGCCGTCGAATCCCGTGCCCCGGCCACATTTTCGCCAGTCGAATTGCTTGCGCCGACTTGCAACGCGGGCTGCGGCGACTTTGCAATCGGCGTCATAATCAGCGGAGTGAAGGGAATCGCGTACAATCCGGGCCCCGGCAGGGAATTGGTTCCCAAATAAAAACTCGGCGAGTCGGGAATGTCCGGAGCAGAATTCGTCTGCGCTGAACCCTGAACCGGCAGAACTACCGCTCCGCAGATCACGACGGCACATAGTAAAAGTAAGTTGGATCGCATATCCGGCCTCCCAACAGTAGTGCTTAGGATTCCGTATGCGCCTGTTGGGCTGCCCGAAACGCATTAAGTTCTTTCAGATACCCACGTATCTGGCATACAAGCTACGGGCAAGCCCTTTATCCACCGTACCTTTGATGATGGCTCTGCCGTCCGGAAACAGCGTAATTTCATAGGGTTCGCGCCAGAACTTCAATAGAAATTCGGTGTATCGGACGGTGCCGTGAGGCTTGAGCGCCCGGCTCAATTCAGCAAGGTCAATAGGGCGGCGGCTTTCATGAATTTGCACTGAATTCCGTCCGCAAAGCGTGATTTGCGCCTTCCGGGCACCCCGCAAGTGTACGAAGTCGCGCCCATGGCAGGTCCGACAATCCGGCCGCGGCGTCGCAGCCGAAACTTCGGCCCGTTCATTTTGCCAAATGTCATAAGAAATGACAGTTCGCCGAAGACGCTCTTCGGCTCCCGTCAAGATCTTCAGGGCTTCCGTCGCCGCCATGGACGCTGCCATGGTTACTGCCGAATTCAGAACCCCGACCGTCTCGCAGGTTTCTATCGTTCCATTCGGGGAATCGGGGAAAATGCAGGTTAGGCACGCGGTCTGGCCCGGAAGTATGTTCATGCTGGCGGCATAGCTTCCTACCGCGGCGGTATAAATCCACGGGCGGGATTTTTCGACGGCAAAATCATTGATCAAATACCGCGTTTCGAAGTTATCCGTGCCGTCCATGATGAGATGAGCGTCGCCCAGCAGGTCTTCGATATTTTCAGGAGTCAGGTCGTCGACCCGCGGATCAACTGCAATGTGGGAATTCAATGCCGCCAGTTTTCGGCTGGCGGCAATTGCTTTGGGCGCCGATTGCGCGGCGTCAGCCTCATCGAAGAGGGACTGCCGCTGAAGATTGCTGGTTTCGACGAAATCCCGGTCGATAATGCGGATCATTCCCACCCCGGACCGTCCAAGAAGGGCCGCCAGCGCAGAACCGGTAGCTCCGCAGCCGACGATGGCAACTCGGGCAGCCGCGAGCTTCGCTTGTCCTTGCACGCCAATTCCACGAAACAAGAGCTGCCGCGAATAGCGGCTTTCTTCGCCGGAAGCGGCCGGGTTTAGGGAATCCTGGCGCATCAAAATTCACAATTTTGGGTTTAACAATTGAGCCTGCGAGCTCATGTGCCCAATAGATCATCCATTTAAGAGCCGATAAACCATTATTATAGGGGACGCTTCCGTCCACCATGAAGACACTGGTTTCACCCTCATTATTTCTGCACCGTAACATACCGGCTTCTGGTTCGGGGGGGGTCTATTTGAGAGCCAGGAATGCGCTGCTTCAGGTTTTGATGACAGTGGCGTTCACTTCAGCGCTGGCCGCCAATGCGCTTGGCAGTTCAACCGGTTCGCGAGGTCGGCTTACCACGCAGGCTCCAGCGCCAACCGAACAAGAGCAATCTGTAACCGGCGCCCTGGCTTCCTATGAGAATCTCAAAATAAAAGACGTTAATTTCCCCAATGTCGCAAAGGTCGAAGACCAAAAAAGATTGCAGCAACTCGTGCTATTGAAACCCGGGGACCCTTTGCTGCGTGAAAAGATTCGTCAAAGCATCCAAATACTGTATGCCACCAAGCGATTTGCGGATATTCAGGTGGAGGCGGAACGCAGCGCCGGTAACGCAGTCGCCATTTCCATCGTTACCACCCCCAACTACTTTGTCGGCGACGTTACAGTCGAAGGGGAACCGGCGCGACCGACATTTGGCCAGGTGGTGAACGCATCGAAGCTGCAACTCGGCGAGTTATTGACCGAGCAAAAAGTCGCTGCCGCGCTCAAGAATATCAAGCAACTAATGGAACAAAATGGCTACTATCGTTCCTCAGTTCGGGCCGAAGAGACACGGCATGAGGATTTGCAACAGGTCACAGTATCCTTTTTCATACGATCAGGAGCGCAGGCGCTGGTTGGTCAAATCACCGTCACCGGCAACCGCGTGTTCTCCCCCGAACAGATTCAGGATATTACCAGGATGCATCCCGGAGATTCGCTCAACGTGCAACGAATTTCCAGCGCTCTCGATCGCCTGGGAAAAAAATATCAAAAGCAGAATCGCTGGCTGGCGCAAGCGACAATTGCGCGGCGAACCTACCGTCCCAAAACCAATACCGTCGATTTCGATTTCAAAATCGATCCTGGTCCCACCATTGGAATCGTCGTGGAAGGCTTTCACATCAACCGAGCTGTTTTGAAACAGAATGTTCCCGTCTACGAAGAGAATGCTCTGGATGACGATCTCTTAAACGAGGGACGCCGGAATTTGCTCAACTATCTTCAGGCGCGGGGCTATTTCGAAGCCCGGGTTTCTTTCACGAAAAAGATCGATCCTTCTACGGATCATGTGCAAGTGATCTACGACGTTGATGCCGGTCCAATTCATAAGCTGGCGAAGGTTGAGATTTCCGGTTACATGAATCACGATCAAGGGCTCCCGGAAGAAATGCTGCGAAATCACATGCAAACCGTAGCCGGCGGGCGGCTGCTCTCGCACGGCCGCTACAGTCAAGCGTTGCTCAGCGAAGATATCAGGACGCTCGAGACCCTTTACCGGGCGAATGGTTTCGAGCAGGTTAACATCTCCAGCCAGGTCGTAGATGATTACGAGGGCAAGAAAAATGTCATTGCGGTGTTTGTCAATATAGTCGTTGGACCGCAAACGATTGTTGGCGCGTTGCACATAATCGGCAACGACACTAAGCTGCCGCAGCCTTTCCCGGTATTAAATACCGAAGCCGGCCAGGCCTTCGCCGATGCCAAGGTCGCGGACGACCGCGAAATCATTTTGAATTATTACTTTAATCAGGGTTTCCCCAACGCGACTTTTGAAGCGGTAGCGAATCCCGCTGCCGACAATCCCAATCGCATGGATGTAACCTTCACCATCCACGAAGGACAGCAATTATTCGTGGATCAGGTGATTGTTTCCGGTCTTCATTTCACTCGTCCTTTCGTCGTGCAGCGGGAATTGCTGGTGAACCCGGGGAATGCGCTCAGCCAGAACGATATGCTCAGAACCGAGCAGCGATTATATGATCTCGGCATCTTCAGCCAGGTGGAAACCGCGGTGCAGAATCCTGACGGAGTTGAACCTGCAAAAAACGTGTTGGTGGAGGTTCGCGAGGCCAAGCGGTATACCTTTACGTATGGTGGAGGATTTGAATTTCAGACCGGACAGCCGTCTCCAAACTCGCCCACGCCTCTCGGCGCAACCGGGGTAAGTCCATTAGTCTCTCTGGGGGTTACGCGTCTGAATTTTCGCGGTCGCGATCACACGCTAACCTTCGACTCCCGGGTCGGCCGCTTGCAGCAAAGAGGACTGGTCAGCTACGAAGCGCCGCGATGGTTCAATAATCCCGCATGGAAGCTTTCCATCACGGCCTTCTATGACAATACTCTGGACGTGACCACGTTTACCTCGCAGCGTCTTGAAGGGTCTGTGCAGGCGGAACAGAGCATCACTAAAGCTACCACCGTGGATTACCGGTTTACTTATCGGTTGGTGAAGGCGAGCAATGTAGACATCAGTCAAAATCTGATCCCGCTGCTGTCCCTGCCGGTGCGCGTCGGTGAGCCCGGCTTTACGTACGTGCGAGACAAACGCGACAACGCATTCGAAAGTACTAAGGGCAGTTACAACACGGTAGATGCGGGAGTGGCCGCCAGTCAGTTTGGTTCCGAAGCGGACTTCAGCCGATTTCTAACCCAGGATTCCACCTATCATTCCTTTGGTAAGAATCGGCCCGGAGCAAAGAGATTCGTTCTGGCGCGCTCGACTCGCGTGGGACTGGAAAATCCGTTCGGTAACACCATCACTGTCTCGCCCGGAGAAGCGGCGCCGACGGGCGCCACGCTGATTCCGTTGGCGGAAAGATTCTTCTCGGGCGGCGGCAACTCCCATCGTGGCTTTGGACTAAATCAGGCTGGGCCGCGCGATCCTACGACCGGTTTTCCGCTGGGCGGGAGCGCATTGTTTCTGAATAACCTCGAGCTGAGGCTGCCTCCCATGAATCTTCCATACTTGCAGGATAATGTGAGTCTGGCGATTTTTGACGACGCCGGAAACGTCTTCACCGATGGCGATGCCATGGCGAATAGCTTTCTTCACTGGCGGCAGAAGGATCCCCAGCTATGCCTTCAGCAAAGTACGGCGTTACAGTGCAATTACAACTACATGTCCGACGCTGTCGGTCTCGGCATCCGCTACAAGACGCCGGTGGGACCTGTCCGGTTCGACTTCGGCTATAACTTGAACCCGCCGGCTTTTCCCAGCTTCGAATACCTTTCGGGATCGACCACTAGCACTTTCGTGCCGCAACACGCTCCGCATTTCAACGTTTATTTCAGCATTGGGCAGAGCTTCTGATGAAACTGCGATTTTTGGTTGCGTTTGGCGCTTTAACGCTGGCAACCGCCAGCTGCATTTTTGGCGGCGAGATTATCGATCGCATTGTTGCGACCGTGAATGGGCAAATTATTTTGCAAAGCGACTGGGACGATGAAATCCGGTACGAAGCTTTTGCCGCTAGACGCGCACCCGGTGCAGTTAGCGCGGTTGACCGCAAGGCCGCTCTCGATCACCTGATTGACCAGGAGTTGCTGCGTGAACAACAGCGCGCACCAGAAGCCGTAGAGCCTGCCCAATCGCAAATAGACGATCAGATCGGGGAGCTTCGAAAGGAATATGGCGCGCCAAGCAGTGAAGCCGATTGGAACGCAATATTATCGGCTCATCGGCTCACCGGGGATGAGCTCCGGCGTCGCGTGACGCGGCAACTCGAATTAAGCCGGGTGGTAGACCTCCATTTGCGTCCTTCGGCCATTATTAGTTCCGCCAGCATTGAGAACTATTATCGTCAGGCGTTATTGCCGCAACTTCGGCAGTCCGGCTCGGGCGGCGTTTCTCTTGCCGAAGTTACACCCAGGATCAGGGAACTCCTCACTCAGCAAAAGATCAACGAACTGCTAATCGCATGGCTTCAGACGCTGCACGCCGGCAGCGAAATTCACACGCAACCATATCCTTCCAGCGACGAAAACGTGCAGCGATGACCACCGAGATGCCGGCCGCCGACGTCAAATCATCTAACCGGAAAATTTGGCGCTATCTGCTATTTCTCGCGGCCGCGGGAATTCTGGCCATAGGCGGACTTGCCTGGTATGCGAGCACCGATGCTTTCCAGTTGATGGTGCGAACGCGGCTGGTCAATGAACTGGAAAGAGTTACCGGTGGACGGGTTGAGGTGGGAAGCGCGCATACGGTCCCGTTCCGGTTTCGGGTGGAAGTTCGCGATATCACAATTCATGGGCGCGAGCGCGCTTCCGATCTTCCATTCGTCCACATTGACCGCCTGATTGCGCAGCTGAAAATTACGTCTGTTTTGAGTTTTGGACTCACATTCCGCTCGGTCGCATTTGAACGTCCCACAATCCATTTAATTTCGTATGCGGACGGAACCACCAACCAGCCGCTGCCGGCCGCCCCTCGCAGGCCAGGGAATAATGCCGTCGAAAACTTGTTTGCGCTTTCGATCGATCTGTTGGAAGTCCGTTCAGGCGAACTATTCTGGAACGATCAGAGAATCCCGCTCGACTTCATGGTGAACGATGTTTTCTCTGACATGAGCTATTTTCTGCTGCGCAACCGCTATGAAGGCAGTCTTCTGCTCGGCAAAGCGATGGTTCGCTACAAAGATTTTCGTCCAGTGGCGTGGACGGGCGCGATTTATTTCCGGCTGCGCCAAAGCGGCGTGGAGGTGCGATCGCTGGAACTTTCGTCAGGAGAGACCCACATCCGCGCCCAGGGAATCCTGAATAATTTTGCCCACCCCTCATTCAGCGGGACGTATGACGCCAACATTGACATCGGGGAGCTCAATACCATTGCGCGCATGTCCGATGTTCGAAGTGGAACGATCGAGGTCTCAGGCAAGGGGGCTTGGACTGCCGAAGATTTCTCTTCTGTGGGAAAGATCGAGGGACGAAACCTAAGTTGGCGCAATGCTTCCCTGAATATTCTCGGATCAAGTTTTGATGCGGGATTCTCGCTTGATCCTGAGCGCATATCGTTGCCCGATATCACCGCAAGATTGCTTGCCGGAACTGTGGCGGGCAGCGCTGAGATAGTCGGTTGGCAGAGTTCACAAACGGCGCCCGCAAGGCTGAAGTCAAAAAAACGACCAGAGCAGGAGTCGGCCCTGCATCTTAGATTCAGGAACCTCTCTGCTGCGGAGATCGCCAGTTCCTTGTCAACTGCGAGGCGTCCGTTTGGCAAAATGAACATCGCCGGTGATCTTAACGGTGGCGTCGACGCCAGATGGAGGGGGTCTCTTAATAATCTCGTGGCTGACGTGGCGATGGATATTGCGGAACCTGCAACGGTTAAGCCCGGGCAGTTACCGGTGAAGGGACATGCGCAAGTTACTTACCGCCGGGCCCTCGACGAACTGGAAGTTGCCGAACTAACCGCAAGCACCAAGGCCACGCAAGTTAGGGCGTCGGGCATTCTGTCGAACTCGGCGAGCGTCAAGCTTTCTGTCTCTACATCGAACCTCGGCGAGTGGCAGCCCATCCTGATCGCATCGGGATACGATCAGCCGGTTCCCGTCAAACTGCTCGGTCCCGCATCGTTTAATGGAACCGCGACCGGGCGCCTGTCCTCGATCACGTTTACTGGAAAACTTCAGTCGGGAAACTTCGATTTCATTATCCCCGCTACTTCCCGCACCGCGGCGGAAGATGTGCATTGGGATTCGTTCATAACCGATTTCCGCATTTCGCCGGCCGGCCTTGCTTTGCGAAATAGTATCTTGCGCCGAAATATTACCGTCATCGCTTTCGACATTAACCTTGGTTTGCAGGACCGTCATTTCAGCTCGTCCAGTCCATTTACCGCCCGCGTAAACATGCAGCACGGCAACCTTGCCGAGCTGCGTACAATTTTCGGTTATGACTATCCTGTCACCGGCACCTTGGATTTATCCGTGCAACTTTCCGGCACCCGCAACGATCCTGAAGGAAGCGGCCAACTTCGCCTGCGCGATGCGATGGTTTACAGCCAGCCGATTCAACAATTAAGTACCGGGATTGATTTAAATAATGGCGAGCTGGCTTTTCACAACATCGAAATCAGCCAGTCGTTAGCGCGGGTATCGGGCAGCGCGAATTACACGCCGGCATCGCACGCTTTCAAACTTGACATATCCGGAACTCATTTTGATCTCGAACGCATAGCTTCCTTCCAATCGAGCCGGGTGGCGATCCAAGGGCAGCTTGATTTTGTGACACACGCATCGGGAACACTTGAAAATCCCGACATCAACGCGCAAATTCACTTGCGGAACCTGACATTGGACCAGGAACTTGCGGGGGATTTCGCGATAAACGCCATCTCGCAGGGCAACCAACTGCACGTTACGGGCACCTCGCAGTTCAAGGGAGACGCCACTTTAAGTCTTGAGGGCACCATTCGTGCGGCTGGCGATTGGCCTGCCACGGTGGATTTGAAGTTCGCAAAACTGGACGCCGATTCGATCCTGCGCTCATACCTTCACGGCCACGTGACCGGACATTCAGCCGTTGCAGGCGGCTTGCGTGTGGAGGGACCGCTTCGCCATCCATCCGAACTGAACCTCACCGGAAACCTTTCCGATACTTTCCTGGATATTGAAAGTGTGAAGTTGCATAACTCTGGACCCGTTCGTTTTACTCTCTCGAATCATGTTTTGAAAATCGAGCAGATGCATTTATTAGGCGACAACACAGACTTGTCGGGAAATGGTTCCATTGATTTGGCGACTGAACGTCTCGACTTCACAGCGCAAGGCCGGCTGAATCTACAACTGATGCAAAGTTATTATCCCGATATCACTTCGACAGGAGCCGTCAATCTGGACGTGGTTGTGAAAGGCACCCCGTCTGATCCTCTCGCCCAGGGCAGAATGCAAATTGCGAATGCTTCGATTGCCTACGCCGAGTCGCCGAGCGCACTGAGTGGGCTCAATGGTTCGTTCACTTTCAATCAGGGGCGTTTCGAGATCGAAAATCTGACCGGCCATGTCGGCGGCGGGGAAGTCTCGTTTACTGGACACGCAAGCATTCATAACCGGCATCTTACTTTCGATCTCGGGCTGCACGGAAAAGATGTTCGTCTTAGATACCCTACGGGAGTCAGCTCGACGGCTAATCTCGACTTGCAGTTCGTGGGCGATTCCAGCGCGTCTAACATCACCGGGGACATTACGGTTACCAAGCTGGCGATTACTCCGGGCTTCGATTTCGGGGCCTACTTGCAACGGACCGCGCAATCGGCTGCAATTTCACAAACCAATGCGGTTCTAAATCGCATACGGCTCGATGTCCATATCGTGACTTTGCCGGAATTGCAAGTGCAGACGGCCGTGATTCGGCTCTCTGGCGATGCCGATCTTCATCTGCGTGGAACGGCCGCCAAATCCGTTTTGCTGGGACGCGCCGATGTGCTCGAGGGTCAGGCTTACCTCAACGGAACCCGTTTTCGTCTCGAACGCGGCGACGTTACCTTCACGAATCCGGTGTCCACGGTGCCGGTGGTTGATTTGCAGGCTTCCACCCAAGTTCGGGATTACGACATCGCGCTCAATTTGAACGGGCCGGCAGATAAGCTGAATTTAACCTATCGCTCCGAGCCCCCTCTTCCAACCATGGATATTATTGCGTTGCTGGCCTTCGGGCAGACCACGCAACAGTCCACGCAATTACAGCAAAATGGCGCGTCCTCGTTCAATCAGGACGCTTCGAATGCAATTTTGGCCGCCGCGCTCAATGCTACAGTCAGCAATCGCGCCCAGCGTCTTTTCGGGGTTAGCAGAATAAAAATCGATCCGCAAGGTCTTAATACTGAAACGTCACCGACGCAATCCGGTCCCGCCATTACCATTGAACAGCAGGTAGCCAGCAACGTGACAGTTTCTTACAGCACCAACGTATCGCAAACTTCGCAGCAGGTCATTCAGGCGGAATACAACGTTACACGCGACATTTCCGTGCTCGCAATTCGCGATCAAAACGGCGTGGTCAGCTTCGACGTGAGAATCCGCCAACGCAAGAAATAACGACAGTGGCGATCGAGCAGACGCCACATATCGGCACGGCTAAGGTCATCCGGCGGCAATCATCAGGAATCCAAAAAATTGACGGACTTTGAATCTCCCACGGGACGATCTTTAGATCGGTTTGCAGATCGGTTTGCGGCTGAACGCTTAAACATGGTCAACACGCAACTCCGCCAGCGCGGCATTCGCGACGAACGAGTGCTCAGCGCGATGGCTAAAGTCCCGCGTCACGAATTCATCGCGGAACAGTACCGTCCGGAGGCATACGAAGATCATCCCATTCAAATTGGCGAGGGCCAAACCATTTCACAACCCTATATAGTCGCCCGCATGCTCGAAGCACTGTCTCTGAATCTCACTGATGCGATATTGGAAGTCGGCACTGGATCCGGCTACCAGACCGCGCTTCTGGCAGAATTAAGCCGCCGTGTTTATTCGGTTGAGCGGCATGCGCCGCTGGCCGAACACGCGAAAGCGATTCTGCACCGCCTGGGGTACCGCAACATCGAAATTTCAATCGCCGATGGCAGCCGGGGCTGGCAGGAAAAAGCGCCATTCGATGCCATCGTGGTTTCCGCTGCGGCACCTGAAATACCGAAGTTGCTGGTTGCTCAAATGAGCGAAAGCGGCAGAATGATTTTGCCGGTCGGGCCATCGCAATATCAGGAGTTGCAATTGGTAGAAAAGCAAGATGGACGGACCCGAATCACACACCTGGAGCCATGCCGTTTCGTGCCCCTCCTGGGCGAGCAGGGATACGAAAATTAAGTTGACGGAGCGTCGGGCGTCCCCGCCTGACAGGACGGGCAGCGAGACGCCGCCGCGCATACGCGAAAGTGTCCGCCATTCTGCCTTACAATCCTCATGTGAATACTCTTCACAATCTCGGCGTCACTCTGGAGATGATCAAATGGGAGCATTCCATTTTCGCTCTCCCATTTGCACTATGCGGAGCTCTACTGGCTGCGCACGGTCTTCCCACGCTGCATGAGTTGATTTGGATCATTGTTGCCATGATCATGGCTCGCTCGGCGGCGATGGCATTTAATCGATTGATCGACGTCCGAACCGACGCCGCTAACCCAAGAACAAAGATGCGGGCTCTTCCCGCAGGCACGCTCACGCCGAATTTTGTGATGGTTTTTGTTATTGTGTCGTGCCTGGCGTTTATATTTGCCGCCTCGCGATTAAATCGCCTTACATTCGCTCTATCGCCCATCGCGCTCGCCATCGTAATTCTTTATTCCTATACCAAACGATTTACCCGCTGGTCCCATCTCGTCCTTGGACTCGCGCTCGGCATCGCGCCCGCCGGGGCGTGGATTGCCGTCAGAGGTTCGCTCGATCCCAGAATCTTATTGTTAACGGCGGCGGTTACTTTTTGGGTAGCGGGCTTTGACGTCCTCTACTCCTGTCAGGATTATGATTTCGATTGTCAGGCTGGCTTACACTCCATTCCCCGCTATTGTGGAATTGCGCGGTCTTTGTGGATTGCGAGACTCTTTCACGCCTTCATGCTCATGCTGTTAATCTGCCTCGTCATCGCCTTTGGCCTGGGACCTCTCGCCATCTCGGGGGTTGTCGCCGTCGCTCTGCTTCTGCTCTACGAACACACGCTGGTTCACGCTGGCGATTTGAGCAAACTCAATGCGGCGTTTTTCACCATGAACGGCGTGATCTCAGTCATATTTTTCGTATTTCTCGCCGGCGACGTTCTGCTGCGAAAATCCTAGCCGCTCCTTTGCGGTGACTTCTCCACCCCCGCTCCAGTATCATGGGAAAGATGGCGCATTCATTTCAGACAGACGACTCCCGCCTTAACGCTATTCACGAAAAGGTTGTGGCAAATGAGCGCCTGTCCGAAGATGACGCTTTAATGCTCTACCGCAGTCCGGACATTCTGGCGGTGGGCTGGCTGGGGAATTTCGTCCGCGAGCGCATACATGGCGATAAAACCTACTTCAACGTAAATCGCCACATCAATCCCACAAATGTATGTGTGGCCGCTTGCCGCCTTTGCGCATTTGGCCGCAAGAAAGATACTGCCGGTTCCTACACGATGGCGCTGGAAGAAGCGTTCGAGACTGCCGCGTCCGGATACAGCGAGGCCGTGACGGAATTTCACATTGTCGGCGGGTTGCATCCCGATCTTCCATTCCAGTATTTTCTCGATCTTATTTCCGGGCTCAAAGAACGCTTTCCGCAAGTGCATTTAAAGGCGTTTACCATGGTGGAAGTGGCCTATCTGGCGAAGCGCGCCAAGCTAACCATCGCCGAGACGCTGCAACAATTGAAACTCGCCGGAGTCGATTCCTTGCCCGGCGGCGGCGCGGAGATTTTCGCCGACCGCGTGCGCCATATCATCTGCGATCATAAAATCGATGGCGGGGAATGGTTGCAAACCGCCAAACTGGCTCACCAGATGGGGCTGAAATCGAACGCTACCATGCTATATGGGCACGTGGAAAACGACGAAGACCGGGTCGATCATTTGCTGAAGTTGCGGGACCTCCAAGACGAAACTGCGGGCTTCCAGACCTACATTCCTCTGGCGTTTCATCCTGACAACACCCCGCTGCAACACCTGCCGAAAACTACCGGGATGCTTGATCTCAAGCAGGTCGCGGTTGGCAGATTAGTCCTGGATAATTTTCCTCATATCAAGGCGTATTGGCAAATGATGACCCCGAAAATCGCCCAGATCGCGCTTCGCTTCGGAGCCGACGACATCGATGGGACTGTGATTGAGGAAAAGATTTACCACGACGCTGGCGCCACCACCCCGCAGGGAATGCGGCGCCAGGATTTAATGCGATTGATCACGGAAGCGGGACGTGAACCCATCGAACGCGACACCCTCTATCGTCCCGTGACCCGCACCGAAACCTCAGTCACCGTGGCCGTATAGCTCGCGCTTGGCGGCAAATCATCTTCAGTAAACTTGGCCTAATTTTGATCGCAATGAAGGACCTATACATTCCCCGTAATGTTGGCCAACCTGCTTCCGAAGAGTAGCTATCTTAGAGCTTGCCACGCCCCATTGACCGTCGCAATGGAGTTAGAATTAAGTTAGCGAGCCCTGCATGAATGTACACATCAGCTACAAAGTCCACAAAAATCCGGATATCGAAAAAGAAATTAATCATTTGATCGAGAAGTTGGGCCGGCGCCTGCGCGCTTTTCGTCCTGAACTTGTGCACCTGAAAGGTTTGATTGAGCAAAACTCGCCGCGGGAAGGTGCGGTCGTCTCTCTAAACCTGCGTTTGCCCTCGGGCCAGATGGCTGCGCATGAATCCGCGCCGACTCCGTTGGCCGCGCTGAAGGCTGCGTGCGCCGACCTGATATTGCAGTTGGGCAAACACAAAGATCTGTTGCGCAATTCGCATAAATGGAGGCGTCGCGGCACTGTCGAACCTCTCGCGAGCGAGGCTGCGCCGGAAAACCAGGCTTCCGAAGAAAACCACGCTTCCGAAGAAAAAGAGAATGGCCTCAGCCGTTCGGCCACGGCTCAATCCGGCGACATTCGTTCCTATGTGAACGCCCATATCGGCCGACTGGAGCGCTTTGTAGAACGCGAGCTGTATTTCCGCGAAAGCTCCGGAGAAATGAATCCTGGGATTGTAACCAAAGACGAGGTGGTCGATGAGGTTGTCGTTCGCGCTCTCGGCGGACTGGCGGAAGCTCCGCAGAGTTTAAATCTGGAGCCGTGGCTTTACCGCCTGGCGCGTCAAAGCATGAATGATTTAGTCTCGCGGACCGATCAGGGCACCCCGAATGTAGTGCTCCAGCGGCCTGCGACGCTACCGGACGGGGCCGCCGATGACGAAGCGGGATTGCAGTTCCATCAGCCCGATGAATCTATTGCCGCGTCCGATACGATTGCCGATCGCGCTACGGAAACTCCCGAAGACATTGCCTACACCGACGAATTAATTTCCCTCATACAATCCGCTCTCGGCGATGCCGGGGCCGGAGACCGCGAGATTTTTATCTTGCATGCTCTTGAAGGTTTCTCAGTGGTCGAGATTGCGGAAATCACGGAGCGGGACCCGGACCAGGTTCAGTTATCGATCGCAAAGGTGCGGAAAAAGTTGCGCCGATCGGGTCCTATCCGCGACGGATTCAATGAAAGGCATGTGCAAAGAACGGGCACGGCTTGAATTCCGTCACTACCTCGAATAAAAAACTCGTCGTAGGCGCCGCTCCTGATGGGGCGGTCGACCCGGCATCGGCCGCTCGCGCCGTCCGGCAGATGTTTACTTCAATTGCGCCTCGCTACGACCTGCTGAACCATTTACTATCTTTCAATATTGATCGCTTGTGGTGGCGGGCAACTGCGCGGAGTTTCGCAGAAATCCTGTCAAAACCGAACGCGTGTGTAATGGATTTATGCTGTGGAACCGGCGACCTGACTCTTGCCCTGTTAAAACAATCGTCTTTTTCGGCATCTATTGTAGGTGCGGATTTTGCGCATCCCATGTTGGAACGCGCAAAACATAAGTCGATCAAAACCGGCCTGCGATGGATTGAGGCCGATGCTCTGCGGCTGCCTGTTTCGGACGCGCGATTCGATCTGGTCACATCGGCGTTCGGGTTTAGAAATCTTGCCGACTACGATGCGGGACTGCGCGAAATTGTGCGGGTTCTGCGTCCCGGCGGACAATGTGGAATTCTCGATTTTGGCGAGCCCGGGGGATTGATCGGAAAGATTTACAGAATGTATTTGAAGCATGTACTTCCGGCAGTCGGTTCGATCGTCTCCGGCGTGCAAGGACCCTACCGCTATCTTCCCGCTTCGGTGGAACGATTTCCTTCGCCGCAAGAAATGCTGGAAAGAATGAAACGGGCCGGACTCGTAGAAGTCTCGTGGACTCCGTACACGTTTGGCATCGCCGGACTTTTCCGCGGCAAGAAGCAGCGGTCAACCTGAGAAGTCAAACGGTCGCGCTGCTGTGCTGCTCCTCCCGCAAGGGAGAGGCGAAGCAGTCGGAGAAAGCGTCGGTTGCGGTGAACTGTATAACCTCCTCGAAATATGCGCCTAGAAACTCGCGCAACCGCGAAGTATCCATCACCGCATTCCCCGACAAATAAATTCCCGCTTCCGGCGGGATGCTTGACAGCCCAAACTGGTGCTGCCAGCGCAACAATTGCCGCCTTGCCCATTTTCCCGGGACGCGCATGACTTTCGCATCGGCAATTTCCTGGCAGCGTTGCGACGTGAGTGGTTCTCCGCGTCCCGCGACGTTCAGAATTGTGAGCCGCCGCGCTTCTGGTTCGGTTTTCCGCAGGATGAACTGAATCAGCCGCGCTATATCGTCGACGTGCACAAATTGAACGCGATTTTGCGCCGATCTTTTTCCCCAAGGGAGAACACACGGCAGACGTTTACCGGTGCCGGCCAATTTTGCTCCAAGTTTGCTGCGGGAGTTCGGCGTGCCGCGAAATGTCCCAACCCAATAATTGGAGGTTTTTGCTCCGGCGAAATTTGCGGACCGCAGTACGTACACGCTGCAACCACGCGCGGAGGGCGCCCTTTGCTGGATTGCCTGGTCTGACTCCATTTTATGAATTGCGATTTCGAGGGTATGTGCCTCCAGTTTGTGGTCTTCCGTGACGGGTTCAGACAGATCGGGTCCATACGCAAACACGCAGCTAAGAAAAATAAATTTCTTTATGATCTCAGCATCGCGGTTCACCTCGGTTATAGCTTCCAGAACTCGCGCCGTTCCTCCCACATTAATTTGCCAGCGGCGATCCGCATCGCTCGTCTCAGAATTGGCGGATTCCGCGGCGAAAGCAAGATGGATTACCGCGACTGGGCGCAGCTCCCGCATGAGCAGGAATAGTTCGCGGCATGCATCTTCCAGCCCCAAATCCATCTGCACAAATTGCAGTGACAGATTGGTCTCAGGCGGCTTCAGGTCGATTCCCGTCACCCTATACTCTTTGAGCTTGGGCAATAACCTGAGCCCGAGGTCACCGGAAATACCGGTGACCACGATCCGGGGTTTGTCTTCCTCCATCACTTCGGTCCGCTGGAAGGCGCGCCTGATGGAGGATGCATTGCCGGCATCGAGCCAGGGGCAGGGGACGGGCCGAAATAGGCTTCGTCGAACTTTGGGGTTATAGATTGCTCCATTGTGTGCATCGTGTCCTGCATTCGCTGCTTCGCCAGCGTCGCTCGTATTTCTTCGCGCACGGCATCGAGAGGCACGGTTTCTTTTTGAACAAGCTTGTAAACAAAATAACCGCTGGGGTCGGCGAATACCTGCGACACCTCTCCGGGTTTCATGTCGAAAACCGAGGCCTGGGTTGGCGGTAACGATGTACTCCGTGTCTTATCCATTTTCACTGGTGGAGGCGCAGCCTTGAAATTCGCAAATTTATAAGCTTCAGTTTGTAGTTTGGTAAAGTCTTCGCCGGATGCGGCGCGCGCCCGCAAGTCGTCCGCCTCTTTTTTCATCGCTGATTCCGACTCCTCCTGGCGCTTCTTCGCCTCCGCCGGGTCGGGCGTACCTTTGGGCGGCTCCTGTTGCTGGATACGCGGAACGTAAAGCCGTTCCAAAGTTGCCTGTCCATATGCGGCAGCATTGTTGCGATAGTAGTCCTGGATTTCCTGATCGGAAACTTTCGATGACTCCGTTTGAATATTTTGAGCAAGCTCGCGTCCTAAGACCTGCAAACGAGTCAGCTTCAATAGTTCTTCGTACTTCTCTCCGTGATCCAATCCGCGCTTGCGAGCCTGGTAAGCCATGATCAGAGCGGTTGCGTATTGCGTGGCAAACTGCTTTTTAGCCGTCGGCGGCACTTGAAGAATATCCATCAGCCGCTCGAATTCTGCGCGACTGACGATCGTTTTGCAGGTTAAACTCTTTGCAGCGACAGCCTTAGTGGTTGCGCCGGATGAACATACTCCACTGATAGTAATGACAGCCGGGCCACTCGTCTGCGCCGTTTTCGGGGCGCTGGACGCCGTGGAGCTACTCAACTTGGGCGCGGCCGGTGGACTATTTTCCTGAGCAAGCGCAGCGCTCGCCAGCAAAAGCAACAGCAAAACAGATCGCAACATTTCGGGGATTCCTCCACAGAATTTCTAAAAGGACATCGAAATCCTAGCACAATGCGGAAACCAAGAACCGTCCACCGTTACTTCTATCGCTTCAGGGTGCGGCTGAGGTTGGCGAAACCGTGTGGTCCGGCGATAATGCACACATGCCACAAGCGCACATGCTCTACAGTCCGCAATCAATGCGCAGGGAGAAGCGCGCGGTGGCTGGAAGTTCGGTTTTAGCTTCCCTGGCGATTACCACTCTGAAGGTGATCGTTGGGGTGACGACTGGAAGTCTCGGTATTCTATCGGAGGCTGCGCATTCGGCTCTCGATCTGATTGCGTCGGTTATTACGCTTTTCTCCGTCCAGGTTTCCGACAAGCCCGCGGATGCCGACCATCAATACGGGCATGGAAAGGTCGAAAACTTTTCGGCCTTCATTGAAACCGGATTATTGCTGCTGACCTGCGTCTGGATCATCTACGAGGCTGTTAATCGGCTATTTTTCCATCACGTGGATATCGAGCCTACCGTCGCAGCTTTCCTGGTGATGTTTTTCTCCATGCTGTTGGATTACTGGCGGTCTCGCGCATTGGCTAAGATTGCGGCGAAGTATGACAGCCAGGCATTGGAGGCTGACGCCCTTCATTACTCCACTGATATTTGGTCGAGCGGCGTTGTGGTCGCAGGCCTGCTGCTGGTAATAGTCGGCCGCAAGTTCGGCATAGGATGGTTGCGCGATGCCGACCCCGTGGCCGCGCTCTTCGTCGCCGGCGTTGTGGTTTATGTAAGCTCCCGCCTGGCTCGGAAAACGGTGGACGCTTTGCTCGACGCAGCCCCGGCGGGCGTGCGTCTGCGAATCATATCCGCAGTGCGCAATGTTGAGGGGTTGCTCGAAGTGGATCGGGTGCGCATTCGGAGGGCCGGAAACCGTTATTTCGCGGACCTTTCAATCGGGCTGGCTCGGAACGTGACATTCCAACGCTCAGAGCAGGTTGCCGATGCCGTGACCGCCGCGGTGCAGAATGTTTTGCCGGACGCAGATGTGGTTGTCCATTCCACGCCTCGCGCCGCCTCCCGGGAAAACATCTTCGACCGGGTGCGCGCCGTCGCCACAAAACATAATTACAACGTGCACGACGTTAGCATCCAAAATTTGCATGGACGCTTGCACGTCGAGCAACATCTGGAACTCGACGAGCATTTAAGCCTGAAGGAAGCCCACGATCACGTAACCCTACTGGAATCCGAAATTCGCCATGAAGTGCCGGAGATTTCTTCCATCCTGACCCACATTGAAAGTGAACCCGCAACGATTGAAAAAGGCGACGAAATTCTACGCCATGCGGGATTGGAGCGGCGCCTCAAAAAGATCGCGTCCCAGTTCCCCGAAATTCTTGACGTGCATGATGTAGCCATCAAGCGCGTAGGTGGCAGGCTTTATATTTCCTGTCATTGCACGTTGTCTGACGAGTTGCCGCTTTCGCGGGTGCATGACATTTCAACCGAATTAGAGATTCAGTTTAAGCGGGAGTCTCCAGAGTTGTTCCGCGTGCTGATCCATCCCGAACCGCGAACCGACAACCGCCGTTAACCATAGTTTCGGGGAGAGTGGTCGCTATTGCGAAGAGCGTTCGAATCACGATGAATCACGCCGGCACGCAATTGCTTAACGAGTCCCTCCAGAAAAACCATCCCCTGCGCGGCTATCTCTACATTGCCGCCGCGACATTTTTCTGGGGCGTGGCTGCGGTCATGGGACGCGCAGTGTTTACCGGAAGGTTGCTCTTGCACGGGCGCGCTTTCGGTTCCATCGATCCTCTAATTCTCTCCCAGGCTCGCACCACATTTTCATTTCTCGTTCTCGCTCCCGCGCTGCTTGCGAGCCGCCGATGGAACGGCGTCAAAACACCCCGCTCTGATCTGCGGCAGTTGGCATTGCTCGGAGTGTTCGGGCTGGCGGCGGCGAACTATCTTTACTATCTGGCTATTCAAAAGACCAACGTTGCAACCGCAATTATGGTGCAGTACACGGCGCCGGTTTGGGTCCTGTTTTATATGGTTGCGCGGGGATATCAACGGCCTACGATCCAGAAGTTAACCGCGGTCGCACTGTCTGTGATTGGTATCGGCATTGCGATCGGAGCCTTTAGCGAAATCGCGGCGCATCTCAATTCCACTGGAGTCGCCGCTGCGTTGCTGGCGGCCTTTTCGTGCGCTTTTTATAACATCAGCGGACACAATGTTATGGCGCGCCACGATCACTGGTCGGTCATGTTGTACATGACGCTTGCCGCGTCGATCTTTTGGATGGCGGTCAATCCGCCATGGAGAATCATCGCGGCCCATTACTCGCTTTCGCAGTGGCTATTTCTCGCCGTATTTTCGTTGATATCGATGTTAATTCCGTTCTCTTTCTATTTTGCCGGATTGCAATATCTGGAGCCCACTCGCGCGATAGTCACCAGTTGTCTCGAGCCCGTCTTTGCCATCTCTCTGGCCGCGATATTTTTAAAAGAAAGCGTGCGTCCCACGCAGATATTGGGAATGATTATGGTGCTGGCCGCAATAGTGGTGGTTCAGATGCCGGACTCAAGGCGTCCCACCTAAAAACAAAGGGCGAACCGCCATCCGGACACTGGTTCCAATTTGTAAAAAGATTGTAATGTCTCACGGATTATTACTGTGAGCTGCCGCAATCGTCTGCTAGGTTGAAGTATCGCAATCGCAGTGATTAATGGAGGTGCCGCTCATGAGGCGTGACCGTGCGAATTATTTGTTGGCGTTCTTTCTTTTCAATGTGGCGACCTGTTTCGCGCACCATATGGCGGTGGTGGTGAACAAAGCGAACGACGTTGAAAACATCACGTCCGTCCATTTGGCAAGGATCGTTAAATCCGATACAAAAAAATGGCCCAATGGAACGGATGTGGTTCTCGTTCTTCATAAATCGTCGAAGGGCGAAATGTTGACCTTGCAAAAATTGAACAATATGTCAGAGCAGGAACTCAAGGCCCGGCTAGAAGCTCACAAAGATGAAATTATCCTAGTGGACTCCGACGCAGACGTACTTAATACGGTCGAAGCAACTCCCGGCGCCATCGGGCTGGTAGAAGTGCGATCAGTAAATAGTCAGGTAAAAGTAGTGAAGGTCGATGGGAAGCTGCCGTTGGAAGCTGGATACCTTCCAGATTAGCCACATTGTCATCCTGAGCGAAGATTCTTGTTCCCCCGCGAAGAAGAATTGAGTCGAAGGATCTCTATTCTCTTCCCGGGGACCGGTGCGCTCCAGTCCTGTGCGGGGCGGACACTGGCCGCTCTTGACACAGGTTTTCTGCTTAATCCTCGAGCAAGCTGAAATATCGTTGCGCTCGTTTCACGTCACGCGAAATTTGCTCGCGCAACGCCTCCACGGAAGGAAATTTAATTTCATCTCGCAGACGCTTCAGAAAGTGAACTTTGACCCGCGTTTCGTCTGCTACTTCAAAGGGCCGAAAATTCATCAGATGCGACTCAACCGCAAATGAATCCCTTCCGAACGTGGGACGGTTCCCGACATTCGTTACCGAATCAAAGCATTCGACGCCAACCCGCGTGCGCGTGACGTAGACCCCGTTCTTCGGGATAAGTTCGCCGTATTCTCCAAGGTTGATCGTCGGAACCGTAAACCTCGAGCCATAGCCGCGGCCGTGCGCCATGGTGGCTTCGACGCTGAAAGGCCTGCCCAGCAGATGCCGTGCACGACCAACTTCGCCGTCGGCGAGCAAGCTTCGAATGTGACTACTCGAAACCGGCTCGTTTCGGATCCGCATCTCCGGATAGAGGATGACTTCAAATCCCAGCTTCCGTCCGAAGTCTTTCAAAAGCGCAACGTCGCCAGAAGCCTTATGCCCAAAACGAAAATTAAATCCTTCATGCACTTCGCACGCACGCAGGCGATCCCAAAGAATTTCACGGACGAAAGTTTCAGGCGGCATCTCGGATAGTTCAGCGGTGAAAGGTAGGACCACCGCCGCGTCAATTCCCGCACGCTCAAGGAGCCGAAGTTTTTCCGGCGTAGGCGTGATTAGGCTTAGAGGGACGTCCGGCCGTAGAACACGCATTGGATGCGGCTCAAAAGTCACCGCCAACGATTGCTTTTTTTGCTCAACTCCGCGGCGCGCGATTTCTTTCAGCACGCGGGCATGAGCCAGGTGCACTCCGTCAAAGTTTCCAATGCTGACAATCGTTGGCCTCGAATGTGCCGGCAACTGGTCGAGGTTAAAAAATAATTCCATCTTATATTTCGAAATCCAGTTTCAAGCCGTCGTATGCGAGCCTGACGTTCCCAGGCAAAGAGACATTCGTTGCCTCGTGGGCTAAATCGTGACAAATATGTGTAAAAAAAGCCCGCTTTGGCTGAAGCATTTCCACGATACGCAGCGAGTTCTCTACCGTGGAATGCGTGGGGTGAGGCTGGTGCCGCAGGGCGTCCAGAAACAGCACGTCCAAATGTCGCAGTTGCGCCAGCGAGTTTTCAGGAATTTCGCTGTGGTCAGTCAAATAAGCAGCCGAGCCAAAGCGGAACCCAAGGATTTCCGTTTCCCCATGAATGACCGGCACGGGCACGAACTGTGCCCCAAAGAGTTCGATGGGCCCGCTAATCCCAAACAGTTCAAGTTGCGGAAGGCCGCCGAATTTATATACCGGCGCAAAAATATAACCGAACATATTGCGGATGAATTCAACCGCCTTGGGTTGCGCATATAAAGGCAGTTTCCCGGGCCGGTGCTGAAAACTCAAGGGGCGGAGGTCGTCAATGCCTAAAAGATGATCGGCATGAGGATGAGTGTAGAGCACGGCGTCTACGCGCCGGATGCGTTCGCGTATAGCTTGCTCGCGAAAATCCGGCGTAGTGTCGATCAGCACTACCTTGTCCGCATATTCGATTGATATCGAGGGCCGCGTCCGACGATCGCGGGGATCGGTCGAATGGCACACCGCGCAGTCGCAACCAATCGTGGGAACACCCACCGAAGTTCCGCTGCCGAGAACGGTCAGCGTACCGTTCATCGCTTCGCGGCAGCGGACGCGGGCGCCTGTGGAGGCCGGGCCAGCGCATTGGTCACTTCAACGTATGCCATGCGCAATTCATATAGACAATTTTGCAGGAAGGTAGCTTCGGCGCCGGTAAGATTTCCTTTCGTCTTTTCCGAAAGCAGGCTCAGCGTATCGATTGTCTGACGCGCGCCGATCAAATCCAGACGCGGCTGCCCGCCTTCTTCCTGCATAAGTCCAAGATGCATCATGGCGCTCATATACAAGGACGCCATAAATCGCTCGAAGGTCATTTCCAAATCCTTCGACGAATGACCACTCAGTTCGACCCGTGAATCCAAGTTCTTCGATGACTTCCGGTAAGCATCCGCCTGCTCCTGCTGCTCTGCCGCCGTGGGCGCAGGGGGCATGTTGCTTTCCGTTTGCGATGCTGTCGCGCCGAATGGTGAGGGCACGCCATTGCCGTCCCCGCCTGCTGGCATAGGAGCGGTTGTCGAAACCTGTTCTTCCGAAATATCCTGGCGAACCTCGCCCTCGGCTGTAAACAATCTTCGATCGGTTACGGTAAAACTTTCCTGCTTCTTCTCAGACATATTTTTCCTTCAACGCTTAAATACTCCCGCGAACGGAAGCGTAGTGACGCTAAGTTTTGTACCGTCGATTTGAATTGGCTTATCGGTGGGAACTTCACGCCGGATGTATCCCAAAGCAACCGAATACTGGCCGCCGGAAAGCGGCAACGAAGCGGAGCTGGTAACTTCTCCGACTTCTTTGCCGGCGACGGCGATCTTCGCGCCCGGCGTGGGCAATGGCCCATCTACCAGAAAGCCGGTAAACCTGCGGTGCACGTTCCCCCGCGACCGTATTCTCTCTACGATTTCCTGGCCGATGTAGCATCCCTTGGTGAAGTGCAACGCCCGTTGCTGCCCGGTCTCCTGTGGCAAATCGCGCTCGCGAATATCCTGGCCATATTGCGGAATCCCTTCCGCGATGCGGAGGAAATTCAGTGCTGTAGTCCCTATCCGCGTGGCGCCGCAGCTTTTCAACGCGTCCAGCAACGTTTCTACACTCTCTGGAGCCGCCCAAAGTTCGTAAGATTCGAGCGCCGGATTATCATGTCGAACGATCGTGACGGGTACGCCTTTCCAGGTTACCTCGACAAACTCGAGCGCCTGCATCCTAGGAAAATCGAAACCCGCCTCAAGCAAAATTTCGCGGGCCTTTGGACCCGTAATTCCCACCGCGCTGAACTTGTCAGTAACGTCGCTAACCTCAACGTCATCCATGATGATGTAGCGATCAAAAAGCGCGAGCGTTTTTTCGAACTGCGCGCTGTCAGTGTCGACCAGCAATGACTCGCCTCGCTGGTAAGCATATAGATCGCCCAGAATCCGTCCCTGTGGGTTCAGCAGAAAAGCATAGATGCCGTGCCCAGGCTTCAAGTCCCGCACATTATTGGTCACAATGCCATTCAACCATCGCATCCGGTCGGAACCGCTCAACGAAGCTTTCGCACGTCCCGGCAAGTCATAAACGCCGCAACTTGATAGCAGGGCTTCGAATTCACGCCCGGCATCCCCGAAATCGGGGACTGCTGGCATCTTCTGGGAAGCGGTCGAAATCATGTGGATACTTAATTATACAGGGCATTTTGGCCCGGAATCGCCTCCGCCAAGGCATTGACTAGCATCTTTGGCAGGGGTAGGCTAACGGCAATGGAACCCGCTTGCGTTGGGCCAGCGAGCATCCGGTTGGTTTCCCTGGACAGCACATCTTGATCTCCCCAACTTGGGCAGTCGTGTCAGGTCGGAGTGCCATCTAAATGCCGGAAGGACGCACAGGAGGATCCGCCAAAGCTGAATGAAGAAAAGTATCGCGATTAGTCTTCACATTGAAACTCTTTTCGGCACGCGCGATGAGAACCTGCGCGTCCTCGAAGACGGTTTGAACATCAACATCGATCTCCGCTCCGACTCCATTCAAATTGAAGGCACGCCCGGCGATGTATCGCGCGCCGAACAAGTTTTCGCCGACTTCGACCAACTCCAACATTCAGGACATCTGTTCCATAACGGCGATCTGCACAGCATGTTGCGCGTCTTGGTTTCAGATCCTAAAGCGACTTTGCGCGGATTGGCTGAAGCCGGAAAGTTACGCTCTTTTGGCCGCCGCACGGTGCAGCCGAAAAGCCTTAACCAGCGCCGCTATCTTGACGCCATCGAAAAATATGACATGGTTTTCGGCGTCGGACCGGCTGGAACCGGCAAGACTTACCTGGCGGTTGCAATGGCCATCTCGGCGTTGCTTTCAAAACGAGTGAATCGCATTATTCTGGCGCGTCCGGCGGTCGAAGCTGGCGAACGTCTGGGCTTTTTGCCGGGCACGTTGCAGGAGAAAATCGATCCCTACCTGCGTCCTCTATATGACGCACTTTACGACATGCTCGAACCCGAAAAGGTGGATCGATATCTGGAAAAAAACGTGATCGAAATTGCCCCCATCGCCTTTATGCGCGGTCGCACGCTGAATGATTCGTTCGTGATTCTCGATGAAGCGCAGAACACCACCTCGGAACAGATGAAGATGTTCGTGACGCGCCTCGGCTTCAACTCTAAAGCCGTCATCACCGGAGACGTCACCCAAATCGATTTACCTAGCGCCCGCCGCAGCGGCCTGCTCGAAGCGGCGGACGTGTTGGGCAAGGTTGAGGGCCTGACATTCGTCTACTTCGACGAGGGCGATGTAGTTCGTCACCATCTCGTCCAGCGAATTATTCGCGCGTATGACGAGCATAAAGTGAAGCTTGCGGAAGCGCAGATGTCATTGCTGGAGCCGAAGCCGGCTGCGAATGGAAAATCGGGCCAGCACGCGCAGGTTAATCCGGCCCCGGCGGCTACGGAATCAGTTCCGGCGCAATCATCAGAAAACGAAGGATAATTGTCGGCGGAAGGCGGGTTCGCCGCCGGCCCTCCTTAAAGTATTGTTTAACGATCCGGAACCCATGATCATATCTAGAGCCCGCCTCGTGGGCATGAATCATGCATCCATGACCCGGTTTGTGGCGACAGTACGGCGGTCGGTCGCGATTGAGGGGATTGTGAATGTTTTGATAACCACTAACAAAGAGATGAAAAGCTTAAATGCCAGCTTTCGCAGGAAAGATGAGGCGACCGACGTTCTGTCATTTCCGGCGGAGGGGGTTAACGGTCTTGCCGGTGAAATCGCTATCTCTCTCGAATTAGCTAAGGCGAATGCGGAGCGGTTGGGGCACTCGACATCGGATGAGCTCAAAATCTTGATTCTGCACGGCATGCTGCATCTCGCGGGTTACGATCACGAAAAAGATCACGGAGAAATGTCTAAAAAAGAGCGCCGCTTGCGCGAATCCCTGAACTTGCCGGTGGGGTTGATAGAGAGAAATACAATCGACAGCGAACCCTCAGGCTTGAATCAACGCAGTACAAAACTCGCAAGGCGCCGGGTGTAAAAGTCATGACCCTGGGCGTGGCAATTGCGCTAATCGCTTTGCTCTTCCTTCTAACCCTTACCTCCTATGTGGATCGGGTTTATTCGGAAATCGGGAAATTTTTGTCCCGCGACTTCCAGGCGAACATCGATGTGTTCGAAAAAGAAGTTGAGCCCCGCCTGGGTGCTGCGCGCAACCGCGCCGCGTTATCGATGGCGGTTCTGGCTCAACTCATAACTGCCGCAATATCCTTGCTGATTGGTTTCGCATTATTTCGTGACGGTGCCTGGAGCCTTCAGGAAATACTTCAGGCGATATTAAGCATTATCTTGATCGTCATCGTATGTAACCGCTTCCTGCCTTTCGTTTTTTTCTCCCGTACTGCCGGACGCTGGCTTGCGCGCTGGACTTTTCTGCTGCGCGCGTTAATTTACATCGCGCTTCCGGTAACGTTGATATTGGGATTTTTGAAATCGGTGGCGGCCCTCACCAAAGAACACGCGGACGACCATCCCGAAAGTCAGACGGACGCAGTTGACGCTCTAATTGAAGCCGGCCAGGAAGAAGGCATCCTGAATGAAGGCAACCGGGACTTGATTCAGTCCGTTGTCGAGTTCAGCGAAAAAACCGTACGCGAGGCCATGAAACCACGGCCTGAGATAGTTGCGGTGCCGATTGAAACTACAGTCGAACAGTTCATCGAGCTCTTGCGCACGAAACCGTTTTCACGCGTTCCAGTCTTCGAAGGCAGCATTCACAACATCAAAGGCATCGTTTACGCACAAGACGTTCTTCAGGTGCCCGATACCGAAGCCCGCATGCGGCGCGTCGATTCCGTGATGCGCAAAGACGTTTACTTCGTGCCTGAAAGCAAATTAGGGAAAGATCTTTTGCGTGAAATGCAGAACAATAACATCCGCATGGCCATTGTGGTTGACGAGTACGGCGGGGTTGCGGGTCTGGTAACCATTGAAGATCTCGTCGAGGAAATCGTCGGCGAAATTCGCGATGAACACGAAAAAGCCGAAGTAGTCCGCGAAAGCAACACTTCTTTCCTGGTTCGGGGCAACATGGACGTGGATCGTCTCGATGAATTATTCGGCATCCGTCCCGAAGGAAAAGAGTCATCCACGGTTGCCGGACTGGTTAGCGAGCTTGCGGGACGCATCCCACATCGCGGCGAAGTCGTCGAGGAAGACGGCCTGCGCTTCGAAGTTCTCGAATCCACCGAAAGAAGAGTAGAACGTGTGCGCATCACCCTTGCCCAACCAAGCCAGATGAAGCTGATATAGTGGCGCGGGCGCTCTTCCCGTGCAAGCAGGCCACACCGCGCGCCGGATAACCAAGACCTCTTATGGCTTTTCATTCAGGCTTCGTGTGCATTCTCGGCCGTCCCAACGCCGGCAAGTCAACATTGCTGAACGCGTTGGTCGGGGAAAAGTTAGCCATCGTCAGTCCCAAGCCGCAAACGACGCGCAATCGAATTCTGGGCATCATTCAAATTCCCAGGCAGAAAGGCAAAGCTGGCGGACAGATTATTCTTCTCGACACGCCGGGAGTGCACAAGGCCGATACTTCTCTCGGGCGCAGAATGATGAGCGAGGTTCGCGAAGCCGCCGAAGGCTGCAACTTAATCCTGCTGATCATTGACGCGACCCGTCGCTTTACTGAAGAAGACCGGACGATCGTCGATATGGCAAAAAGTTCGAAGACGCCGTCACTTTTACTGCTGAATAAAATCGACCTGATTCGGGGCGGCAAAGAAAATCTTCTGCCGCTGATTGCGCGCTATTCGGAGCTGCATGCGTTTAAAGAAATAATTCCCATTTCCGCCCGCAAGCCCGAGGGTTTGGATTTATTGCTACAGAAAGTGGTTGCCGCTCTGCCTGAAGGCCCCCGCTACTTTCCTCAGGATCAGGTTACCGACCAGCCGATGCGGTTCATGGTCGCCGAGCTTATTCGCGAACAGGTCTTGTTCGAAACCAAAGAAGAAGTACCATACGCGACCAGCGTAGTAGTGGAACAATTTGAAGAAGGCCGGCGCCTTACTCGAATCGCGGCGGTCATCTATTGCGAGCGTGAAGGGCAAAAACGCATTCTGGTCGGAAAGCAAGGCCAGATGCTTAAGAAAATTGGAACCGCTGCCCGGCTTCAAATCGAGAAAATGGTTGGCGGCAAAGTGTTTCTCGAGCTGTTCGTAAAAGTAGAGCCAGGCTGGCGTGACTCGCAGCGTTTTGTGGATGAACTGGATTGGCGCCGGCAATTGCAGCGGCTAACATCCTCCAAAGCCGCCGAGTAAATAATCGACCCGCCTCCATGCAGTGTCATGTTGAGCGAAGTTGAGCTTCCGCTGCCGGAACCTCAAAGAGTCGAAACATCCCTATGCGACATGAGAGATAGGGATTCTTCGACCGATTCTTCGCAAGCGAAGAAGCATGTTCTCTCAGGAAGACAGAAATAATGCCTTGTAGCCTTGGACTCTTTTCGTTGGGAAGAGAATAGAGGCATACTCGCTCAGGAATACAGAAAATCAACTCCGCGGACCGTCACTCTTTTACCGATATTCCCAGTGATTTCATCTTTCGGTACAAGTGACTTCTTTCCAGGCCAAGCACTTCGGCGGTCCGGCTTACGTTTCCGTGGTTCTCATCCATTTTTTTCAAAATATAATCGCGCTCGTAGGCGGAACGCGCATGATGCAGAGTCGTGGATTCCGCTCCCGCCGCCCGGCGCGTTCCATCGCGATAAATCAGCGGCGGAAGATGCTTGCGTTCAAACCGGGCGGTGGTGGGATTCATAATCACAATCCGCTCAATCACGTTACGCAGTTCGCGTACATTGCCAGGCCATGAGTATCGCGCCAAGGTATCGATTGCATCGTCGGTAATCTCCCGTGGCCGCCGCCCATATGCCGTAGAAAACTCTTTGAGAAAATGACGCGCCAGCAGCGGGATATCTTCTTTCCGCTCGCGCAGCGGAGGCACGGAAAAGGGAATGACGTTCAACCGGTAAAACAAATCCTCGCGGAAATTTCCCTTGGAAATCTCTTCTTCCAAATCCTTATTCGTCGAAGCGATCACTCGCACGTCAACGGTAATAGGCTCATCGCTGCCCAGCGGTGAAAACCGTTGCTCATCCAGCGTACGCAACAGCTTGGATTGCGTCTTCAGGCTCATATCGCCAATCTCGTCGAGAAATAACGTTCCGCCGTGCGCTCTTTGTAGTTTTCCCTCCTTGTCGTTGTGCGCCCCCGGAAATGAGCCTCGCCGGTGTCCGAAAAGCTCGCTCTCGATTAAGTCTTCGGGAATAGCCGCACAATTCACTTCGACAAACATTTCATCTTTACGGAGACTGTTTACATGTATCGCATTGGCGACTAATTCCTTGCCGGTTCCAGATTCCCCATAGATCAAAACGCGCCCATTGGTAGGCGCCATCAAATGAATTTGCTGGCGCAGAGCCTTCATCGGAATGCTGTCGCCCGCAATTACGCTCTTCGGCGTCAACTGTTTTTTCAAATCGCGATTTTCGTTTCGTAACCGTCGCGCGTCGATGGCGTGCTTGATTAAAGTCACGGTCTTGTCGATGGAAAGCGGCTTTTCCAGAAAATCGTAGGCCCCCAATTTCGTCGCGCGCACCGCGGTTTCGATGGTTCCGTGGCCCGAGATCATAATGATTTCCGGAGCGTTCTCTATTTCGCGGACCCTTTCGAGCGTTTCCAATCCATCCATCCCCGGAAGCCAAACATCGAGCAATGCCAGATCGAACGCATTAGAGCGAACGATTTCAAGACACTCCTCGCCGCTCGCCGCGAGCGCGACCTCATAACCTTCATCCTCAAGCACGCCTTGCAGCGACTGTCGGATGGTTGACTCGTCGTCCACGATAAGAATTTTATGCATGATGAAGCGCGGGAGTGGCCGCCGGGATAGGTTCCGATACCACCGGTAATTCGACTATGAATCGCGATCCGGAGGGATGATTTTCCTCCACCCGGATGGACCCGTGATGGTCTTCGATAATGCGGCTCACGATTGCGAGTCCCAAGCCCGTGCCGCGCTGTTTCGTCGAAAAATACGGAAGAAATAACCGTTCTTTCAATTCGTGAGTGACGCCGTGTCCAGTATCGGAGATGACTATTTCGACGGCGTCGCCGCTTTCGACCATCGCCGTCGAAATGTGAATCTCTCGTAACGGCGAATTCAGCATGGCCTCAGCTGCATTGTCCACGAGATTCGCCATCGCTCTTTTGATAGCTTCGGGATCGGCCATAACTTTCGGCAGGTCGGCGGCGAACCGCGTGCGCACTCGAATGTTATCCAGTCGCCCATCGAAAAGCGCCAGCGCACTTTCCACGATGCCGTTAATGTTCGAGGGTTGCGGTTGTGCCGTGGGAAAGCGCGCCAGCGTAGAAAATTCATCGACCAAAGTTCGAACCGTCTCAACCGCACCCGCGATCGTTTCCGCACATCCGTCAATGGTATGCAGCGACGCCCGGTCCGGCGTGACGTCCCGTTTCAAATGCCGGCGGATGCGGTCGGCAGATAGTGCAATCGGGGTGAGCGGATTTTTTATCTCATGCGCAACTCGACGCGCGACTTCCCGCCATGCCGCCTGCTTTTGACCCTTGAGCAGGTCTGATAAATCTTCGAACACCAGTACGTAACCTAGACGCTCGTCATCGTGCTGAAGCGTGGCAACAGTGGTCGCAACATTTAATTTGGCGCGCTGCACAATTATTTCCATCTGCGTCGTGGTGCTTCCCATGCGGTCGGCGCGACGCAGCAGCGGCTCGAGATCCTGCAACATTTCCTCGGAGAAGACATCCCCCAAAGGAGAGCCGATCAAAATCGTTGGCGCTCCAGCCTCTTCCCCTTTGGGATGAAACAGCCGCAACAATGCCTGATTCAGATGCGTAATATAGCGATCGGCATTGAGCGAGAGCACGCCTGTCGGAATGCTTTCCAAAATTGTCTCAATATGTCTGCGCCTTTGCTCCAGCGTATTATTCGCGGCAGTCAATTCCCGGCTGGACGCTTCAATCTGGCGGCGGCTGACTTCGAGTTCCTCCGCCATGCGATTAAATGAACGAACCAGATCTCCAAGTTCGTCAGCGGCAGAAATTTCCACGCGGTAGTCAAGCCTGCCCCGAGAAATTTCCTGTGTCGCCTCTGCCAGAGCTGCGACCGGACGCGTAACCAGCTTCGAAAGAAAAAGTGCAAACCAGGTGGTGGCGAACAGCACCAGCACCGTGAGCAGTAGTAACAAATCCATGTAGGTGCGCCGCACCAGCCTGCGCTGGCGGCTCAGGTCGAAATAACGCCGCTGGCTGGCTTCCACCTGATTCACAGTTTCAGAAAAATCCCGCGGCAAGGGTATTGCCACAATAATCTTGCCGCTCTTGCCCACAGGCACGGAGCCGAGGATGTAATCGGTGTGTTGCCATGAAAAAGGACCATTCCTCGCGAGTGCCTGCAAAAGCTTGTCTTTCATTTCCGCCCACGGAGCCGGCGCGTCAGCGCTTGATTGCACCGCTTCACCAGAAATGGCGACCGCAAAGCCTCCTTGCAGATCGAACCGCTGGCGATAAAACTCAGGCGCGATCAACGAGAGGTTTTGTACTGCGAAAGCATGCTGAGTTTCTGCCGCAGTCGCTATCGATTCGGCTCCGGCCCGGGCGTTCTCCGCGGCATATCTCGACAACAGCGACGCCATAGCGGCGGTATCGTGCCTCACTTCTTCGACTGGACTTGAGAACCACTTGTCGATGGACCGGTTAATTAATCCGTAGGCAAACCAAAACATCACGATTACTGGCAGGAATGACAGCAACAAACTTGACACTACCAGGCGGGTACGAAATTTCGACCCCAGTACTCCCAGTCGCCGCTCGGCAAATAACTTAAGAAGGTTGCGGGCGAGAACAAACGTCAGCGCAACGAATACAAGGAAAATGAGCGCTGACAATGACGCAAAGAAGAGAAGTTGTTGATTGGTATCAGGATTCAGAAATGGGAGATCAAACGACGATTGGGATAATAGAGCTCCGAAGAGCAGAACTATTCCTATCGCGAGAAAGAAAATTGCTTTTTTTCTTCCCGACGTCTTGTCACGCGCACGACCAGGATTGGTGCTCTGGGCTCCCATAGGGCTGTTATCGCCGCCAAAGTTCTATCTGATTATAGGCTGCCGCGTCGTTATCCCAGAGAAGCGCCCAGCTGGGGAAGACGCCGGGCGCAGTTCGCGGTTACGCACCGACCAGGGCCGCTTCAGCATCGTAGATGGAGTGCCACGACGTAGCCGCTTTCAGGCGGTCATTCACGTTATTAATATTTTTTACGCCTTCATCGAGCAGCCACTTGCGAAATGCCTCGCCACCCTGTTTCGCGTAGACGGGAATCCCATCTTTCCACGTCGCGCGGCCGCATAGCACGCCGTTGAACTTTACGCCAGATTCCGCCGCCAGTTCCAAAGCCTCGGTAAATTCAGAGTTACTCACGCCAGCGGATAAATAGATAAAAGGCTTCGTCGCCACCGCCGCAGCCTTACGGAATAGATCCATCGCTTCTTTTCGGGTATAGGCTGACTTCCCGGTGCAAGCCTTGGCTCTTTCGACAAATTTCAGATTCACCGGGATTTCAACCTTCAAAACGTCGACCCCGTAATTGTCTTTGCTGAATTCTTTCATGCTCTCAATCACGATCTGCGGCTTCAACTTGGCGTAATCGAGACCTTTTTCGTCCGCGCCTTCCTGGTATCCGACGAATTCCAGAAAAAATGGAATATCATTCCCCCGGCATTCATCCCCGAGACGTTCCACCCAGGCGTGTTTCTGATCGTTTACTGGCTTGGGATCAAGGGGCGAGTAGTAAAGCAAAATCTTGATGCAATCCGCTCCGGCTTCTTTTAATCGTTGGACTGACCAGTGATTGAGCAGGTCAGGAAGCCGGCCCGGCCCGGTCTTGTCGTACCCCGTCTTTTCATATGCGAGCAGGAGCCCGGAATTCTTGGCGCGACGCTTCGAAGCCGGCAATCCCCACTCGGGATCCAGCAAAATCGCACTCGCATGTTGCGTTAGCACCTCTGTCACCAGCGACTTGAATTCCTCCATCATGGCGTCGCTGATTTCGCCGCCTTTTTCTTTTGCCAGAGATTTCTGCAATGAACCTCGCTGATCCATCGCCGCCGCCGCGATCACCCCGCGCTCGTTCGATACTCTTTTCAGACCAGCCAGTTTTCCAGGGCTAAGCTTCATGATTCCTCCAAGGGATGAGTTGGGATAATTGCAAACAGGTAGTCAAACATTGTATACGTTCGCAGGTCCCGGGGGAGCAGTTCCCACTCGCGCGACCCCGCAGGTCAATTTACGGTTAAGGCTTTACCCCTGAAATTGCCAGCTTGTGAATCGGTCCTACTCCAACCTCGACCTGCGAATTTCGCGGAAACACTACATCCCTGCCATGCGCAAGGTAGCGAGTGTAAACCGTGCGTCCGGTATCGATCAGTCCGATGGTTCCCGCGAAAGTCTTGGATCGGATGGCTATCGCCAAAACGCGGGTAATCAGTCCAAATCCGTTGCTGGCTGTGACACTGTGTCCAATGTCGGAGTCCTCGTCCAATAGTGCGGATGTGGCGAGAAAGCCCAATGCCAGCGGCAGCATAACGCCTTTATTCGTGTCGGGTTCAACTCCGCCCTCCGCATCGAGTTTCAATCCCTGGTTCTTGGAGCCGTCAACCGCGCTGGGGACGCCGGAGACCTGCTGCTGCGCTCCTTGCGGAAAGTCCACTTGATTGAATGTGAAGCGGAGCGCGCCATTGTGTCCCCATTTTTTTGCCGCATGGGCCCGCAGTATCCGCCCCCGCAAAATCGATCCTTGTGGAATCTCGATTTCGCCGTGTGGGTCGATGACCGGTTGCGTGACAATGGCATCCACTGGATCACCCTGCTTCGCGGTCTTGGAAGTGATTTCATCGCTCAAGCGCGCGTGCAGGAATGCCCCCTCGCTGACTTTTTCATTGCTTGCGGTGACGATGGGAACGGGTCCCGCCGGCCCGGCACGTTCAATAGTTCCAAGCGAACTCAAAAGGGTCACATCATATTGCGATCCCGCATCGATAATCTCGGGATGCCACGGCAATTGCGAAAACAAATATTTCTTCAAACGATCAATCTTTCCCGGCGCCGTCACCGTGCTGACGGTCTCGTTCTTGCGGGCCATCAGGGTGTCCCATCCCTGTCTAAAGAGCGATTTCTTTTTCGCGTGACTGCTTTGGAATCGCACGATGGGACTGCCTTCCTCCGCCGGCGACGTTGAAATTGGGAGCATTGCCCCATCGCGAAGCCGGAGAGCGCCAAATTGAATCGTCGCTTCATGCAACGGAGTGAAATCGCCATGTGACATCGCCGAGGCTCGCTTGCTTTTTGCAGCGGGGCGAACCGCAGCCACCTTGCCGAATAGAACCGTGCCAGGCGGAATCACCAGCCGATTCGCATCATAAAGGCCTTCCACCGTATGCGCCCTCACTGCGGCGCCCAGCTTAACCTTTGCGGGCGTATCCAGCTCCACTCGAAGTACGCGATTGCCTGTCCCTGCATCGTTCCGAGACTGCGTTTCGGCATTTATCGAACGCAGCGGGACCGCCAAAGCCAAGCATAGAAAAATAGAGATATGACAACTTTGCATACGACTCCAGGCGATTATTGTAAAGGTAATTTTTGATCGGCGGATTCTCGAACAGTAAAAAAATCGCTCGTAGAAATCAGTTTCACATCACTGGCCGAAAAACTTGCTTCTCACGTCTGGCCAGAATTCCTTGAGAACGTTAAAGAGAGTGTCGAGCGCAAGCTGCTGTCCCCACTTGTCGGCCGTTTTGCTGAATGTGCGATCTTCCGACGGATAATACGCATCGGCGATTCCGGCGGCCACGAAATTCCCGGCAATTTCTGAGGTATTAAATTGATTCGTTCCGTTGTCCGCGCGCGTGACTACTTCGCGGCTTATTGCGTACCCAGTGCGTTTCCAGAAACCGCCTTTGCCTTTCACAAAGTAACGGGGATCCTGCTTAAGCGCGACCGGAAATAATCCTTCTGTCATGATGTTGCCAATCGCCTGATCGGCGAACGCTGCCGCGTAGTATTTCCCAAATCCCGCCACTCCATTCCCAAAAGGCCGATATTGCGCCTCGGCCATTGACATGCCCGCAAGTACCCCAGCCACCAAAAACGCCGAGGGATCGAAAGAATCGTCAACCGCGATCTTCATTTTCGCACCGGATGTCAGCGGTTTAAATGGGGCGTCGCTCTCATCTGAACGGTAATTCGGGATCACCCAGAAGATATGATTGGGACTGGGCCTATGCCTCTGCCCGTTGTGTTCAGGATTCGACTGCTTGGGTTGATTCTGCGGCTGCGGGGCGTCGGGCAAGGGAGTGTCCTGCGCCATTGCCGATATCAAGCCTATCTGCAAAATCGCACACGACAGCCAGCAGATTCGAGAAAGGGATTTTACTCCGGGCATTATGAAAAGATGCGTGACTGCTGACCACAGTTGCACCCCGAATAGGCATTTCGCCATTCATCCTACGTAAGGGGATCCAAAGAGGCTATAAAGAAGGATAAGAAGCACAATAATCGTGAATGACATGTACATGCGGTCACGTTGCTCCGCAAATCCGAAGATGGAGAAAGCGACCCGCGCAACCGGCGTAGCGATCAACAACAATAGGCCGAGTTGAATCAATCCTCGTCCATGCGCTTCCCGGGCGGAACCTAAGATTCCAACGATGCTCTTCAAATTATCGGGCTCTCCGTGGAAAACGCGATAGTCGGGGAATGACTTGCCATGGCGCGCCAGGAAAACTACGCCTCCGCAGAAAACCACGAAGGCCGATAGCAACACCCCGGTCCTGAGCAGGTATCCGATAATTCCCTCGAACTTTTGGTCACTCCAGTTGGGTGCTTTCATATTTTTCCGAAAAAGCCTTTGATCAGCATTTGCACGCCGAGCAGCGCAATCACCACGCTAAAAATACGCCGCAACCATTGCGTCTCTGCTCTTACCAGAATTTTTGTTCCCCACAACGATCCTGCCAGAACGCCCAACATAACCGGCATAACCAATCCCGGATCAATGTATCCCCGTTTCAAATAAATACCCGCGCTGGCAGCCGCAGTGACGCCGATCATAAAATTGCTGGTTGTGGTCGAAACTTTGAAGGGGATATTCATGGCCTGATCCATCGCCAGAACTTTGACCGCCCCCGATCCGATGCCCAGCAATCCGGACAATGTCCCGGCGCCAAACATCAATCCGAAACCCGCCGGAACGTGCTGCACATTGTAATGTCGCTGCGCCCCCGCGTCGGGGAAACTCCCATTCATGCGCAGACGCGTCGCCAGCGCGTCGGCGGGGGCGTTGCGATCGGACGGAGAGCGTGGCTTGCGGGAAAGGTATGCGGAGTAAAGTAATACGAATCCAAAAATGATCGCAATGGCCGAAGTGGAAACCTTGGCCGCCAGAAAAGCTCCGCAAATTGCCCCAATCGTCGTGGCAATTTCCAAAAACATTCCGATGCGGATATTTGAAAAACCTTCTCTGACGTATGCGGCAGCGGCTCCCGACGAAGTTGCAATCACCGAAACCAGCGACGCCCCAATCGCGTATCGAATGTCGACTTTAAAAAAAATCGTCAGCAGAGGCACCAGCACCACGCCGCCGCCCAGTCCGGTTAGGGCCCCGAGAAGTCCGGCGAGCAACGAGCCCAGCGCAAGCAACGCCGTGAATTCGAAAACGTTCATTCAGTTCCTCCGGCGGAAACAGCTTTCCATCTTACGTGAACTGTTGCGGCGAATCCTCCATCCGGAAACGATAAGGCAACCCTCGCTGGAATTAAATTCGGTTTACGGCGAAAATAGTCCCCTGTTCTTATGGCTTCGTCCGCGCCTCAACTGCTTTCGCCAAAACGAAAATTCGGCCTCGCGCTTTGGATGGCTCGCGTGCTTGAAGAGTGCGATCACGCCAGTGAAAGCTTCAGCCCTGATCCAGTGCACGATCTCCGAGTCGCCCTTCGCCGCTGCCGCTCCGTAGCCGATGGAATGATCGCTATCGATCCCGCTCCGGACTGGAAACGCATGAAGAAAGCGGGCAGAGAATTATTCCGCAGTCTGGGATCGTTGCGGGATGTCCATGTCATGCAGGAATGGGTGCAGCGTTTGGGTTCACACGACGACGTGGTAACCGTGGCCCTGATGCAACATCTCGCGATGCGCGAAACGGAGTGTAAGCAGCAAGCCTCGGGCGCTCTGGCGAATTTCGACCGCAAGCAGTGGAGGAAGTCGAGCGCGATCTTACCGCGACGGGCGGCCCGGCTGCGTCCTGGAAATGCGGTTTTTAAGCATCTGGCCCTCGAGCGCTGGACGCAGGCTCGCGAACTGCATCGCCTGGCATTGCGCAATCGTTCCAAAGTCGCATTTCATAATCTGCGGATTGGCCTTAAACGATTCCGTTATATCGTGGAGAATTTCCTCCCCGATCAGCACGCGGCCTGGAGCGGCGACCTGAAGGAGATTCAGGATCTGCTCGGAGAAGTCCACGACCTCGACGTACTGTGGGCGACGGCTTTGCAGATAAACGCTTTTCCCGCCCTCGAATCGCGATCTCTGTGGCAGATGCGAGTAGCCGGCGAACGCGGAGAAAGAATCCAAAAATATCGCAACAAGATGGTCGGAAAAAATTCGCTCTGGCAAGTCTGGCGGACGTCGCTTCCTCAGGGAAAAGAAGTGAGACAGGTCGCGTTAGTCCGTTTGAAATTGTGGGCGTCGATTCTCGATCCAGACTTTCACCACTCCAGCCACGTAACCAAGCTGGCGCTCCAACTTTATGACGGATTGCCCGCCGGGCCGCAACCTGAAAATTCACCTGCCCTTGATCAACGGTCGATCTTGAACCTGGCAGCGCTCTTACACGATGTCGGCCGGTCAAAAAACGAAAAGCAATCGCACAAAGCCAGTTACAAGCTCATCGGGCGACTCGATTCCCCGTTAGGTTGCAGCGCCGAAGAACTGCATCTCGCAGCCGTCATTTCCCGTTATCATCAGGGCGCTTTGCCGCATGCCGGCCAAAAAACCATGCGTGGCCTGACAGTATTTCAGCGTCAGATAGTTTTGCGTCTCGCGGGGATTCTTCGTCTGGCTGATGCTTTCGACGCTAGCCGCGACAGCCGAATTCAAAGCCTGCGTGTCGACTGCCGAAATGGTTTTCTGGAAATCAAAGCGGACGGATATTCCCCGCGGGATCGCCTGGCGGAGCGGATTGCCGCAGCCCGTCATCTATTGGAAGTTTTCTACCATCAACCCGTGATGATAAAGCCCCTGGCGCACAAGAAAACCGCCCTACAACTACGGTCGGCTGAGTAGTCGGGGGAATAGCGAATTGGAATCGAAACCTGTCGGTTACTTCACGCAGCGGGTCGCTTGCGATAACCTCACGCAATGACTCATGCTCAACTGGTAGAGAAAGCGGTGATATGGCTGCGCCGCTATCGCTGCGGAGTCGTTCTATCCGAGCAGGCGTGTCTTAGCGGGGAAATGCCAGACGCGATCGGATGGAAGAGGGCAAGCCATTCCGTGTTGGTGGAATGTAAAATTTCTCGCGCCGATTTTATCGCCGATTGCTGCAAGCCCTTCCGTCTGAAACCAGAAATAGGATTGGGCTGCGAGCGTTTTTACCTTGCCCCCGCTGAACTGATTAAGGTGGAGGAAATTCCTCCCGGATGGGGACTGCTCGAATATCGCAATCGTACCGTCGAAATAGTTAAAGCCTCGGCTAAGAATCTTCGATCGGCAAAAGGCTTTCAATACGAAATGAATCTGTTGCTGGCCAGTTTAAGGCGAGTCGAGGTGCGCATTGAGCCGCAATCAATTACTGATTTCCTGAAGTGGAAAAACCGCATGGCGGAATACAATCGCGGGTCTATCCCTGAAGGCATCGTCCCCGCCGAGCAGGAATCGAATCTCTTTATTCAGGATTGATTTATCCCTGGCATCGATTTTCCTCCGCGCGGCGTCATGGCGAATTTGCCGGGGTCAACATTGCGCTGTTTTTCCGCTAACCTGCTTTCTGCCTCTGATATAACTTCTAAGCAATGGACCTAAAACATCGCAGCCGCGGCATAACCGACGGACGCAACCAGGCTGGCGCTCGTTCCATGTTCAAGGCGATCGGTTTCACCGACAGCGATCTGCGCAAACCAATCATCGGTGTCGCCAATACGTGGATTGAGACCATGCCATGCAACTTTCATCTGCGACGCCTGTCGGCGAAGGTGAAAGAGGGCGTCCGTGCGGCTGGAGGCACGCCCATGGAGTTCAACACCATCGCCATCAGCGACGGCGAAACCATGGGCACTGAAGGGATGCGCGCCTCGCTGGTCAGCCGCGAGATTATTGCCGATTCGATTGAATTGGTTTGCCGCGGACAAATGTTCGATGCCGTGGTATGCGTCGTAGGATGCGACAAGACAATTCCCGCCGCGGCCATGGCGCTGGCGAGGCTAAATATTCCAGGACTGGTGCTCTATGGCGGCACTATCGCCCCGGGATCGTTTCGCGGAAAGGACGTCACCATTCAAGACGTATTCGAAGCGGTCGGTGCGAACGCCGCCGGAAAAATGTCGGACGCCGATTTGCATGAACTCGAAAATGTCGCGTGCCCCGGCGCCGGCGCCTGCGGCGGACAATACACGGCGAACACGATGTCCACGGTAATGGAAATGATTGGATTGTCCCCGATGGGATTCAACAGCGTTCCTGCCATGGATCCGAAAAAAGATGAAATCGCCTTTCGCTGCGGCGATGTTGTAATGAATCTCTTAAAGAATGGACTTCTGCCGAAAGACATTCTCACCGTTCCAGCATTTGAAAATGCGATCGCCGGAGTTGCCGCGACCGGCGGATCGACGAATTCGGTTCTCCACCTATTGGCTATCGCGCGCGAAGCCGGTGTTCCGCTCGAGATCGACAACTTCCAAATAGTAAGCGAGCGCACTCCTCTGCTCGCCGATCTGAAACCGTCAGGACGCTTTGTGGCAGCGGACATGCACCGCGCCGGAGGGATACGGTTATTGACGCGACGTCTTTTGCGTGGAGGACATCTCGATGGTACGGCGCGGACGGTAACTGGTCTTAGCCTGAAAGCGGAAAGCGAAAGCGCGATCGAAACTCCCGGTCAGGAGGTCATCGCACCTTTGGACAAGCCGCTAAAGAACACGGGCGGCCTCGTCATTCTGCGTGGAAATCTGGCGCCCGAAGGATGCGTCGCGAAAATCAGTGGACACGAACGGCTCACGCAACGCGGCCCAGCGCGAGTTTTTGAATCCGAAGAAGAAGCGATGTCCGCCGTCACCGAAAAACGTGTCAAGGCTGGCGACGTGGTGGTAATCCGCAACGAAGGTCCCAAGGGCGGCCCGGGAATGCGCGAAATGCTCAGCGTAACTGGCGCGCTCGTCGGTGAAGGACTCGGCGATTCCGTTGCGCTATTGACGGACGGGCGCTTCAGCGGCGCCACTCATGGCCTGATGATGGGTCACGTTTCGCCCGAAGCCGCGTTGGGAGGTCCCATCGCCGCCGTACGTGAAGGCGACATCATTAATATCGATGTAAATAAACGCATTTTAGAAGTCGAAATCAGCGACGATGTGCTGCAACAAAGAATGAAAGAATGGAAGCCGCCGAAACCGCGCTACGAATCTGGAGTATTCGCGAAATATGCCAGCCTGGTTTCTTCCGCCTCGCAAGGCGCTATCACCACGCCGAAATGGAGCTGAGGCGTCCCTAGGAACATCTGTCATCCCGACCGGAGCGCAGCGGAGGGACCTGCTTTTCCCTATAGCAAGCCGTAGCCGTACCCTGTTTAATCTTCTGCATTGTTTTCTTCCCCTGCTTTGTGTACTTTTTCCTAGCGTTCTTCCTTGAAAGGATCGAATCGAATGATTGTTGGCGTTCCCCGGGAGTCCTATCCCCATGAGCGGCGCGTTGCCCTTGTACCCGCTTCTATTCCAGCGCTCACCAAGGCGGGATTCGAGATCGCGGTGGAGACCGGCGCTGGCGATGCGGCCGGATACCGGGACTCCACCTATGCCGAGAAAGGCGCGAAGATTCAAGCGAGTCGCGCGGAAATTTATCAAACTGCCGACATTGTGGTTCAAGTTCTTTGCCCCGGCGCGAATGACATTACCGGCAAAGATGATCTCGCGCTCCTGCGCAAAGATCAAATTCTGATTGGATTTTTGCGACCGCTGGGCTCCGCCTACACCGTGCAGCTTGCACAAACTGGCGTGACTTCGTTTGCCGTAGAGCTTGTCCCTAGAACGACGCGCGCTCAGAGCATGGACGCGCTATCGTCGATGGCGACGATTTCCGGATACAAAGCGGTGCTGATGGCCGCGGACGCGTTGCCGAGAATCTTTCCCATGCTCACTACTGCTGCCGGAACCATAACGCCGGCGCGAGTTTTAGTGATGGGCGTGGGTGTCGCGGGACTCCAGGCGATTGCGACTGCCCGCAGACTGGGAGCGGTAGTCTCAGCGTATGATTTGCGTCCCGCAGTGAAGGAACAAGTGCAGAGTCTCGGCGCGCGGTTTGTTGAATTGCCGATCGAAGCTAAGAACGCGCAGGACGCACGAGGATACGGAACTGCACAGGACGAGGCTTTCTACGCTCGTCAGCGCGAATTGCTAACCAAAGTCGTTGCCGAGAGTGACGTGGTAATTACGACCGCCGTCGTGCCGGGCAAGAAAGCCCCGGTCCTGGTAACCACAGAAATGGTGAGGGGCATGGCCCCCGGGTCGGTGATCTTTGATTTGGCTGCCGAGCGCGGTGGTAATTGCGAGTCGACTAAGTCCGGGCAGACCGTAATTGAGCATGGGGTAACGATTATAGGCGCGGTGAATGTGGCGTCTGGCGTGCCGTATCATGCCAGCCAAATGTACGCCCGTAACATCACGACTTTTCTTTTGCACATCGCAAAAGAAGGGAAACTGCAAATAAATTTGGAAGATGACATTATCCGCGAAACGCTGCTGACCCGTGGCGGGGAAGTGGTGAACGCGCGGGTGAGGGAATTCTTGTCGCTGCCTTCGCTCGCGGCTCGAACATAGTTTATTGAAACATTAAATAATCGAATGGATTCGGAAAAGCACGACTTTGCAGGTTGCAAAAGAAATTATTGTTTGTAACTTTGTCATCTTGAGCGGAGAGAGTGGACTCGCGAAGCGAGGTCGCTCTCGCAGTCGAAAGATCTGCTGGCTTGCGATGGATTTCTATCGGCAATTGCCACAAGAAGCAGGTCTCTCGACTCCGAAAGTTCGTCCGCAACCGGACGAACTTGCTGCGCTCGAGATGACAGCATCTCCAGGGAGAAACAAATGGGTTCCAGCCTAATCGACGCACTCTTCATATTCATGCTGGCGGCGTTTATCGGATTCGAAGTCATCCGCCGCGTCTCGCCATTACTGCACACGCCACTAATGTCGCTGACGAACGCGCTCGACGCGATTGCGGTGGTCGGCGCGATCATTCTCGTGGGCGAGCATAAAACTAAATTCGCCGCCATCCTCGGGGTCCTTGCCATCATTGCCGCGACCAGCAATGTCGTTGGTGGATTCCTGATCACCGACCGCATGCTCAAAATGTTCAAGAGCAGCCGTCCGGCGAAATCATCATGAACGAAACCCTGCTGTGCCAGGAGATGGCGAGCTTCGCGGGCAATCAGACGATCATTGAGGTCGTCTACCTTATTGCCAGTGTGCTGTTCATCCTGTCGCTGAAGTGGATGAGTTCGCCCACCACCGCCCGGCGCGGCGTGTGGGCGGGCGAAATCGGAATGGTGCTGGCCATCGCCGGAACCCTGCTGCATCACGGCATCGTCGATTACAAGTGGATCGTCATCGCTCTGGTAATCGGAACAGGAATCGGAATCCCGCTCGGCCTGGTGCAGATGACCGCCGTGCCGCAACGGACCGCCCTCAGCCACGCCTTCGGCGCATTCTGCGTGACGCTGGTTGGCACCGCAGAATTTTATCTGCGCACCCCCTATGTCCCGAAATTCATGATGTCAGTTCTATCCGTCGAAGTAATTCTGGGGGGACTGACTTTCACCGGCAGTTTGATGGCCGCAGGAAAGTTGCAAGAAGTTCTCCCGCAGCGTCCCATTACTTATCGCGGCCAGAATATTGTCAACCTATCATTCCTCGCGGTCGCAATTGGCATTGCGGTTTATCTGGTCATCCATCCGGGCGCGCGTCAACTTTTTCCGTTCATGATTGGCATCCCACTAATCTTTGGCGTGCTAATGATTGTGCCCATCGGTGGCGCGGACATGCCAACGGTGATCTCGCTGCTTAATTCCTACGCCGGATTATCCGCCGCCGCGATGGGATTCGTGCTCGACAGCAAACTCCTCATTATTGCGGGCGCGCTTGACGGGTCATCAGGATTCATCCTTTCCGTAATCATGTCGAAGGCCATGAATCGGTCTTTCACCAACGTTCTCTTCGGCGCGTTCGGACAAGTGCAAGTTGCGGCTGCTGGAGGTGAGGAAGCTAAACCAGTTCGCAGCGCTACGGCTGAAGAAGCGGCGTCAATCTTGACCGCTGCAAACAAAGTGGTCATAGTTCCCGGCTATGGCATGGCCGTCGCCCAGGCCCAGCACAAAGTCCGCGAGCTCTACGACTCACTAACCAAGCGCGGCGTGGACGTGAGATTTGCCATCCATCCCGTCGCCGGACGTATGCCGGGACACATGAATGTCCTATTGGCTGAAGCTGACATCCCTTACGATCGCCTTATGGAGATGGACGAAATCAACGGCGACTTCGCGCAGACGGATGTCGCGTTAATCATTGGCGCGAACGATGTGACCAACCCGGCGGCCCGCACCGATACGGGCAGCCCGATTTACGGAATGCCAATCCTCGACGTGGATAAAGCGCGAACCGTGATGGTGATCAAGCGCGGCATGAGTCCAGGTTTCGCCGGCATCGACAATCCACTTTATTACTTGGACAAGACTTTAATGCTTTTCGGCGACGCGAAATCTTTCGTTAGCAACATCGTCCGCGAAGTCGGCGGCCACGGTTAGATCGAAACTCGCAGGATAGTGGTCGGAGCATGACGTACCCCCCTACGCGGATTTGGACGATGAAAGCTGGTCCGCCTCTTCCTGAATTCTCTTCCATGCCCGTTTTACGTGACGCGCTTCTGTATTGGTTTGCCCGATGCAAAACCGAAGCGTCATGCGATCATTCAGGCGGGTGTGGGTCAGGTACAAGTCGCCGCTTGTGTTTAGGCGATCCATCAGCATCTGATTCGCGTCGTCCCCGGCCTTGAGCCGAAAGCAAACCAAGTTTAGCGGCACGGGCGCGGCGAGCTCAAACCGTTTATCTTCCGTAATCCACTGTGCGAATTGCCGGGCCAATTCCACATGTTGCCGAATGTGATATTGCAATCCTGCAATACCGTAGTGACGAATGACAAACCACAACTTCAAGGACCGAAAACGGCGCCCCAGGGGAATTTGCCAGTCGCGGTAATCGAATACTGCACCCGACTCGCTGGCCTGGTTGCGTAAATATTCCGGTAGAACGCTCAGGGTTTGAATGAGTGTTTTGCGATCGGCGACGTAAAGACAATCGCAATCGAAGTTGGTGAACATCCATTTATGAGGGTTGAAGCAGTAGCTATCCGCAAATTCGATTCCATTGTGGATGTGGCGAAACTCGGGACAGAGCGCAGCGGTGCCCGACATGGCGGCGTCAACGTGCAGCCAGAGATTATGCTCGCGGCAGATGGGACCAATTCGAGCGAGTGGATCAATCGCATTCGACGATGTCGTCCCGACGGTGGCGCAGACAAAGAACGGAACTCGCCCCGCACTCTTGTCCTGTTGAATTTGCGCAGCCAGTGCCCCCGCATTCATCGCGAAATGTTCATCCACTTCGATCAGCCGCAGATTGTCGCGGCCTATTCCCGCGATCCGCACATTTTTTTCGATGGAAGAATGCGCCTGCGAAGAAGTGTAGGCGATTAATTTGCCGTCACACCCTGTTCGATTTGTAACAAACCTTGTGGCACGCTCCCGCGCAGCCAGCAGAGCGCATAATGACGCGCTCGACGCCGTGTCCTGGATCACCCCTCCACCAGACCGTTTTGAGAGAAATTTATCGGGCAGGTCCAGCATGGAAGCGAGCCAATCGAGAACGTGAGTCTCCAGTTCGGTGCACGCTGGACTCGTTGCCCAAAGCATCCCTTGCACTCCCAGTCCGGAGGAGAGCAAATCTCCGAGGATCGACGCCCCGGAAGCATTGCACGGGAAATATGCATAGAAATTTGGGGATTGCCAGTGCGTGATCCCCGGAAGAATAAGTTTCTCGACATCTCCTAGCATTGCGTCGAAGGACTCGCCATTTTGCGGCGGATTTGGCGGCAGCGAATCACGAATTTCGCCGGGCTTTACGGAAGAGAACACCGGATAGGCCTCGACATTTTTGTAGTAATCGGCAAGCCAATCAATCACGGCGTGACCATGATTGCGAAACTCCTCCGGACTCATGTGAAAGTTTTTCTCTTGCGACAAGCAATTCCTCCGTGAGCGTTTTCAAGTCCGCAGGGGAACTTGTCCGTAATGAACGCGAGAATCGTAATCAAACGAAATGTGACCGCCTGCCTGATGCTCATCGAATATGCGGCGCAGGTCGCGCAGCATCGGCTCATATTTCGAATCTCCGGGTTGGGGCGAATAAGAAGAAGAGAGAAGCCGGCCTTCGAGCCCGGCATAGTCGAACTTTTGCGCGTAGACAAACTCGCGAGTTTTAAAAGATAGCCCTTGAAAGAATCCTGCGATGGCCCGCGTCATGCCTTGCTGGCAAACCTCTTCGTAGTCGGTTCCGTAGGTGCGCAGGAGTCGCTCATATTGGCGTTGAAATTCGGTTGAATCCATTCGCCGGTCGTTCCAGAGAAGGACAATCCAGCCGCCAGGTTTCAGAATGCGCAGGAATTCTGCTCTTGCTTCCGTAGCCTCAAACCAGTGCGCCGCCTGAGCCGCGGTTATAACATCTACGCTATGGTCCGCAAGAGTGGTTTTTTCCGCCGTACCGTCGACGCTGGTGAACCGGGGATATTGCCGCAAGAAAATTTCTCCCGCTGCACGCATGTCAGCGTTCGGTTCCACTCCGATGACACAATTGCCGTTTTCGAGAAGCAGTCGGGTGAAAAGTCCGGGGCCGAAAGCGATATCGGCGATCAGCGACTCGGAAGTTAATCCACATTTCGCCTGCAATAAATCGATAATTTCGGAAGGATACCCAGGCCGATAGCGGGCATAATTTTCCACCCGAGGAGAAAATCGCCGGGTTGCGTCTTTAATGGCCATCGCTAGAATTTATTACCACGCCTCTGTTCAATGTAAATACTAATCGCACACGCTAGCTGTTAAATTATGTAGCTATGCGTCTCGTAGTCAAGGTCGGCACCAGTTTAATCGCTCCCGGCGGAAGCATCGACGCGAATCGCATGCGCGCTGTTGTCGATCAACTTGAGCCATCCCAGCATGAGTATTTGATTGTGACCTCGGGAGCCATCGCTTCCGGAATGTCACACCTGGGATTCAATCAGAAACCATCGACGGTGCCTTTGATGCAGGCTTGCGCGGCTGTGGGTCAAAGCGTTCTCATGAATACTTACGAGCGCCTTTTCTTCGGTAAAAAAGTAGTGGCGCAGTTACTGCTTTCGAGCGACGACTTCACTTCTCCGGTGCGTTATAAGAATTTGCAAAATGCTTTGCACGAATTGCTGAAGTTGGGGGTCGTGCCCATCGTCAATGAGAACGATAGCGTGTCAGTCCGCGAATTGGTGGGAGCGTTCGGCGACAATGACGAATTGAGCGGATTGCTCGCCGCCGCCGTTAAAGCCGATTGGCTATCGCTGCTCACCGATGTGGATGGTTTTTATGTTCCGAATGGCAGGCGTCCGCGATTGTTGCGCACCGTTCGCAAACTCACTCCTCAAATGGAAGCGATGTGCGACGGCAAGGGCAGCCTGGGAACCGGGGGAATGCGCTCGAAATTGCGCGCTGCGAAGGCGGCCAGCGAAGCGGGGGTAAACGTTGCGATCGTGAATGGCCGCGATGCCAATGCGATTTCCGGCGCGATCGAGCGGAAGATCGGCACATATTTCCCCCCGCGAAGGAGGAACGTATAAATGCCGACAGCAATTAACGGAACGCTCGCAACTCGCGACAAGCTCCAGCGCGCGAAAACCGCCTCCGCCCGGTTGGCGCAATTTTCCACCCTGGAGAAGAATGCGATTTTGCTGGCCATGGCCGATGCGATCGAGTCGAATTCGGATGCGATTCTTACAGCGAATCGAAAGGATATGGAATCTTCCGGGCTTGCCGGCGCGATGCTCGATCGGCTCATGCTGAATGCCGGCCGCGTTTCGGCGATGGCACAAGGCATACGAGATGTCGCCGGCCTTGCCGATCCGATTTACGAAACTTTGGCGGAGTGGACGCGTCCCAACGGCATTCGCATCCGAAAGGTGCGCGTGCCACTGGGAGTAATTGGAATTATCTACGAATCCCGTCCCAATGTGACTGCGGACACCGTGGCGCTCGCGTTCAAGACAGGAAATGCAATCGTGCTCCGCGGCGGGAAGGAAGCGGTTCACAGCAATCAGCAAATCGTCGATACTTTGACAAGAGTTTCCAGAGTGCCGGAAGGCGCGATTGAGCTGCTCGATGCCAGCACGCGCGACTCGGTTCAGGAACTGGTTAAAGCTCGTGGTCTGGTTGACGTGTTAATTCCGCGCGGAGGTCCCGCTCTCATAACTTATGTGACCGAGAATGCCACGGTACCCGTGATTGAGACCGGCGCCGGAAACTGCCACATCTTCGTTGACGCTTCGGCCGATTTCGACATGGCCGACAGAATCGTGATCAATGCGAAAACGCAGCGGCCATCGGTTTGCAACGCGGCTGAGAAGCTTCTAGTGCATGCTGGTATCGCGAGAGATTACGTCCCGCGAATCGTGAAAAAGCTGATTGAATCCGGCGTGGAAGTCCGCGGCGACGTTGAAGCTGTGGAACTCTCACAAGGATTAAAAGTCATTCGAGCCGTACCTCAAGATTGGGGAGAGGAATATTCGCGACTTTGTATTGCGATTCGCGTCGTCCCTGAAGTGGACGCGGCGATAGCCCATGTCAATGAATACTCGACGAAACATTCCGATGCCATCATTACCCGCGATGAAAATAATGCGCGAAAGTTTTTGCGGCTGGTGGATTCCGCTGTGGTTTATTGGAACGCGTCAACCCGATTTTCCGACGGAGGCGAGTTTGGCTTTGGCGCGGAAATGGGAATCAGCACGCAGAAACTTCATTGCCGGGGCCCGTTTGCCTTGGCCGAGCTTACGTCCACTAAATATGAAATTATCGGCACCGGGCAAGTGCGGAATTGAAGTTCGTCACGGTTTAGGATCGAACACTATGCAGACCGGCGATGGTATTTGTGCCGTCTGATCGGTTGCCATGAGTGCGCCCGTTTTGTCATTGATCCGGAAAACCACAATGTTGTCCGAATCCTGATTCGCCACCAGCAGCCACTTCCCCGTAGAGTCAATCGTAAAATTGCGCGGCGTTTTTCCTTGCGTGGCCACGTCCTCGACCTTTTGCAGTATTCCAGTCGCGGAGTCGACCGCGAATACTGCGATACTGTCAGCCCCCCGGTCAGAGGCGTAAAGAAATTTTCCCGAACGGTCAATTTCAATTTCCGCGTCGGTGTTCTTTCCGGTGAATTCTTTCGGCAAAGTTGAAATAGTTTGTATTTCTGTCAGGCCACCCGACGCTGCCTCATAGCGATAAGCGACAATCGCGGATTGCATTTCATTGATCAGATAAATAAATCTTCCGGTCGGATCAAAGGTCAAGTGCCGCGGCCCGGCGCCAGGATGGACTTTCACGACATGAGGAGATCCCAACTTCCCATTCGTCTTATCGAAGGGATAAATGATTAATTCATCCAATCCCAGGTCCGCCACAATTGCAAAGCGATCATCCGGCGATAAAGTGGTTGAGTGCGCGTGCGGACCGGCTTGCCGCTCTGGATTGACGCTCGAGCCTTTGTGTTGGACGAATGAAGATGCCTCTCCAAGGCGTCCATCTTTTAAAATCGGAAAGACCGCGACGCTGCCTAGAGTGTAATTCGACACCAACGCCCACTTACCGGTACGATCAAGCGCAATGTGGGCCGGACCCTGGTCGCGCGACGACACTTCGTTCAGTTCAGAAAGTTTGCCGGTATCCTGTTCAATCTTGAACGCTGTCACCGCGCCCGTGGGCTGTCCCTGATAGCTTGCGATTTCATTCACCGCGTACAAAAATTGTCCGTTGCCGCTAACTACTAAGAACGAAGGGTCGGCTGATTCCGCAGCCAGGCCCAGTGAAATTAAACGGCCTGAACTGGGATCGAACCGGTACGCGTAAATTCCTTTGCCGCCATGAGCGGAATACGTGCCCACGTAAACCAAATCGCCCCGCAGCCCGGCATTCTGCGCGAAAGTAACTTCCAGAACGCAAAGCAAAAATAAAAATAAAATCGCGAGTCGATGTTTGGCGGATTCCAGAAGTGATTTTGGCATGTAAGTTCGGCGAACGCTTGCAAAACGAATAATAGTGTAAGCTAAAAATTCTTTCATCATGAGAATCGTTTTAGCTGCGGTTCTGGGCGTCGTTTTCATTTTCACCACTGCGGTGCACTCAGGCTCGCAGAATTCCCCGCCGGATTCTGCAAATAAATCATCCATATTCGGATTCCGCTCGGCCGTTGAAGAAGGCAAAGTTGAATCGCGCTTCCTCGCTGTGCCTGACCCCAAATTGGCCGAGGAGCACTTGCGGATTCTTACCCAGGCACCTCACATCGCGGGCTCTGCCGAAGACAAAGCTACGGCGGATTATGTGGCGAAGAAATTCCGCGAGGCGGGACTCGATACCGAAATCGTCGAGTACAAAGTGTGGATGAATTATCCCAAAGAAATCAGCGTAGATGTAACCGCGCCCGCCAATGTTCACATGCATGGGCCCGCGCGCGAGCGCGTTGATGGAGATCCCTTTCAAGACGATCCGCGCGTGGTGATGCCGTTCAATGGTATGTCTCCGTCAGGCGATGCCGAAGCCGAAATTGTTTACGCGAACTATGGCACTGCCGCCGATTTCAAAAAATTGGATGAGATGAAAATTGACGTTCGGGGCAAAATTGTTCTCGCCCGCTACGGAGAGAATTTTCGCGGCGTGAAAGCGTTCATCGCGCAACAGCATGGCGCGGCAGGGCTGATCATCTATTCCGACCCGGCTGACGACGGCTGGCAGCGGGGAGATAAATATCCGCAGGGACCTTGGCATCCTGACACCGGAGTCCAACGAGGATCGGTGGGGTACATGTTCGAGTTTCCCGGCGATCCTACCACTCCTGGCATTGCTTCAACGCCTGATCTTCCCGATTCCAAGCGCACGTCGCCGTCGGAATCGGCGCAAATGCCGAAAATTCCCGTGACTCCGATTTCCTATGCGGATGCATGGCCGATTCTCGCGCACCTCGGAGGTCCAGACACGCCTCGCGAGTGGCAGGGCGCCCTTCCATTTACCTATCACACGGGCCCGGGCCCGGTGAAAGTGAAGATGCACTTGAAGCAGGATTATCAGTTCCGCACCATTTGGGATGTGATCGGCCGCGTGGCCGGCAGTGGCGATCCCGATAGCTGGGTTATTGCGGGCAACCATCGCGATGCCTGGGTGTACGGCGCGGTCGATCCCAACAGCGGGACCGCTGCGATGCTCGAGGCAGTGCACGGCATCGGAGAGTTGCTGAAATCCGGATGGAAGCCAAAGCGCACGATCGTGTTCGGTAGTTGGGACGCGGAAGAAGAAGGCCTGATAGGTTCCACCGAATGGGGTGAGCAGCACGAAGGGGATCTCGGCAAGGCAGTCGCGTATTTCAATGTAGATGTCGCGGTTTCCGGACAGAAGTTCGGCGCTTCCGGCGTGCCCAGCCTGAAGCAGTTCCTGCGGGATGTGAGCAAGGACGTGCCCAGTCCGGCTGGCGGAACAGTTTACGATGCGTGGCGAAGGTCGAGCGCTGAATCGGTCAACACGCATGAAACCAGTACCAGCACTTATCTTCCTCCAGCGGCCGGCAAAAAGGATGTTCCGGTTGGCGACTTGGGCAGCGGATCTGATTATGCGGTGTTTCTACAGCATCTGGGCGTGCCCTCCACCGATATCGGTTCCAGTGGCTCGTATGGCGTTTACCATTCGGTATTTGACAATTTTGCGTGGTTCAAGAAATTCGGCGATCCTGATTTCGTCTACGAGCAAGAGATGGCGCGAATTTTCGGGCTGCTGGCCATCCGCATGGCCGACTCCGATGTTCTGCCCTACGATTATGAACAGTATGGGAGAGAAATCACCACCTACGTGGATGCCGCCAAGAAAAAGGCGGACGCTGAATTTGGCAGCCAGGCGCCGGATTTTTCGACTGCGCTCAATGCGGCGCAACGATTCGAAAAAGCCGGCGCAAGAGTTCTAGATTTCCAGAGAAATCCGCCCAGTGACGCCACGAAATTAAATCAAACATTGACGGACGTTGAGCGCGCGCTGCTCGTTCCCGAAGGTTTGCCCAATCGTCCGTGGTATCGGCATTCCATTTATGCCCCGGGAGAATATACCGGTTACGCCGCCGTCGTAATTCCGGGAGTGAATGAAGCGATTGATAAGCGGGATCGCGACCGCGCCCAACAGCAAATTAACGCGCTTACGCAGGCCCTGTCCCGTGCCGCAAATTTGCTGGAGAGTTATCACTGATTGGAGCAATACACGCTCGCGTAGGTATAGCCGCCCTCGGCTGTCCAGTCCGAGCAACGCTCGACCAAGGCCGTATCGATTTACCGAAAGTCATTAAGCTTCGTCAACCAAACAGCCGAGGGCGGCCCGTCCCTATATAAGCATCGCCTCACTGTTAGAATTTGCTCCTGATGAATCCCGCCAATGCGGTGCAACATTTATTGCGGGACACGCCCTCCGCGGCGCTCGCCACATTCCTCGCGTTATTTCCAATCGTGAATCCGTTCGGCGGCGTGCCCATGTTTTTCGCGCTTACCACCCAAATGCTTCCTGCCGAGCGCAGGAAAACGGCGCTGAAAACCGGACTTTATGTCATTGGAATTCTGATCACATTTTTATTCTTCGGAAGATTCGTCCTAAACTTTTTTGGAATATCACTTCCGGTCTTGCAGGTTGCCGGCGGATTGATCGTCGCGAACACGGCATGGGGGATGGTCACTGCCACCAGTCGCATGACTCCGGCGGAAAGCCACGAAGCGAACACGAAAGAAGATATTTCACTTACGCCCATGGCCATGCCGATGCTCGCCGGTCCCGGTGCCATTGGAGTGGTCATGGGCGTTGCCGCTCATGCCGATAGTATGGTGGCATATTTCGGAATGGTCATCGGCATTGTTGCCCTGGGCCTGGTCGTATTCCTATTCTTGTCGATGGGCGGTCCATTCGTGAAGCGATTAGGACCCGGAGCGACGGGGGCAATTAACCGCATTTTCGGCTTCCTGATTCTCGCCCTGGCCGTCCAATTGGTATGGGACGGCGCCGCCCAATTTCACGGCTAGTTGGTGTGGCGCGGGCGCCCTCGCCCGCGTTTTTGGCAGGTCGCTATAATTGGTTCTCATGCGCCATCTATTGGGGTTGCTGCTGGTGCTGTTTTTGCGGCCATCCCCTTGGGCTCAAGCAGGAAGCCCGCCCCCCAAGCCAACGCCGGGCAAGTTTACCGATGTGACTTCCGCGCTTGGAGTGAATTTTCAATACCAGGCGTCCCACACATCCAAGAAATATTTGATTGAGACCATGGGCTCCGGCGTCGCCCTATTCGACTACGACAACGACGGCCGTTTGGATATCTATCTCGTAAACGCCGCGCCCCTGGCCGATCCCACGCCGAAGGGGACAATTCCGCAGAAGACTGCGCCCAAATATTGGAATCGGCTATATCACCAGAAACCCGACGGCACGTTTGAGGATGCAACCGAACGGGCCGGCCTTCAGGGCGCGGGATACGGCATGGGAGTCGCCGTCGGGGACTACGACAACGACGGCTGCGAGGATTTATTCGTAACCGCCTACGGCGGCAACAAGCTTTATCACAACAACTGCAATG
>Ga0182015_10000362_pt1 | contig 64911 bp, 58 predicted proteins | sample 712P3MmetaG_FD_120478 | JGI IMG/M metagenome (GOLD analysis project Ga0182015, IMG submission 120478) | Permafrost microbial communities from Stordalen Mire, Sweden - 712P3M metaG | ecosystem: Environmental > Terrestrial > Soil > Wetlands > Permafrost | place: Sweden: Stordalen | collected...
AAACTGAGGGTGCCCCATTTTTCGTGCTGTTGCGAGAAGTGGGTTGTACGGAGCTGGCAGCTGGATCGCCCGACTCATCCCAGAATATCGCTGCTTCGGAACCCCGGTTTTTTCTGAGACAATTCTCCCTATGCGATTCCTTTTCTTCGTTCTTGCCGCCGCTACCCCAGTCCTCGCCCAGTTCGCCCGCCAGACGCTGCCCTCTCACACCACCGAAAATCTCCGCGGTGTCACCGCCGTCTCGCGGCAAATCGCCTGGGCCTCCGGCACCCGCGGCACCTACCTCCGCACCACCGACGCCGGTCGCACCTGGACCCCTGCGCAGGTTCCTAACGCCACCAACCTCGATTTCCGCGGCCTCGTCGCCTTCTCCGCCGACGAAGCTTTCCTCATGTCCGCCGGACCCGGTGACCAGTCCCGCATCTACCACACCTCCGACGCCGGCCAGCACTGGCAGCTCCAGTTCACCAGCACCAATCCCAAAGCCTTCTTCGACTCCATCGCCTTTTGGGATTCCACCCACGGCATCGTCCTCGGTGACCCCGTCCCTGACGATTCCGGCCAAATAAAATTCCAGCTCCTCATCACCACCGACGGCCAATCCTGGATTCCGATCCCGCCGTCGCAACTCCCGCCCGCCCTCGAAGGTGAAGGCGCATTCGCCGCCAGCAACAGCTGTTTGGCCATCCTCAAGCACAACGACCCCAATATCTGGTTCGCCACTGGCGGCAAAGCCGCCCGCGTCTTTCACTCCTCGGATCGCGGCCGGACGTGGCAAGTCTTCGACACCCCCATCACCCACGGCCCCGATTCCGCCGGCATCTTCTCCATCGTCTTTCGCGATGCCAATCACGGCGTCATCGCCGGAGGCGACTACAAACATCCCGACCAGGACGGCCCCAACCTCGCCTTTACCAGCGACGGCGGCAAAACCTGGACTGTATCCAGAATCTTCCCGCAATCCTATTATTCGGCTGTGGCCTACGACCCCAAATCCTTATCACCCACCGCGAGAGACAAAGACGAAGACCAAGCTCACGTCCGCCTCTTTATCGCCGCACCCAAATTCATCTTCGACTTCCGCCCGCCTAAAGACCCCACCCGCATCAGCCCGCCCAGGAAATCGGGTATCCAATTCAACGCCGTCAGCCCCTACTCCGCAGGCGGAGCGCTTTTTGTCGGCGCCAAAGGCTCCATCGCCACCATCCCCTGACCACCCAAGTAACTCCTGTGGGGCTAACCTCCTCAGTCGTCCGGTCTGATCCGAGCCCGGTCGCACCGATGAAGAAGCATCCCCATTTTTCCCGCATCCTTCAGCGCCCTCCCATCATCCAAACCGAAAGCCCATGTGCCAAGGTTCCCTATCTTCTGCGCCCTTTCCGCCCGGATTTGGAGTACACTCCAAAGAACGTTTTATCTAGTATGTTCACTCCTCATCCCAATTTAGCCGACGAGGTCAACCGAGCCATCGTGCAGTCCGAAATCGAAGGCGGAGTTTTCCTTCACGATCTCCCACCCTCGACCATTCTCGAAATACAAACTCTGCATCACTGTTACACCGCCGTTCTTCTCGGCGGCAGCGAGGCTCTACTCTCGGGACATCCCGAATTCTGTCCCAGCCCAGTGCAAGTTGCAATTGCCGGTTCCACCTGGGGTGGTTCCATGCTCAAACTCCAATACGTCGGACGCGGCATGCACCTGGAATTTCACCATCCCGAGTACGAGACCCCCATCATCACCTCGCCCATCCAAGAAATTCGCGACTCGCTTCCTAGCCAATCGATCCCTCGCGCCATTGACTCCCTCAGCTACTAAACGCGCTCGCCCCATTGACTTGCTAAGCTCACCCTTCTACCATCACCGCGAAGGTGTTGGGCCGAAGCCCAAACTTACATGAACATCACCACCCGCGAAGTCAGCCACGTCAGCATTGTCGATCTCAATGGACGCATCACGCTCGGCGACGAAACGGAAAACCTTCGCGAAACCATCCGCAACCTCATCTCCGCCGGCAAGAAAAAAATCGTTCTTAACCTAGCCAACGTCGATTACATCGATTCCTCCGGAGTCGGCGAACTGGTCAGCAGCTACACCGCTGTCCGCAACTCCGGCGGCGAACTCAAACTCTTCGGCCTCACCAAGAAGGTTCAGGACGTCCTCTACATCACCAAGCTCTACACCGTCTTCGACATCAAAGACGACGAATTCACCGCCGTAAAGTCCTTCGACTACTTTTTCGCCAAGTAACTTTTTTCTGATTCCCTGCCATCCTGAGCGGAGTGAAAGCTTGCGCGTTCAGCGCAAGCTTCTGCGCAGTCGAAGGATCCCTGTAAGAGCCATCACCGGCCCAAAGGCGAGTTCTATCGAATACGCAAGCTCCATCCTCTCCACGTTTAGGGAGTTTGTAGAGCTGCCGAATCCCGCATTCGGCAAAAGCCCGGGGCTCGTGCCCCGCGGCCGGCACAACCGCGGAAGAGCGGTGCTTCTGCGCCGCGTAAGAACTTAACATCCGCTCGGTACTAGCAACCTACTTCCCATACTCCTGCACCACTCCATCCACCGCCACCGCTACATACTTATGCGCTTCCATATCCCGAAACTGCACCACCTGATGCTTCTCCCGCGCCAACTTTCCCCACCGGCTCGGCTTCTCGCGATTCTGCTCAATCGCCTCGAACACCCGTCCGTTCATCTTGAATTGCACCATCCTCAACCGCCCGCCTCCCACGCGCTTCACCCGAATCTTCTGATCCTCCAAGAGCACTTCTTCGCCATTCATCAACTGCGCCGCCACCGATCCCAGCACTTTCTCCACTTCCGTCAAAGCCATCCCACTTTCCCTTCAGATTTCGCTCAATGCGCTAATCATAATCCGCATTTTCCTCTCCGCACTCCCACCGATCACTATCTCGATACCCTCACTTTTGGGTGGCGCAGCGCTTCCAGCGATGCGATTAGAGACCACTTAGGATCCGGGCTTCAGCCCCCGAGGTAGTAGACGCACCGCCGCGACTCTACTCCCGCTACAATATCCCAGTGACTGAAGCCAGCACCCGCGAAGCGCCCGCCGCGTCTGAAGTCACGCCCAGCCTCAGCCGTTTCACCCTCCGCCAACGAATCGTCCTCCACCTCATCATCGCTGCCGGATACTGGTTCATCCGCCTCATCGGCCCCACTCTGCGCGTGTGCGTCTCCCGCGAAGAAGGCTCGCAGCAAACCGTCGGCCAGCGCCCGCTGATCGCCTCCTTCTGGCATGCCTGCATCATCCCGGCAACCTACATGTGCCGCAATCTCGGCGTCCGTGTGATGAGCAGCAACAGCTACGACGGCGAATACATGGGACGCATCATCCGCAAATTGGGATTCGTCGCGGTCAAAGGTTCCAGCAGTCGCAACGCCGTGCGCGCCCTGCTCGGTCTGCGCCGCGCCTTGCAGGATGGCTGGACGGTCGCATTCAGCCTCGACGGACCCCGCGGCCCACGCTACAAAGTGAAGCCCGGCCCGGTTGCACTGGCGCGCTCTTCCGGCGTTCCCCTCACCATGTTTCACATGGCCGTCGATCGCGCCTGGGTCCTCAACACCTGGGACCGGCTGATCATCCCGAAACCCTTTTCCCGCGTGCTGATGCGCTTCGGCAAACTGATCCCCGTTCCGGCGGATGCAAGTGACGAAGACCTCGAGCGCTATACCGCAGAACTCCAGGCCTCTCTCGATCGCGTCTGCGAATTCGCCGAAGCTAACATCCAGAGGGTCGGTTCGCGCGAATTTCCCTGCGGTGCTCGAGGATGAGTCGATGGAGAAGCCCATGACCAACACCTACTACCGCCAAGAAAATAAGTCCAATCCTCGCGGTTGCCAATATGGACGCAGCCGTTGCCTTTCTATCGAGATGTTCTTGGATTCACTGCCGCAATGAACTCTCCGGAGTATTCCATCGTCGAACGCGATGGCCAAACCATCCACTTCATGAAAGCGGCATCTGAAGAAGTTATGCAGTGCGTGCGCGGTCACACCGAGATCTACATCGAAGTCGCAAGCATCCGCTTACTCTGGGAGCATGTGAAAACGTTCAAAGACCGCTACAAAATCCGCGATTTATTCGATAGAGAATACGGCATGACCGAGTTTCACATCGACGATCCGAACGGCTGTCTGGTCTTTGTTGGAGAGCCAACGTCTGTGCGAAAACAAGCTGCAGTGCCACGACGTTGATTCACTGCGATTTGACTTACGGCCGATCCAGCCGGTAGATTTCTCACACCACGATTTCCCGTTCTTTGAAATGCCCTTCGGTTTGCGCGTCTTTGCCCCATGGCGAAGACAGGGAAGCGGGTGCAATTCCCGCGCTGCCGCGCAACTGTAAGCGAGAAAATCGCAGCCGATCACTGGGAGAATTCCCGGGAAGCCCGTCTGTAGAATCCGGATGCTTCGGCCAATTGCCAACTGCCGTCGACCATCCTCACTCGCAAAGCCAGGAGACCGGCGTAAACCGTCCACCTTAACCCCTTTCGCGTGAAAAGGAGGATGGTTATGCGCGTTCTTTGCGCTTCGTTTTTGCTTTTCGTTTCTCTCGCGGCAGCATCCGCTGCCGACCTCAAGGTCAGAGTCATCGACCCTCAATTCGCCGCCGTCTCCGGCGCTCAAGTTTCCTTGCTTCTAAAAGGCTCGGAGACCGCTCTGAGAATTGTCTCTTCCACCGCCGAGGGAATCGCAATATTCCACGACGTGTCTTCTGACAGCTATCAGATTCAGCTCCTGGCCCCCGGCTTCGCTCTTCAAACCGAAGACGTATCCACTCACTCCGATGTCATCACCGTCCAGTTGCATCTCGCCCCAGCCTCGGAAACCGTAGTCGTCACCGCCACCAGAACTCCAGCGCTTGCGGAAGAATCCGGCTCCAGCGTTTCGACACTGGAAAGCGGGCAACTCGAAACCTTGCGGCCCACCGCCGCCGACGATGCCGTCCGCTTTCTTCCCGGCGCCGTGGTAAACACCGCCGGCCAGCGCGGAGGCTTGTCATCCCTGTTCGTGCGCGGAGGCGAGTCCGACTACAACAAGGTTATTGTCGACGGCGTCACCATCAACGAACCCGGTGGAACCTTCGACTTCGGCACTCTTCCTCTCACCGAGGCCAACCGCATGGAGTTTCTCCGCGGCACGCAGAGCACGCTCTATGGCTCCGACGCCATGACCAGCGTGGTGCAGGTCTTCACCCGCACTGGCAGCACTCGCACGCCCGAATTTCGTTTCGGCGCGGATGGTGGAAATTTTTCTACCGCCAACGGCTACGCGTCGCTCGCCGGAGCTCGCGGTCGCTTCGACTACAACGTCTTCGCCGACCAGTTCAACACCAACGGCTCAGGAATCAACAACACGTATTCCGACTCGCTTCAAGGCGCGAACCTTGGCGCCGCGCTGAACGATAAGGTCTCACTGCGTTTTCACATGCGCCACTCCAACAGTCACACCGGCGTTCCCGGTGAATGGAGCTTCAACGGCTACGACCCGCTTGTAGATGTCAACGGCGTGATCGAACCCTTGCCGCCCGATCCGAACGAATGGTCGCAGCTCAACAGTTTGTTGGGCAGCGTGGAACTCACCGTGGCCGCGCCTTCAGACTGGCAGCACCGGTTCACGGGCTTCGATTATCTCTACCGCTACACAGACCTGAACCTGAACGGTAATCCCGCTCGCGTGAGCCCTCTCTATGGCCAGTTTGACTTTCCGGATCACGAGTACGACGACATCAATCGTGCCGGCTTCGAATACCAGGGAGATTACTCGGAACGAACCTGGGCGCACACTACCTTCGGATATCGAATCGAAAACGAGGATGGCTTCGTCGGCAGCTTCGGCGCCCAAACCCCGGGGCAACGCCTCAATCAGGATGCCTACCTGCAACAACAATTCACCTGGGGAAGGCTGTCGGCGGTCGCCGGCGGCCGCTTCGTTCATAGCAGCGTCTTCGGCAACACGGGGGTGCCTCGAGTCGCTTTAACTCTTCTAGCGCGGCGCGGTGGAGAAACACTTTCCGCAACCCGCCTGCGCTTTTCCTACGCCACCGGATACAAAGAGCCCCGCCTGGAAGAAACCTTCGCCGGACCGCCTTATTCCATTCCCAATCCCGGCCTCAAGCCGGAGCGTGTCCGCGCTTTCGAAGCGGGCATCCAGCAGGATTTTGTCCGAGGAAAATATGTCTTTAACGCCACTTATTTCAACAACCTGTTTCACGACCAGATCAATTACGAGACGGTCAATCCAGCCACCTTTGTAGGCGAATACTTTAACGTGAACCAATCTTTCGCCCAGGGCGCGGAAGCGGAACTGCAAGCCAAACTTCGCAGCCGCCTCCTGCTCAACACCGCCTACACCTACACCTCAACAGAAATCCTCAGCAACCCGGCGCCAATCGACATGCAGTACAACGTGGGCCAGCCGCTGCTGCGCCGCCCCAAACACTCGGCCTCTATGTTGTTGTCTTATCTTGGCTCCCGCCGGGGCGCCAACTTGAGTGGGAGCTTCGTCGGCCGCCGTCCCGACGACGATTTCTACGGTTTCAACATCAACCACGCAGCCGGGTACGTCCGCGCCGATCTCGGCGGATGGTACGCCATCAACTCCCGTATCACCGCCTACGCAAATGTCGAGAACGCCCTCGACCGCCGCTACAACGAAGTCGTCGGCTATCCCGCGCTCCCTATCAACTTCCGTGTTGGCCTTCGCTTCCGCATCGGCGGCGAATAGCGCCGCGAGGTGGCACAAAATGAGAAGGGGCACGAGGTTCGCTCCTGCCCCTATTCTGCAAAAATCCCGAACCCTCAGCTCACTTTTTCCGGAGGCCCAGCCATCACCATTGGCATCGCCGCGTTCACTTTCCCGCCGAAATACTTCGTCCGTGCCAGCAACAGCTTCTCGATATCCACTCCCGTAAGCGGCTGCTGCTTCCCCAGCAGATGCGTGACCAGGGCAATCTGTGCAAAGTGTTCCACCGTTTCCATCTTCATGTAGGCGTGCTCGATCGTATCCCCGTACGCCACCACGCCATGATTCGACATCAGGATCGCATCGTAATGTGGTACGTAGGGTTCCAGGGTCTTCGCCAGCTCCGAGGTTCCCGGCGTTCCGTAACGCGCCAGCGGAATACATCCCAATCCCATCACCACTTCGCAAACCAGCGGCTCGGTCAGCGCCATGCCTGCGGCCGCGAATCCTGTCGCAGTCGGCGGGTGGGCATGCACAATCGCCTGCACGTCGGGCCGCGTGCGGTAGATCAGCAAGTGCATCCCAATCTCGCTGGTCACGTTCCGCCGCCCCGCCACCCGCGTGCCTTCCAGGTCGACCACCACCATATCCCCGGCCCGCATCGCCCCTTTACTCACGCACGTCGGTGTCACCAGAATTCGCTCGCCGTCCAGCCGGACCGACAAATTCCCGTCCATCGCCGCCACGAACCCGCGCTCGTGCAGCATGCGCCCGTAGCGAACAATCTCTTCCCTGTGTTTGCGTTCAGCGGACATGGAAAACTCTCTTCGGGGAGTGGCTGACAAAAGCGGCAGAAGCTACAACCCCCGCATAGTATCGCACCTTGCCCGTACAGACAAATAAATTTACCAAACTATACCGAATTTTTGATGTGAGCGAAGACCGTTGTTCCATGCCTCCTATAATCTGACTCGTGTTGGTTTCAGAGTTCCACTTCCACCTTCCCGACGAACTGATCGCCCAGGAACCGCTCGCTTCCCGCGACTCTTCCCGGATGTTGCACGTGCAGCGCAGTGCCGGCGAATGGCTTGATCGCAAGTTTTGCGACTTCCCGCGCCTCTTGCGGCCCGGTGACTTGATGGTCTTCAATAACACTCGCGTTTTTCCCGCCCGCCTCTATGGACGCCGCCAAGGCGCCCGCGCTCAGCCGGTCAGTCCGCGTAATCCGGCGGCGCGCGACTTCCTTCACGGCCGCATTGAAGTTCTGCTGACGCGACAAATCTCTACCGACCCAAATGACTGGGAATGCCTGGTCCGTCCCGGCCGCAAGATCGGCGTCAGTGAACGCTTGTACTTCGGCGAGCAGGACGAACTCCAAGCTGAAGTCCTGACCCGCGCGGAATTCGGCGAGCGCCACATCCGCTTCCGACCGGTCCCGGATTTTTTCGCCGCCCTCGATCGCATCGGCCACGTCCCGCTTCCGCCTTACATTTCCCGCCCGGATTCCCCCGCCGACCGCGACCGCTATCAAACCGTATACGCCGAGCAGCTCGGCTCCGTCGCTGCTCCCACCGCCGGACTTCACTTCACCCCGCAAATTCTTGACCAAATCCGCCAGCACGGAGTCGAGACTGCCGAAATCACCCTGCACGTAGGCCTGGGAACGTTTCAGCCTATCCGCGTCGAGCGCGTCGAAGATCACAAACTCCACTCCGAGCCCTATTCGGTCTCCCCTGCCGCTGCCTCCGCCATCAACCAAGCTCTCCGCCAATCGCGTAGAATCATCGCCGTCGGCACCACCACGGTCCGCACGCTCGAACACGCAGCTAGTCTCGGCTCAGGAACCGTCGCAGCCGGCGCCGCCTCTGCAGACCTCTTCATTTATCCCGGATTCGAATTCAAGATTGTCCAGGCGATGCTGACGAATTTCCACCTCCCGCAATCCTCTCTGTTCATGCTGGTCAGCGCCTTCGGCGGCAAGGAAAATATCTTGCGCGCCTACGAACACGCCGTCTCCGAGAAGTACCGTTTTTATTCCTACGGAGACTGCAACTTCATCGAATGAGAAACTCGCGGCCATACCCTGTGTTCCTCTGTGTCCCCTGTGGTAAAGGTCTTCTGCGTTATACTTTCCCGGGAGCGGCGAATGTCTACAGCGGTCAAGCAGATTCCGATTCACGATTTCGTCGCCGAACTCCGCAAGTTTCCCGACGCTGCCTTTGATCAAACCGAGGAACTGCGAAAATTTCTGCAGGATAGCCCGGTCCATCCCGATTCCCTCACCCCCTGGCTCACTTGGGACCGCCAGCACTACACTCGCAACCTCATCGACAAAACTCCCCTCTACGAACTGATTGCCATCTGCTGGGAAGTCGGCCAGGCCAGCTCCGTGCACAATCATCGCGATCAGAATTGCTGGATGGCTGTCCCTATCGGCCGTTTGCTGGTGGAGAATTTTCATGTCATCGAACAGGACATTCCTCGCGGCAAATGCACCATCCACTCCACCGAAATTGTTGAGATGAATGCCTCACATCCCTGTGCCGTTGACCCGCTCGAGCCTGTCCACCGGGTCTTCAATCCCCGTGAATTTAATCAGCGTGCCGTCAGCCTGCATGTTTACTCCCGTCCCTTCGATACCTGCGTCGTCTACTCCGCCGAGCAGGGAACCTGCGGCGAAATCCGGTTGCACTACACTACCGAATACGGAAAACCGGTTCACGGATGAACCAAGTTTCGCGCTTCCGTTTTCTGGGGCTCCTTCTTATCGCGACGGCTTTCCTTTTCGTCGCCTCTTGCCAAAAGAAGAATCCTCCCGTCCAGGAAGAAGTAGTTCCGGCCGCGGATCGCGTTGCACCTTCGCCGGCAGCCTCATCCCAAACCGTCCTGCATAAGACCTTTTCCGTTAGTACCTCAGCAACGTTTCCGTTTGAGATTCCCGCGCACACCGCCATCCCCCGCCTGCATGGCAACTACAAGTCTTTTGTGAAGCAGCTCGGCACCCAATCTGACGACGACAGTGCCAACGTCGACTTCCTCATTTTGACCGAAGATCAATACGCCGATTTCACCCACGGCCACGCCGGCGAACCGCTCTTTTCCGCCGATGCGGCGCACGACCAGGACGTCAACGTCAGCCTTCCTCCATCCCAGGACCAGCCGCAGAAGTATTACCTGATCTTTCGCAACAGCCCGGGCGGCGCGGCGAGAAAACTTGTGCAGGCCGACTTCGCCGTAGACTTCTAGTTGACCCTGACTCAGTGCGGATTTTGGGTGGCGCGGCGCTTCCAGTGCTGCGATTGATGATTACTTGAGATCGGGGCTTTCAGCCCCTGCGGTCCCTACGCCGAGTGAATTTCCGCTCCCCGCATCGGCTGTTAAACTACTTTCTTGCCACCTCGAACAAAATCCTCCGAACCCAAGCCCAGCGGCCCGCCCGCATCAGCGCCCACGACCGCGCCGCCATCCTCTAAAGATCGCATCTTCCTGATCGACACCATGTCGTTCATCTTCCGCGCCTATCACGCCATGGCCCGCCAGCGCTCCATGTCCACCAAGGCCGGACTTCCCACCGCCGCCGTCTACGTCTTTGTCAACATGCTGCGTAAACTGCGCGACGATTTCTCTCCCGCCTATCTCGCCGCCGTCTTCGACGTCGCCGCCAAAACCTTCCGCGATACACAGGCGGAAGCCATCACGAAAGTCCGCAAGTTCGATATCAAAACTCAAACCTTTACCGAGATCGAATACAAAGGCTACAAAGCCAACCGCGCCGCCATGCCTGAAGATCTCGCGCAGCAGATTCCCTACATACGCCGCGCCCTCGAAGCCTATCGCATCCCCATCCTCGAACTCGCTGGCTTCGAAGCCGACGACGTCATCGGCACCCTCGCCCGCAAAGCCGCCGGCGCTTCGTACTGCGTCTACGTCGTCTCCAGCGACAAGGACATGATGCAGCTTGTCAACGACGATGTTCAGATTCTCAATCCTCCCAAAGACAATCTCATCTGCGATGCCGCCAAGGTCGAAGAAATTCTGGGCGTCCCTCCCGAGCGCGTCATCGATATCATGGCCCTGCGCGGCGATGCCATCGACAATATTCCCGGTGCTCCCGGCATCGGCGACAAAGGTTCTGTCGAGATCATCAAGCGCTTCGGCACCGTCGAGCAGGCCCTCGACCGCGCCGCCGAAGTGGAAAAGAAAACCTACCGCGAATCTCTGTTGAACAATCGCGACATCATCCTCTTCAGCAAAAGCATGGCTACCATCGACACGAATGTCCCCGTCGAGTTCAACGTCGAAGCCATGCGTGCCGGCCAGCCTGATCTCGACATCCTTCGGCAACTCTTCACCGAACTGGAATTCACTTCCTTGTTGAAGGAAATCCTGCCCCAGGCTCAGGTGACCGAAACTCACTACACCGAGGCCAGATCCGCCGCCGACGTAGAGAAAGTTCTCGGTTCTCTCCCGCCGGAGGTTGCACTTGCCATCGCCGTTGAACCGGATCAGGCAGAATCACCTTCCGTAAATGAGGAAGAAGTAGTTGAAGAAGAGCCGCAGGAAGCAATGTTGCCTCTCACCGATGGCTCGCCATCACCTGCACCCGAGCCCGCCCCACACCGCATTGCCATCTCCGCCGCCGCAGGTGCAGCCGCCGTCGTCAAACTGGATTCCACCAGCGCGGCCACAAAACTTCGTTCCTTCTTAACCGCAGCAAATACGCCGAAGGCAATTCACGATTACAAAGCCGCGATCCACGCACTCGATGCTCTCGGCATCAACTTGCAAGCGGTGCTGCACGATCCCATGCTGTATTCCTATCTTCTTGATCCCACCTATTCCTCGCACCGTCTCGCCGATGTCGCCCTCCGCCGCTTCAATCTCAAACTCAGCGGAGATCTCGCTGAAGCTGCCGACATCACCGGCAGGCTGACGGCTGCTTTTCGCGAAGAAGTGAAACAGGCAGGACTGGCTAAGCTCTACGAAGAAATCGATCTACCACTCGTCCCTGTTCTCGCCCGCATGGAGCAGGCCGGAGTGAAAATCGACACCTCCGCGCTCGCCCAAATGTCGACGGAGCTCGAACGCGAAATTGGCGTGAAGGCCAAAGAAATCTACGAAGCCGCAGGCACAGAGTTCAACATCGGCTCTCCCAAACAACTCGGCGATGTGCTCTTTAACAAGATGAATCTGGCGAAGCCCATGAAATACGGCAAAGGCCGCGTTATATCGACCGCCGTCGATGTTCTAGAAACCCTCGCCGAGGATCATCCCATCGCCCGCATGGTCCTCGACTATCGCCAGTTAACGAAATTAAAGTCCACCTACGTCGACACGCTGCCCGCCCTCATCAATCCCGCGACCGGCCGCCTGCACACCACCTTCGGCCAAACCGGAACCGCCACCGGACGTCTTTCTTCCGCCAATCCGAATCTCCAAAACATCCCGATCCGCACTGAGCTCGGACGCGGCATCCGCGCCGCCTTCATTGCCGAGCCCGGCCACGCCCTGCTCACCGCCGATTATTCGCAGATCGAACTTCGCCTGCTTGCCCACTTCTCGCGCGATCCGCTCCTCGTCGAAGCCTATCGCCGCGGCGACGACATCCACACCCTCACCGCCTCGCAAGTCTTCGGCGTCCCGCCGCTCATGGTCACGCCCGACCATCGCCGCGCGGCTAAAGTCGTCAACTTCGGCATCGTCTACGGCCTCTCGTCCTTCGGCCTATCGCAGAATCTTGGCATCGAGCCCGCCGCAGCCAAACAATTCATCGCCAACTATTTCGAGAAATACAAAGGCGTCCGCGCCTTCATCGACAAAACCCTGGAAGAAGCCCGCCGCGACCTGAAAGTAAAAACCCTCCACGGACGCGTCCGCCCCATCCCCGACATCAACAGCAAGAACGCCAACCAGCGCGGCTTTGCAGAACGTACCGCCGTCAACACCCCTCTGCAAGGCACCGCCGCAGATCTGATTAAAGTAGCCATGATCCGCATCGACGCAGCGCTGACTGAACGCAACCTGAAATCAAGAATGACCCTGCAAGTCCACGACGAACTGGTGTTCGAAGTCCCGGAAGAAGAAATAGACGAAATGAAATCCCTCGTCCGCGAGCAAATGGAAAAAGCCCACGCTCTTGCCGTCCCACTGCAAGTAGAAATGGGGGTCGGCCCCAACTGGCGCGACCTGGAATAAACGCTACCTCAAAATCCTGCCATGCTGAGCGAAGTCGAGCATCCCTATAAGCAACCAATTTATTCAGCCCTTAAGGCCTGCAGCCAACCCCACAATCCCCGCCCCCAAAATCAACCACGCCGAATTAACCTTGAACCGAAATATCGCGATCACGCTAACAACTAGAATCGAAACCGTGAGCCAATCCGTCACCGAAGCCTTCCCCAGTTGCCACGCAACCACCGCGATCAAAGCCAGTGACCCCACCACCACACCATCCAACACCGCTCCCGCCGCTGGCGACCGCCGAATCTTCGGGATCACAGGCCCGCTTATCGCGACGAACACAAACCCCGGCAGGAAGATTCCGAGTGTCGCGAAGAACGCGCCCGGCAAGCCGCCTACTAGGTAGCCAATAAACGTCGCTGTGGCGAATACCGGTCCTGGCGTGAATTGGCCCACAGCCACGGCATCGATGAGCTGTTTTTCTGTCAACCAATGCAGGTGATCGACAAACTCAGATCGCAGGAATGCCAGCAGCACATAGCCGCTTCCGAAAACGAGCGACCCGATCTTCAAGAATGAAAGGAACAAACGTCCCAGGCGGATCGGAACCGCGGCAGCGACGGCGAGCGCCGTTACGCTCGCGGGCGAGAACATCATCGATAATCCAATCCCACAGAGGGCGACCGGATTACGTCTACGCTTCTGCAACCACCAAACAACCCCGGAACTGACGCCGGCGAACGCCAGCACGAGCAGCGGACTCGCGCCCATAAAATTCACCACCACGGCCGCGACTCCGATCAACCCCAGCCCCCACGTTTTCGCGGCGGTTTTCCCCAGGTTCCAGAGCGCTTGAAGGATGACTGCAATCACCCCCGGTTTGATGCCGCGGAGTATCGCTTCCGCCTGCGGCAGCGACCCAAAATGCGCATACGCGGCCGCGATCAACGACACCAGAACGGCCGCGGGAATAATGAAACAACAACCCGCAACCACCAGGCCGCTCCATCCCCGGAGCGAACGTCCAATGAAAATGCCTACTTCGGTGGAGCTTGGCCCAGGAATCAGACTGGCTGCGGCAACGCGATCAAGAAAATCTTCTTCGGAAATCCAACGTCGTTTGCGGACGAACTCATCTTCCATCATCGCGATGTGCGCCGCTGGCCCGCCAAGCGCGATCGTCCCCAACTTCAAAAAAACGAATGCCAACTCGGAAAGTGAAACCTGATTGCCGCGCGAGTAAGTGACAGGCGAGTCAGTCACGTGTCTTGCCTCTGTGGCTCAGGAGAGACTTCCTACACCCCCAGCGCCTTCTGAATCTTCCCCGCAATCCCTGCCGTCAGCGCCTGCATCTTCTCTTCTGACTCCGCCTCCACCATGACTCGCGCTAGCGCCTCCGTCCCCGAATAACGGACCACCACGCGCCCGTTCCCATCCAGCTCGCGCTCCGCAGCGTCAATCGCTCGTTGCACCTCGGGCACCTGCGCAAACGGAATCTTCTCCCGCACGCGCACATTCTGAATCTTCTGCGGAAACACTTTCAAGTCGCTCACCAACTCTGCCAGCGACCGCCCGCTGCGGACAATCACATCCATCACTCGCAAAGCCGTCAGCAGACCATCTCCAGTCGTCGCGTCGCCATCTCGAAAAATAATGTGCCCCGATTGTTCCCCGCCCAGCGTCGCGCCGGTCTTCAGCATTTCCTCCAAAACATATTTATCGCCCACGGTCGCCCGCAACATGCGAATGCCCGACTTCTTCAACGCGATCTCGACTCCCATGTTCGACATCGTCGTCGCGACCACCGTGCTCCCGGCCAGCTTCCCTCGCGCCCGCAGATCCCGCGCCGTCAGCAGCAGCACACCATCCCCATTCACCACGCGTCCGTCGCCATCGCAAAACAAAGCGCGGTCCGCATCGCCGTCAAACGTCACCCCCAGATCAAACTTGCCACGGGACTCAGCCACCGTTTTCCCTAAAGTCTCCGGATGCAGCGCCCCGCACCCCTCATTAATGTTTTTCCCGTTCGGCGTCACGTGAGTAAACGTCGCCTGGATTCGCAAACTGCCGAACAACTCCGGCGCTTCCGCCGTCGCCGCTCCATTCGCGCAGTCCACCAGCACCCGTAGCCCGCTCAAGTCCGACGCTACGCTGCCCGCCAGTGCCTCGATGTACGCCTTTCGCAGCTCCGCCTCGCCCGGCAACGACGGCCGGGCAATCTTCAGTGCTGTGTCGTCGGCCGCTCCCGGCCTCTGCAGCAACGCGAAAATTTCCTTTTCAATCGCCAGTTCGCGCGCATCCGTCAGCTTGAATCCATCCCCGGAAAAAACTTTGATCCCGTTATCCGTCCACGGATTATGCGACGCCGAAATCACCACCCCCGCCGCGAACCCACGCGATCGTGCCAGATACGCAACTCCCGGCGTCGTAATCACTCCCGCGCTGTGGACGTCCACGCCCACCGCCGCCATCCCTCCCGCCACGCGGTCTGCGATCCACTCGCTCGATGCGCGCGTATCCTGCCCCATCACCGCCCGCGCCTTCGGCGTGCTACGAATCAGATCGTGCCCCAGCGCGCGCCCAATCAAGTAGGTGCTTTCCGTTGTCAAGGGAAATTCGCCGGCCACCCCCCGGATCCCGTCCGTGCCAAACAACTGCCTGTCCTGATCGCTCATAGATTGTGCAAATTTCTGAGAAGCGGCGGAGTGCGAATCAGAATCGTCCGACCCGAGAATACTTAACCGAGGATGATAAACGAGAATCGCGAAACCACAAGATCAATGACCATTCCCCGCAGGCACAGTCTTTTCCATAATCACGGTCACATGTACCGGCGTGGGCTGCACCACCTGGACCAGCGGATCCGCCACATACACATTGGTCACGAATGTGGCCTGACTCGTGGTTCCCGAGGCATCGACAGGATCGGTGGTCGCAGCATCCATCATCTCCACGTGATGCTGTGGCCCTGTAATTTGGATTCTCTCCGGATCCACCAGCACCTTGGCGATCTGTTCTCCCGCCACAAAGCTTCCCGTCACTCGCGGGCGAATCTGCACCTCGCGTGTCAGCTTGGTATCAAAACTAAGATGCACCTGCCCCGGTACCACTTGCACCACGTGCAATTCTCTCTGATGCCGAATTTGCTGTGCCGTCAAATCAAACGTGCGCTCGCCCGGCTTGGCGTCTCCTAGTTCAATTTCCGCATGGATATCCTTCGCAGTCAGTTGCCGGATGATCCGCTCCGGCCCGCGCACCCGAATCTGCGCCTCCGGAATGGTCACTGAGCTGATCTCCAGGTGCTGCGGAACGTGCTGAAACTCAATGGGCACTCGCACGGCCACCTCCGCCGACTCCTGATCCGGCGAAATTGCCAGCCACAGCCCCGTTGCAATGAGCAGCGACAGAACCTTCAGCCAGAAATTATGCAGCACCCAGCGACGCAAGAAATCCATCACAGCGGCCGCTCCAATTCCGAATCCGATTCCCCGTCAGCGCCCATCGGCGCGCTCGTCCGCAGCGGCGATTCCATTCCTGCATCCGATTCATCGTTCTGCGTCACCACCGTCGGCAACGCCACCGGCGACACGTAGCGCCGCAGCTCACTGCTTAAGTGCTCGCGCAATTGCTCCACCGTCAGATCCCGTACAATCTTTCCCCCCACGGCCATGCTGATCGCGCCCGATTCTTCCGACACGATCACCGCGATCGCGTCTGTCTCCTCCGTGATTCCAATTCCCGCGCGGTGGCGCGTTCCCATCTGAGTCGATAGCACCGGATTCATCGACAACGGCAAAAAGCAAGCCGCCGCTGCCAACCGGTCTTTCTGAATGATCACCGCTCCGTCATGCAGCGGCGCGCTTGGCCGGAAAATCGTGGCCAGCAAATCGTAGGACAGCCGTGCATCCATCGCGACTCCGCTTTCTATATAAGTTCGCAGCCCGATCTCGCGCTCAATCACCATCAACGCTCCCGTCTGATGCTGCGAAAATAAATTCGCTGCCAGCACGATGTCATCGTAGGAATCTCCTTCCACTGTTGACCCGCGCAGAAAGCTCACCCGCCGCCCTACATCCGACAACACATGCCGGATCTCCGATTGAAAAACCACAATCAGCGCAAACACCACATACGGCAGCAAGTGACTCACCAGCCAATTCAGCGTGACTAATTCGCCGATCCGGGCCAGATAAAACGCCACCGCCACCGCGCCCAGTCCCGCCAGCATCGGCGCCGCGCGCGTTCCCCGGATCATTACCAGCACTTCGTAAATGATCAACGCCACCAATAAAATGTCGAGTGCCGTAAACAACACGCTCGACCATGGCGTCATCAGCTGCGTCACCGCATCTTCCCTAATTGCAGAATGTGAAACTCCGGAACACTACATTCTAATCTAGGGCCGGACATACGCATGTCTGGACAGCCGCCCCTAGCTTGCCCTGAGCGAAGCCGAAGGGGCTGTCCAGTCGAGCGAGGCTCGACAGCTTGTTTCGTCAGCGCCTGCGTTTATCCGTTCCCTTCGGAGCCGCTTCCTTCACCGTAGCCCGGATCCCTCCCCGCGCCACCCTCGCCGAGATCTCCTCCCCCGCTTGCACCTGCGCTGCGTCTTTCACTAATCGCCCCGCACTATCAAACACCAAGGCATATCCACGCTCCAGAATCGCGAGCGGCGAAAGTATCTCCAACGCCCGGCCCATGCGCTCCGCGCGCACCTTATGTTGCAGCAGCAGATTCCGCATCCCCGCCGCCAGCGCCGCCGTCTGCGCCTCCAGTTCCCCGCGCATTCCCGCCAGCACTCGTCGCGCATCGTAGTGCCTCACCGCCGCAGCGACCGCCTCCCACCTCCGCCGCAGTCGTTCCAAAGTTTGCCGCTCGCCACGCTCCAGCCGGTAAGTCAGATCGTCTAGCTTCTGCTGTCGCTGCCGGATCAAGTCCATCATCCGCGCGAACGCTCCGTGCTGCGCCCGCTCCGTCAACGCATGCCGAGCCTCCAGCAACCTCCGTTCCATTGCCCGCACCAATCGTTCCCGCACCGCCTCTGCCTGATTCTCAATTTCCACTCGCGAGCGAATCACCAACTCCGCTGCCGCCGAAGGCGTTGGCGCCCGCAGGTCTGCCACAAAATCCACGATCGTGAAGTCCGTCTCATGTCCCACCGCCGAAATCACCGGAATCTCCGAAGCCGCCACCGCCCGCGCCAGCCCTTCCTCATTGAACGCCGCTAGGTCTTCCGCCGACCCTCCGCCGCGCCCCACGATAATCACTTCTACGCTCTGGCTCTGGTTGAAGTACCGCACCCCAGCCGCCACTTCCGCTGCCGCGGACTCACCTTGCACCTGTGCCGGATAAATCACGGTGTTCGCCGTGTGATGACGTCTCCGCAGAATATTCAGAATGTCGCGCAGCGCCGCCGCCTGTGGCGACGTCACAATTCCGATTCGCGCCGGCAGCGTCGGAATCGCTTTCTTCCGCTCCGCTGCAAACAGTCCTTCCGCTTCCAGCTTTGCCTTTAGTTGCTCGAACGCAATCTGCAAGCCTCCCGCGCCCTTTGGCTCGATATACTCCGCCGCAATCTGCAATTCTCCCCGATCTTCATAAATGGTGACGCGTCCCCGCACCACCACCTGCATTCCATCTGCGGGACGAAATCGCAGCAGCCGCGCCGCCGACCGAAACATCACCACCCGTATCTGCGCATTCCCATCCTTCAGCGTGAAATAAAGATGCCCCGAATCCGGCGCCCGAAAATTCGAGATTTCGCCCTCCACCCACGCGTCGGAATACTCGCGCTCCACATGCGCCCGCACCGCCGCTACGAGCCCGCCAACGGTCCACACCCGCCTTTCCGGCGGCTGCAACTTCAACCCGAGCTGATCCGTACGCGCCATCGGAATATAAGGAGTCTAGACCAGACTTAAAATCGGTGAGGGTTTATGTAGGACACCTGAAGCTGGTTCTTATGTGGGGACAGCCGACCTCGGCTGTCCGCCGGGCGTACCCCGGCGCCTGAGCCATGCTGAACAGTTCCGAAATGCCAAAGCTGACGTGGAAGAGCGGCGCTTCAGCGCTGCGTCAAGCTCGAGCATCAATGCGGGTTTCCAGCCACCCACCATCCATGCCCTGCCTCAGCCGAGCCCGAAAGCAGCCCAAACACTCCTACCCCATTCGTCGTCCCCACATAGACCTTCCCGTGCGCAATCAGCGGAATGATGAACTTGTTCCCTGCGCCAAAATCATCGCGCCTGTTCGCGGCCTCATTCGTGTTGTAGAGTTCCACCAGGCTGATTGCGTTGTAGGCGTGCAATACGGCTGGATTTGTATTCTCCGAAGCCCATACGATCCCGTTTGTACTCCCTTTCGAGGAAATGCTTGGAGTGGCCCCCGGGTAGCCAAAGGTGTTGATGGTCTTCGCAACCGGAGCCGCCAACAGCTTGGCGTTCTTGAATTCAAACTCCAGAATCGGATGCCCTACCGGTCCAAAATAAAGCCGATTCTGAAAGTACGCGGGCATCGACCAAATTCCTCCAGGCAATGCTCCGGCAAGTTCCTGATATATTTTGTTGCCCTTGGCGTTGAACCTTCCCATCGAGTTCCGATTCACAAGATACAAACTATTGTCCTTGCCCGCGCCCACGGCTAGGTTCCATGTGGTGCCCGAGGAATCTTTCAGCGCCGGCACCAGCAATGCTCCGCCTGAGCCCAAGTCAACGTCGCCATCGCTTTCCTGTTCACCGTTCTCCATCTCGAAATAGTCTGCGACCTTCAGTCCGCCTTGGGTCGTCAACCGGATAAACGCATTGCCATAATCGCCGCTACTCGGAAATCCGCCAGAATTCAAAGTCGTATCGAAGGTCCCATTCGCGTCGAGAAAAAAGATATTGCCTGACGCGTCCGCACTTAGCCCCGCGCCCGCCCCCCAGATCGCCCCTTCGTTGCCATTGGGAGTTACATTGATCACCGTCTTCTGCGCCAATGTCGTCGCGTTGTAGCCCATCACCCAACCCGTGTACGGTCGGATGTCGCAATGCGAAGCCCACGTCAAATACACCGCGCCGTTCTCCAATAGCAGCCCGGATCGTTCTTTATACTGCCCCGGTTCGAAGATGACATACCCGCCAGAACTGCTATCTCCGCTGCCCGGATATTTCGCCTCAATCTCGACTGGCCCCTTGTACAACTCATTCCCCGTCGTCGCGTCCAGCGCGTGCAGCCGCTGATGGTAGTTCCCCGACGAATCCTTCGACATGGCAACCGTATAAATCACACCATTCGCGCCCTTCGGCCGGCTGATCACCGGAGTGGACGTAATCCCAATCTCCGGCTCGACCTGGCTGCATCCCCGATCATCCGATGTAGTCTCGCCAGATTTCAGTGTGCTGGTGTGCCAGATCGCAGCGCCTGTGTCAGCATCGAATGCGTAGACCGAGTCATGCTCAGTAACCACAATAAGAAGATTATGGGTACCTCTCCCCGAAATCGGCACCGCAGATAAATACAGAGGCTCCGCATCGACCCGTCCGTCCACCGACAAAGTAAACAGCTTGCCAAACGACGCAGCATTTACATTGTTCAAGGTCAGCGTAGTCTCTGAGGAATTGAGCCCCGTGCGGGAGTTATTGTTATGGTAAGTAAGAACATCCTGCGAGAATGCACATGCGACCGAGCTGACCAAGAAGATCGGGGTTAGGACTAGGCGAAGAACTGAATCTTGGGGGGACATCACGATGAATCTCCTTAATTGTCTTTCAACTCGACGAAGTGGATTCATCGCCCGTGGTCAGTTGCAGATTCAGATCAGAACGTGGCGGCGGCCAGATATAAAATTGTTTAGAGACTTCCCGCTGGAGTCGATTCTGGCGATTATGGCAGAGCCCGCATGCTTTGAGGAAACACGTTAGTTCCTGTCGTTCGCTCTGGAAGGATCGCTGCACGCATGACCGAATTAGGAAAAATCCTAGCTTTCCTGGGCATAATCCTGGTCGCCGCAGGTATCGTCCTGATCCTGCTCGGCCGGACCAACCTTCCCATTGGTCGTCTCCCCGGCGACTTCCTCTACCGGGGCAAGAACACAACGCTATATTTCCCGCTGGCGACGTCCCTCCTGCTGAGTGTCGTGCTCTGCATTGTGCTCTACCTGATCAGCCGCTTCCGCAGATAGGATCCCTTGTGGCGCCGGCGCCACGTTGAAACACCTTCGCCACGCCGTCTACAATCGGACGTTCTCCATGTACCCGGCTCGCATCGCCGAACTGCTCCAGCCCTTCCTCTCAGACCCTTGTCATTCCGAACCGGGCCGAAGGCTCGGTGAGGAACCTGCTGTTCTCTCCCCCGCCCAACTCAATCGTATATCGACCTACATCGATATACTCCTCCGCTGGAACGCCCGCATCAACTTGACTGCCATCCGGGACCCCGAAGAAATAGTCACCCGCCACTTCGGCGAATCCCTCTTCGCCGCAAGGCACCTCTTTCCCACTCCTGCGCTCCAAGGCAAGACAGAAAAGAATTTCTCTGCGGCTTCAGCGTCCTCTGCGGTGCGCGGGTTGGCCCGCGTAGCCGACCTCGGCTCTGGCGCCGGCTTCCCCGGCATCCCGATAAAAATCTGGGCCCCTGATATTGCTCTCACTTTGATTGAGTCGAACCACAAGAAAGCCATCTTTCTCCACGAGGTCGTCCGCTCTCTTACATTGACGGACATCGATATACGAAACACCCGTGCCGAAGAGGTCGCTCTCACTCAAACCTTCGACTTGGTCACCCTCCGCGCCGTCGAGCGCTTCACCGACGCCCTCACCATCGCCGCCCGGCTTCTAGCCCCCACCGCCCGACTAGCTCTCTTGATCGCTGCTCCCCAACTCGAGGCCGCACGTTCTGTCCCTCATAACCTCACTTGGACTCGACCCATCCCGATTCCACAGTCGCATTCTCGCCTGCTCCTGGTTGGAAGCAGGTATCCATACTAGTTAATAAGTGGTACAAAAAGCAAATACTTCTGGATTAAAGCGCTGGCGAACGGCTATTTTAACTAGGAAGTGGGACTATATATAAATTATACTGCTCCAAGAACATGGACGGCATTTGTCAATCTACCTTTTCCTCCCGTTGTTCCCACTGGAACATTAGAGAACATGTTCCGGTCGATCCTTAACCCGGCTTTAATGTTCCGATCGGAACACATCTCCTTCGTCCCTTTCTCTTGGCCAATTAATTCGTTCCCGCCGGAACATTAGCCCGGTTTTGCACAATCATTCCGCGTAACTCACAACATCTTGTCTTGCATTCGAAATGTGAATCGCATTATGCTGCAGTGACTCTGGCTCCTCGACAATTTATGGGACGCGTCATCGCTGTTGCCAATCAGAAGGGCGGCGTGGGGAAGACTACGACTGCCATAAACCTGGCCGCGTCCTTCGCGGCCGCCGAAGTAAACACGTTGCTCATCGATTGCGATCCGCAATCGAATGCCTCGAGTGGTCTTGGCTTGGTGAAAGACCCGGAACGCCTGTCTACGTATCACCTCCTCATGGGTGATGCCTCGGCCGAGGAAACGCTCGCCACCACAGAGCTCGAGCAGCTTTGGATCATTCCTTCCCACAAGAACCTTATCGGCGCCAACATCGAGCTCGTGGAGGTGGACCGCCGCGAGTACCGGCTGAAGGATGCGATCGCTCAGCTGCGCGATCGCTTCCAGTACATCGTCCTGGATTGTCCACCGGCGCTCGACTTACTCACTCTCAACGCGCTGGTCGCGGCGGATTCGGTTTTGATTCCGATGCAGGCAGAATATTTTGCGCTCGAAGGCATCAGCGAACTGCTGGATACGCTGGAAAGAATTCGCTTGGAGTTGAATCCGGCACTTGAAATCGAAGGCGTGGTGCTCACCATGCTCGACGACCGAACTAACCTGGCGCAGCAAGTGATCGCGGAACTGAAGAAATTCTTTGGCGAGAAGCTGTGTGCCGCGACCGTGCCGCGGAACATTCGGCTGGCGGAGGCGCCGAGCCATGGCAAGCCGGCGCTGGTGTACGATCCGCGATCGAAAGGCGCGGAGAGTTATATCCGGCTGGCGAAGGAGCTGCTGGGGCGGCATTTGGCGGCAATGGGGGATTCGGCCGCGGCGAAGAGCGCTTAAGATATATCGACCTATATCGATATATAGATCGATGATTATAGATATGCGGATTGCGCTCAGGATGACAAGCTTATCGGGGGAAGAGCTATGACGACAGCAGCGGTGGAGAAGAAGCACGAGAAGGTGGAGAAGCGCAGGGCCTTGGGGCGAGGGTTGGCGTCGTTGCTGCCGGGGCCGCGAGTGGTTGTGTCTGGTGGTGCCGGCGCGCCCGTCGCCAGGGAACAAGCCACTCAGGGCTTAAAGCCCGAACCATCTATGGCTGCAAGCGCTACCGCTGAAGCGGTACCCTTCCAGGTTTCGGTTACCGACTCTGCGGTTGAGCACGCGGGTTCTCAGGAACTCGCGGCAACGCCCGCGCCACACGAAGTTATCCCGATGCAGGCGCAGGCGGCGCAGCACCACGTTGTCACGCAGCTCGCGGTGGATCTGATTGACAAGAATCCTTACCAGACAAGATACGCGTTCGACGAGGAGACCCTGCAGGAGCTGGCCGACTCGATCAAGGAGAACGGGGTGGTACAGCCAGTCGTGGTGCGCCCGGCGGAGGAACAAGGACGCTTCATCCTGGTGCTGGGCGAGCGGCGGTTGCGGGCGTCGAAGATGGCCGGGCAACCGACGATTCCGGCGATCGTGCGGCGGCTTTCGCCGCAGCAGGCGGCCGAGATGACTGTGCTCGAGAACGTGCAGCGCGAGGACTTGAATCCGCTGGAACAGGCGGAGGCGTTTCGCGTTCTGAGCAAGGAGTTTCACCTGACCCAGGCGCAGATTGCGGAGCGGATCGGGGTGTCACGCGAGACGGTAGCGAATTACATGCGGTTGCTGCGGCTGCCAAAGGAAGTGATGGGATATCTGCTGTCGGGCCGGCTTAGTTTCAGCGATTGCCGGGAACTCCTGGCATTGCAGAACGAAGAACACATTCTCCAGGTGGCGGAAGAAGTCGTAACCAAACACCTGAAGTGGGACGAGATCGAAGAGCGGGTCGCACGGTTAAATGGATTCGGGCCGATGTTGCCGGGACAGACGGCATCGGGCGACCAGCAGAAAAACGGCCGGGGAGCCCGCTGGATGGATCCGAATGTGCGAGCGGCGCAACTGGCCATGGAGCGCATCCTGGGCATGCGGGTGCGCATTAAGGATCGCAATGGGAAAGGGAAGATTGTGATCGAATATGCGACCGTGGATGATTATGAGCGGGTCGTGGAGATGTTGAAGGCGAAGTCAAATTAAAGAGTACGAGCTTTGGAGGGACGGCCTGACGGCCCTCCTTTTTGTTTCCTAGTCTCGCTGAGCTTGAGGTGAGAGGTCTGGACGAGCTTCCTCGGTGTGCAAACGGAGAGCGACAATGCGGCACCATCGGCCGGTCGTCCAGGTGAGAAGGGAATCAGGGTCGTAATAGTGGGACCGAATGGCTGTTTTGGGGGGGCTAGAGCGTAGCTTGTGGCGAACCCAACCCACTGCCTGGGCCTGAGTGGTAACGGCTTGCAGATATTAACCAACTTGGTTCGCGCGATTCGCTGTTTGTCGACGGACTTTCTCCAGTTAGCTTTCCAGGTAGGCGTCGATCCACTCTTTTACTTTTTGCCGATTGCTGTCGGTCGGGTCGAAGCGGAGGCCGAAGGACTTGGTCTTGCGCCAGGTGACCACTCCGCGAACGTTGACCCGAGGCAGGGTGAGCAGAGAAAAAGATATTTCCACATTGGTCCCGGTCGACATATCTTCCGCGCTTTTTAACGACATGCCGCCCGAACTGAGTTCGAGGCTGGAGGCGCTGATGCGGCGGCCGTCGCTGCTGACGACCGTGACCTCGGTCATGATGGGAATGCGCACGTATCGGCGGAATTCGTGCAGCACAAGCATGTGCGTGGCGCGGACCAGCTTGAGCGCCGCGGGGCGCTCTAGAGGCTCCTGAAACATAGCGTTAATGCCGTACTTAGAATAGCGCATGGCTTCGTGCGCGCTGCCGCCCAAGCCATAGAGCACGAGACGACTGTTAGAGGCGGAGGTGCGTGCCGCTTCCATGATGGCCTCAGCACCGGGCTTGAGGTTGAGAACGCAGGCATCGAATTTCTCCTGCCGCAGGCGCTCGGCCGCACTGGAAGAAACCAAGACGGTCTCAATGCCGAACTGGCGAAAGCATTCGGTAAGCAGATATCGGGACGATTCCTTGAGGTCGACGAGGGCAACGCGAGCCGTCCCTTTTTTGGTGGAAGGAGCGGGAGCGAAGGCAGTGCCAAAGGCTTTTTCCATGGGATAAAGGCCGAACTTCAGTACGAAAGTTTATTTTCGCGGGTTGTGGAAGAGATGCAAAGAACCCTAAGGGGCAAAGCCGAGGTGACAAAAGTGTCATTACTTGGAATGGACTGGTGAGCGGAGTGCGAGAAACGCCTCGTATTAATTCGAAGCTGCCAACCGGCTCCCAACGCTGCTGAGCAGTTTCTCCGCCGCCTCTCCCGGATCCTGGGTGGCAAAGTTGTCGTCCAAAATGAGGAGGGAGACGGTTGGATCGATTTCATCCACGATCTTGCGGATCGGTTTGCCATGCACAGATTGCAGGCGGGAAGAAACCACCACCAGTTTCGCCTTGGTTGCCTTGAGCAGGATGCGGGCGTCGTCGGTACTCAGAGTGGTCAAGGCGTTGTATCCGGCGCTGCATAGCACTTCGCGCAGGAAGGTGCAAATATCCGTCGATTCAAAAACGCAAAGCATGCGTGGCCGGGTGTCGCCCGCTTTGGGTCGCGAATATTTGGAGCCTAAATAGGCAGCCGTGATCGCCTCTTCGAGCGAAGTATAGACTTCAAATTGCGAGATGAGGGTGGTCAACTCCAGCATTTTGCGCACTCTCGGCGGCACTCCGCTGAGTTTGACGTCTCCGCCCTTCGCGCGTGCAGCATGCATCAAGCGGACCAGCGCGCCCAATCCGCTGCTATCGACGAACTCAACCTGGTCGAGTTGCAACACCACGTCGCCGTACTTGTCGATCGCGTCTCCCACCTGAGAGTGCAGAGTATAGACTTCATTGCCCGCCACAATGCGTCCGTGACACTGAACGATCAAGACCTCGCCGACCGGGCGGCTTTCCAGGCGCAGTTGCATCACGCTTCCTCGTATGGTGAATTCGATACGGACGGCCCGTTCCGCATGGGCTGGCCAATCATTTAGTGGCGAATCTTACGTCGGGAAAACCGGCAAGTCAATGAGACTCGTGGATTTTTCTATTCCGACCAGCGCTTAAACAGCAGCGCCCCGTTGGTCCCGCCGAAGCCGAAGGAATTAGACATCGCGTATTCAATCTTGGCTTTGCGGGCGTGGTTGGGAACGAAATCCATATTGTTGGTTTCGGGATCCTGATGCTCCAGGTTGATGGTGGGAGGCAGAATCTGATCCCGCAAGGCAAGGACGGTGATACCGGCTTCCAGGCCGCCAGCACCGCCGAGAAGATGGCCGGTCATCGACTTGGTGGAGCTGACAGGAATCTTGCGCTCCCCGAAGAAGTTGCGGATAGCGTGAGCCTCCAGCGTGTCGCCGATGGGCGTCGAGGTGCCATGGGCATTGACGTAATTGACTTTGTCCGGGCTGACACCTGCATCGCGGACGGCGTTGCGCATGACGCGGAATCCGCCTTCGTGTTCGGGAGCGGGCTGCGTCATGTGATAGGCATCGCCAGACATACCATAGCCGGCGACTTCCGCGAGCATGGTCGCGCCACGCTTTTTTGCGTGTTCGAGTTCTTCGAGCACCAGAATGCCGGCGCCTTCCCCCATCACAAAGCCATCGCGATCCTTATCCCACGGACGGCTGGCCTTTTCCGGATCATCATTGCGGGTGGAAAGTGCGCGCATGGCGGCGAACCCGCCGACGCCCATCGCAGTGATGGCGGCTTCGGAACCGCCGGCGATCATCACATCCGCATCATTGTGCTGGATGATGCGGAAGGAATCTCCGATAGAGTGCGCGCTGGTGGTGCAGGCCGTAGCCGTGGCTTCATTGGGGCCCTTGGCGCCGAAGCGCATGGACACGTGGCCGGCGGCGAGGTTGACGATGGCTGCGGGAATAAAAAAAGGTGAGATTTTGCGCGGGCCGCCTTCCATGAGCGCGGTGTGCTCGCGCTCGATGATGTCGAATCCGCCGATGCCGGAGCCGATATGGACTCCGACGCGTTCGGCATTTTCTGGCGTGATTTTCAGGCCCGACATTTTGAATGCTTCCTCGGCGGCGGCGAGCGCGAGGTGGATGAAGCGTCCCATCTTTTTGACTTCTTTTTTTTCGATGAAGTTGAGCGGGTCGAAGTTTTTGACCTCGGCGGCAATCTGGCAGGCGAAGTTGCTGGAGTCGAATTGAGTGATGCGGGCCACACCGCTCTTGCCGGCCAGCACGGCCTGCCACACCTCTCCGGTGGTATTGCCCACGCCGCAGATCAGGCCGATGCCGGTAACTACGACCCTGCGTCCCAAACTACTTGCCGCCTTTCGAGTGCTTGGAGATGTAATCGATGGCGTCTTGTACGGTGCGGATTTTTTCCGCGTCTTCGTCGGGAATTTCGATGTCGAAGCCTTCCTCGAAAGCCATAACCAGTTCGACCGTATCCAGGGAATCGGCGCCGAGGTCGTCCACGAACGAAGCGCTGGAAGTGACCTCGCCCTCGTCTACGCCCAACTGCTCTACGATAATTTGCTTTACCTTCTCGTCAACGGCTGCCATGTTTCTCCTCGCTTAAGCTTAATTTGATTTCAAGTCGATGTCTGGGACTCAAGAACGCCAATGTTAGATCGCCAAATAAAGATCGCCGCGCTCGCTTCACCTTGCCCGGCAAGCGGTCGGGCCCTGCGGTTCATGATTCTGATGCCACGGCAACGGAAAAAGGCGAACGTGTAGTGTAACGTCCGGGTAAATGGCTGTAAAGGAAGCGCCGGACTTTCCGAGTCCGGAGCTGTGATATACCTTCTGCATCCTAAACGCGGCCGCTTGTAGCGGTCAAACCACATGCGTGCTGTCGTGCAGCGAGTAAGCCGCGCTCAAGTGACGGTGAACGGAGAAGTCGCAGGCAAGATCGGCCTGGGGCTGCTGGTCTTGCTGGGCGTTGGGCGGGATGATAGCGAGAGCGACGCGATCTACCTGGCCGAGAAAATTGCCGGCCTGCGTGTGTTTGAAGACGAGCACGGAAAAATGAATGGAAGCGTCCAGGACGTTGGCGGCAGCGTGCTGGCGGTTTCGCAGTTCACCTTGTGCGGAGATGTCAGGCGCGGGAAGCGGCCCTCGTTCGACGCAGCAGCTGCTCCCGAAAAAGCGCGCCAACTCTACGAGTTCTTCGTAGAAAAGATTCGCACCACTGGATTGCGCTGCGAGACAGGGCGCTTTCAGGAAATGATGAAGGTAGAAATGGTCAATGAAGGGCCGGTGACGATTCTTCTGGATTCGGGCAAGGCGTTTTAGGGGATGCGGCTGATGACGGCTCCGCCGGCTGGTGGCTCGGGCTCTTACGACTAGCCTGCGCATAATCTGAAAGGTGCGGCAGCAGAGGCGAATCGGTGTATCGTGTGCGATTGAAATTGGGCGGCAAATATGCAACGCCAGCGCGATGGGAGCCGACACCACGGTATGCGGCACCTGCTTATCGGATTGATCAGCGTGCTCGCGATCACCAATCTCAGTTGGGCGAAAAGCAACGCTAAACCCCAGAAGGAAACGCTGAACTTCGGCGGCAAGAAACGCACCTACTATGTGTTCGCTCCGCCAGGACTTACCGCTCCCGCGCCGTTGCTCCTACTGCTCCACGGTTCCAACCACGACGGCATGTCGCTCATCGATCCTTGGAAGAGACTCGCGCAGAAGGAAGGTCTGATTCTGGTTGCACCAGACTCGAATAATTCCGCAGTGTGGGATCAGCGCTTGGATGGCCCGGATTTCCTGCATGCGGCGTTAACGGAAGTGGAATCCAAGAACGCAGTTGACCCGAGACGTGTGTACCTTTTCGGACATTCGGGCGGCGCCATGTACGCGCTTTACTTGTCGATTGTGGAGTCGGAGTATTTTGCGGCGACCGCGATCCATGCTGGCGCATTGCTGGAAAGTAATTTCAAACTGATCGATTTTGCGAAGCGCAAGATTCCTATTTCGATCTGGGCGGGTACGGTCGACGCGTCTTTCCCACTCGATCAAGTGAGAGCAACCCGGGATGCATTCATAGCCCATGGTTTTGCGGTGGAGCTTCACGTAATGCCGGGCCACAACCATAATTATTATGGAGTTGCCAGCGAGGTGAACGGCGCGGCCTGGCAATTCCTTCGAGCGAACAAATTAGAGAAGGACGCCAACTTTCAAGTGTTGGACCGACCACAGGATTCCTCGTCAGCAACCGAGTCTCGGAACCGGATCGATACGAATGTAGCGGCCCAAGGGCTCGATCCTTCGGTCTGGGCGGACGCGAGGCCGTATATGGACGATCCGGAAGATGTCTTGACCGATAAAATCCACGAGTTGCACGGGCTCGAAGCAGCGCCCGATCAACAAATGTTAGCCAACATTCTAGAGAAGACTGCCGACAAGTGCGGGGAGCTGCTCGCAAGAATGCCGAATGTGATTTCTCAAGAGAGCGTGACCACAACGGTGGAACCACGAGGTCCGACGCGGCAACAGGAGTTCGAATATCTGGTTTTGCGTCATGAGGGGAAAGGAGAAGTGACGCTCGACGAGTATCGAACAGGGAAAGGAAAGACAAGGGGCGAGCCGCTCTCGCAGGGTTCGGTCAACGCCTGGGTGCTATTTCATCGCGGGAACCTGGGCGAGTCGCGCTTCCGCTTTCTAGGCCGCCAGCGCATGGACGGGCACGCCACGGTCGTCTTGGGCTTCGCGCAAATCCCGGACAAAGTCAAATTTCCTGGCGAGGTAACTTTCCTAGATGCATCGCTTCCAGTGCTGTTTCAGGGAATCGCATGGATCGACGAATCCGATTTTCGCATCGTTCGCCTGCGTACCGATCTGCTCGCTCCTCGGCCAGACATCTACCTGCGAAGGCTAACATCGGAAGTGCGTTTTTCTGCAGTCCATATTTTTATTCAGAATGCACCGGTTTCGCTGTGGTTGCCGAAGGAGACGAAGGTCACCTGGGACTTCAAAGGGCAGGTGGTGCAGCAGCAGCACAAGTGTTCCACGTTCCGCATCTATCGAAGCAAATCGAGAATCATTATGCCCGAAGACTCAGGAGTTTAGGCTGCCGAACCTGGCTTGCGAGCGGCCGCCCGTTCGGGTTATTGACTTGCTTGCTTCGCAGGAAATCGTGTTTTCGAGCAGGTTGTATTCGCAGCGCCAGCGAAAGCCATTGGGGTCGTGCTGCCCGTAGCCCCACACGCGAAGCGTGAGCGTCTTCCCCTCCACTTGCGACCCCTCAACAAACACACGGTCGTTCTCCCGCAGTTGGGGGCGCAAGTTGATGGGAACGAGAACTGTGAGCGATGCCTTGTCGATGACTACGGGGTCGCGGGAGTTATCGGCAACGAAGACCAGGGCGCGGGAAGTGCGCTTGCTAACATATTGCGTGACAATGATGAAGTCGTTCTTCGCCCAGGCCACAGCGGCCACGCCAACGTAGTCGCAGAGTTCGCGAGAGCGGCCGCTGCCCGCCTCCTCAAGAATTAGAGAGTGGAGAGTGCCGACATATTCGGAGAGAGGAGCCTTGCGGTCCGCGTTGCGGAGAATGAAACGGCCGTCCGGCGAGGGCAATTGGCCGGCCTTCGGAAAGACGACAAAAGGCGCGGCCGAGTTGCAATTGCGAAAACCAAGACCGCAGTCGCCAACGCCCGGCAGCGGCACATGAGCGGATCCTCTAGGGAGATCTTGCAGGGGCGTAATTCGAACCACAACGTTACCAAAGTGGCGCAGAGTCGCTGTGGGCGCGAATAGGGTTTTGCCGTTCATTCTCAACTGGTGGAATTACCCGTTCACGACAGCTGGCTGGAAACTCGGTGCGCCAGCAGATCTGAAATGCTGCTATATTGCCGGTCATGAACCGCGTTGAATCGCGTCGATGGCGGTTCTCTTCGCTGCCGAGGATCGCGCTATTTCTTATCTGGTTGGTGGGGCCGACGTGGCTGCATTCACAGACGATTTCAGGAACGGTCCAGGATCCGTCGGGCGCAGTGATTGCCGGGGCGCGAATCGAGATCGTCGGAGCGGATCTGGCGGAGCCCGTCGTGCTTTCGTCGGACGAACTCGGCAGATTTGCGTCTCCAGATCTGAAACCGGGTACCTATACAGTGCGGGTGACCCGGGATGGTTTTGAGCCCTCGGCAAAAACCGTGGATTTGCGCGGGTCCATCCAACTGCAACTCTCCCTCACCATAGCCAAGCAACAGGTCAACATCTCGGTTGCTGGAAAGAGCTTGGCATTCGCCAATTCCGATCCTGTCTACCGGCAGCTCCGCCAAATTGGACTGGGGCAAACATTTCGCTTCGACAATTTCGCTCTGACGTGGGACACGGCAACTTTCCAGTTTCAGAAAGGGACTCTGACTTTCTTGAGTCCGGTGAATGGAGTTGTAACCGGAGCGATATTCATCGGGGAAGGACATTTCAATCTAAAGCCGGTGACAGCTCTCGACGCCCGCGAACTTAACCGGCGTACGGGCGCCACCGAGATTGGCGAAGACTTCACAGAGGTGGTTTTCCGATTTACTGGGGAAGCGCGCTTAAAGTTCCTTCCCGGACTGGGGGAGCGGACAGAACCCGCCTCTGAGGCACCCGCCGTCTTCAGCCACTGGAAAGAGAGGATGCGTCAGCGACGGGATCCGGCGATGGGCTTTACCCAGTATCTGCTGGAGGGCGAAACCATGGACAACGTGGATGCCGACCTTCTGGCCGCCGTCTACAATGGCTCGCATCCGGAATTCTTTAATGCCTATCCGCGTGGCAAAAAGCACAAGGATCTCCGTTTTTTCGTGAGGGCCCGGGTGGGGGCGCTGCCTCAACTCGATTCGCCAGAGGAGGTCGCCGTAGTCAACTTCGATCCCGAAGGCATGGACGATGGCGTCTGGTATTTGGCGCACTTGAAGTCTGAATATGCCAACCGGACGGCAAGTTCCCGGGAGGATCGCCGGCTGTTTGCCACGCGCCGCTACAAAATCGAGACTGTCATTGCCAAGAACGGGCATTTGTTCAGCACCGCTACGATCAGCTTCGCGTCTCTGGTCGCGGGGGAGAGAGTGCTTAAGTTTGGGTTGCTGCCGAATCTTCGGGTCACGCGGGTCACGGATGAGCAGGGCCAGGATCTTTATTTCATTCAGGAGAGCCGCAAGGAGGATGGATCGTTTTACGTGATACTTCCTCAATCACCGCCGCTCGGCCAGGAAAAATCCATCAACGTCGAGTATGCGGGCGATAAGGTCTTGGAAGAAGCTGGAGAAGGAAGTTTCTATGTCCGCGCCCGCACCTCTTGGTATCCGAATCTGAATGGATTTGGCGAACGGGCTCTCTATGACCTTACCTTTAAAGTGCCACGGAGATACAAGGTCATCAGCGTCGGGAAACTCGAGAGAGAATCCATCGAGCAGGATCTGGCTGTGAGCCATTGGATAACACCGAGCCCGGTGGCAGTGGCCGGGTTCAATTACGGCGAATACAAGAAACTCGACATGCCGGATGAGCTTACCGGCTATAAGATTTCAGGCTACTACCTGGAAGAGCTGCCCTCCAATCTGCGCAGGTATCGCGCGCTGCAATCGATGTCGCCCCGAGGCATGACGAAATATGCCCTCGAACAAACCCGCGCGCAGTTGCAGCTATGCAGCTTTTACTTCGGGAAGAGTCCCTACGACGAAATCTATATTACCGAGCAACCAGATTTCAGTTTCGGGCAATCCTGGCCAAACTTGGTTTATCTCCCTATCTCCGCTTACACAGATTCAACCCAACGTTGGATGCTTTTCGGATCGATCAACGACAAATTCGCCGGCTTCGTGCAGGAAGTAACCCCTCACGAAGTTTCGCACCAGTGGTGGGGGCATGCTGTGGGCTGGGCGTCCTACCACGATCAGTGGCTGTCGGAAGGATTTGCGGAGTTCTCCGCGGGGCTGTTTTTGCAGCAGGGTGTGGCGGGGGACTGGCGGAAGGATTACATCGAGTTTTGGGAGCGACTGCGCCAGCGCATTCTGGAGAAAAATAATTTTGGTGTAGCTCCCAACGACGCCGGTCCCATCTGGATGGGACTGCGGCTGATTTCTCCCCGCTCCGAAAATGCCTACCAAAACGTTACGTATCCCAAGGGTGCCTATGTTCTGCAAATGCTGCGTTCGATGATGTACGACCCTGAGGAGAAGGACAAGGCATTCATCGGCATGATGCATGACTTTGTGGAGAGCCATCGAGAGAAGGCGGCGACCACGGAATCTTTCAAGGCGATTGCAGAGAAACACATGACCAAGCTGATGGACATGGGAAAGAATGGTCGCCTGGACTGGTTTTTTGACGAGTGGGTCTATGGTACTCAAGTGCCGCGATACCACTTTGAGTATCAACTCGCTCCCGCGGACGCTGGCAAAGTAAAGCTGCATATGACCATTACGCAGAGCGACGTCGACGACCACTTTGCCATGCTCGTGCCCGTATATGCCGACTTCGGCAAGGGAATGGTCCGTTTCGGGCAAGTTGGCATGGTTGGCAATAGCACTCGCGGCGTCGACGTTATGCTGCCTGGCCAGCCCAAGAAAGTCGCGCTGAATGCGTACAAAGAAGTCCTCGAACGATGAGCGCTCACGGACGAACATCGGCCAGCCTCGTTTGGCACGGCGCCACCGCTGGAAACGGCGCTTCTAAGGTTGCGCGTAATAACCGGTGCGGGTGCGAGCGGTCGTGCCTGGCTTGTCGACCGTGATTCCGATTGCGTGGTATTCGTTGATTCGGTCGGCGCGGGCGGCGGCGAACGAAAGAACATAAAACGAGTTGGCATCCGCGGCGCAATTTGCGATTGCGGTGGTGAGGTCATTGGTTGAGTTGAGGACGTGTCCACCACTCTGAACGGCCAGCACCTGAAGTGCAAGATCACCGGGCTCAAGTCGCGAAGGTGAGCTTACACCCTTCAAGAACTCTTTGTAGAAGTTAATCCGAACTCCACCCGCATCCGCCAAGCCGAGCGGATCAATCGCATAGAGGGTGACGCGCGACTGCCGGAGGTCGGTAGAAAGTGTCACGATCGAGCTGAAAAGATGCTCAGCGTCTCTAGAGGACAATTGAACGTTCGGTCCTGAAAGTAATGGCCACCCGGGACTGAACCAGATCATCAGTTTTCTGCCAGGCTGCTTACTCTCATATTCGGCGAGTTGGTTCAGGATCTTGAGAGACAGTTCAAAGCGCTCGGCGGCGCCGTAGAACCCCTGCGAACGATTGATAATCCGCAGCCCGGTTTCGTATTGGTCGTAGAGCGCCGCCAGGGCGTTTCCATCGCGAGAAGAACCCCCCTGCATCTTGGTCTCAGTGTCGGTAAAGATGACGAGCGAAACGGGCTGCGCGAGTTTGCCGCCGTTCTGCAGCAGGAACTTCTTGAGTTCAGTTCGAGCGTAAGTGATAGCGTTGAAGGAGGTGTTGACAGCGTCGACCACCAGAACTAATTCAACCGGATCTGTGGTCGACTCCGCTCCATTATCCACGGCATGAAACGAGACAATATTCTGCGGACGTTTATCGTCGAGAACAGTGAAGTTCTGCTGCTGCAGGCCGCGAACCGGCGCGCCGGATTTGTCCGTGACCTGGACGTCGAGTCTGATTTCGCGGTCTGGGTTGGTTGGCGCAGGCGGCGCGGCAGTGCGGGGCTGAAGCTGGGGCGTGGGATTCTGTTGACCCAATGCCGCGGAGACAGGTAGCAGCAGCAGGACCAAAAGCAACCGAAAGAGTCGACCCATACTTGACTCACCTCAACCTGAAATCCTCCGGGGCGGCAGAGGGCAATGGAAGTCTAGACCCGTGTCTACTAGAAATCAAACGGCACGCAACATACGTCTGTGACCTGAGCACCCTACCTAACACCGAAGCCACGCGGGCTAGAACAACCGCGGCGAGAGATTCTGCTCAATGTATTTCTTGCTATCGAATTTCTTGCAGGTACTGGCGCCGGACATGTAGCGAATCTGTCCGAAGATAGGGCGCTCGAACCAGGGGCGATCGAACTTGCCCACGATGGACCACGCAATTCCGGCGTAACCGTTGGGATCGCGGCCGTCCAGTTCATACTTGTCGTTGAGCAAAACGGCGCTACGATAGGCTTCCGCCGGGGTTGAACTCCACCCCAGAATTTTCTTCGCCCAATACATTCGCATGTAGTTGTGCATCCAGCCGGTGTTGACCATCTGCATTTGAGCGGCATTCCAGAGCGGATCGTGAGTTTCCGCGTTCTGCAGTTGCGTTTCGGTGTAAGTCACGGGACGGCGATCTCGGGCATGTTTGGCGAGCGTGCGATGCGCCCACGGTTCGCCGCACTCGAAATTGTCGTAATCAGGATTGAAGCGAACCAGATTGATGGAGAGTTCCCTCCAGTTGATGATCTGGTTCAGGAAGGCTGCTTTGTCCGCTTCAGGCGCGCCGGAATTTTTGACGGCGAGCGCAACCGTGAGCGGGCCGATGTGTCCAAAGTGAAGGTAGGGAGACAGGCGGCTGGTGTGGTCGTTCTCGGGCTTGTTGCGGCCCGTGCCATAGCCGGGCAGCTTGTGCTTGATGAAATCGTCGAGCACGCGGAGGGCTTCCTGGCTTCCGCCGCGCCATTGAGAGAGGGGGCCAACGGAGCGGTCGAGTTTCCAATCCCGCAGGATGTCGAAATCGGGCGCAAGCGAAGCGAGGTTCTTTAGTTCTTTCCAAGGGATGCACGCGTTCGGGTTTTCAGGAGCTACGAGAAACCGCGGCAACTGTGCCCGCAAGCGTGGCCTGATGATGTGCGCGGCATACTGCGCTTTCTCCAAGAGTTTCGACGGGACGATCACATCGGCATCGACGGTCCAGAGCGGCACGCGCAATTTTCTGGCGGCTCTGAGACGCCATGATTCCGGCTCGCGCATGGGATTTTCGTCGCCTACCACAAGCGCCGATCTTACTTCGTCACAAAATCGCAGCAAGCTGAATTCGGGGAAACGGCGCAGGACGAAGCCAATGTTTCGCTTCTTTAGAGATTCGGCGATATCAGGAATGCCTTGGGCTAGGAAATCGTAGTGGCGAAGATTCGCGTGCGGGTAGAAGGGAACTGGCGCGAAGAACACGACCACCGGTTTGCCGAGTTCATTGGCGGCCGCAACTGCCACGTCCAGCGCCGGATTGTCAGTGCCTCGCTGCGCTCGCTGCATCCAATAAACCACGCAAGCGCCTTCTGGGTCGGGCGCACCGGCGCGGCGGACGGTGACTCGCGGGTTCTCGGAGAGTTTCACAAGGTTGAACATACGATCGTGGCGAACGTTAGTGCCAGGCGAGGATTGCATCCGTCACGCGCGTGGCCTCGGCTGCTGCCTTCACGTCATGGGTTCGCAAAATGTGCGCGCCTTTAAGGATCAGAACGGTTTGCGCAGCGAGATTTCCGTAGAGACGATCGGATAGGGCCGCGTCATTTCCGTCTTTCGCCAGCATGCGGCCGATAAACGACTTTCTCGACGTGCCCGCCAACAGCGGAAATCCCAGCGATTGCAATTCCTGAAAACGCGCCAGCAGCGGGTAGTTCTGCTCGAAGTTTTTTCCGAAGCCGAAGCCGGGATCAAGCACGATCCTTTCTCGGCGCAAGCCCGCCAGGACCGCAGCTTCCGCCCATTCTCGCAGTTCGCGTTTGACCTGGAGAACAATATCGCCGGGCGGCGGCAAGGTACGCCACTCTTCGGGACGGCCCCGCATGTGCATCAGAATGGCGCCGCACTTTAATTCGGCAACGGTTTTGGCCATCTGCGGATCCCAGCGCAGCCCGCTGACGTCGTTGACGATCTCGACTCCCGCTGACGCCGCCGCACGCGCGACGCTGGCCTTATAGGTGTCGATAGAGATTACGGCATTGGGCCGCTGCTTCTTCAACTCAGTGATCACCGGCAACACACGCCGCAACTCTTCTTCCGCGCTGACAGCAATCTTTTCAGTTCGGCCCTCCTGCTGTTGTTTCACTTCCTGATTCCGATTTTCCTTCGCGGAAGACGCGACGGCCACGCTGGCGCTGGGGCGGGTCGATTCTCCACCAACGTCAATGATGTCGGCGCCTTCGTCGAGCAATTGAAGCGCGCGTGCGACGGCGATGGCAGAGTCCATGTAATCGCCGCCGTCCGAGAAAGAGTCGGGGGTTACGTTGAGGACGCCCATGATCAGCGTGCGCTTGCCCAGTTCGAGCGTGCGCGCCCCCAGACTCCAGTGGAAGACTGTCCTCATGCGGCGATTCTAAACGAAAGATTCCGCGGCAATGCCATCGCCTAGCGGCGCCGCACGGCCGCAGCGCGCATGCGCGCAGATCGAAGCGCGGCGGGACCGGTACCAGTGGGAGGTTTTCGCATGCCGTCGAGCAAGTCTTTGAGCATGACCGCGTTGTTGTGCGTCTCGTTCTTCGAGGCAAACAAGAGCGTGAGGCGTTTTCTCTTGTGGGCCAGGCGATAGAGCGTCAGCAAATCCTTTTCGGCTTCCGGACGCGCCAATTCTTTCAGGTAGCGCTTGCGAAAAACCTGCCACTGCTCCGGCTGCGCGTGAAACCATTTGCGGAGTTCATTCGAAGGAGCAAGGTCCCGTAGCCACTCCACCGCGGCGACTTCAGATTTGCGAAGGCCTCGCGGCCATAGCCGGTCCACCAGAACACGCGCTCCATCGGAGCGCGCTACTGATTCGTAAACTCGCTTGACCGTGACTGGCATGGCTATGCTCTATCATTGTAAGTGGAGCAGCAGCGCGATGGTTGTGGGAAATCTGGGTGAAACTGGGCGCAAAATGGCGACTTCAAAAGTACGGGCGACTGAACGACGGGGTGGGCCGAAGCTCAACCGCTTGATGGGTGCGACTTTGGTCGCATGGCTTGCGCTGGTCTCGCTTACGGGTTGCGATGTGGAGCGCCGTAAATCAGACGCCGAACTCGGCCTCAACCCGCAACAGGCGGCGGGACGTAAGATCTATGACAACTACTGCGACCGCTGCCACCGCCCCTATTCCACGAAAGGCAAAAAAGGTCCCGGCCTGAAGGGTATATTCGAGCATCAGTATCTTTCTCTCAGCGGATTGCCCGCCAACGACGATCGCGTCGGCGACATCATTCGCAACGGCCGTCCGGATATGCCTGGCTATAGCCAGACTCTGGGCCAGCAAGATATTCAGGATTTGCTCGCCTACCTGCACACGCTGTGACGGCTGAATCATGATGCGTGGTCCCTTCGGTTCATGGGATAATCCTGTGGTGAAAAGTGCCGCGCGGTCAGAGCTTTTTCGTAAGCTTCCCTCAGTCGATGACCTGATGCGCGGGCCTGCCTTTCTCGCACTGGCGGCAAGCCACGGCCACGGTTCCGTGGTCGCGGCGATACGCGTCGTCCTGGCGCGGCTACGGCAGGAAATCACATCGGGATTGCTGGGCGAGAATGAGCTGCACCTTGCGCTCTCGGGGCTGATGGACGCGGTGGAGAATCAGCTTCGCCAGTCGCTCGGTTACTCTCTACGGCCGGTGATCAACGCCACCGGAGTGATTCTGCATACCAACCTTGGGCGCGCTCCGGTGGCGGACGCGGCCATCGATCATATCCGCGAAACGGCCGCGAGTTATTCCAATCTAGAGTTCGATCTTGCCGCTGGTGCGCGTGGCAAGCGGGACATGCATGTGGATCGTCTGTTTCGGCGCTTGTTGCGCGCAGAGATGAAGAGCGGCGAGGCCGTTTCCACCATCGTGGTCAACAATAACGCCGCTGCCGTGCTTCTCGCGCTGAACACTCTGGCGGATGGCGGAGAAGTCATCGTCTCGCGCGGCGAACTGGTCGAGATTGGCGGATCATTTCGCATTCCGGATGTGATGGCGAAGTCGGGCGCGATCCTGCGCGAAGTGGGCACGACGAACCGGACGCGCATTTCCGACTACGAACGCGCCATCACCGAACGGACGCGGCTTCTGCTCCGCGTGCATCGCTCAAACTTCGAGATTACGGGCTTCACCGAGCAGGCGTCTACGGCGGAACTGGTAGCGCTGGCACACAAGCGCGGCATTCCGCTGATGGAAGATCTGGGCAGCGGCGCGCTGTTTGACCTGCACTCGATCGGAATTGACGGCGAGCCGGGGGTGCTCGATAGCCTGCGCGCGGGCGTCGATATCGTGACCTATAGCGGCGACAAGCTGCTGGGCGGTCCGCAGGCAGGGCTAATCAGCGGCCGTTCGGAGCTAATTGCGCGCATGCGGTCCAATTCTTTATTTCGGGCGTTGCGCGTCGACAAGCTGATCTACGCTGCGCTGGAAACGACTCTTCTCGCCTACGTAAGACGTGATCACGATGCGATTCCGACCCTGCGCATGATGCGGCTTTCGAAAGAGGAAATCGGCGAACGGGCTAAGGCGCTGGCGGCGCGCATTGTGGCGCCGAAGTTGAAGGTTGACATCGGAGATGGTGAATCCCTCCTCGGTGGCGGCGCCGCGCCGTCTTCTGTTCTGCCCACGCGGGTGTTGGCTCTGACTTGCGAAGATCTTAGTGCTGACGAGTTGACCGCGCGGCTCCGCACTTCAGAGCCTCCGATCATCGCCCGGGTTGACGAGGGCCGCGTGCTGCTGGATTTGCGGACGGTCTTTCCCGAGCAGGATTCCGCGATCGCGTCTGCCTTGAGCCGCATCGCGGCGTGATTTGTTCGCATCGAACGCCACGTGGCTACGCTCTACACCATCGGGCATTCGACTCGCCCGCTCGACGATTTGATTGCGACGCTTCAGGCTCACTCGATTCAAGCGCTGTTGGATATCCGCGCTTTCCCCATGTCGCGGCGGCTGCCGCAATTCAATCGCGAATCTCTGGAGAAGAGTTTGCCGGAAGCCGGAATTCGCTATATCTGGATGCCAGCCCTCGGCGGCTATCGTAAGAAGATTCGCGACGATTCTCCCAACATCGCTCTCCGCAATGCGGCCTTCCGCAATTACGCCGACTACATGCTGACCGCGGAGTTCGAAAATGCGCTGGCCGAACTGGTTGCGCTGGCCGAAGCTTCGCGCACCGCCTGCATGTGTGCCGAGCGCGTATACTTCCGCTGCCACCGCATGCTGGTCTCGGACTGGCTGCTGGCGCACGGCCACGAGGTAATGCATATCGATGGGACGGGCCCGTCAAAACCTCACCGCCTCACCGTGGATGCGCGCGTGATCGATGGCGAACTGATTTATCGCGGCGACCGCCTGCTGTAGAAGATCGATGCCGTATCTCAGTGTTGGAGATTCTGAAGCAAAGCCAAATGTTGGGCTGCCCCTATGCTTATCGTCTTTGGCGGACTACCGGGAGTGGGAAAGACGACGACCGCGAGAGAACTAGCGCGTCAGCTGGTAGCGGTTTATTTGCGCATTGACACCATCGAGCAAGCTATCCGTGATTCCGGCATGCTGACCGGTCCGCTCAACGACGTGGGGTATCGAGTCGGCTATGCGGTAGCCGAAGATAATCTTCTTCTAGGTCGGACTGTGATTGCCGATTCCGTGAATCCCCTTCGACTCACTCGCGATGCGTGGGTCGCCGTCGCCAGTCGAGTGGGAGTGAACGCTGCGGAAGTCGAGATTACGTGTTCTGATCTGCAAGCGCATCGTCGACGTGTGGAAGCACCTCCGGCCGACATCAGCGGGCTGCGCCTGCCGACATGGGAAGATGTCGTCTCCCGCGAATATGAACCTTGGAACCGGAAACATATCGTGATCGACACTTCAACCAAGAGCGCAGCGGAGATCGTGAAGGAGCTTCGAGAATTGTTTGGGGCAACCGTAGCGTATAAACCAGGAAGCTATGATCGTCGGCACAGGTATTGATATTGCGGAGGTTCCGCGCATTCGGCAATCGATCGAGCGCTTCGGCGATCGTTTTCTGCGGCGCGTCTTCACGGTAGGAGAAATCCAGTATTGCGATTCGAAGGCGAATCGTGCGGAGCGTTACGCCGCCCGCTTCGCGGCGAAGGAGGCGGCGATGAAAGCTTTGGGCACGGGTTGGAACCACGGCGTGCGCTGGCGCGATTGCGAAGTGGTGCGCCTGCCGGGCGGACGTCCGAGCATTTCGTTTCACGGCAAAGCCGCTGAGTTCGCCGCCAGGCTGGGCGTCAAAAACGCGGCCCTGTCGCTTTCCCACACTGCGGAGCAGGCCATCGCGCAAGTCATCCTTGAAAACTAGCTCCAGCCAGTGCTTGAAAGCTGGATGCATCGGCAAGACCTTCTGCTAGACTTAATCCATCCCAGATCCTCTATGTCCGCGACGCTTCAGGCTCCCGCTCCGCCTCAATCCGCTGAAGTATCCGAACGAGCTTTACTGGCCGGCCTGGGGCTGACAAGTTTCGCGGCGCTCTTGCTGGAATTGGCGCTGACGCGATTGTTCTCAGTCGTACTCTTTTATCACTTTGCCTTTCTCGCCATCTCGATTGCGTTGCTGGGATTGGGCGCGGGCGGAGTTCTCGCTTATCTGCTGAAGAGCCGCCTCACACGCATCCCTACGCGCAATCTGGCGGCCGGCCTATGCATGGTCAACTCGGTGATGGTTTTCCTGGTTCTGGAGACCGTGCTGCACATTCCGGTGACGTTTGAAGTTAGCGGGATCAACTTTCTGCGATTGACTGCTATCTACCTCGCCGCGGCCGTACCTTTTTTCCTGACCGGGATCCTCTTCTCCGTGGTTTTCGCACGCGAGACCAAACGCATTCCGCTGCTCTACGGCGCTGATCTGGGCGGCGGAGCAGTGGCGTGCATGGCGGTGGTTCCGCTCCTGAACTGGATCGGAGGGCCAAACACGATCCTCATGGCTAGCGCGGCGCTAACCGTAGCGGCCGCCGTCTGGGCCCCCACGCAGAACGGACGCAGAGTTGCCGGCGCGTTCCTGGCCGCCTTTCTCATGCTCATCGCCGGCAACCTTTCGGATCGTCTGATCGATGTAGTCTACGCCAAGGGAATATTCCGCGATCCGGCCTGGGTCGAGTTTGCCCGCTGGAACGCACTGTCGCGCGTGGAGGTCGATCGTCAGGACCAAGCGAAAACCGTCGTCATCGACGCCGACGCTTCCACTTACATCATGAATGTCGAGCCCGAACACGTGCAGGGGACGCCGTGGGAACGGATTCTTCTGTCCCGGCCGCCCGCATTGGCGAACGTTTTGCGCCCTCGTGGAGATTACGCCATCATCGGTCCGGGCGGCGGTATCGATGTGCTGAGCGCCCTGGCTGGTGGCAGCCCGAGCGTGACCGGGATCGAGATCAATCCCATCATCGCCGACACCATCATGCGCGGGCGATACGCCACTTACTCCAAACATCTATACCAGCGCCCTGACGTGCACATGCACGTGACCGACGGCCGATCTTATCTGCGCTCCAGCGAACAGCAATTCGACGTGGTGCAGATGACTCTGGTCGACACCTGGGCTTCGACCGCCGCCGGAGCCTTTGCTCTCAGCGAAAACAACCTTTATACGGTCGAGGCCTTCAGCGAATATTTTGAGCACTTGCGGCCGGACGGAATGATCGCCATCACCCGCTGGGAGTTCCACGAGCCACGAGAAGCGTTGCGGGTGGTCGCGGTTGCGATGGATGCGCTGCATGGTCTGGGCATCGCGAATCCGGCGCGCCATTTCATTGTGGCATCCGAGGGAGCGCTCGACGAAGACGGCATCCCGGTGGTCGTGCTGGCGAAGAAAAGTCCTTTCACCGTCGAGGAAGAAGCCGAAGTGAAAACTCACTTGGCGCGATACAGTCAACTGCGGCCGCTGTACCTTCCTTCGGAGCCCGCGCGCAATCCGTTTGGCGATCTGATCGCTAGCAATGACCCCTATGCTTTTGCCCGGCAGTATGCCTACAACGTTGCGCCCGTCAACGACAATGCTCCGTTCTTTTTCTTTACTTTGAAACCCAGCCAGATTCTGGGGCATGAGAATCTTCGGGCCGGAGTCGACTGGAAGGTAAATCTCGGTGTTCTAGTTCTGCTGCTGGTGCTGGCTATCTCACTGGTTGCAGTCGTGGCATTTCTGATTCTGCCTCTTGCGCTGCACACTGGCCGGATGCGCCAGTCCCCTTTGTCTCTGCTTTATTTCGTTGCCGTAGGCCTCGGCTACATCATGGTCGAGATTGCATTTATCCAGCGCTTCGTGTTGTTCCTGGGACACCCAACCTACGCGCTGACCGTGGTGATCTTTCTGCTGATGCTTTCGAGCGGCGCCGGCAGCCTGTGCTCCCGGCGCTGGCTGCCGCGCACCCAGCTGGCGTGGATGCCGATCACGCTGGTGGTCCTCGCTCTTCTGGTGGATGTGTTCTTCCTGCCCCAGTGGCTGGCAGCGTGGGTGGGATTGGGGTTTTACTACCGGATTGTAATCAGCGGCCTTTTGTTAGCCCCACTTGGCTTCGTGATGGGGATGCCGTTCCCGACGGGCTTGCGGGCGCTGGCGGTCGGCCCGGTGGTTGAAGTGTCAGGCGCGCTGAGTGACGCAGACAATGCTGTGGAGTGGGCCTGGGCGATGAATGCCGCCGCCAGCGTGCTGGGTTCGGTGCTCGCCATGGTGATCGCGATCCAGTTCGGCTTGAACGTGACTTTGGCCTGCGGCGTTGCGGTTTATCTGCTCGCCCTGTTGTTGCTGCCGGCTCTGCATCCCCAGCGCGCTTAGGACTAAGCACTTGTTTTGCTATGATGCTTCGAGGGGCGGCGGAGGTTCTCGTGCGCAACCCGAATTGGCGGTCTGAGGGAACGATTTGCCGAGTCAGAAGCAGCTCAAATGGTCACAACTGCGGGTTGGCCTCACGGTAATTTTCGCCAGCTTGATATTGGCCCTGCTTTTGTTTCTGATGTCCGGAACGGGCGGCTTCTTCTCCCACCGCATCACCCTGGTATCGTTCTTCGACAACGCGAGTGGATTACGAGTAGGCGCTCCGGTGCGGCTCAACGGCGTGGACATCGGCAATGTTGCAGCGATTCGCGTGGTGCCGGACAAAGATAAGCAGCTCACCCCCGTCGAAGTAGTGATGAAGGTGAGCACGAAGTACGGTTTCAACCTCCGGCGCGATTCGGTAACGTCCCTGGATACGGCCGGAGTGCTCGGAGAAACTTACCTCGATGTCGATAGCGCACAGGCCGTCGGCCCGGTAGCGAGGGATGGCGACACTCTTCCCACTCAAGTGCATCCTGACTTCAACGAGGTGGTGCGCTCCAGCCAGAGCACATTGCAGAACATGGACGCGCTGCTCAAGCGTGCCGACCGCATCCTGGCCTTCGCCGAGAGCGGCAAAGGCTCGCTGGGCAAGTTAATTTACGATCCCACGCTTTATAACCGTTTTTCGGAGACGGTCGCCGATTTTCAGGGAATCGTAAATCAGATCGCCAAGGGCCAGGGCAGCCTGGGCGCACTCATCAACCGCAACGACGCCTACGACAAGTTCCTCGCGACCCTCGACAAGATCAACGCAGTGGTCGACGATCTGCAAGCCGGCAAAGGTACGGCGGGCAAGTTCCTGAAAGACCCCTCCCTGTATAACAATGCCAACGATACCATCGCGAACTTGAAGCAGACTACGAGCGACATCAATGCCGGTAAGGGGACTCTAGGCAAACTCACCAAGGACGAGGAGCTGGCGAAAAAGATCGATACCACCGTCACCAAGCTTGAGGCCCTCACCAGCGATCTCGAGGCTGGCCGCGGAACAGCGGGAAAACTCTTCAAGGACGACACGCTCTACAACAACGCCAATCAGATGCTGACCGAGACGCAGAATTTGGTGAAAGCGATTCGCCAGGATCCCAAGAAGTATCTCAGCATCAAACTGCACATCTTCTAGCTGGCCTGGTGTTAAGTAGCTTTGCATCTGCTCATAAAGAGTTCTCAGCAGGAGCTCTAGGAAACCACTCGCAGGCTGGAGGTAGACTCCGCTTGCTCGTGTGCGTGATAGCTCGAGCGCACCATGGGGCCGGACTCGACGTGGCGGAATCCGAAGCGCAAGGCCTCGTCTCGCAACTCGCGAAATTCTTCCGGCGTGTAGAACCGGGCGATCGGCAGGTGGTCGCGTGAGGGGCGCAGATACTGGCCCACAGTGAGAATGTCCACGCCGCGGCTTCCGAGATCACGGAACACTTCAACCAGTTCCGCGCTGGATTCTCCCAGGCCCACCATCACGCCACTCTTGGTGACCATGCCGGGAGAAAATTTCTCGGCGTTTTCCAGCAGATTCAGAGTGCGCTCGTAACGCGCGCCGGAGCGTACCACACGATAAAGTCGCGGCACAGTTTCCGTATTGTGATTGAGAACATCAGGCCGCGCATCGAGCACAATCTTCAATGGCTCTTCCCGGCCTTGAAAATCAGGGATCAATACCTCGATGCGGCAATCCGGAGTCAGTTCGCGAATCTCGCGAATCGTCTCGGCAAAAATCCTAGCGCCGCCAACGTTGTCGTCGTCACGATTCACGCTCGTGACGACGGCATGCTTCAGGCCCAGCGTGGCCACGGCTTCCGCCACGCGACGTGGCTCGTCCCAATCAATGGGCTCCGGTCGGCCTTTCGGAACAGCGCAGAATCCGCAGCGGCGGGTGCAGATCTCGCCCAGAAGCATGAAGGTTGCGGTCTTGTGGTTCCAGCATTCGCCGATGTTCGGACACTGCGCCGATTCGCAGACTGTGTGCAACCCGAGCCCGCGTGCCAATTTCTTCAGCTCGTGAAAGTTGTCGCCCACGGGCGCCTTGGCTCGCAGCCACTCCGGCTTGGGCACGCGCAGTCGGGCTCCGAGCTCGATCTGAATGAGTTGAGAACTACCGGCCATCTTTTGATTCTATCAGCTCAGCCCACCTCCACCAGACCGTAGGTGCGCTGCCAGCACGCGCGTAGCGCCACCAGCGCGCGGCTGATCTCTACCTGCGTGATCTCGGAATTGGGCCCTGCCATCACCGCTGCGGCCTCGCGCTGGGCCAGCTCCAGCAACTGCCGATCGCGAATCAGGTCGGCCACGCGAAAGCTCGGCATACCCGCCTGCCGCGTGCCGAAGAATTCTCCGGGCCCGCGCAGTTCGAGATCGAGTTCGGCGATCCGAAAGCCATCATTGGTGCGCACCATGGCGTCGAGGCGCCGCTCGCCTTCTGCCGTGACCTTTCCGCCGGTCATCAATATGCAAAAAGATTTAGCGGCTCCGCGTCCGATCCGCCCGCGCAGCTGGTGAAGCTGCGCCAAGCCGAAGCGTTCCGCGTGCTCAATCACCATCACAGTTGCGTTAGGCACATCGACGCCCACTTCGATCACCGTGGTGGCGACCAGAATCTGCAACTCGCCTTTCTGAAACATGCGCATGACCTGATCTTTCAAATCGGCATCCAGACGGCCGTGCAGCAGGCCAACTTTCAGATCGGCGAAGATTTTTCCACTCAGCTCGCGGTACATTTTGATCGCAGCCTTCAGTTCGGTCTCCTCGCTTTCAGCAATCACGGGATAAACGACATAGGCTTGATGCCCTGCCGCGACCTGCTGGCGTACAAACTCCCACACTTTGGACGATTGGTCGTCGGTGATCCTCCGGGTGACGATCGGCGTGCGGCCGGGCGGAAGCTCGTCGAGCACGCTGATGTCGAGATCTCCATATAACGTGAGCGCGAGCGTACGCGGGATCGGCGTGGCCGTCATCACGAGAACGTCCGGCTCTGCAAGGCCTGTGGGGGGATGGGCGCCCTCGCCCGTCTGGCCAAGCGAAGCTCGGCTGCTTTCGTCTCCATCGCCGGACTTCTTCATCAACTTGAGCCGCTGCAAAACGCCGAACCGGTGCTGCTCATCAACGATGACCAGTCCCGGTTTCGCAAATTCAACTTTCTCTTCCAGTAGCGCATGCGTTCCGATGACCAACTGCGCCTTCCCCTGTGCGATGTGGCGGCGGATTTCGCGCTTGCGGTCGGCCTCCAGAGAGCCGGTCAGCAGCACAATGCGGTATCCCGCATTCTCCAGAATTCTGCGCGCCGAAAAATAATGCTGTTGCGCAAGAATTTCCGTAGGCGCCATCAGCGCCACCTGATAGCCGTTTTCGATGGCGATGATTGCTGCCTGAAAACTGACGATAGTTTTTCCCGAGCCCACATCCCCCTGCAGCAAACGCCGCATGGGATAAGGCTTTTGCATGTCATCGGCGATCTCTTTCAAGACCCGCTTCTGCGCCGCCGTAGGATGAAAGGGCAGGATTTTCTTGATCGCCTGCCGCACGCGATCGTCCAGCCGAAAAGCGATTCCGGTCCCCGCCTTTTGCTGGCGGCGTTTGAGTTCCAGTCCGAGCTCGAGAAAGAACAATTCTTCAAAGATCAGCCGGATGTGCGCTGGCGTGCGCGACGATTGCAAATCGTCAAAGCTCTCGCCCGCCTCGGGCCAGTGCACTTTCCACAGCGCCTCCCGCGGCGAAAGCAGCGCCAACCGCCCGCGCACCGCCGCCGGAATGGTTTCCCCAAGATCGGGAGTGAGATCGTCGAGAGCTTTGCGGATGACTCGGCGAAACCAACGCGCAGTCACACGGCCTTGTCCCGCCGACTCGTAGATGGGCACGATGCGTCCAACTTCAAGCGACGCCGCGGCTCTGTCGTCCGCATTTTCCGCGGCGGCGTCACCCAGCATCTCAAACTGCGGCTGCACAATCTGCAGCTCGCCACTCTTCGAATCCTGCTCCACCTTCCCATAGAGCGCGATCAACTCGCCAGGCTTGAATTTATCTTGCAAGTAAGTGGCGTTGAACCACAGGCAGCGCAGGCGCGATCGTCCTTGCCCCACCGTGAGCTGAAAAATAGGCATGCGGCGTGTGCGAAACAGCCCCGAGTTGCGCACTTCCGCGATGACGGTCGCCATTTCGCCGGGACGCAACTCCGCAATCCCCCGCGGATTCAGCCGGTCTTCATAACGAAACGGCAGATAATTCAGCAGATCGCCGACCGTGGCAATGTCCTTGGTGGCGAGAATTTCCGCCAGTTTCGGGCCGATTCCTTTGACGTACTGGACTGGCGTGGTGAGTTCAAGCATCGAGGCTACGAAGGAATGTTAGCAGCAACTCAGGTGGTCAAAGCCGGGTCCGACCGTTTGCTGGTTTAGTCGCAGTTCTCTCCAGTAATCCGGTTCGGCCGCCGGGCGCCTTTCGTCGAGTTGCCGACCATCTGGCCGCTAGCACATGCCAATCGACTGGCGGACTGCCAGAGCGACTTCTGCGGTCGTCCTCCACGCGGCGAAATGGCAGGGGTCTTTCGACTCCGGCGGCTTTGAACTATTCATTTGCAAGTGGGCAATATTGCTCAGTTCGTAGTTTTGATCGACGGTAGCCTGTTCGGAGTGGTTTTTTCGCAGGGAGGCTGCCATGCCTGACTACACTTGGATCTCTCACCCCATCAGAAGCAAGCAGTGGCTTCCCAGTTGCTGTATCTGCAACACCGCTGTCTCGCTTGAGACCAGTAAGACTGACGAGCACGGTCAGGCCGTTCACGAGGAATGCTATGTCCTCAAGGTCGGCTCAACGGCGGAGTTTGCCGGCGACGCTCGGTATACGCGGAGCCCAGCAAACAGGGCTGCACTCTACGAAGTTTGCAACGCCGCCACGGCGGAGCCTTTGAAGGCGCCGATATCCAGGCTGTCCGTCGTATTTACGACACTACCCACGCAGCCAGCGAAGCGCCTTGACCGGCTGAAGCGCGCTGCGAACGTGGACCGGATAGCAGTGGCTGCTATCCTCGTGTTGACTTGCTGGATTGCCTACAGCAATCGCCTCCCGGCTTCGCTCCTGAAATTCTCACAGCCGCAGAAAGCGATCGCCCTCGAGCAGCAGGCGTCCCTCCTCCACGCGAAAGCCGTTTCGGCGAGGAGAACGCCCAGGCTCCGAACCAGGTCGCTTTCCTTGCAAGATGCGAGAACCCGGACCAGCTTCCGGCGGCCCGGGGAGAACGAAATCGACTACGTCAAAGACGATGTGACGGTACGATATTTTACGCACACGTCCCCACAGCCAGTGGTGAAAAGCGAGATCGCTTACATCGGAAAAGACGTGACCGTGCGATATTTCACGCCCAAGCCAACTGAAGTGTCGCCGGCGCGGCTGGTTGAAAGCGCAGCGCAGCCGGCGGAATCCTCTTCGTCAGTGCCTGAGAATTCGCCTTCTTCAAAACCCACCCAGTAGCGCGGGTAAAATGTGCGCCCAGGCGAACCGCAGGATCCGCCTCAGCGTTTAAGGGTAGGGCTGGATGCTTGATTTGGTCCGGCATCAAGTACCGTTTGAACGCAGGTCAAAGCGCTGCGCATATACGCGAATCCGCACCGGCCCACCTTGGCGTCTAACCCACTTGTGCTGGTCAATTTCCTCCAGGCTCTCTTCGCCGTCATTCTGGGCAATATCGCCTACTTCCTGCTCGCTCCATCCCTTCACCTGCCGCGACACCGTCCGTTTCAGCCGGATTGGGGCCTCGTCGTGGACTTCTGGTTCTGCGCCGTGGCTTACGGCCTGATCCGCACCGCCAGAAAGTGGAAGTAGGGGCCATTTTCCCCGGAATTCATTGTTACTTTCGGAACCTTTGTAACCCGCCCCGCTCTATTACCATAGCGGCTGAGCTATGAACAAAATCGCCGTCTTGTACGATGCCGGCCAGGCGGTGCTCTCCACCTTCGATCTGGACGAAGTGCTGCAGCGCATTCTGGCGATCGCGCATGACTATTTTCATCTGCGGAATGTGGCCATTCTCCTGCTCGACCAGCAATCGCAGGAGTTGTACGTCCGCTCGCAGATTGGCTGGGACGAAGGGCAGGACAAGGTCCGGCTCGGCGTGGGCGAAGGGCTCACCGGAATCGCAGCGCTCAAGAAGCAGCCGGTTTACGCCCCTGATGTAAGCAAGGACTCTCGTTATTTCTGTTCAGCCAAGTCCACCAGCTCCGAGCTCGCAATTCCTTTAATGGTGCAGGATGAAGTGGTGGGGGTCCTCGATTGTCAAAGCGACCGCGTCGACCATTTCGATTCCGAAACCATCGATCTGCTTACCCTATTCTCCACGCAGGCATCGATGGCATTGCAGAACGCGCGTCTGTACTCGCTGGAGCAACAACGCGCGCGCCAGTTGCAGGCCATCAACGCCATTGCCCAACAAACCACCGCGGTTCTGGATCTGGAGGAGTTGCTGGGCCGGGTTTGTGGGCTGATTCAGGACGCCTTCCGGGTATCGCATGTGTCCCTGTTCCTGCGGGAAGATCACGACCTGGTACTGCGGGCTCATCACGGAACGCTGACTCCCTGCATTCCCGCAGGTGGCCGATTCGCGGCCAATACTCAACCCTGGGCAAAAATTCTTTCCGATAGTTGTACGTTGATGGAATGCGATCTTTGCCATGCTCCCACCGGCGTGAAGTTCTTCGCGGAAACGGCATCGCGCATGTGCATTCCGCTCGTGTCTTTTGGACAAACGCTGGGAGTGCTAGCTCTCGACAGCGCCAAGATCGACGCCTTTCGCGACGGCGATCAGCAGTCGCTGGAAGCGGTGGCCGATATTTGCGCCACCGCCATCCAGAATGCCCATTATGTCGATCGCGTGAAGCAGCTTGCCTACCTGGACGGTTTGACCGGCATCTTTAATCGAAGATTTTTCGAGATGCGCATCCTGGAAGAGATTGAACGCGCTCATCGCTATGGAACCGGCATGGCGGTGATCATGGCCGACATCGATCAGTTCAAAAAGCTGAATGACGAATTCGGGCACGTGTTAGGCGATGAAGTCCTCCGCCAAACTTCCTCTTTATTTAATCAGCAGTTGCGCAAGGGGGATGTGGTGTGCCGCTACGGAGGCGAGGAATTCAGCATATTGCTGACTCAAGTCAACGGCCAGCAGGCGCTAGGTGTAGCCGAGAAACTACGCAAGCTGGTGGAAGGGTGGCAATTCCCAGGCGTGCCTCGCACCGTGACCATCAGCGCGGGCGCCGCGGCCTTGCCCGAACACGGCACTACTCGCGACGAGTTGGTGAAGGCGGCCGACTCCGCTCTCTACGCCGCGAAACAGATGGGACGCAACGCAGTGTGCCTCGCGCCGTTAGCTCAGCGGCTGGCGCACTGTCATACCGCCGGTTAGATCTCCAGCCAATCTCCCTGCATCTGCCGCCGCAGCTTCTCCATTTGTTGCTGTAGTTTCTGGCGACTCTTTTCCAGCTCTTCCCTGACCTTGGGCGAGAATTCTTCTCTTAACTTTTCGGCTTGCTCCTTCAGCTGCCTTTGCTGCGAGCAGAGTGACTGGCGTATTTCCGTCGCGGCTTTGCGGCTCGCTTCCTCTGCTGCCATCTCGATCTGGGGACGAAGCTTGGCAATTTCGTTTTGCACTTCCGTTAATTCAGTCGCCGTGTCTGCGTCTAGTTCGGGCGCTTCCTGGCTTTCCTCAATCATCTCGCCGGAATCCTTGCGCTCGGGCAGTGTGATGGTGAGAGTGTGTTCCTTTCGGTCGCGGATCACGCCCACGCTCACGGATCCTGTACTGTGGGAGCGCAAGGCTTGGGTAAAGTCGCTGGTGTCATGCACCGGCTGATTGCCAACACGAACAATCACATCGCCTGCACGCAACCCGGCCTTATCCGCGCGGCTGCCCCTGTCCACTGATCGCACCAGCACTCCATTGCCGTTCTTCGCGCCGAAAAACTCACCCAGCTGCGGCGTGAGGTTCTCCACCATCAGCCCGTTTCGCATCGAGGAACGCACATAAATCACGCCAATGTTCGGAAGGTCCATGTCGGGCAGATTGGGGATGGGTGGGATGTTGGGGATCGGCGGAATTTGCACGTGGAAGCCTTTGTCGTCCATCGGATCCATGGGAGGCCATTCCTTGCTGCGGTCGGCCAGTTGCACCTTGATCGTCACCGGTTGTCCGTCCCGGCTCAATCCCAGCGTGACCACGCGTCCCGGCGGGGTTTCGCGGATCATCCGATGCAATTGTGTCTTGCTCTCGATAGGGGTTCCGTTCATGGTCAAAATAACGTCGTGCTCCTTGATGCCGGCCTTTCCCGCAGGAGCGTCCTGATCGACCATCGTGACTTCCACGCCCTTCTCTTCCTTCAGCTTCAGCGCGCCGAGCCTGTCGGAAGTGATATCCGCGATGTCGACCCCAAGATAAGCACTGGATCCCGAATCTTCGCTGGGAATGCCCAAAGGCTGCGATTCAATCGTCCATCGTTGAGCAGCGTGCGACAGGTTGAGGAGCAAAGGCAGCACAGCGATCGCGGCTAAAATTTGTTTGCGCATCAGCAACCTCCTGCAAGTCGCACCGAAATCAAGCCCTTTGTGTCTCCCAAAACTTGTCTGCTAATTCGCACGCCTGAAGCAGATATCACCGGTAGTGGTCCGAACCTGCAACCGCGGGCCCCCTCCGTTCAGCTTGCCTTCCGCGTTCAGCGTTCTCGGACCCCATTGATCGCCTTCGCTGGCCACGTGGATGTCCGGGAAGTCAGAACTAATGTGGTGTCCATTGCCCAAATCGACGCTGGCGCGCACCGAGAGCGCCACATCTGGCGCGATGTAAACGGTAATGTCCCCCGCGGAAGTTTCGAGTTTGGAATCCGCAGGCGGAGCGCCAGTTTTTACGAACTTTACGACGATGCCGCCGGCGCTGGTCTCCACGCGCGCCGAGGGAACTCCGTTGAGTTCGATCCCGCCGCCCCCAGTCTGGGCGTGGACATGCCCTTTGGCGGAGGAGAGGTGAATGCTGCCTCCACCGGTTTCAATTTCTGCGGGGCCGCCAAGATCTCCCAGATCGATGTTGCCGCCGCCGGTTTGTGCCTTCATTGTTCCCGTGCATTGACGGACCTGGATCCCGCCACCACCGGTCTCGATGCTGGCTCCCTGCGTCGCAGAAATAATCTGAACGCTGCCGCCCCCAGTTTCCGCGACGATCTTCCCATTGGCTTGGTGAACCTCGATGGAACCACCGCCGGTGTGCAGGCCAATATCGCCATTGACGGTTCCCACATTGATGGATCCGCCACCCGTGTCTACGCGGGCGCCTCCGCCAATCTCATCGAGGCGCATGCTGCCGCCGCCACTCTCCGCTTCCAGGTGGCCAGCTACACCGCTGGCGTCGATGTTGCCGCCCTCAGTCTCGATCTTTACCAGCGCAATCTCGCGCGGGACCTTGATCATGAGATCGCCCGAGAATTTGTGTCTCGAACCCTTTTCAATCCGCACGTGCACCCCAGCGACGTGGACGTTATGAACGCCTTCCCCCTGCCACTCCCCCACCACCCAGGCCGTATCGCCTTTCACATAAGCGGTCATCTTGTAAGCATCGAACTGGCGCCGCGCATCCTGCTCGGACGACGCTTGAGAACGCATGTGGAGCGTGTAATCGACCCCCCCCTGTGGAGCGCCTCGAACCACCACCGAGCCCATGTCTAGCTTCACTCTCAGGTTCTTGACTCCGGCCAGGGATCCGGTGAGGACTTGAGTCCACGCGTCTCCTTCGCGCGATACATGTGTTTCCTGCGCCAGCTCCAGAGGCGCAAGCACGGCCAGCAAGCACAACAAGCCGACGAATTGTGGCGCACGTTGCAAATATCCCCCTCAGTTTCTAACGCGATCGGTCTTGCTCAATCAATCTCCGGCAACTGCGCCAGCATGGTGCGGGCCTGGGACTTGATGTACTGGCTTTGATCCTTGGCCGCCAGCGTCATCAACACGCCGCGCACGCTGCCATCGGCCTTCACTGGCTCGATCAGTCGTAGTGCTTCGGTGCGCACGCCCGGGTTTGAATCGTTCACCAGCGCTTCCAGCACCGCATCGCGAACGTGGACATCGTCCTTCACAAAACTGCCCAGGCCATCGATCGCCTTCAGCCGCACTCCAGGATTCGTGTCATAACGCAGCGCGTAGATCAGCGCGTCACGCACCTGGGAAACGTTCGGCTCTTGCGTCAGCAGATCAACTGAATCCATGCGCACGCCGGAATTGTAGTTATTGCGGGCGGCAAATAGTAGCAGTTGCTGAATGCGTTGATCGTTTAGCGATCCCTGCGTCTCGAGCGTGGACACCGTGTTGTACTTGATGGCAATCTTATTCGTTCCCGGCTCCTGCGTGATGGACTGTATGCCGGTGATCGAAGATTCGGCGGGAGCAGAAGCCGCGCCCGTGGCCGCATTCGGCGGCTGATGAAGGAATACCCGATACGACGTTCCCACCCCGCCGGCAAAGCCGAGAATCAAAATCACTGATGCCAGCGCGGGAGAGAATCTCACTTGCCGCAGCCAGTTCGCCGGATCGAACGCCAGCCGCTGCCAGAACCCGCCCTGCTCGGCCGTCTCCAGCGCTTCCTGCAGCTTCATGCGCGACGCTGCCAATAAATTCGCTGTCGGCTCGGCTGCCCGCTCCTGCGACAGTAGCGCGTGAAACTCCTGCTCCGCCTTCAGGGCGGCCGCGCAATCGGCGCAGCGCGCCACATGCTGCTCCAGTTCATGACGAGCATCATCGGCCAGCTCGCCGTAAACCTGCAGTGTGATATTCTCTCGTACCCATTCGCACTTCATAGTTCCCTCATCCAGTTCCATGTGGGGACAACCGGGCCGGGTGCCCCACTTCTCGCCTCTTTTGCGAGAAGTGGGCACCCTCACCTCATGTCCGCCAACTGCCCGCGCAATTTCTGCGTGGCCCGAAACAGCGTATTCTTCGCGGTCTCTTCCGTCGTTTGCAAAATCTCGCCCACGGTGCGCAGCTTCAGACCGTGGTAATGCTTGAGCTCGAAAACCATACGCTCCCGCGGCGTCAACTTTTCCAGCGCACCCGAAATCCGCGCGCCCAACTGCCGCCGCATCAAATCGCGCTCCGGATTCGCTCCCGCCCGCCCGTCTGGTACCTGGTCCAGCAGGTCGTACTCCCCGCCGGACGCGTCTTTCGCTACCGGCGCATCTTCCTTGCGCACGCTCTTCTTGCGCAAGTGATCCAGGCAAAGATTGGTCACGATACGGTAGATCCAGGTATAGAAAGAACATTCGAACCGAAAGCTTCCAATGTTCTTATAGGCCTTGAGGAAGGCGTCCTGATAAACGTCCTGGGCGTCGTGCTCGGTGCCGGTGAGATGCAGCGCCAGCCGCAGGACCGCCTGGTCGTAGTGACGCACCAGTTCCTCGAACGCGCCGCGGTTGCCACGTTGCGCCTCGCGGATCAGGATCGTATCGTCTATGCGGCGTTCTTGCCCAGCCATGCGGCCCCACGTGGGGTCCCGGTTCTCACCGATTCTCGTCCCGCTGACTCTCTCCACTCGCTCGCGCTCTGTTTTCGAGTGGGCCCGTGCACCAACCGCAAGTGTTACTGCCCAAACATCGGCCGGCATGTTCTTGTCGTTTTCCTATACCGCTACTGCCCGGTGTCGATGCCGTACCCGGGCTTGCATAGGAATAGACGCTCAATCAACGGAACCGTGAGCAGAAATTATAGGCTGGACGGGAATTTTATGCGGCCTAGATGATTCTTTTGGAAGGGGTTAGCGGAGACAGAACATCGACCGTGAGTGCAGGATAGAGAGAATTCACTGAATCAGGCGAGATCCAGAGCAAGTATATACTCGCAGCTGAATCGGATTGCGGCAGAGGCCGAGGGGGGAGCTTGAGACCACAAGGGACTTTTAAAGGTTGGGCGCACTTCTGTATCGCATCGGCGATTTTTTTCAGCCCGTCCGGGCGACTTCCCGGTCAAACCAGTTCGGCACACTCCGCGGAGGTAAGCAACCCTTCGGCCAACTCGCTAACCGACTCCCAGATTCGGGACAAAGCGACGAGCCTGCTGCGGCGGATGACCCTCGACGAGAAAATCGCACAACTCTCACAGCTTCCCGGCCTCCCCGCTCCTGAGTTCCAGGAAAACATCAAGCAGCCGATGGAAGAGATTCTCAAACAACGAGGAGCGGGTTCGATTCTCTGGATTTCGGATCCGAAGGAAATCAACCGCCTGCAGCATGTGGCCGTCGAACAAACGCGGTTGCACATTCCCGTCCTCTTCGGGCTCGATGTCGTCAGCGGCTACCACACCATCTTTCCGGCGCCGATCGCCGTGGCGTCTTCGTGGGATACCAAGATGGTGGAAGATGTGCAAGCCGTAGCCGCGCAGGAAGCTCGAGCCGCGGGGATTCAGTGGACCTTCGCCCCCATGGTCGATATTGCCCGCGACTCCCGTTGGGGACGGATGGTCGAAGGCGCCGGCGAAGATCCATACCTTGGAGCCGCCATGGCCCGCGCCCAGGTGCTGGGATTTCAAGGCAAGCAGCTGGGTGCCCCCGACCGCGTACTGGCCTGTGCCAAGCACTTGGCGGGCTACGGAGCCGCCGACGGAGGTCGCGACTACGATTCCTCCTACATTCCGGAAGAGCAAATGTGGAACACCTACTTGCCACCATTCAAAGCCGCCATCGACGCCGGCGCCGGCAGTCTGATGAGCGCCTACATGGATCTGAATGATGTGCCCGCGAGCGGCAACCGTTGGCTCCTGCACGACGTGCTGCGCGACGCCTGGAACTTCCAGGGATTCGTGGTGAGCGACGCGTTCGCCGTCCGTAACCTTGTGACGCACGGCTATGCGCGCGATTCACAGGACGCCGCTCACAAGGCCTTCACCGCCGGATTGAACATGGATATGGCCAGTGGCACCTACCTCAAATATCTGCCCGTTGAACTTCAGCAAGGCCACATTTCGATGCAGCAGATTGACGACGCCGTGCTGCCGATCCTTGAAACCAAGTTCCGCATGGGATTATTCGAACACCCCTTCATCGACGAATCGCGTATCGACCAGGTGCTCGACGATCCCGCGCATCAGCAACTCGCACGCAAAGCCGCGCAACGTTCGATGGTATTGCTTCGCAACCACAGCGTATTGCTGCCTCTCGACAAGAGCGGCAAGACCATCCATTCCGTTGCCGTCATCGGACCCCTTGCTGACGCCGAAGCCGATCTCCTATCGATGTGGGGGGCACTCACCAAGCCCGGTCCCACAATCAGCGTTCTGCAGGGCATCCGTGAAAAAGCTGGTTCAGCAATCCAGGTCGGGTACGCGCACGGGCCCAATCTGTTCCGCGACATTCCTTCGCCCTTTGAGGGCATTCCCATGACCAGCGCGACGAAGGAGCAACCGGTCCAGACTGCGCAGGAAGTTCAACAAGCCATCGAGGAAGCTGTCGCTCTCGCCCGGCGCAGCGACGTGGCTGTTCTGGTTCTAGGTGAAATTGACTTGATGAGTGGCGAGTACGCCTCGCGCTCGTCGCTAAAGCTTTCCAACCGTCAGGAAGAGCTGCTAGAAGCGGTATCCGCCACTGGCAAGCCCGTCGTCCTAGTGCTCATCAACGGCCGCCCACTGAACATTTCCTGGGCCGCCGATCACGTTGCCGCCATTCTCGAAGCTTGGTATCCCGGCAGCCAGGGCGGCAACGGAATCGCTGACGTGCTGTTCGGCGACGCCAACCCCGCAGGCCACCTCCCGGTAAGCTGGCCGCGCAGCTCCGGACAGCTTCCCCTTTATTACAACCACAACCTCACTCAAAACCCGGAGACCACGCCTGATTTCAAGTCGCGCTACTGGGATCTTCAAAGCACCCCCCTGTATCCCTTTGGCTATGGTCTCAGCTATACGACTTTCTCCTTCGACAATCTGAAGGTAACTCCAGCAGCGCGAATCGCGGCCGGAACCATGATCGATGTCTCTGCGGACGTGACTAATACGGGCTCGCGGGCAGGGGATGCCGTGGTCCAGCTTTACATCCATCAACGCGCCGGCAGCGCCTCTCGCCCGGTTCGGCAATTGAAGGGATTCGAAAAAGTAACCCTGGAGCCCGGTGCAAAACGGACGATACATTTCACGCTGGGAAAAGACGAATTGCAGTTCTGGAGTCCTGCCGAAAAGCACTGGACCGTCGAGCCTGAGCAGTTCGACGTGTGGATAGGCCAAGACTCTAGCGCACCACTGCATGGGGAGTTCCGGCTGACCAATTGATGAGTGGCCGCGCTCGCCTGCCCGCAACATTCCGCCGATTCTGGTGTTCCGAACCGATGTAGACTGGTGGCGCCCCTAACGGATGGCGCTTCCTGCCCGTCCGACCGCAAAGCCAGACTCGAGGATGCCTATGTCCTTCCGCGCCCCGTTCGCTTCGCTTGCCCTGCTGGCCGGGTTCCTCCAACTCTCGTCCGGAATCAGCCCAGCCCAGGCCCTCACTCCGCTCTGCAATCCCACGGTTACGTCGCCGATCATCGTAGATTCCCATGAGCAGATTGTCGAAGGCGGCCTAAGGGCACAACCGCCGCTTACCAACACTGGAGGCTTCGGCTTCGGCTGGCCCGACACGCAGATGAGCGCAATTAAGATCCCCGGCGGATACGAGTTTTTTGCCAGCGAGGCCGCGCTTCACCCAAGGTACATGTGGGATGGCCATTGGGTTGGCAACAACAAGCACGGTAGCGTGGTCACTACCGTGGGAACGCTCGACAACCCGCTCGGCACGGGCGATCCGCAGGACGTAAGCATCTCTCCAAATCCCGATCCCGGCGTGGACCCCAACTATCCCAGCTACGGCTACATGGGCGGAGGCTCGATCTATCAGGTGCCCGCGGGCATGACCGGGGCCGGCAACCTCGTGGTGACCTACCACGCCGAGCTGCCCAACTATGCACTCCTCGGGCTGGCCGAGTCCAAGGACAACGGTTTGCATTGGACGGATCTCGGCGAGGTCATTCGCCTTAATCAGGCCTACATGCCCGGGCTTAACTTCGCTGAAATTGGGGACGGCCGCCTTTTGCTCTCGCCCGACGGCAAGTATTTCTATCTGTATTTTCCGGACTTGCCCGCTACCACGAACACGACTACCCATGTCTCCGTCGCCCGCGCGCTAGCGGCTTCCTTACTCGACGCAGCCTTCGGATCGGCGCATCCCCACGCCATTCCCTTCGAGAAGTTCTACCAGAGCAACTGGCATCTGCAGCCTGCAATCGGCGGAGCCTCCACCGACCTGAGTCCAAACTGGGCGCCGCAAGAGGGAGGGTATGTCGATGTTCACTTCAACAGCACGCTTCAGCGTTACGTCATGATCATGGACAACGACACGACGTTCTATTACACCGAGTCCGTCGATGGTCTTACGTGGACCTCGCCTATAGCGCTTGGCACCTACGCTGACGGCGTGAAAACGCTCGTGCCTTATGCCAGCTCCATCGGTCTGGGGGATGATCCGAGCATCTTAGGGAAGAGTTTCTACATTTATTACACGTACTTGCACGAGGAAAATGGAGGCCTGCCGAGGGAGGGAAACTCCCTGCGGCGGATTACGCTCACCTGCCCATGATCGCGCCAGGCGTTATCGCAAAGCCAGACCCCAGGAGGTCTCTTGTTCATCCGTTCTCAACTCGTTTCCTGCGCGTTGCTAGCCAGCCTTTTCCTACTAGCCGCCGTAGTCAGCTCCGCGCAAGCGATCACTCCGCTCTGCCAGCCCGCCGTGACTTCGCCTATCGTCGTGGCTTCTCCCGCGCAGCGTCTCGCGGCGGGAGCTAAGGCGCAGCCGCCGCTCACCGACACTTTCGACTGGCCCGACACTCCTCTTGGCATCATCAAGACGGCGGACGGCTACGAATTCTTCGGCAGCGATGGCGGCGCGCACTACCGCCAGATGTGGCAGGGACACTGGGTGGGCAACAACAAGTCGGGGTCATTTACGACCACGGTGGGTACCCTCGACAATCCCCTCGGCACCGGCGAGCCTGAGGACGTCAGCGTTTCCGCGAATTCCGATCCCGCGGTGAATCCCATTTATCCCAGCTACGGTTACATGGGCGGAGGCCCCGTCTATCAGGTTCCCGAGGGCATGACCGGCGCGGGCAACCTGCTGGCCACCTACCATGCAGAACTCCCCAATGACGCCCTTTACGCAGCGCTCGGCCTCGCCGCATCCGCCGATAACGGTCTGCACTGGACCGATCTCGGCGAGATCATTCGTCTCAACCAGGCCTACGCGGTCGGCCTCGATGGTTTTGAAATCGGCGACGGACCGCTCGTGCTCTCGCCCAACGGAAAGTATTTTTACTTATATTTTCCGGATTGGATCGCCAACGGTTCACTGCACACCACGAACGCGCAAGGAGTCTCGACTACCACGAACGTCTCAGTGGCACGTGCCTTGGCTGCCGACGTACTGAACGCCGCATTCGGAACGGCGCCGCATCACTCCATCCCCTTCCAGAAATTTTATAAAGGCGGCTGGATTCTGCAACCCGCGATCGGCGGAGCGTCTACCGACCTCATTCCGCACGCCCCGTTTTCGGGCTATCTCGATATTCACTTCAACAGCGCGCTGCAGCGCTACGGGATGATCATCTCCGACGATACGAACTTCGCTTACGCGGAATCCATCGACGGCCTCAACTGGACAGTGCCCGTCTCGCTGGGCACGTTCGGCCCGATCGCGGCTTATCCCACGGCTGTCGGGTTAGGAGATGATCCACACACGTTGGGCCAGAAGTATTACGTGTACTTCACACACTTGCCCACCGACGGCAGCGGATGGACCAACGGCTCTCTGCGCAGATTGACGCTGACCTGCCAATGACCGAGGACCGGAGCAAGCAAGCCCGAGACAAGCGAAAGCCCGGGCAGAGCGCCCGGGCCGGATTTCAGTACTACTCGGCGACCGCTTCCTTCTCGATGACCACCTTCAAATGCGCGGTCACATCCTTGTGCAGCTTCACCGAGACGGTGAATTCGCCCAAGGTCTTCAGCGGCTCATGCAGCTGGATCTGCTTCCGGTCCAGATTAATTCCCTTCTTCACGACGGCATCGGCGACGTCGCCCGAAGTGACCGAGCCGAACAACTGATCATGCTCACCCGACCGTCGCTGGAACGAAACCGATAGCCCGTCGAACTGCTTCGCCAGCTCTTCGGCCTGCGACTTCTCTTTGGCCGAGCGCCTCACCGAGGCAGCCTTCATCTGCGCGATGACGGCCTTGTTGCCCGCGTTGGCCTGAATGGCCAGGTTGCGCGGCAAAAGAAAGTTGCGCCCATATCCTTCCGCAACCTTCACCACGTCGCCGCGTGCGCCCAGTTTGCTCACATCTTCTTTGAGAATGACTTCCATGGTAGCTCCTAAATTCTTAGCTTCCAGCTCCTAGCCAACCTTCACTCCAGCACGAAACAGCCAGGAGCTAGTAGCTGCTTTTTTATGATGCCCGTCCGGCAAATGGCAGCAACGCGATGTTGCGCGCCTGCTTGATCGCCGTGGCCAAACGGTGCTGGTGCGGCGAACATACGCCAGTCAGACGCCGGGGCACGATCTTGCCGCTCTCCGCCACGAACTGCCCGAGCAGACGGTAGTCCTTGTAATTGATGTCGGCAATCTTCTCCGTGCAGAACTTGCAAACCTTCTTGCGCCGGAAAAATTTCCGTCCACCTTCACGCGGTGGGCCGCCAGGCCCCGAACGCCCGCCGCCACCGCCTCCGCCGAAACGCGGACGGTCTCCTCCGGAACGCGGTCCATCCCCGGAAGGCCGCGAGGGCCGCTCGGTTGCCGCTGGTGCTTTCGTCTCTTCAGTCATAACGCTCCTTCATGATCTTGGTGAAACTTGTTGCGGCCCGGTTTTTCTGAGAACCGAGAACTGATTCCTAAGCCGTTGCCGCCGGGACGTCCGACGCCGCAGGCACTTCCGCCGTCGGCGCTTCGTCGGCGCTAGCCGCCGGCTGTGCGCTCACTTTTTTGCGAGCGTCGCGCAGAGCCTTGATTTTTTCCAGACGCTTGTGCTCCTCATCCACGCGCACGGTGAGGAACTTGATCACCTGCTCCGTCACCCGCAGACGGCGCTCCAGTTCGTGGATCACTGTTCCCGCGCCTTCGATCGTCAGCAAAATGTAGATGCCCTCGCGGAACTTGCGCACCGTGTAGGCCAGGCGGCGCTTGCCCATGCGGTCCACGGACTTCACCGTCCCCGCCGCTGAAGTTACCGTAGATTCCAGGTTCGAAATCAGTTTGTCCAAATCTTCGTCCGCCATATCCGGTCGGACAATAAACATCAACTCATACGTACGATTCATTTCAGTCTCCAAATTCTCCGAGCCTATTGCTCCGATTCTGGCTCTTTGCGGTTGAAGCGGTTCATCGCCGCCGCCGGACCTTCCTTCAAGATCACCTTCACCGCTTCTTCGGCCGTGTCAAGCACTCCGTCGAGGATCGCAAGATCCGCCTTACGAAGCGGCGCCAGCAGATATCGCTGACCATCTTCCACCTTGCGCTCCGGAGCCACCCCAATTCGGATACGCAAGAAATCCTGTGTGTCCAGCGCCCCGATGATCGACTCGATCCCGTTATGCCCCGCCGAACTCCGCCGAGTATGAATCCGCAACGTGCCCAGCGGAAAATCCAGCTCGTCCTGAATCACGATCAAATCGGATTCCGGCTTCGCCTCGTACTCCGCCACCAACTCCCGCACCGACATGCCGCTCAGATTCATGTAGGTTTCAGGCTTGGCCAGCAGAACCGTCTCGCCGCCAATCACCGCACGGGCCGTGAGCGCCCGGCACTGCCGGTTTCTCACCTCAACGCCCAGATTGCTGGCGATCCGATCCACCGCAAGAAAGCCCGCGTTATGCGGCGTCAACCAATAGTCCTCACCAGGATTGCCAAGACCGACGATCAGTTTCACGCCGTATTAGTTTCCTCCGCTCGCGCTCAAAATGAACTTTGATTGTCATCCCGAGCAAGCGTTCCTTGTGCAGCGAGGGATCCGGGCGAACCGCGCGACGCGTCGCGTCCTTTGTGACGCAATACTCGCGCGTCTGGCTCGCTTCCTTATTTCTTCTCCTTCTTCTCAGCCTTCTTTTCCGGCTTCTCGGCAGCAGCTTCTTCGCCCTCTTCTTCGGTCTCCGCCTTGCCCTTCTTGATGACCTCGGGCTCGGCCGGGGTAGCACCTGCTTCCGCCGCCACCGCTTCCGGAGCAGCCACAACTTCTTCCTTCACGCTGGTCACGTGAGCCACCGGCTGATTCGCGTCCGTAAGGAATTTCAGTTTCTCGGTGTGCGGCAAATCCGCCACGCGCAACACTTTGCCGAAAGTCAGATGGGAGACATCCACATCGATGTGACCAGGAATATCCCCGGGCAAGCACTCGATTTCAACCTCGCGCAGCATCTGCTCCAGAATTCCGCCTTCGGTCTTTACTCCGGCCGGAACCCCTTGCAGCGTGATCGGAACGCTCACGCGCAACGCCTTATCCATGGCGATCCGCTTGAGGTCGATGTGCAGCAGATGACCCTTGATCGGCTCATATTGCCAATCGACGATCATTGCCTTCGCATTCTCGCCACCGTTCAGTGCAAGATCGAAAATGGTGTTGTGGCCGCTTTCCGAGCGCAGAATCCGCAACACGTGCCGCGGATCGACGCTGACTGCCAATGCGTCCTTGCCCGCGCCATACACGACTGCGGGAATCTTGCCTTCACGCCGCACACGTCGAGCCTGATTTTTTGTACCCGCTTCCCGCGGACTCGCCTCCAAAATGTTTTGTTCCAATGTAGTCGCCATAATTTCAATTCCTGCCTTACATGAATAATTTGCTGACTGAAGTCTCTTCGTGAATGGACTGAATTGCCCGTCCAATCAATCCCGCAATCGAAAGCACCCTGATCTTCGGTTCCACCCGCGCCTCGGCGGTGAGCGGAATCGTATTGGTCACCACCACTTCGCGAATCACCGAGTTCCTGATGTTGCTGACCGCCTCGCCTGACAACACCGGATGCGACGAACACGCATAAACTTCTATGGCGCCATTCTCCACCAGTGCCGCCGCCGTCTTTACCAGCGTTCCCGCGGTATCGATCAGATCGTCAATGATCAAGCAGGTTCGCCCGTCCACGTCGCCAATCACGTGCATCACTTCGGCGACGTTCATTTCCACGCGCCGCTTATCCACGATGGCCAGTGCCGCATCCACTTTTTTCGCAAAGAAGCGCGCGCGTTCCACGCCGCCGGCATCCGGCGAAACCACCGTCAGATTCGGCAGACTCAACTTCTTGAAGTGATCCACCAGCACCGGCGAAGCAAAAAGATGATCCACCGGAATATTGAAGAATCCCTGCAACTGCGGCGTGTGTAAATCCACAATCAACGCGCGATGCGCCCCAGCTGTAGTCAGCAAGTCCGCCACCAGCTTTGACGAGATTGGCACCCGAGGCTTGTCTTTGCGATCCTGCCGCGCATATCCGAAGTACGGAATCACCGCCGTGATGCGCCGCGCCGAAGCGCGCTTGAACGCATCAATCATCAGCAGCAATTCCATCAAGTGCTCATCCACCGGACGGCACGTGGGCTGCATCACAAAAATGTCGCAGCCGCGCACGTTCTCCTGGATCTGCACATAAGCCTCGCCATCGGCGAAACGCGTCAGCAGCGCTTGCCCGCGCTGCATGCCGAGAAACTGGCAAACTTCATCGGCCAATTGCGCGTTCGCCGTTCCGCTGAAAATCTTGAACTTCTCGTCCACGCGCGCACGCGCCTTGCGTTCCGCTTTCTCCTCGGGCATGGGCGGGGCCTGCTTCTCAGCTTTCTCCGTTTTTTCCGGCGGCGTCACCAATGTGGCCATAGGTTTTTAGCTCTCGACGCTTCAAAGCTTCTAGCTCCTCAGCTTCTAGCCAATGCGCACCACGAAGTTTGTGCCGATTTGGCTAGCCGCTAGAAGCTAGCAGCTGTTTTTCTGGCTGGGCCGCTAGGATTCGAACCTAGACAAAGTGCTCCAAAGGCACTTGACCTACCATTAGTCGACGGCCCA
>Ga0182015_10000363_pt1 | contig 64841 bp, 57 predicted proteins | sample 712P3MmetaG_FD_120478 | JGI IMG/M metagenome (GOLD analysis project Ga0182015, IMG submission 120478) | Permafrost microbial communities from Stordalen Mire, Sweden - 712P3M metaG | ecosystem: Environmental > Terrestrial > Soil > Wetlands > Permafrost | place: Sweden: Stordalen | collected...
GGGGCTTCGGAATCCTTATTCACGGCGATAATGGTGCGCGCGCCCTTCATCCCGACAATGTGCTGAATGGCACCACTGATCCCGAGCGCAAGATAAAGCTTGGGCGCCACCGTCTGGCCCGAAGATCCGATCTGGCGGTCCATGGGCAGCCAGCCGGAGTCGCAGATGGGTCGCGACGCCGCCAGTTCGCCTCCCAGGGCCTCCGCCAGTTGCTTGGCCAGTTCGATGTTCTTCTGCTCTTTGATCCCGCGGCCGACGGCAACGATGATTTCCGCCTGGGTCAGGTCAACGGCCTGTTTGGCTTCCTTGAAGACTTCCTGCGGCTGGGTGCGCACCACGCCGTCGGCAATGTCTATTTTGACGGACTCGACCGCCGCGGCGCTCGACCCGGCTTCGGCCTTGTCGCCGCGGAACGCTCCGTTCTGAAAAGTCACAAACCAGGGCGCATCGCAGGTGAAACTGACATCAGCCGCGAACTTTCCCTGGAACATCTGGCGGGTGAAGAGCAGCTTGCCGCCATCCTTTTTATAGCCAATGCAGTCGCTGATGACGGTGCGACCCATGGACGTCGCGAGCTTGGGAACGAAGTCGCGCACCTGATAGGTGTGCGGCATCAGCACGATGCTAGGCTGCTTGTCCGCGATGAACTGCCGGAGCGCAGCGGCGAAGGCGTCAGGCGTGTAGGGGGCTAGCTGCGGCGATTCGAGCGCGTACACTTTTGAAAGTTTCTTGCCGGCGATTTCTTGGGCGAGGGGGAGGACACTCGCGCCCAGCACGGCGGCCTCGAGCGTCCAGCCGGTTTCGCCGGCCAGAGCCTGACCGGCCGCGAGGATCTCCCAGGTAACCCGGCTCAGTTTCCCGTCGCGTTGTTCGGCGATGACCAGGATGGTGTCAGGCATAAATTCAGAGGCTCGGGATCCGGAAAGCGACTAGAGCACCCGCACTTCGTTGCGTAGTTTCTCCACCAGCTGCTTGGCAACTTCCGCCGGCGGACCCTCAAGAAACTCTGTGTTTTTGGTTTTCTCGGGCACGTAAAGCCGTTCAATTTTCTGTAGATTGGCGGCGATCGAGGGCTGCACTTCCGCCAGCGTGACCTTGCGCAACGGCTTGTTCTTGGCCTGCTTGATGCCGATCAATGTAGCGTAGCGCAGCTTATTAATGCCGGACTGAATGGTAAGCACGGCGGGCAGGGGCAGGTTTACGAACTGGAAGTAGCCAGCCTCCAGCTCGCGTTTCACTCGAATTCCGTCGTCAGTCTTTTCGATCTGCATGATGATGGTGGCATGCGGCCAGGCCAGAAGTTCGGCCAGCACGACTCCGGTTTGCGCATAGCCGTAGTCGTCGGATTGCAGGCCGGTGAAGATGATGTCAAAGCGCTCATCCTTGATAGAAGCGGCGAAAGCCCGGGCGGTGTTCGAGGCGTCGAGGGTTGCAAAGGCATTGTCTTCCAGATGGATGGCGCGATCGGCGCCCTTGGCCAGGCCTTCGCGCAGCACCTGTTGCGCGCGCGCCGGGCCGGCGGTGATTACAACGACTTCCCCTCCATGTTTCTCTTTCTGCCGCAGGGCCTCTTCGAGGGCGTACGCGTCCGGCTCATTGATCTCGTAAGAAACATCTTCCCGAATCCAGGTGCCTCGCTCGTTGAGCTTGAGCGGCGCATCTTTCTGCGGCACTTGCTTCATGCAGACCAGGATGTTCAGGACACGCCTCCCGGGTTCGGAAAACATTCCCAGATCATGAGGAAGTCAGTAAGTATAAACGAGGGGAGCGAGAAGTAGGAAACGGGGGGGCTATTCCGTAAACACCACGGACTGTACACCAGAGACATCGAAGCGCTTACGGCAGCGCATATTCTTGCACATCATCAAGTCGTCTTTGCGCAGCATGTAGGAACGGGCCTTGGCGAAACGAGCCCGATCGCGCTCATCGGCGCGCGGTGGCAACTGGCGCTTCTTGGTGCGCACGATCCAGGTAACTTCATACTCCGCGGATTGATGGCACTGCGGACAGTTCAGCGTTGCTGGTTTCTTCTCGGGCCGCTCGTCGAAAAACTCACGTTCTTCCATAGCCTGGCACTAGCCGTCCGCGTTGAATCGCCCGCCTGCTGGCAGAGGGGATCCGCCAGCCAGCATTGATTATTACAGGTTTAGGCGAAGCAAGCTATGGCAAGATGGATGCAATGGCCAGGAAGAAGAAGGTAAAACGGTTTCGCGCCGTGCAAGCGGTAAAGGCGCTGGCCCGGGAACGAATTGGCATACCTCCGGCTCCAAAGGTCGTTCCTGACAAGAAGAAAAAGGAGGCGGAGAAACACAAGCTGACCCTGGGAAAGATGTTGGAGGATACCTAGCCGGTGCTCCTCAGGGTCGGACCGGCGGCCCGGTCATGCTGGTTCGCCCAATGAACCCCGCTTTCAATTAAAGGTCGCCGTCACCGTACGATCGCCGGTCAGATTCACCGTGCATACCGGTCCGGATGCGGTGTCGCAGCCGGTCCAGCCTCGGAACGTCGAGCCATTGGGGGTGGCGGTTAAAGTGACCGCCGTGCCGCTAGGAAAATTGCCGGTGCAGGTCGAAGCGCACCCCAGGCCCCGCGGCGAACTGTTGATGGTCCCAGAACCATTGCCGCTCAAGGCCATGGTGAGCGCCGGTCCTACGGCGCTGCCGGTGCTGGTAAAGCAAACCACATTCCCGGTCATGTATCCCGTCACGATGGCCCCGGAAGAGGTCTGGTTGGAGGCATCGCTGTTGGTGGTTACGGTCGCTGAAACGAGCGTAGACCCGCAGGTCTGACCGGTCGCGGTCAGCAGACCACCGGAGCCGACCGTCATCATTTGAGTGTCATTTGAGACCCAGGTGACATTCGCGGTGATGTCTTTGGTCACCGGAGGATGAATATAGTTGCCCAGCGCTCTGAGCTGAACATTGAGGCCCGCGTCCGCGGGCACGGGGATGTTAGCCGCGCCGAAGGTCTCGGACGCAGGCTCGACGGTGATGGACACCAGCTGCTGCTCGCGTCCACAACTGGGAACCATGCACATCACGAGCCCAATGGCCAAAATGTCAGCCAATCCGGACCAGTTCCGATTTATGACTTTTCCATGGGTCACTAAACACACCTTTTCAGAAGTCGCAGGGGAATGGGCCAAATTTAGTGGATAGCTCCAGGAAAAGCAATAGAATCTGCGCCCTGGTGGTGTCTCGAAAGTGAACAGACCAATGCACTTTTCAGACACTCCCGCAGGCCTTGAATCTCCCCATTGCGTCTCGGTTTTTCTCTGCCAATTGGCTGGCTAGATCTGCGCGGGAGAAGGGGGAGTGCGGGAGAGGGGTGCGGAAGAGGGGCGCGGGAGAGGGGCGCGGGCGAGGTTCGTAGCCTGGGAGGTTTTGCAGATTTTCTAGCGGCCCACCGTTTCGCTCGAGATTCAGCTGACGGGCTCGACTTCGCTGACATCAACGTCGGTTGCAATCGAACGCATAATCAGGTCGACCGACACGACCACACGGAGCTGCCCTTTTTTTCGCAGCAGGATTCCGTTAAGGCCTTCGAGCGGCCCGGCCTTGATACGCACCCGCGACCCCACTTTCAGATAAGGATGCGGTTGAGCATGCACACCCTTCCCGAGGGCGTCCCGAATGGTTTCGATTTCCGCCGGGGGCAAAGGCGCAGGTACCCCGCCGAAGCCAACCAGGCCGACCACGCCCGGTACTTGGACGACTTGCAGCCGATCCTTCAGCAGGATCCGAACGAACAAATATCCTGGAAAAAGCGGCAACTGCACCCTGAACCGGCCATTCTTCCATTTCCGCACCGTTTCATAGAGCGGCAGGAAGTGGTCGACAGACCGGCCCAGCAGTTGTTCCGCCACCGTCTTTTCGTGGCGTGATCGCGTGTGAATCGCATACCACTGGGGGGGAGCATGCCGTGCCTCAAGAGTATCCGCCATTTGACTGGATAAGGGGACCGAAGCCAGCTGCTTTGTTCCGCCGCGTCCATTATATTCTTCGCGAAAGACTCTGTTTTCACCAGTCTTCAGGGGAACCTAGCTGGCTTCGGCGAAGGGAAGCTTGTGCACTCTGCAGCCTTCCCCGCGCTAGTCTGCATTCGGATCCGCCGGTATGGAGGTCGGCGGTTCCTGGGCTCCGGCCGAAGATTCCAGGGGGCGGGCTGCGCTCGAAAAGGGGCGTCGGGGCGAAAACACAATGTGCTTGTATCCCAGGAAGTTGAAAATGAGGGCGGAAGCTGTGCCGGCGAGAGCTGCAATCGAGGGCCAATATCTCTCGATTCCGTGGATCGGGGCGATGAAGGTAGCAACGTAGGAAGCACTGCTGACATTGATCACTGCGCCCAAAAGGCTCACCGCCAGGAATCGACTGGCTTGGGATACGCTCCGCTCCCCCCCGCTTCTCCCGAATGTCCAACTGTGGTTGATGACGTAGCTATTGAGCACCGCCACCAGGAACGACATTGCTTTGAAGATGCTAAACCAAATCCCGTTCCTACCCATGTGGGTCAGGAAGATCAGAGCGTTCAGCACCGCCAGATCAACGGCAGTATTGACAAGTCCGACGACTCCGAACCTTGTGACTTGGACGATCAGACGATTGCCGATGGCGCGCCGGGGTTGGACAGGTGTCGGCGGGCCGAAGGATGGACCAGGTTGCGAACCAGGGATCATGGTCATCAGACTCAACGAACCGGTACGCCCTCTGACCGATTGGCGGCTTCAGTACACAACAGCGTAGGCAGCGATGGTGGTCGCGAGGCGTAGCCCCGCATCGAGCGCCATGCCGGCCGCGGTTTTCCCGGCGCTATTGGGCACGAAGAGAATATCTTCGGCCTCCAGCTTCACGTCGGGGGATTTTGCTGCCAGTATCTTCTTGAGTTGTATCGGAATCTCGACCGGACCGGTGGGGCTCTTGCGAATGATTTTCGCGCTATTCAATGCGGCAGTGGCGCTCGCCCCTCCAGCCGTGGCCATGGCCTGAAGCACCGTGATACCGCCACTGTTCTCAAGGACAATGCCAGTTGAGGTCTTCACGGCGCCCACAACGTACACGATCCCAGCCTTGGTGACCACCACGGTGTCGCCGGGACGGATCTCAACGTCCGCTTCGATGTTCGAGCTCGGATCATTGGAGAGGGTGACGGTGCGTAGAGATTTCGGCTCGTTGCGGTGACTGATACTCACCACCTGGCCGGCTTTGGGACTGGTGCCGCCCGCCAACGAGAGCACATCGAAGAGTCGCCTGGGGCCGGTCAGGGGGTAAACTCCGGGCCTCTGAACCTCACCGAGAACCGACACGCCTTGCGTGGCGAACTCCTGCTCGAAAACGGAGACCTGCGGATCGGCAAAGAAGCCACCATCCATCAGCCGCTTACGGATAAGTTGCTGTGCCTGCTCGGTGGTGAGTCCGCCAACATGAACCGCACCCACTAAGGCCAAAAAGGCGTCTCCGTCGCCGCCGACACGGATTTGCTGGTCGTAGTCGGTCACGCCCAGAACGCCGACCTTGAGCAGGTCGCCAATCCCGATTACAGGCTCATAGTCCGCTTTAGGGCTTGATGAACTAGAGTCGACCGTAGCCGCCGGGAGCGGATTTGTGGCTTGAGAAGGGGTGGACTGTGCCAATCCCATGCTGCTCATCAATATAACAACGATTGCGAACGAAACCTCGGCGAACTGTGCGACAGTTTTCATTGGATCCCATCTGAATAAACGAAGCTTAGCATAGGGGTATGGTGCTTGAATATGGCCGTTCGGCCAGGGTAGATAGAGGGCCAGCCCATTCTTAGATATCCAGGCCGCGTGCCCCTGACGCCACCCCTCTGGGCACCAGCATGACCTAGACCCTACTCCGCGGCAGATTGGGCCTCAGTTGAGGTCACCGCTGCCACCGGGCCCACCGAGACTCATGGGAACACGAGCACATTGAATTCCAATCAGCGAAAGCAGACCTGAAGCAATATCAATGACTTCCAGAAGACGCGAACAGCTCGAGCAGCCCTTTGCCGCAAAAGTTTGCGCATGCTGGAGTGTCGTCGTTCAGAAGCTCAGACCAGATTGGGCCAATCCTGCGCCGGCTGAGATCGGGCCGAGCAGTGCTAGATCCGACATCAAAGCCAGGCGGCTTTGCTCATTGAATCCAAACGCTCCAGGTTGCCATCGACCGGTTCCCCCCAACTCTGCGCTCGCCCACGCTATTTGGGCGGTTCGTCTCCTGATGTGGTTTGACCGGAACGGCGGCCGGGCCCGGGTAGTGCGCCGAAGTACACCGGATTCAACTCAGACTTGATGGATTTGTTGAGCGTAGCAGTCGAATCTTGAACCCGCTGGGAGGCAATCGATTTGCGAATCTCCTTGCTGGCCTGGCTCAAAGGTACCACCTGCTTCGAAACCGCCTTGTAGATGTAGTATCCACTGGGATCGGCGATAACATCCGACACCCCTCCGGGCTCCAGTTCAAAAACCTCTTGGTGGTTGAGCGGGAGTCTGGTTACGGCCATTTTTCCCATGCTTACGTTGGGAGATTCGGATGTGATACCCGCGGCTTCGAAGGCTTCCTTCTGGAGTTGCTGGAAGTCTTCTCCGGCCGCAGCCCTGGCGTGGATCTTTTCCGCTACCGCTCGCATCGCAGAATCGATTGTGGTGCTTGATTCCTTCCCGGAACCTGGCGTCTGAGATAGCTGGGGCTGCTTCGGAACGAAGATGCGCAGTAGTTCGGCCCGTTCGAACCTGATCGCATTTTCTTTGTAGTACTGTTCGACATCCGCGTCGGAGATATTGCTGGCCTGCTGCTCGAAATAGCGATTCAGACTCTGCGTTAAGAGTTGCATTGAGGCGAACCGCATCATTTCGGCAAACCTTGGATCCCGGTCGAGACCTAGCTCGTGGGCTTTGTCGGCAAACAAGAGCAAGCCGGGATATGACAGAGCTAAGCGGCGTTTGCCCGTCGCAGGCATTTGCGGGTCGATCGCGTCCACCAGCTTCTCAAACTGCGCCTTGGTGACGATGGTCTTACATCCAGCACTTTTTGAACCCGCAGGCGAACCGGCAGATTCGTTTTTGGCCGAGTCGGGAGCGGGACTTCCTTGCCCCTTCGCGCCGCCGCCCAAGCTCGCGGCGTCCGATGCGTGGTCGCATACGCCTTGGACGGTGATTACCGGGCCGTCCGGCGGAACGCTCGCCGCGGAGGCAGGTGGCGGCTCGTCGTCGTCCTCATGACGGTGGCGCTCGGGCGGGGCTGACGGCTCACCTGACTGCGGTAGAAGGCTGGTCTGGGCTAGGGCTAAGGAGGCGAACAATGCAATGATTACGGTACGGCAATACATTCGCTTAGATTCCGGCTAAGATGATTTGATCGTAGCACACCGGCATTTCTCCGCTGCAGGATGTTCGCCCTAAAAAGAGGCCTCCCTAAGCTAACCGGGACCAGACGCGCAGGGACAGCACAGCTATGTTGACGGAAATGTTCAAGATCCGGGTTATGCATTGACAGGAAAATACGGCAAAAAATATTTGGCTTTGCGACCGAGAGTTCCTCCCCAGAGTTGCTGAAATTGGCCGGTTGGGCCGAGCTGCAGTTTTGGGCTAACTTCACTCTTGTGGCTCACTGCATTTGCAACTCCCTGCGTCTGGCCCACTTTCATAGAATTGCTGCTCCCAGCGTCGAACCCGCTCTACAAATGCTCATAGAATGAGCGTCGAGCACTGACGATGGCCAGTGCAAAGCGAAAATCTTTTCACCCCACCTTTGTGCCATTGTACCCCGATGGCCCGGGGGGTAAATTCTCATAAATGGAAGGTCTAAGCGCCCCCCTTAGCCCCGGAAAATCTTATGCGCTATCTGGCCAAAACTTTCAGCGTAAAAACTCTGACTTTGCAATTAGTCTTTGTCGCTATCATCGCGGTGTCCATCGCAGGTGTGGCCCGGCATTCGCCTCTTCTCGAGTGGTCTGCCCTGGTTGCAACCCTCGTTTTGCTGGTTGCAGACCCTCTAACTAGCCATGCTAAGGCCGGTGCCACGCCAAGAGTGGAGAATTCCGCAGTCAAGAGAAAAATCCTCGCCCCGAATAAGACAACTGAGAGCTCGGCTGGCTCGGTAGCCCTGATCAATTCTGAGGTGTAGCTTTCGAACTGGGCTGCGCCGTCAGCTCGATTCGACTCGCCGCTCAAGATTCCCTGGTTCGCCGGACCGCTGAGTATCTTGCTGGTACGGATCGTATCCCGATTCGCTGCGCTTTCGATGAAAATCATTTCACAGTGCCGGGAACGGAGAACTGGATTTAGGATTTTGTCCCCGAGGAAAGAGATTTTGGCTAACACGCTCTGAACGAGACCATTGACAATGACGCAGGGCACGAAAGAACAACTCGAGGGAATCTATCAGTTGGCCGAGCAGTGGAGTCCGGAGGATGTGCTGCGTTGGGCTTTCGCAAACTTCCAACGCGACGTGGAAATTGCCTCAGGCTTTGGCCCCGAAGGGCTTGTGCTTATTGATATCGCCGCGCGGGTGCAAATAGACTTCCGTGTCTTTACTCTCGACACAGACTTCCTGTTCCCCGAGACTCATGCGGTCATTGAGAGAATCGAAAAGCGTTATGGCATACAGGTGGAACGGCTCAAGTCAGCGCTCACACCGGCAGATCAGGAAAGGCTGCACGGGCCAGCCCTCTGGACCCGTGATCCCGATAGCTGCTGCAACATGAGAAAGGTAGAACCGCTCCGAAAAAAGCTGGCCCAACTTAGAGCCTGGGTGACCAGCATCCGCCGCGACCAGACTGCAGTCAGAGCCAGAGCGCGTAAGATCGAATGGGACTCAAAGTTTCATCTCGTCAAAGTAAATCCGATTGCTGATTGGAACTCGGCGAGAGTGTGGCGCTACATCCGGTTTTACGATGTTCCCTTCAATCCTCTTCATGACCTCAACTATCCGAGCGTTGGCTGCACGCATTGCACGCGCGCGATACAGCCTGGGGAGGACTCGAGAGCCGGGCGCTGGTCGGGCTTGGAGAAGTCCGAGTGCGGCCTGCATGTTCAGTCGTCCGGGGGGTGCTAATACCCTCGTGTTCAAGCAAGACTCGCTCCGCAAATAGACCTGCGGGAAGCAGGCAAGAATCTCTCAGGAAACAAAATCGGACGGGTCAAGAATAGTGGAATACTTGTCGAGGTACGGAAAGGGAGTGTCCGGGCAAATAAACGTACCGACTACTTCTCCCTTCTTGTTGCGAAAGCCATCCAAATCGCGCTGTTCTCTCAGAAAACGAAGGAGACCCGCATAAGCAAAACCGGAGCTCGGACCTGCCACTAACCCCGCACGACAAAGATCCAGGCTCTTCTTGAACGACTCTTTTGTACCTACTCCGACTTGCTGAGAGATCTCGGACCGCCAATCAAACGAGATCTCGGCGAGACCCTCCATTGAGCGAACCCCTGGAACCGCATTGTTCGGAAGGCAATAAACACCCACGACCGTCACCGACGCTTGCTGTTGTCTAAAATACTCAACCGCCCCGAGGGCAGTTCCGGTCGTGCCGAGCCCTGTGCAGAAGACGGTCAACTCCCCTTCGGTCTGCTCCCACACCTGCTTGGTGGTCCATTTCGCATGCGCTGCCACATTGGCCTTGTTCGAGTATTGATCCAAGTTTAGAAAGCCCTCGCGTTTTCCCATCTCCCGTGCCGCTACAATGCCACTAGTCCCGTTCTCAGGGAATCTTACATGTGCTCCGGAAAGACGCAGCAGCTCCAGTTTCCCCGGGGCGATATCCAATGGAACAATAGCCCGGACTGCTTGAATCCCAAACAAGGGAGCCATAATCGCAAGCGAAAACGCGGTGTTTCCGGAAGAGTTTTCAACAATGGTGTGCACACCCTCGAGTTTGTCAGCAGTGTCCAACATCATATTGAGCACAGGAAGAGATTTGAGATTCAAAAGTGGCAGCAAATACATCAACTTCGCGAACAGCCTAATCCTCTGATCTGCAAATGGATTCAATCGATTGGGAAGTTCCACGAGGGGCAGCGGCGGATTGCAATCGGGATTTAGAAAATTCTTGAGAGCGTCGGAACCAGTGAATACGTTATTAAAATGTTGTCGTGATTTTTCCATAACGCGGCGTTTTTCCCCATTCGATTCTCTTAGATCGAGGAGTCTCGTTGGCGAAGGGTGGCATCAATCTTGGCCCCTAGACGGACCACTAATTCTGGCAAGGCCCTGATGTCCTCGATCGAGGTTCGGAAATTCACAATGCAGGTGCGCAAGGCGAACTTGCCTCGAAGCATGGCATTGGACAAAAAAACTTCACCACCCACCTGCAACCTGGTCAGCAGCTCGCTGTTGAGCTGGTTCAGGTAGGGCTCGGCATCCGCGATGCCTTTGAGGTCTTGTGGAACATATCGGAAAGTTGTGATGCTCAAGCTATAGCTCAATGCCTCCAATTCAGCACGCTCATTCACTAACTCGTAAAGCGCCTCTGCCAGCCGAATGTTATCGCCGATCATTCGTTGGTAGCCCTCGCGGCCTGCCTGACGAATGCACAACCACACCTTCAGAGCGCGGAATCCGCGAGCGTTCTGTGGGCCATACTCGTAGTAGTTGATTGCCTTCTCGGCCGGATCCTCGACCAGGTGATAGTACTGCGGGCGATAGCTGAAAGTGTCATGCAAGGCCTTTGGATCTCGGACCAAAGCACAACCGACTTCCAAAGGGGCATACAGCCATTTGTGCGGATCGACCGCCACAGAATCGGCTTCGATTAATCCTCTGAGATCGGCTGAAGCCTCCGGCAGAACTGCAGCAAAACCACCGTAGGCACCGTCCACGTGAAACCACAAGCCGTACTCCTTGCATAGGGCGGCCAGTTCCGGCAGAGGATCGACTGCGCCGGTGCTTACAGATCCTGCGGTCCCAACAACCAGGAAGGGCAACTCCCCGTGTCGCAGGTCTTCCTCGATACATTTCCGCAGCGCGACCGGGTCCATCCGGAACTGTTCATCCGTAGATATCCATCGTATGGAATCGGTCCCCAGGCCAAAAAGATCGGCCGCTTTCTGGATCCAAAGGTGGGTCTCGGCAGAGGTATAGACTCGCAGCCGTCCCCGCTTGGCATCGACGGCACCCGAGACTCGCACAGGCCAGGGCGCTTTGGCCCTTCTTGCCGCCAGGAAGCCCACGAAGTTCGCCATACTGCCACCGCTAACGAGCAGTCCCCCACAATCCGTGGGATACCCGAGCATCTGCGCAATCCAGCGCACTGTCTGCCCTTCGATCTCAGTGCCCATGGGAGAGAGAATCCATTTGCCGAGATTCGGATTTAAAGCAGCCGCAATTAGATCGGCCAGCGCTCCGATGGGCGCAGGGGAGCCGGTGATGTAGCCCCAAAAACGCGGATGGCCGTTGAAAGTGGAGTGGTCTACCAGCAGGTCCAAGGCATGGTCAAGCAGCCGTCGAGCGGACTCGCCTTCGTTGGGAAAAGGAAGAGATATCAGTTCACGAATGGAAGTGGCCGATTCGTTAGGAGCCACGGGCTTCGAGGGGAGCGATTTGAGAAACTCTGTGATTCGGTCGATCACCCGGTAACCCAGCTCACGAAACTCTTCGGGACCCAGTTCCAGGGGCGCAGTTCCTACAACAAGTTCTGCGGCCAAACCCTTTCGTTCCATTCCCTCCTCCTGTTCACAGCAAATGCGCTCATTCACCCTTCTCTAGAGATGGTCTCCAGCTATGCGATTCTTCAGACCGCTTCAAAGACGTCGGAGACAGGGCGGCGCCCGTCCGTGTACGGAATGGAGTTTTCCGAGCAGTTTCGGGCAAAAGCGGCGGCGCTGTTGCCCTCCGATGCTAGAACTGGAAGGCGGTCATGATCTTTTGAAACGCGAGAAAGAACCGAATACGCTTCAAATTCCTTGAAGTTTGCGGTTTCGAGCGCGGAGCCTTGTTGGGGCGAGTGTCCGCTGAAAGCTATCCAGAGATCGGGGAATTGTGACGCCGAGTCGCAAACCGGAAATCTGACCTTGTGATGCATGCCGCTCCTTCGCCCCGTTTCACGTCTGATCTCCAAAGCCGCAAGTTTTACGCGCTACGTCGCTGACCCGAGCCCCGCGAAGAATTCTGCCTTAAATGGAAAGAGGCGTCAAGGGAGCACACTTCAAATGTCAACCGACATCAGTTTCGCCGCAGGCGAAAGGCCGAGTGGAGAGAAACCATGTTCTTCCAATCTGTTTACAGCGCCACCGGAACCCCGTATTTCTTGATCCATGCTTGCAACACTTGCCGCCGCAGCCCAGATCGTCTCCTCACTCCCCATGCGCGCCAGCGTATCTCCCCTGGCGTCGTCCACCATGTTCATCAGGCCACCACGCGGGCCTCGCTCCTCCAGCCAGTCGTGAAAGCTTCCATCCATCTGCGCCAGTTCCCCCACACGCTCTTTCCGTTCTCGCCGCCGGCGGCACACGCCGCTTCCGCGCCCGACTCCGTAGCCCTTCTGAACATCCAGCGCCGCAGCGTCTGCGCATTCACTTCCATACGATCGTCGCTCGCCAGGTGCTCGGCCGCTAATGTCGGCCCGAACCGACCTCCTTCCTCCCCGGAACACCTCTTGCCCACCGCCGCAACCCTGGTTCCCGAAATTTCTTTCCCTTCCTTCGGTTCGATTCTCGCCCCGCTTCTGTGCTTCAGCCCTGGGGCTCCCCCTTCTCAATAGCGCTTGGCGAAGCGCTTGCTCTGGCGATAGCTCAGCCCCATCATTACCGCAGCATTTACCAGTTTCAGCTCGCCACTTTCTACTCGCGCCAATACCCCCGCTCTTCGTAATTCCTTGCTGCTCATCGCGGTCCGTCCCAATCTGGCCTCCTGTGGAGACCTCCAGATTAGGGGACATTTCTATTGTCGCCGCATGGGGACATTATCAAAGTCGCGCGACAGGTAGGATAGTTCAGAAGGCCCACTAGGCAGGGCATCTGACGAGATGTGCAGATGTTTGAGCACTCGACAAGGAACTCCGTTGTCAATGTGCCACTTCTCGGCAGACGCGGGATCGCCACCAGGGGAGCCGACTCTCCTGGTCGTCGTAGCGCCATCCGCACTGGAACCGGATGCACCTAGCGTTCCACCTATTCTGTTCGAGTTCTAACCGGACAGTAGTGTTGTTAAATATCGGCAGGTTGGTTGACTTTCTCTTGGCACCGATCAAAGACATCTAGTAAACTTTGATTGCAGGCTGCGTTGCGCGCGATGTGCAGGCTCTGCTGCGATCCGCTTCTTTCTCTCTAACCCTATGAGTCTCTCGGGTAGGCTGCTTCTGGACACCACACACCTGCTACGTCGTTCTCGAACTCTGGAGATACTCAGAGAAATTCGGCCCGAACCCAACAAGGCGCAATCAGAAATCCTTCAACGTCAGTTTCTGAGGCTCTCTGGCCTGCTCACCATCGCGGAAGCGCACATTCCATACTATCGGGAACTGTTTAACTCTCTTGGCATACAAGCTCGGGACATCCGAAATCTGAGGGATTTTGCGGTCCTTCCCATTCTCACCAAAGCCATCATCCGTGAAAGGCTGGATGATCTGGTCCGAGAGGACATCCCAAGAGAAAAACTGATTGCTGTACACAGCGGTGGGTCAACGGGCGTTCCTCTGAAATTCTACAGAACCCGTTTTGACTTGGACGTCGGTGAGGCCGGGGCTTTTCGTAGTTGGCTTCAGTCGGGATGGAAACCAGGCGACATGGTGGCTTATTTCTGGGGGGACCGTGACCTGTACAAGATGTCTAGTTGGGAATTTGAAATTCGTCAACGCTTGCGTCGTATGTACCAATTTGACGCTTTCCACTCCAACCCTGAGAAGATGGACCAGTGGTTCGAGAAATTGCAACGAATTCGGCCGAAAATCCTGTACGGCTACAGTTCGCTGATTTCACGATTCGCCGCGCATATCGAGAGTATCGGGCGAAAAACCAGCCCAGTTCTGGGCGTGTTTTGCACCGCCGAAAAGTTGTACCTCCATCAACAAGAAGTGGTCTCGAGAGTTTTTGGATGTCCGGTTTACGATATGTATGGCAGTTCCGAGGTGAATAACATTGCATGCACATGTTCACGCGGTCGCATGCATGTGAACGTCGATACGGTAGTGCTTGAGACGGATGGCAGCACTATTGTTCCTGGCCAACCACCGGCCCTTATTGTGACCTCCCTCTGGAACGACGTAATGCCCTTGATTAGATATCGCATTGAGGACTGCGGAAAACTGCTCGACGGCGCGTGCGATTGTGGGAGCCATTTTCCCCTGATGGAGCTGAACGTTAGCCGTATCTTCGATCATTTTATTATGCCCGATGGCCGCTGCATTCACGGTATGCTTTTCGTCCGTTTCATGGATGTTGCCCGTGGGATCGCGACGTTCCAGTTTCACCAGATAACGCCTGAGTTAATTACTCTTTGGATCGTACCCGCTGCATCAGAAAGCTCCGCCCGTGAGCGCTCCATTCAGAAGGTGGTAGACCAGGTGAGGGCTCTTGATCCTGAGGGGCGAATCAAAGTCGATGTTCGTATTGCTGATTCCATCCCCCTCTCCCGAAACGGTAAACATCGCTTTATACGTTCCGACGTTCGCGTCGGGAAGGCTGAGCAGCTTGCGGATATTCCTCGCACAGATGTGCCATAAAAGGTACACATATGGCTGGCTTCACCGCGCCTGCTTTCCTCTGCTGTACAGCAGAACCCTCACCCCCTTGAACTGCTTCTCTACCTCAACTGGGTATTGACTGGTCAGTGACGTTTCGATCGAACGGCTCGTTTGACGTCGGATCTGGCCAGCGTCATTGTGGCTTAGAACGAGCCAAACCCGATCGCAGCACTGTGGTAGCAGTGCGATAGCATGTTCCGGTTCCTCATTCGTCAATTCCTGCCCCCAATCCAAAGACTCGGGAAACACAATCTTCCATGTTTGTGAGGTTGGACTGAGGCGCCGGACATAGTAATCGAAACCTAGGCGGCCAGTGTCGATGTAGAAGAAAATCCCGTCGCTCGGTAATGCATGGGAAACAACGTATGCGGTTGCACCCCGCCAGTCCTCCTTCTCCGGGTAAGAATAATATGAAAAAGTCGCACGACCCGAAAGCGCCAGCAGAAGCACCAGGCCGCTTGTACGGACCCATCTGGCACTCAGGGATGAGATGCCCACACCGGCCAACAGGACTAATGGCGGCAGACATATAATGAAATACCTAGCGACAAGTAGAGGCTCGAAAAGGGAGATCGCCACTCCTACCAATATAGGACCAAAAAGCCACTTCAGTAAAAAGGCATAACGCCAAGTTTCAAATGACAACTTCGAGCGAAACCAGGTTCTAAAGGCGTGCACGAAAGCGATACAGCAGGGTACAAAGTACGCTAAGACGAGAAGCTTTCCACCTCCCGTAAACGAGTCAAAGAGACTGTAAACGTCGGAGGGCCGAAACTTGGGAACCGATCCTAGTTGGCCGTGATCCCGAGTGAACACAAAGATCGCTAGAGGCACGAGAAAGAGACCCATCATACAGATACTGACCACTAGTCGCCTCCAGGGCACGTCCCGCGGGCGAAGCGCCACGAGCGAGGCCAGGTGGGCTCCCAGGACCAACACCGCCAAGAAGTGGCTGTAGACAGCCAGCGTGCCGGTCAGAACGTATCCTGCCCAGGCAGCTCGGGATTGACGCTCAATAGCCCGGATGAAAAAGAGCGAGGACAGGCTGGTTAGCAGTACCACTAACGTGTATGCTCTCGCTTCCTGCGAAAATCTGATATGAAACGCGTTTGTGGCAAGGAGCAGGGCACTGATAAGACCGGCTCTCGTGCCAAACATCCGTCTGCCAAGAGCGTATATAACTGGTACGGTTAACGACCCTGCCACAACGGAAAGGCTCCTGACTACGACCTCACTCTCGCTGAGCTTGATCCAGAAATGAAGTAAGCCGTAGTACAACGCCATGTTCGCTTCAAAACGAGACAGGACCCTCCAAAGAGTTCCCCAATCCAAATGAGCAATCGCCACGCTGATGATTTCGTCTAACCAGAGGCTTTCCGATCCCAGGTGAAACACCCGGAGAAGTGTGGCCAGGATCACGATACCGATCAGGGCCCAAGACGCATAGGAAACATGCCGTCTCATTCCGCGCTCCTGGTCCCGTGCCCTCCCGTGGATTGTGACAAGTCAAGAGCGGGAACTGAGGCGAATTTCACCGAATAGACCTCCATTTTTCTTCCCGAAGATTCTATTTGCCCTACCGCCGAGTCCCAAGGCGTTGTTCCAACAAAGTAAATAGTGGGTGGATTGACCCAGTGTTCTCGGCGCTGCATGTTTCGTCCATCTGACAAAGATCTCAGGAGCGTGAGACCTTCTGATACAACTTCAATAAGAATCGAGCTCGATCCTCGGGTGAATAGGCGTTTCTGATAAGTTCTTTTGCATTGCGGGTCAAAGTCCCCGCCAAATCAGAATTGGAAAACAACAGATTGATTGCGGAGGCCATGGCTTGCGGGTTGCGCGGCTCTATCAGCAAACCTGTCTCTTTGTCAGTCACAATATCGGGTATGCCCCCCACAGCCGTTGCCGCGACAGGTACTCCTGCGGCCATGGCTTCCAACAGCACATTAGGTGATCCTTCGCTGACCGAGGAGATGGCCAAAACGTCCGCACTTCTAAAATAGGGCCGCACGTCTCGAACATGTCCGGCTAGCGTGACTCGATCTTCCAAATCAAGATCGTGAACGACCCGTTCTATTCGGCCTCGTTCCGGTCCGTCTCCCACTATCAAAAGCCGAACCAATAGGTCTGGCCGCAACCGCCCAAGCTGACTCACAGCCAATACGAGGTCAGTGAAGGCCTTTTCCCGCGAGAGGCGGCCCACAGCGAGCACGACTCGTTCCTGCCCACGCAGGTTATTAGCGATATTTTGCACCGAGGCAGCGGCTGCGGTATCCATCTGTTCTCGTCCGCTTAGCCAGTCGACGGAAATGGCATTGTGCAACACTAGGATTCGGGACGACAGCACCCCGCGCAAAACCAGCTGCCGCTTAAACGCCTCGCAGACGGTGACTACTTGAGAGGGTGCGCGTAGCGACCATCGGTCGAGCTGGTCGTAAAGCCGCATTCTTACGCCCTCACTCGTGTAGCCGTGGTGAAAAGCAATCCACCGATAAAGTCGCCCCAGGCCTGAGAGTCGCACGAGAAAATGCGACTTTGTGTGGTGGGTCTGAATGATATCCGGATCCAATCGCTTGACCAGGTTGCGCAGCCCGCCAATGACCTGGGGATCAAAGGAAAAGCGCTCTGGAATCGAGTGCGCGTCCAGACCCACAGCAGTTGTAGCATCAAGCACCTGGTTTGATCGCGCTCCTGGTTCCCCGTCCGTCCCCCCTCGCACAAAGACGGCGATGGAAGTAGCTATGACCGGCTGCGCATCGAGACTTCTCGACACACGGCAGAACTCAAGCACGTTCTTGACCGGTCCTGATACTTTGGTACCCTCGACGACCACCAGGACGCGGATCACTCGGCCTGAGGAGGAGTCAACCATGGGGTCGTTGGTCGAACACGAGACGGTGTGTCCGATGCAGGGAAGAGCCTATAACGCACCAGTCATACCGCGTCCGTGCCAGTTCGCGGCCCGCCGCAGAGAGCCGCTGCCACATCTCATGAGAATGGTGGAGCTCCATCAACACCCGAGCCATTTCTTCGGGAGTGTCCGCGAGCAGGATATTAACACCCGGGTTCACTGCCAAACCTTCGGCACCGATCGACGTGGATACCACCGGCACTCCAGCCGCCATCGCTTCCAGGATTTTTAAACGCGTTCCTCCGCCGACCCGAAGCGGAACGATGGCTGCAAACGCGCTACCATAATAGGGTCGAACGTCGTCTACCTCACCAGTCACGATAATCCCGGGCGATTGGGCGAGGTTTCGAACCTCCACCGCTGGTCTGGACCCTACCACGATGAAACGGAACTGGGGGGCCAGCGCGTGAATTTGTGGCCAGACTTCCGTACAAAAGTAGCTTGCGCCGTCGATGTTGGCGTGAAAATCCATCGAACCTACAAAAACAATGTCTTTTCGCGTCTGCTGACTGCCTCCCAAAAGCATTGGCGCTGCGAGTTCTTCGCAATTGGCGTACCGTGCCACATCAACTCCGTTTTCCACAATGTGCACACGGGCTTCCGGGACCAGTGCTCGGAGCGTTGACTGGTCTCGTTCGCTCACCACGATGTGAGCATCGCATTCCGTCAGTAAGCGACGCTCCACATCCTTGATCAAGTGCGTTGTTCTGCTGACGTACAGCTTCCGAGCCCAGTTTCGGGTATACCGACCGTATCTGTCCATCAATTCCGATTCGATGTTGTGCCAATCGCATACCACCAGCGGGTGGCTGCGACATGCACGAATTATCGGCAAGTAGCCAATCAGGTGGACCTGTTCTATTTGCACCAGATCAAAGGTCTGCTCATCGAGGATGCGGCTCAGTTCCCTGGCCGCTTTGAGGTCATAGTAATTAAGTACAGTCAGGGGTGTGGGACCTATCAATCCACGCAGGATTTTCCAGGTCGTATAGCTGCGCCCTTTGTCGACGAGGAGCAGCTTCTCCAGCCCGAGTTTTAAACCCTGCATGTTTGCGGAATCGGTATCGCTCTCATCCGGGTTGCGGATCCCCAGGAATGATACGGAAGCGTAACGTACGGTTTCGCGCGCGAGATAATAGTCGCGAAGGTGCCCTCCGGAGTTTAGAGGCCAGAAGTTTCTAGGAGAAAAGTAAAGGATCCGCATTACTGCCAGCACCTGTTCGTAACGTTCACGTCTGGCCTTCTTAACGGGTCAAGATGCCATCTCCACTCTCCGATGAAACCAGATCGAATTCACTTAAACTCCGTCTGAAATCCATCGGTACCAGGAACTCTGGTGACACTGGAAATCTTTTGGAAAATAAATGGTCTTCGCGCACTATCCATGCGGTGTTCGATCCTTCATATTAGTAACACACGCCAATGGCGCTGGGGTGAGAGGCAAGAAGTGTCTGTTGCCATTCGTCCAAGCTTGCCAGCAGGACCCTAATGAGCTTGCGATTAGCTCTCAGACCGCGTGATTATTACTTCGATCTATCAATATTTGGGCACCATGGCAAAAGAATCTAGCCTACAACAATCCGCCGCGGCGGGGATCGACGACTACCGTAAAGACCTTGGCGAATGGCCTAGAAGCTGGATGGCCCGGTCCCAAAACCTTGGTGCTCGGAGTCAGAGAAATGTGTCCGTTGAGACCTTAGTCTTTCAGGTGATCCCGGACGGAGTTCCCATTCTGTATCACAACGACTCTGAGGAGCATGAGCGGTCTTTTGCATCTGCCTGCAGGGAGTTTCGCAGATTCCTGGAAGGCCACCCGAGCCCGGCATCAGCCAAGAGGCAGGCAGAGATCACGACTTACCGACTGATTCCTCGGAGGGGGCCAAGCAAGGAGATGTGGGCTCAGAGGCGCTGGGGACGAACTCCCTGCCGCAAGACTGCCGTCTTGGCGTATTTCCCTGTCAACGCATAACTCCGGATCTTGAACATTTCTGCCAACATAGCTGAACCATCCCTGAGCGGACGGATGCGCGTTCCCTCAGAGTGTGCCCAGGTTACAGGTACTTCCGCGACTTTCAATCCGTTATTTCTCGCCAGGAATAAGAGTTCGGGATCAAACCCCCAGCCTTCGATCCTTTGCTCCGGAAAAACCAGTTGAGCCGCCCCACGCGTGAATGCCTTGAATCCACACTGCGTGTCCTTGTAGTTGAGGCCCAGAACCAGGCGGGGAACCAAGTTGAAAGCGCGTCCCAACAGTTGTCGTGGCCAGGATTGCCGCCGCTTTTGCAGATCGCTTCGCAACCATCGCGAGCCAATGGCTATATCAGCTCCCGCGCGAATTGCTTCGAAGAGTTTGGCTGCCTCCTCAATGGGAGAAGACAGGTCAGCGTCGCTAAACAAAAGTAGATCGCCGACGGCGCGCAGCATCCCTGTCCTCACGCTATAACCTTTTCCCCGATTTCCGGGATTCTCCAGCAGGCGCAATCGTCGGTCCGTCGCGGCATAGCGACGAACAATCTCCGCGGTATTGTCCTTTGACCCGTCATTCACAACGATGACTTCGGCGGTCCAGTCTTGGTCGGTGAGGTACCTCAAGACCCTTTCCAAGGTCGCACCGATGCGCGCACTCTCATTGTAAGCAGGAATAACGACACTGTATGTGTGTGAAGACACAGGCTGTTCTCCATCCGGACTATTTAGGAGGATTAAAGCGGGGGAGATCCGAGATTTACCGAAGAGAATTATACAATGAAATTACGACTCTGTACTGGAATCTGAAGAAATGTTGTAGATGCTCCAAGAGCATGCCGCCCCCGGACTGCAACGAGACTTTGTCAACCTGTTAAGGGATGGTGACCAAGGGTCAGAAAGAGTTGGGACGGGTGAAAGTGACCGAAAATGCACTAGGTGGGCGGCTGAGCGTACGCGAAGCCCCCCGCCTGCGGCAACTGAGCAAGCGCTAGGAACAGCCCATCAAACGCGGGTATCTGACCGATTCCTTCGGCTGGGTCCAGCCCGGGAATGGCAGGCGCCCCATGCCGTGGGCCGTTTCTGCTCCCCAAAAGCAGTTGATCTTGAGGTTGGCCCACGGCAAGTGCCGGGGCTTCAACGATTCCCGTATGGCGGAAAACGACTTCGCGCCAAGGAAGGCCTCTCCCTCAGCCGCGAAACTGTGCGCCGCATCTTGCAGGCTGCGCAACGGGCGTCTCCGCGCTGGGCAACCTTCGCTTGGTCCCACCTAACTTGAACATCGCAATGGGAATCAACTGGGCTCTCCGAGGCTCTCCGGTTCATCGGCGGGCGACGGCTCCACGGAACGGATGTAGAGCACGAGGTCCACGCGAGAAGACATGCCCAATTTCTCGTAGATGTGGAACAGGTAGTTCTTAATCGTATGTTGACTCAGTCCAAGCTGTGCAGAAATCTCGCGATTGGAAAAGCCCTCGGCGACCAGTTCTGCCACTTCACGTTCGCGCCGCGAAAGGGGAACTTTGGCCTTGTCAGGCAGGGCCGGCGGCGCAACGCGTGCGAAGGCGTCGAGAACAGATCCGATCTGTTCACTACTCGCCCAAGTCTGGCCCATCTGCACGCTCTGGATGCAACGGCACAGCGACCCCAGCGAGTCGTCCCGACAGAAGATTCCTTTGGCCCCCGCACGAAAAGCATCGATGACCCAAGCCCTGTCCGCCGAATCCAGGAGAAGAACGGCCCGGACCTCAGGATGGGTATTGCGCAATTTGCGCACGATCCCAAAGCCGCTCAGAGAACCATCTTGAAGGTTAGCGCCAATCAAGGCCACGCTCGGCCGACTGGCTTGTACCTCAGCCAGAACCTGCGCCGAGCTCGTGGCTCGAGCCACGACTTCAATGCGTCGGCAGCGTCGCAGGGCGCCAATCAGAAGCTGACAATTCATGAGGTTCTGATCGGCCACCAGGAGACGGACCGTGTCGCTTCGAGGTTTTGGACTGCCTTTTGGGGCCATACGCCGTCCGCCAAAGTGGTTGGAGAACTTGGACCTCGAGATTCAGCAACTCACTTGAGTCACTATATCGGTGGACTAGTATCTTGTCAATGCAGTCTAAATGCATATATTTATAACACCATAATTAATCATACATTGTTATAATGTTTTATTTATATATTGATTATAAATGACTTACATTATAATTAGAGTCATTATTCTCTATACTATGATAGGCTTGAAATACTATATATATATAGTGTCGATCGGCCTCTATAATACGAATACTTTTCCTAGGGTATAGCAGGGCCAACGTATAGGGCATTTCCCTTCCTTGCCGCATAGTTCCACTGCCCTTACGATGACAGTGTTGGCATGTGGAGCTCAGTGGAACGCAGACGATCAAGCAGATTTCGTGTGAGATGTGAGGTCACCTGCACGTGGGTGGATGACGCCGGCGTGTCGAATACCGCCTCCGGCTTTACCCATGACATTAGTGCGGCCGGCGTTTTTGTTCATTGTCATCATCGCCCTCCGGCAGGAGCGCTGGCGAGCGTGAAAATTCAGGTTCCGCGCCAGTTGCCCTGGGGCCAGCAGCTCGGGCTTCATGGCAGTGCACGAGTCGTACGCTTGGTTCAGGACAACACCGGCAACGGCTTTGTCTTGGCTAGTTCGGGTGGTTGGACGTTGTCACGACCCTCGCGCGAAATGGTGGCAAGAGCGTCGTAAAGCTGTTGCTGTGTTTCACATAGGTTTCATCCTTGCAACTAACTGACGGGGCGGAGCTGTGTTTAGACAATTTTTCATTCAAGCACAGACGAAAAAAGCTGGCGGCAGGCAACGAACGCATAACCGGAGACAGCCTTGAGTAGAATCTACGACGCATTGCAGCATACCAACCCCGCGGGCCGGCCTGCTGGGGAGACTTTGGCTCCGGTGCTACCGGTGCGTCCCCCGCAGCCCGTGCAACCAATTCCACGGGCTCCCCAGGGTCCTTCCACCCGCGCCAAGACACCAGAGTGGATTCTGGCCCTTGATGTCTTGAAAAAACATTGGCGCTTGTCAGGACTGTTTGCCGCAGTCGTGATGCTCACTGTCATCATCGTGACGTTCAGCATGAGGGCAGTCTACGAACCCTCGGCCCGGATTGAAGTCGATCCTCCCGGCGAGACATTTTCTCTCGATGGTGGCGGCAGCGGCGGCAATGACGATGCGTACCTCGAGACCCAAGCCCAGAATTTGAAGAGCGACAAGCTGGCCGTGTCGGTGATTCGCACGCTGCATTTGGATCAAAATCCCGATCTGGTGCCGAATCCCGAAGTGCGGTTTCAGAACCAGCCGGCAGCGAATTCGGACGACGTACTTCAATTAACCCCAGCTGAGAACAGCGCCCTCGGAGGTTTGCGTTCCCGATTGACCATCCGGCGGGATACTGCGAGCCGGCTGATCACGGTGAGTTTCGCCGACTATGACCCGCGGCTAGCCGCGCAAGTTACCAACGCCGTTGTGAACACATTCATCGAGCAGGGCTACGAGGAACAGCACGACTCCATCATGAAGTCCACCGCGTGGCTGTCGAAGCAACTGGACGACATCCGTACGAAAATGGAGGACTCGAACCGCGTATTGACCGACTTCCAGCAGAAGATCGGCGTGGCTGACCTCGACGACAACAAGAGCACTTTTTCGGAACAGATGGAGGATTTAAACCGCCAGCTTACACAGGCTGAGGCGGACCGCATTCAGATCGAGGCCATGCTCAAGAACGTGCGAGTGGGAAGCGCCGACTGGCTGCCGGAAGTGCGAGACAATCCCGTCGTCCAGCAATTGAGCGAAAAACTCTCAGATGCCCAGTCGCAGCTGGCGCAAGCCACCGTGGTATACGGGAAAAATCACCCGAACGTAAAGAAACTGCAGAACCAGGTGGATGAGCTCAACAAAGAGCTGAGCGCGCAGAAGTCGGCTATCGTCGGTTCGATCCGGAGCAGCTACGATGCGGCAAATGCACGGGAACATCTGATGAACTCGCAGATACAGGGCGCAACCAGCCAGTTGAATCAGATGGCTCGGTACAACGCGTTGAAGAAGGACGCGCAAGCTAACTCCGAGCTCTACAACAGCCTTTACGCCCGGGTTAAGGAAGCCGGTATTGCGGCCGCCTCGAAATCGAGCAACCTGCGGGTGGTGGACCAAGCCCGCGTACTCGACTCGCCGAGTCGCCCCAATCGTCTTCTGATCCTTGTCATGGGCATCATGGCTGCACTGGCAGGGGCGGTCGGCCTGGCCTTCCTTAGAGAGCAGATTGATGCGCGCATCTTCACGCCAGAAGACATGCGGCATTCGAGCGGCACCGTCAACGTTTCAATTGTGCCAGAGTTTTTCTTGTCCGGACAGAACCTGTTGCCCGGCACTGGCGGACCGGAAACGGTTGCGGTCCCGGCAAACGGCAAGGGAGAGAATTTTGGCCCCTGGGTGCGTCTGCTGTTGGAAGAGCCACATTCCCCTGGGGCGGAAGCGCTGCGTGCTCTTTACACCTCGGTTGTGCTCTCCCGCCCCGGAAGCCCTCCGCAGGTAGCCATGGTTGTTTCTTCATTGCCCGGCGAGGGCAAAACGACGGTCGCGGTGAATCTGGCGATGGCTATGGCGCAACACGGCAGCACCTGCATTGTGGATGCTGACCTTCGCCGGGGCCGGGTTGGGTCGGAATTTGGCATTACGAGCAAGTTCGGATTGAGTGACGTCTTGGCCGGCGGCGGTTCGATCAAGCGTGCCTATGTTGCCGTGCCCACAGTGCCCAACCTCATCGTGGTGCCATCTCATCCCGGCAATCCGAAAGCGGGGCAGCTGATTTGTTCGGAAACGATGAGCGAAGTGCTACGGGAGCTGCGATCGCAGTTCCGTTTTGTGGTGATCGACTCCGCTCCGCTTTTGCCGTTTGCGGATGGGCGTGCGCTTTCGACGCTGGTGGATGGTTTGGTGTTTGTCGGTCGCTCCGGCGTCACGACCCACCACGTCATGCGCCGCAGCCTGGAGCTGCTCGAAGAGGTGCATGGCGCTCCCGTGCTGGAGTTCGTTCTCAATGCCGCCGATATCACTTCAGCACAGTATCGCTATTACCAGTACGGTTACGACTATTACCAGCCGGCTTCAAAATGAACTTGCAATGATATTTCAAGATTGCAGCATCGGAATCGATTTCGACCGCGGTACCGAATGCCACTTATGGTGCTGTCACGGCTGATCCTCATCTGTATCAGCTACTACGGTTGAGAAGTAGGAAATAGGTAATCGCCATGTCAAGCTTGAGCACGCCGAGTTTTCGCGACGAGTTCCCTGCAGAGATAGGGCTGCACAATTTCGTCAAATATCGCATATGGCTCATTCTCTTTTCCGAGATTGTGCTGATCGTTGCCAGTTACTACTGCAGTTTCTTGTTGCGGTTGGACCTGCCGCTGAGCCCGGCCAGTCGAACCCAATTTTGGGAAACCCTACCTCTCGTCCTCGTGATCAAGATGGTGGTCTTCTATTACTTCGGCCTGCTGCGAGGCTGGTGGCGCTACGTGGGCATGAATGATTTGATCCACATTACAGCGGCTGCGTTCCTCAGTTCACTCATCCTTTACTCCTCGATCGTGGTCGGGACCCAAGTGGTTGGTTACCCGCGTTCCGTTATTCTGATTGACATGCTGCTGACCGTGGCATACGTCGGCGGCGCCAGATTTGTCGTGCGCGCCTACACGGAGCGCGTTCGCAGGTACGACGGACAGAAAAATACCCTCATTGTGGGGGCTGGTCAAGCCGGGCGGTCTATAGCCCAACAGCTACGGTCCAACTCAGACTTGCCGTACTACCCGATCGGTTTTGTCGACGATGATGCCAGCAAACTAGGACTGAGCGTAAACGGGCTCAAAGTACTCGGTAACACCGATGCCCTGAGCCAACTGGTCGCCAAGTACAACATAGAGTGCGTTCTGATCGCCATTCCCTCAGCTAAGGGCGCGCTAATCGACCAGATCATGAACAAGTGCTGCGACAGCAGAGTTGTTTTCCGGATTTTGCCACCAATCGGCGAAATGCTGAATCGGCCGGCGTCCATTAAAGAAGCGAGAAAGCTTCGCATTGAAGACCTGCTCAGCCGCCAGCCGGTTCGGATTGATCTCGACAAGATTCGAGCCCGGCTGGAAGGGAGAGTCTTGCTGGTCACCGGTGCGGGTGGCTCCATTGGTTCCGAGCTAGTTCGGCAACTCGCCGGCTTCCGTCCTGGTCGGCTCGTATTGCTCGACAGGTCGGAAAATGACTTGTTCAAGATCGGCATGGAGCTGTCGAAGAAGTTCCCCCATGTCGACCACGTGCCCGTCGTGGGGGACATCCTAGATCTAACCCTATTGCGGGAAGTGTTCACTCTCCATCAGCCAACTTCCGTATTTCACGCCGCTGCTTTCAAGCACGTTCCTATGATGGAGAAGAATTGCTTCCAGGCCGTTACAAATAACGTATTTGGCACGTACAACGTTGCGATGTTGGCAAAACAGTTCAACGCTGAGGATTTTGTCATGATTTCCTCTGACAAGGCCGTCAATCCCACGAACGTAATGGGAGTGACAAAGCGGATCGCCGAACTGATCATTCTCGCTCTGCAGTTCAACAAGACCAGGTTTACCGCTGTTCGCTTTGGAAATGTTCTCGGCAGTAACGGCAGCGTGTTGCCTATATTCGAAGAGCAGATTGCCACCGGTGGTCCGGTGACTGTTACCCATCCAGATGCCCGGCGATACTTCATGACTGTAATGGAAGCCGTGCAACTAGTCTTGCAGGCCTCGGCCATGGGTAAAGGCGGAGAGATTTTTGTTTTAGACATGGGCGAACCGGTTAAGATCGTCAATCTTGCAGAGCGCATGATTCGTTTGGCTGGCTTCGAGCTACACAAGAATATGCAGATTGCATTTACCGGTCTGCGCCCCGGTGAGAAACTGTTCGAAGAATTGAACCTGGAAGGCGAAGGGATAAAGCCGACACCTCACGAGAAGATCCGTGTTTTAGAGGGAGGCAACGTATCGATTGACCGTGTGCACGAGTGGCTACAAGATCTGTCAGCCCTGGTGAATTCGAGAAACGCCCATGGCCTGGTCGCGAAGCTGGTTTCCATTGTCCCGGAATACTGGCCCAGTGAAGAACTAGTCGCCTTTTCTGAACTGGATCGGGGCGACCAATCGTCGGCTTATCGGAGTGTACACGAGGTAACGGACTCTGCCAGGGAGGTAGCTTGAGACTGCCAACCGTGTGATGGTATTTCTGAGGAATAAACCCCGTCCACTCGCCGGTCCGAGGCTCTGGGTCACCAAGATCATTATAGTGAGACCGCTTCCTTTTCCCCCAACCCGCAAAACCGCCCTCCCCCAAGATCACAATCGGTTGACTCCGATTCGCAAGCGATGTATTCCCCCAACAGGTTAGCCATCCGTCGACGGAAGCTCGTTCAAAACGCCTCTAGGTTGTCTAAACCAATTAATCTAAGCTAAGAGACCACAAGGAAGACCATGACGCAGAATTCATACATTCCATTCCATTCCCCTTCGATAGGCGAAGAGGAAATAGCGGCGGTCGAGAAAGTTCTTCGCTCCGGGTGGCTTACGACCGGACCCGCAACCATCGAATTCGAAAAGGAATTCGCTAAGTACATAGGCTGCAAGCATGCTTTAGCCGTGAATTCTGGAACCTCAGCCTTGCAACTTGCACTAGATGCGATCGGTTTGAAGAGCGGCGACGAGGTCCTCGTACCCACCTATACCTTCACGGCCACAGCCGAGGTGGTTACCTATTTTGGTGCCAAGCCGGTATTGTGCGACAGTCTGCCGGGAGGGTTTAACATTGATCCCGCAGACGCTGAAAGAAGGATCACTTCGAAAACCAAGGCGCTCATACCGGTTCACATCGCTGGCGAGCCGTGTGACATGGCTGCCATCCAGCATCTCGCGGATCGTCATAATCTGAACGTCATCGAAGATGCAGCGCATGCCCTCCCGGCGAGTTTTGGAGGACGGCGAATTGGAGCGCTTTCGGAACTGACCGCTTTTAGCTTCTACGCCACCAAGACCATCACCACGGGAGAAGGTGGTATGCTCACCACCAACGACGACGCATATGCCGAGCGTGGCGCGCTGATGCGTCTCCACGGTATCGGAAAGGACGCGTGGAAGCGGTATTCTCGCACTGGTTCCTGGGAGTACCAAGTCATAGCGGCCGGATATAAGTTCAACCTGCCGGATATTCTGTCGGCTCTGGGATTGGCGCAACTCCGCAAGTGTGACATTTTCGGGCAGAAACGCAACTCTATCGCCGCGCTGTACAGAAATCGACTTGCCCAGGTAGAAGAATTGGAGTTGCCGCCGTTGGGACCCCCGACGAGTGAGCACGCCTGGCACTTGTTCATCGTGCGGCTCAAGCCGGAACTCTTGGACCTCGAGCGCAACGACTTTATTGAACAACTGAAGGCCGCCGGTATCGGCACCTCGGTGCACTTTATCCCCCTGCACCGGCATCCGCTCTATCAGCAGCGTTACGGGTACGGGCCTGAAGATTTCCCTCATGCCGAGGATGCGTATTCCCGGTGTATTTCACTGCCCATCTATCCCGACCTGCGCGAGGAAGACGCCGACTACGTGATCCAAACCGTCACCAAGATAGTGCACAACTGCCGAAAGACGAGGGTGGCAACGCTTTGAAGACCTCCTCGGGAACAATTTGGAATACACTCGACGCCATGCAGTCGAGTACAACTTTTAGCCGGTGGAATCACTCGACTGACAAGCGGTTACTAGATGTGGTTTGTGCAAGTGTCTTCCTGGCCCTGAGTTCGCCCCTACTGTTGGTTGTCGCCATACTAGTAAAGTGTACTTCTTCCGGGCCAGCTCTCTATCGCCATGAACGAGTGGGTAAGGACAGCAGGCCATTCAAAGTTCTCAAGTTCCGTACCATGTCTTCCAATCGCCAGGTTGCCGGGCCAAATCTCACAAGCAGCGGAGATTGCCGGGTAACGACGATTGGGAAGCTTCTTCGTAGGTGGAAGATCGATGAACTGCCCCAGTTTCTCAACATATTGAGCGGTGAGATGAGCTTGGTGGGCCCACGTCCAGACGCGCAGCAGTACGTCCGTCAGCTCTCCACCAACGAAAAACAGATATTGCTGCTACTGCCGGGCATCACAGGCGCTGCCTCGCTCGCATTTCGAGATGAGGAGACTGTACTTTCGCGAGTGGCGGCAGAACAATTAGAGGAATTTTATTGTACTGAGCTTCTTCCAGCCAAGGTTCGTCTGGATCTGGATTACGCGCGACAGGCGAGTTTTGTTGGCGACCTCGCGATATTGTTCCGCACCGTAGCGGCGATTATCCGCTAAATACCTGTCGATCGAATCAGTATCCGACTTGGATTTTGTGATGGGCCACCCGGCACCTTGAAACGGGACGTAAGAGGACGTAACTTGATCCCTGCTATTGTAGAAGCAACAGGAACCCAATTGAGAACCGCTTTACAGCTTGACTCGGGATGGTCCGGTCGACATCGTCAACTACGATTGGCCGGACCGCTGGTGGTGATTGGTTGCGCTGTCGTCTTGGGAAACTTGGTCGCCAAGGAACATTGGTTGTACCTTGGAATCCTGGTGGCGGCGGTTGTGGCGATCCGGTGGCCTATCGAGATTGCCTTGGGCTTTTACGCTTTTCTGCTTCCATTCGATTCCATTGCGGTTCTGGGAGATAGTAAATCCGGCACCACCTTGAACTGGGTCTTTGGAGCTCTAGCAGCCATGGCCCTGCTCGCAACCGGTGTAGTCAGGCAACGCTTGGAACTGCCGCCCAAGCCGGCACGGATTTTTGCGTTTCTGCTGTTATGGAGCTTAGTCACCATCACTTGGGCGCTGCAACCTCAAGCCGCCATCGTCGAGCTGCCTACCGTAATAGCGTTGGTGGTTCTATACGTCCTCGCGGTTTCCTGGCGCGTCACGAAAAAGCAATTCGATGTTTTACCGCGGCTCATTGTCGCAGGCGGATGCATTGCTTCGCTTTTCGTTATCTACCTGTTCACGACGGGCGTTGGCTACTACAACATGCACCGTGCGACGCTTATTCTAGCAGGCCGCGAAACCAATCCGAACTACCTGGGCTCGGTGCTTTTTCTCCCCTTAGCGCTTTGTATTTCTGGGTTGGTTGCCGCGCGTGGGTGGTGGCAGAAAATCCTATTCGTAAGCATCGCTACCGCCATCGGTTCTGCTGTCTTTTTCAGCATGTCGCGGGCGGCGCTCCTTGCCGTGGTTGTCATGCTGGTTGTTTTTTCTCTCCGCCTAGGGCTGAACCGGCGCATCGTGACAGTCGTAGCGGCCCTCTCACTCGCCATAACCGCGATGCCATCAAACTTCTTCTCTCGAATCCAAGAAGCGATTGCGACCGGTGGCGCGGGACGTTTAGACATCTGGCGTGCTGGCCTTTTTCTTCTGACAAAATACTGGTTAACGGGAGCGGGATTGGGCAATTTCTCCATCGCGTACAACAGTGTTGCTGGGCGCGGAGAAATTTTTCAGGGCTTCGGACGCGGTTCTCACAACATGTACCTCAACGTTCCAGTGGAACTTGGCATCGTCGGTTCGCTGCTGCTGCTAGCTGGGTTGGTCGCTCACTTGCGCGCTGTGAAACGGCTTCGTTCCGTTGCGGGCAAGGTTCCTATCCAGGTTGTAGGCTTCGAATCCGCTTGCTGGGCCACGCTGGCCTATGGGTTCTTCGGCGACGCACTATGGACGAAACCGTTCTGGCTCAATTGGATGCTTTTGCTCATGGCGGTAAGGGTAGCGGAGGAAACGCTTAAGGCAGGTTGCGTCCCAAGCCAATCGGAGAGCATTTCTGGATGAGCGAGCAATCGCAGCAATGCGCCCCAGGGTGAGTGAGACTCTCGCAGCCCTTCGGATTTTTATCTTGTACCTTACCCGCTCTGATTTGAATTGATTCTATTGTCACTATGCCACGAGTACTCTTGATTACCAACGTGTATCCTCCTTCTGAGTTTATCGGTGCGGTGCGACCCGCTGCCCTTGCGAAATACCTACCTCAATTCGGCTGGGAGACGGTTGTACTAACTCCAAGAATAAACGGAGGCTCCCGGCAATCGAAGCTGGTAATCGAAACCGAGAATCGGGATGTCTTGGAGGATTGGAAAGCCCGGCTGAGTCTTGACCACAAACGGACTGTGCACGAACAGTTCGGCCTGCCCGCCGCCAGGAAGCCTGGCTATATACCTCCCCACACACGGGTCCTTAATTTCGTGAGGCATCTCGTCACTTACCCCCATCCGTCGAAGGGATGGATCCCCTTCGCGCTTGCTGCCATCCAGGAGCTTCGCCGGCAAAATCACCGCTTTGACGCTGTGATCTCGACATCTCCTCCGATCACGACTCATCTGATTGCCTGTCAGGCCAAACGAATACTCGGCTGTCCATGGATCGCAGACTTGCGTGATCTCTGGACTCAAAACCTCAATCCCAACTACAGTATTGTTCAGTTGCGCCAAACGGGGCTCGAGAAAAGAACGCTTGGCCAGGCTGACGCAATCGTGACCGTTTCCGAACCTTGGGCGGATCGGCTACGGGAGCGCTATTCCAGCAAATCGATTTACGCAATTACAAATGGCTTTGATCCCGAAGATTTCCTTCCACGACCTCGAGTGACGAGTCAGTTCAGCATTACACACGCAGGTTTACTCTATGAAGGGCGCCGCGATCCTACCCTTCTGTTTGAGGTCATTCGTGATCTGATCAAGTCGGGGGAGATGAACGCTGACGACATTCGTATACGCTTTTATGGTCCAAGAGAGCAGTGGCTTATCCCGCTGGTTCAGCAACACGGGCTTGCACGAGAGGTAGAGATCCTCGGCTCGGTATCACGAGAGGATGTTTTGCAGCACGAGATGGAATCCCAAATTCTTTTCTTGCTTGGGTGGAATGATCCGCGAGAGGTCGGGCTTCACAACGGTAAGCTGTTCGAGTATCTTGGCGCCGGACGGCCAATTCTAGCTCTCTTCGGAAGTCCAGGTGTGATGAGCGAAGTATTGGAAGAAACGCGAGCTGGCAGTCACCTGCAGTCAAGAGAAGAGCTTCGCCGGTTCTTGATCAGTTCGTATTCGGAGTATAAGCGTTACGGTCAGGTGCGCTACGCTGGAGATGCCTCTGCGATTGCGCAATACACCCACGCAAACATGGCACAGAGGTTCGCTAACGTGCTTGAAGCGGCGACTGGTGCCCCGGGAAACAAGGGAGCGGAGACCCCTGCGAGCGCAGGACTGCTTTCGTGAACCAATTCGCAAGTCCTAAACGTGAGACCCTCTTTTGACAGATCGGGCGAAGTCGACGCAAACCGCAGCTCCCGGCCAAGTGCTCGCATCACTAGGCCGACCAAGCGACGTGAGGGGTTTCAACTATGTTGCGCGCCGCACCGCTCTTGCGCGAACTGGCAGCCAATCAAGTCCTCGAACCAGACCTTGAGAACTACACTCGGCCAAACGCTCGAAGGGGAGCTAACGCAGACGATTTCGCCGGCACCCCGCATTTCGGCCGATGAGAATCGCGGTAAACAAAGTTTGGGCTCACGGATTGTCAAGACATGACGGTGGCAGAGATAAACATCCAGGGCCAAGCAGGACAGGTTGGGCGCGAGGCGCACCAACTCATTACCGAGCTATATCCGATCTGCCGCAGTATCTCAGGCAATGGCGTGCGCGAGACTCTGGACCGGATTGGCCAACACATTCCCTTGACGATTCGTGAGGTTGCAAGCGGCACCCAAGTGTTCGACTGGACAGTTCCCCAAGAATGGAACATCCGTGACGCTTACGTGAAAAACTTCAAAGGCGAACGAGTGATTGATTTTCAGAAGTCAAACCTCCACGTGATGAGCTACAGCGTCCCGGTGCGGCAGACCATGTCTTTAGAGGATCTGAGGAAGCACTTGCATACTCTCCCCGAGCATCCTGACTGGATCCCATACCGGACGTCGTACTACAGCCCGAACTGGGGGTTCTGCCTCAGCCACCACCAGTTCATGGACCTCAGGGATGAGGACTATGAAGTTTGCATTGATTCCTCTCTTGAAAACGGTCATCTGACCTACGGCGAGTGTTATCTACCCGGGGAGACCACAGACGAGGTGCTCATCTCCAGTCACGTATGCCACCCCTCGCTCTGTAATGACAACTTGTCGGGCATCGCCGTGGCCGTCTGGGCGGCCAAAGAGTTAAGAACGACTTCGCGGCGGCACTCGTACCGCTTTCTTTTCGCTCCGGCGACCATAGGCCCGGTGACCTGGTTGGCCGCCAATGAGCATCAAACCGAACGTATCAAGCATGGCCTCATCCTGGCGTGCATCGGTGATCCGGGCAAAACGACATATAAGAAGAGCCGCCGTGGCGATGCGGAAGTGGATCGCGCTGTGGCTCACGTTCTGAAACACTCTGGCCAGGACTACGAGATCACTGAGTTTTCGCCCTGGGGCTACGATGAGCGGCAATACTGCTCTCCGGGCTTCAATCTTCCCATTGGTTGCCTGATGCGGACCCCAAACGGCTGCTTCCCCGAGTATCACAGCTCCGCCGACAATCTGGAGTTTGTGCGCCCTGAAAGCCTCGAGGACTCCTTTAACAAATGCATGTCGATCATCAATGTGCTGGAGAATAACCGCGCTTACCTCAACCAGAATCCGAAGTGTGAGCCGCAGCTTGGCAAACGAGGCTTGTACCGGAAAATGGGCGGCCAAGCACAGGCAGAAGACAGTGAGCTAGCCATGCTTTGGGTACTCAACCTCTCCGATGGCGATCAGTCTCTGCTCGACATTGCTGAAAGGTCTGGCCTACGGTTTTCGGCTATCCGCCAGGCGGCCCATCTTCTGCTGCAACACCATTTGCTTGAAGTGCTGCCTTAGCGAACTGGCACTCAGCCGCGTAATTGCCACTGCGATCTATCGATATTGTTTGTCCTAAACCTACCGATGGCCGACCCATTGCTGTAGAACCTTGGTGCTGTAGAACCTTGGTCGCGGTCATGGTACTTAGTTCGGTGTCCCATTTCTTCTGGTCAGTTTCGGGGCATCGCAGTCAGCGGCAATCACCCAAGCATAGTTACCAGAGCGAACCCGAGTCCTTATCCTGTATGCCCCACACACGACGCATAGCCCAGAACGTGCTCTCGAATTGGTTTGCGCTAGCCGTTACCACGCTGACCGGCTTTTTCCTCTCGCCGTTCGTGGTCCATCATCTGGGAAATCTTGCCTATGGCGTTTGGGTGATCGTCATGTCACTCGTCGCCTATATGAATCTGCTCGATCTAGGACTTCGTGGGGCGATCACTCGCTTTGTTTCCAAGGGGTCTGCGCAGGAAAATCATGAAGAATCGAGTCAGGCTGTTTCCGGTGCCCTCTGGATCCGGCTCTGGATAAGTCTAGCTGTCATTGTTACAGGACTAGTCTTGGCTCTGGGGCTTCAGCACGTATTTGTTATCCCCCCCGCTCTCCAACAGGCCGCCCGTATCGCGGTTCTGGTCACCGCAGTCAGCGTCGCTGTTAATCTCTGGTGCGGTGTCTTTTCAGGCGTTCTCGTCGCCTTGCATCGCTATGACTTGACCAGCTCCATCTCCATTCTGCAGACTTGCGCCCGCACGGTCGGCATTGTTTACCTGCTCCGCTCCGGGCATGGCATCCTGGCGCTGGCGATCTGGGACCTCTGCACCTCATTGGCAGCGCAAGGCGCCACCATCTTTCTTTGTCTCCGGATTTATCCGCAGCTGAAAATTTCCCTCGGGCGGCCGGATCCCGCCACACTCGCAAAGCTTTGGAATTACAGCTTTTATGCGTTTCTGATTAACCTGGCTCTGCAGGTGACCTACTACACCGACAATCTGGTAGTTGGCGCTTTCCTGTCTCCCTCTGCGGTTACGCTTTACGCGATTGGCGGACTTGTGATCGGGTACTCGCGGCAGATCGTTTCGTCGATGACCACGACGTTCACGCCGCTGGCCAGCACCTTTGAAGCTCAAGGTAGCTTCGATAAGTTGCGCCGCTTGGCGATTCATGGAACACGAGCTGCCTTGCTGGTTTCCCTTCCGATCCAGGCCGCGTTGTTCTTTCGCGGACACACGTTTATCCGCCTTTGGATGGGAGAGCAATACGCCCAGCCGTCTGGAACGGTGATGCAGATTCTTCTGCTGTCCGTGGTCTTCAGTTCTGCTAACACGACCAGCGCCGGGATCGTGTACGGGCTGGAAAAGCACAAGCGCATCGCCCTTTGGGGCATCATCGAATCTGTCGCCAACTTGAGTCTGAGTGTGGTTCTGGTCCGTCGCATTGGGATTTATGGTGTAGCCTGGGGCACTACCATCCCCAGCGTGATCATGGAAATGGTCCTCTGGCCGAGATATATCTGTGGGCTGCTCGCGATTCCGGTGAGGACATACCTATGGCAAACATGGTTTCGAACCGGCCTGTCTGTCATTCCCTTTGCTCTGGCCTGCGCTGCTGCCGAGAGATTCTGGCCGGCACACAATTTGCTTGTGTTTTTCCTGCAAATCGCCGCCCTTCTTCCGCTGCTTCCTCTCACAGTGGTGCTGATATTCCGCAACGAAGTTGCGGCACAAGCAAGCGAATGGTTGAGGCGTAGACGCTCGTCGGATAACCTAAGTCGTGAATACGAGACTTCCACAACCACCGTTGGATAAAATCGGAGTTATCGCCCTGGTGCCGGACCAATGGGGTCCGCGATGGATGGACCGGCACTATGTAATGGACCGGTTGGCGAAATATTTTCAGGTTGTGTGGATGTATCAGCCTGACTGGCGGGAGTGTCTTGCAGCCCTGCGCTCCGGCTACCGAACCCCAACAGACTCCTCAGCCAGACGGGCGACGCTGCAAGTCTACCCGCCGGAGTATGGGCTCCCGCGGTTTGGTCGACCCGCCTGGCTGGCAAATTTTACTTTGCGGCAGCGTCTGAAACACGCACGCGACATGCTTCGCGCCCGAGGCTGTACCAAGCTGGTTCTCTATCTCTGGCGGCCCGAGTTCGCCGATGCCCTCAAGCAGCTGCCGCACGACTTCAGCATTTATCACGTAAATGATGAGTACTCATTTAGCTCGACTGACGTGGCAGTTTCCGCGGCGGAGCGCCAGCTGCTCGAATCCGTAAATCAGGTAATCCTGACCTCACCGGCGCTGATGGAGAAAAGAGGCAGATTCAACCGAAACACGGAATTCGTGCCCATGGGGGTGGACTATCGTCTGTACTCGACTCCTACCCCGGAACCCGAGGATCTTCGCCGCGTACCCCATCCTAGGATCGGGTACCTGGGATACCTCAAGGCTCAGCTCGACTGGCCTCTTTTGCTCGACTTGAGCGCACTTCACCCTGAATGGTCCTTCATTTTTGTCGGGCCGAAACGCCCCCACCTCCAAATTTCCGAGGCGCTTGACCAGATGTCGCGCCGGCCTAACGTGCACTTCCTGGGTGGAAAGCCCACCGAGCAATTGGGCGGTTACGCCCAGCATTTCGATGCCTGTGTCATGCCTTACGTCTTAGATGACTACACCAAGTACGTGTACCCATTGAAATTGCACGAATACCTGGCCACCGGTCAGCCGGTGGTTTCATCTCGGATGTATTCCGTTGAGGAGTTCAGCCCGGTCGTGGCCATCGCCGATACACAGGAACAGTGGTCGAATTCCATAAAACATGGCCTTTCCGAGCAAGAAAATTCCCCTGAGCGACGCGCACAACGACAGGCGGTGGCGCGCAAGTACGACTGGGACAGGCTGGTGCACAAGATTGCATGTCCGATTGCGCACCATTTTGATATGTCTGTCCCGGATGTTGCTCCGCTCTGTGATCCCGAATCCTCATCGACACTGTAGTTCCACTTATCCAAACCATATCATGATCAAACCAGGGGAACCGAAATGAAAGCCACAGAAATTTTACGTGCCCTGGGCCTGATAACGATCTTGTTGTGTTCCGTGTACGTCGGGGCCCAAGTATCCGTTCTGACCCAGCACAATGACAATAGCCGTAGCGGGCAGAACCTCAATGAAACCATCCTGAATACGTCGAATGTTAACGTTAGCAACTTCGGGAAAGTATTCTTCCGCACCGTGGATGGTGATGTTTACGCCCAGCCCCTGCTGGTTTCCAATCTGGCTATTCAGGGCCAGACCCGCAATGTGCTTTATGTGGTTACCGAACATAACAGCGCGTTCGCGTTCGACGCTGACGATCCAGTTGCCACCGCTCCACTGTGGCAGGTGAATGTCGGTACGTCCGTGCCAGCCCAGGACATCTGTAATGTTTCAGCTACCGACGGGTGCAACGGCCAATATTGGGGTGACATTGCCCCCGAGATTGGCATCACGGGTACGCCGGTGATCGATCCGAATTCGGGCACCATCTACTTCGTTGCTAAGACCAAGAACACCAGCGACACCAGTTACCATTTCTATCTGCACGCTCTGGATTTGGCCACCGGAGCAGAAAAATTTGCCGGGCCGGTTGAAATCACGATCCCCTCTTCTTCTCCCGTGCCTTTCACCCCTCTCGCCCAGCTACAGCGCCCCGGTCTGTTGTTGCTCAATGGAGCCGTCTTCGTGGCGTTTGGGTCTGCCGGAGATTATCTTGACTGGCACGGCTGGGTGGTTGGGTACGACGCTTCCACTTTGGCGCAGCTGGGCTTCTTTGTTAGCACTCCCGGCAATCAGGTTTTCGATAGCGGTGGTGAAACCGGTGGTGGAGGCATTTTTGCGGCTGGCCAGGGCCTGGTCGGCGATACCAGTAGCAACATCTACCTGGCGACCGGGAACGGCCCGTACGATGCGAATACGGGCGGAGCAGATTATGGGGACAGCGTAATAAAGCTCGCGGCTCCCGCACTTACTCTGCAAGATTACTTCACACCTGATGACGCATCATATCTCGGCGCCAACAACATGGACATTGGTGCCGGTGGACCGATGTTGATCCCTGGGACGAATTTGCTCGTGGGCGGTGGAAAGGATGGAATCCTGCGGGTGACAAATACCAACAACATGGGCAAATTCAATGTTTCCACCGATAACGACGTTCAGGAGCTTCAAGTCTCGAGCTCCTGGATTCACGGCTCGACCGTTTACTGGAACGCCCCTTCGGGGCAGATGGTCTATCTTTGGACCTCGGGCGATCCCTTGAGAGCCTGGCTTTTCAATGGTTCAACGTTGCAAACCACGCCGGTTTCCCAAAGCACGTTCTCGAGTCCTGGGGGTCAGTGTGATACTTCTCCGCTCTCTGTATCTGCAAACCTAAGCACAGCCGGCACTGGAATCATCTGGGCGCCAACCTCCAACGCGGGCGATCCTGGCTTCGGGATCCAGCCGGGAATCTTGCATGCGTTCGATGCGTCGAGGCTCTCGACCGAGCTCTGGAATAGCGAGCAGAACTCAGTTCGTGACACGGTGGGCAATTTTGCGAAGTTTAACGTATCCACTGTCGCAAACGGCAAAGTGTACTTGCCAACTTTTTCCGGTCAGGTGGCGGTGTACGGCCTCAATGCGCCGCCGGCCGGAATCCATTTCGTCCAGGTAACAGCGGCAACTCCAGCTTCGGGCAGCCAGGTTTCTCAATCCTTCTCTACAGCCCAGACGGCCGGAGACCTGAACATCGTAGTCGTCAGTTCCGACCCTACCTCGAACGTAATGTCGGTTAGGGACAGCCTGGGGAATTCTTATGCTCTGGCGGTTGGCCCGACTGCGGGAATCGCGAACAAACAGTCGATCTACTATGCGAAGAACATCGCCGCAGGCAGCGACACCATAACGGTAACTTTTAACCAATCGGCAGATTATCCCGAGGTCCGCATTCTCGAATACGCTGGACTCGATACCGTGAGCCCTCTGGACGTAAGCTCCGCCGGATCGGGTACTAGCGTCAATGCGGACAGCGGCCCGGCCACGACTACAGCGGCGAATGAGCTAATTTTCGCCGCCAACGCCGTTAGTAATAACAACTTCGGCCCAGGCTCGCCTTTCATCGCTCGCCTACTGCTGTCGGGTGGCGACCTCGTCGAAGATCGCATTGTCAACGTGGCGAACACCTACGACGCCAACAGTCAACTCGGCAGCCTAAGCGCAGGCGTCCTGGCGAGTGGCAATTGGGTCATGCAGATGGCCACGTTCAAAGCAGCGGCGAGCGCACCTGGAGATTTCAGCATCAGCGCTTCACCCAGCAGCGCTTCCGTGAGCACGGGCAGTTCGGTGAACGACAGCATCTCGGTAGGTGGATTGAATGGGTTCAGCAGCCCCGTCACCCTGGCTTGCTCGGGCCTCCCGTCGGGGGCGAGCTGCACCTTCAATCCTGCTTCGGTCTCTCCGAACTCCAATCCCGCCACCAGCACTCTTACTATCAGTGCAGCTTCTGGGACCACCGCGAATACCTACAACGTGACGATTACCGGAACCTCTGGATCGTTAAGCCACAACTCACCCGTCAGCCTGACCGTGGCAGCCGCTGCCGATTTTTCTATCTCCGCCACGTCGCCGGTGACAGTAGCGGCGGGATCCTCGATTGTTTCGACGGTTTCCGTTAATCCCGCGAACGGGTTCAATGGGGCGGTGACCCTAGCTTGCTCTGCGGGACTTCCCGCCGGTGCGGCCTGCTCCTTCAGCCCGACTTCGGTCACGGGTGCCGGTAACTCCACGTTGAACATCACCACCACGGCCGCAACGCTAATGGGGAGTTATCCCATCACCGTGACTGGAACGTCGGGGTCGCAAACCTCTCCAGCCACCGTGACGCTCACGGTCACAGTCGGCGGAACCTTCTCGCTGTCGACACCGAGTCCGGCTTCTGCGACGGTCACCGCGGGTGGTTCGACAACTTTCACCACCACCGTCACTCCGTCAGGGAGTTTCGGCGGCACGGTGACTCTCAGTTGCGTCGTCGCCACCAGCGCCAGCCCGGCGCCGGCGTGCTTGTCCGCCAACGTAACCGTGAACGGTGCAGCAGTGCCAGCCACGATGACTGTGACCACTACCGCTCCGCATGCATCCCGCGCGCCATCGAGCAGGATTTTCTATGCGCTGTTGCTGCCCTTGGGAGCGATGACGTTGCTCGGGGCGAGCGGCGTCTCGCGCCGGAAGAAGGTGCTTAGTTTGCTGCTCATGTTCCTGGCGGCTTCAGGCCTGTTGTTTCTAACGGCTTGCGGAGGCGGTTCGTCCTCGAATGGCGGGGGTGCAACCGGAGGCACGCCTGCAGGAACCTACACCGTCACGGTGACAGGCACATCTGGGTCGCTGACGGCACAGACCACCACGTTCACCCTGACCGTGCAATAGCTCATTTTCAGTTGGTCTGGTCGCGGGAAGGCTCGTTGGTTTCGTTTTTCGCGGCCACTACTGAGAGCCGCTGGAAGTTACCACCGTGACCTAAGTAAGGCGGAAGGAATTGGTCAAGGAACGTTGGGGATATATCCTGATCTGCGGGTGCCCCCGGCATTGATCCTTTGAATCTGTGCTGGTTGTGGAACTGCAGCTACGGAGGTCTGCAACTTTCTTGCACTTTCGGAACGGGTCGACCTCGATCACAGATTTAAAGCTTTTGTTTACAAGGATTTGTGTTGGCTCCGTCTTGGAGGCCGAGCTGCCCGCTCTCTGAGACTCCAAGCGTGAGTCCGACTCACCAGAACTCAGTCTGGCGAGTCAAGAGTTCAACCGAGCCCAGTTTTCGCGGGGTGGAAGACATACCGGATTATGCGACAGAAAGTATTGGTTACCGGAGCCAGCGGCTTTATCGGATCCCACCTGTGCCATCGTTTGATCGAGGAACAGGCGGAGGTCCATGCGGTTTACCGCACCCAGGCTCCTCGGAAAGAAAGCCAGCTGCGATGGTGGCAGGCGGATCTGTCGGATCCGGGGGCGGTGCGTAGTCTATTCCGCGACATCCGACCGGACGTCATCTTTCATCTGGCCAGCCACGTGAAGGGCGCACCGAACCTGGAACATGTTTTGCCGACGTTCCACAGCAATCTGCAGAGCACCGTCAACTTGCTGACCCTGGCCGCAGAGACCGGATGCCGGCGTATCGTGTTGACCGGTTCGCTCGCCGAGCCGGACCCACAAAATGGTGAGCTCTTCCCCTCTGCCCCCTATGCCGCCGCCAAGTGGGCCAGTAGCGGCTATGCCCGCATGTTTCACGCGCTCTACCAGCTTCCGGTCGTCATCGCTCGCGTTTTCATGGTCTATGGACCCGCTCAGCAAGATCTGACTAAACTCATTCCTTACGTGACTCTCTCGCTGCTTCAGGGAGAAACACCGAAGATCAGCAGCGGCGGGAGGCTCGTGGACTGGATTTATGTGTCGGACGTAGTCGACGGCTTTGTCGCAATCGGTGAAGCAGCCGGTATCGATGGCACCACGCTCGATCTAGGCTCGGGAGAGCTAGTTTCGATTCGTGAAATTGTGCAGCGGTTGGCCGGCGTCGTCGATAGCGAGGCAAAAGTGGAATTTGGGGCGCTGCCGGATCGGCCGTTGGAACCAACTCGGTTAGCCAACCCGGCCGAAACATTTGTCAGAATTGGCTGGAAGCCACAGGTGCTCTTGCGAGAAGGTCTGGAGCGAACCGTCGGCTGGTACCGTGCGGAATTCGAGCGCTCCGCCGCGATGCATAAAGCTATCAAAGTTTGATCGACGAGGAAAACCTCCTACTCGGCAAGGATTAGGAGTTGAGGAGAAAGCATGGAGAGAATTGCGATTCTGGGTTCAGGGATGGCAGGCTTTGGCGCGGCTCACCGTTTGCGGGAGGAAGGAATATCCCCCGTCGTGTACGACAAGAACATTTACCACGGCGGACACACCGCCTCCTTCAAACATGACACTGGCTTCATTTTCGACGAAGGACCGCACGTGTCTTTCACGCAACATAAGCGTTTGCAGGAGCTTTTCGCTGAGAGTGTCGGGCAGAAGTATGAAGTCATCCACGCCCGTCCCAACAATTATTGGAAAGGACACTGGATCAAGCATCCCGCGATATGCAACTTGCACGGTCTGCCGACCGATCTGGTGGTCAACTGTCTGCGCGATTTCGTCGAGGCCCAGAACGCCCAGAAGAATGGCACCACAGCCGGCAGACCGATCGAGAACTACGCTGATTGGCTGATTGCCAGCTACGGCAAGACGTTCGCGGAAACCTTTCCCATGGAGTACGGGCTCAAGTACCACACCACCACCGCTGACAATATGAGCACGGCATGGCTTGGCCCCAGGTTGTACCAGGCAAAGTTGGAAGAAGTTCTAGTCGGAGCGCTTTCTCCTGAAACCCCCCATGTCCACTACGTCGACCACGTCCGCTACCCCTCGTTCGAAGGTTTTGTCTCTTACTTGAATCCGCTGCCGAAGCAGACCGAGATCAACCTCGGGCATAAATTGGTGGGACTCGATCCGGCTAAGCACGAGCTCCGCTTCGCCAATGGAGTTGTGGCGCGCTATGACGCAGTCGTCTCGTCGATTCCCTTGACGGAATTGATTCCCCTGATCGCAGGCGTTCCGCCCGACGTGGTCGAGGCGGCCAAGAAGTTAGCCTGTTCGAGTTGTGTGATGATCAATCTGGGAGTCGATCGCACCGATCTCTCTGAGGGCCAATGGACCTATTATTATGACTCTGATATCTGCTTCACCCGCCTCAGCTTCCCGCATATGTTCTCACCGCACACCTGCCCTCCGGGGTACGGCAGCATCCAGGCCGAAGTTTATTACTCGGACAAGTACCGTCCGCTGAAGGGTGTTCCCACCGATTACGTCGCCCCCGTGATCGCCGATCTCAAGCGCGTTGGCGTGTTACGCGAGAATGACAAGATCGTTCACACTAACGTGCATTTGAGCCGTTACGCGCAGGTGATTTTCGACCTGGAACGAGCTGATGCCCTGGCGATTGTGCATGGATATCTGAACGACATCGGAGTTGCATATTGCGGCCGTTATGGAGATTGGCTCTACATCTGGACGGACGAAGCCTTCATCAGCGGAGAAAATGCCGCTCAGAAGGTACTGGATCACATGGCCGCGGCAAAGAGCCGTTAGGAAAAGAGGGTCGGCAGATTGCAGATGAAAAACGAGCCCATCGTCAGCCACGGAACTTGTCGGTTCTGCAAGTCGGAATTGCGCCACACCTTCGTGGATCTGGGGATGTCGCCGCTTTGTGAGAGCTACCTCCGGCAAGACCAGTTGAACCAGATGGAGCCCTTCTATCCCCTGCACGTTTTTGTGTGCGACAAGTGTTTTCTGGTCCAGTTGGACGAATACGTAACTCCTGAACATATCTTCACCGAATACGCTTACTTCTCCTCGTACTCGGATAGCTGGCTGGATCATTGTCGGCGTTATACCGAGCAGATGCTCGACCGCTTTCAGTTAAATGGGCAGAGCCTGGTTGTCGAGCTCGCCAGCAATGACGGCTACCTACTGCAGTACTTTGTACAGAAAAGCATTCCGGTGCTAGGGATCGAGCCCGCGGCCAACGTGGCCAAAGTGGCAGAGCAAAAGAATGTCCCAACACTGGTGAAGTTCTTCGGTCAGCAACTGGCTGCGGAATTGGCGTCTCAGGGAAGGCAAGCAGATCTGCTGCTCGGCAACAACGTCCTCGCGCAGGTTCCCGATTTGTGCGACTTTGTGGCTGGCATGAGGATTCTGCTGAAGCCCCGAGGAGTGCTGACTCTGGAGTTCCCCTCCTTGTTGAAGCTGATGGAGGAGAACCAGTTCGACACGATTTACCACGAGCATTTCTCCTACTTTTCGCTGCTCACGGTGGAAAAGATTTTGGCCTCGTACGGACTGGTGGTCTTCGACGCCGAGGAGCTGCCTACACACGGGGGCTCGTTACGCATCTATGGTCGTCACGCCGAGGACGCCTCCAAGCCCGTCAGCCTCCGGGTGCTCGAACTGCGGACCAGAGAGGAAGCCCAGGGACTGACGCGCATCGAGAGCTACCGCTCCTTCGCCGAGAGAGTAAAAAATACGAAGCGCCAACTCCTGGAGTGTCTAATTCGGGTTAAGCAAGAGGGCAAGTCGATTGCCGGATACGGAGCCCCGGGAAAGGGCAATACGTTGTTGAACTATTGTGGGGTAGGAACCGATTTCATCGATTACACCGTGGATCGTAATCCCTACAAGCAAGGGCAATTCACGCCGGGGACGCATATTCCCATTTGCCGCCCCGAACGCATTTTTGAAACCCGGCCGGATTACGTGTTGATCCTGCCGTGGAATCTCCGAACTGAAATCATGGAGCAGATGACTCGTATTCGCGAGTGGGGAGGGAAATTCATTGTCCCCATTCCTGCGGCGACCATCTGTTCGTGAGGATTTGGATGAGTCAGAGTCGGCGTCTGGAGCTGGCTGTGGGAGGATCTAAATGAAGGTCGTACTGTTCTGCGGCGGCTTGGGAATGCGGATCCGGGAAGCTAGCGAGAGCATCCCCAAACCGATGGTCCACGTGGGCGACCGGCCAATCTTGTGGCACGTGATGAAATACTATGCCCACTTCGGACACAAGGACTTCATTCTGTGCCTGGGATACCGAGCCGAGGTCATCAAGAATTACTTCGTCAACTACAACGAATTTTTGTCCAACGATTTCGTCCTGTCGAACGGAGGCAAGAATGTGCGGGTTTTCAACTCTGACATCCACGACTGGACGATGACTTTCGTGGATACTGGCGCCAACTCCAATATCGGTCAAAGGCTGAAAGCGGTGGAACAATATGTGAGCGATGACGAAGTGTTCCTCGCCAACTACAGCGACAATCTGACCAACTTCCACCTTCCTAAGCTTATCGATCGCTTCTACGAGCAGGACCGGACAGCCGCCTTTCTCTGTGTCCGGCCCAACTTGAGTTGCCACTACGTCTCGATGAACTCAGGTGGTCTGGTGCAGGAAATCAGGACCATGGGACAGTCAGATATCCTGATCAATGGCGGGTACTTTGTCTTCAAGCGCTCCATTTTTGACTACATAAAAGAGGGCGAGGAATTAGTACAGGAGCCTTTCGGCAGGTTGATCGAGGAAAAGAACCTGGTTGGATACCCGTACGATGGCTTCTGGAAGAGCATGGATACTTTTAAAGAAAAGCAGGAGCTTGACGAGTTGTACAGTAAAGGGATCGCCCCTTGGCAATTGTGGAAGCCGCAAGGCAGTAACGGTCATGCGATCAACGGAGTGACGGTCGACACAGCGAGTCGCTAACTTCAAGTTGCGAGAGGAAGACGGGGAATCGTCGGGATGTGGGATGTAAGACGTGATTTTTGAATTGTCTGTTTGTCTTTATCCTCAACCAGCCGTAGGGGGTTGAGCCCCCGGCGAGGTTTGGCTGGTAACAAAGTTGGAAGCGAGGAGAAAATGAGCGGCAGCAAGGCGCTGGTAACGGTTGGGATGCCTGTCTACAACGGCGATAACTATCTCGCCGAAACGTTGGACTCGATCCTGGGACAAAGCTACCAGAATTTTGAGGTGGTCATATCCGACAATGGCTCGACTGACGGCACGGAGAAACTTTGCCGCGAGTATGCGGCCAAAGACCCGCGCATAAAGTATTCCCGCAGCGAGGTAAATCTCGGCGTGTCGCGGAATTTCAAGCGGGCCGTCGGGATGTCCTCAGGCGACTACTTCATGTTCCTTGCCCATGACGACAAGCTGGCACTCACGTTTCTGGAGCAGTGCGTCGCGGTTCTAGATGCCCAGCCCGATGTCGCGTTGTGTTACCCGAAGGCGATCGAGATCGACGCCCGGGGGAAACCCCTGTACAAGAAGGAACAATTCCTGGATGCGGACTCGCCCAAGCCGCACCTGCGATTCCGGCAGATGATTCGTATGGACCACAACTGTGAAACGCTGTTCGCGCTGATTCGAGCAAGCGTACTGAAAAAGACGGTGATCCACGCAGATTTTCCGGATGGCGATCGCGTCATGCTGGCGGAGGTGAGCCTGCACGGGAAATATTATCGGGTGCCCGATTATCTCTTTCTCCATCGGGAACACCCAGTCCGATCCATCAATCTCTACCCGACCCGATTTGAGAGATTGGCGCTGCTTGAGCCGCAGAGAGCTGGCGAGTTCGTGCTTCCCCACTTCGATGAGTTCTTCGAGTACCTGCGCTGCATTCGTCGGGCACCGCTAAAGTTCGGCGAACGAATTCTTTGTTATGTAGAAATGTTGCGCTGGCTCAAAGACAACAACCAAAGATTGCGGAGCGACCTGCTCTACGTGTTTAAGCGCTTCCTCAAACGAATGCTGCAGATGCCCGGTCGTCGCAGCGAAGCTCGATAGATTGTTTATCAGTTTGGAGCAAATGAGAAATGCGTATTCTAGTAACTGGCGATAAGGGTTACATAGGCGCCGTGATGGTGCCGATGCTAGTGCAGGCTGGGCACTCTGTGGTTGGACTGGATTCTGACTGGTTTGAGCACTCTGCGTTCGGCGCCCCACGGATCGAGATTCCCAGCAAGAAAAAGGACCTTCGCGACTTGGAGCCGTCTGACCTGGACGGGTTCGACGCGGTTGTGCACCTGGCTGGATTGTCCAACGACCCGCTGGGCGATCTGAATCCGGCGCTGACCTATGAAATTAACCATGTGGCTTCGGTGCGTCTGGCAAAATTGGCGAAAGAGGCGGGAGTCGAGCGCTTCCTGTTTTCGTCGTCTTGCAGCACGTATGGCGCCGCGGGAACCGAAGAACTGCTCAACGAGGAAGCCGAGTTCCGGCCGGTTACGCCCTACGGTCGCTCCAAAGTTCTGGTCGAACAGGACGTGGTCAAGCTCGCCAGTTCGAACTTCAGCCCCACTTTCTTGCGCAATGCGACCGCCTATGGCGTTTCGCCGCGCCTGCGTTTTGACCTCGTACTGAATAACCTGGTCGCCTGGGCGCACACGACCCGGCGCATCTATATTAAGAGCGACGGCACCCCCTGGCGCCCCATCGTGCACATTGAGGACATCTCTCGCGCCTTTCTCTCCGCTCTCGCGGCTCCTAGGAATTTGGTCCACGGCCAAGCTTTCAACGTTGGGCGTACTGAAGAGAATTACCAGATCCGGGATCTTGCGAAAATTGTCAGTGAGACCGTCCCGGAATGCAAAATCGAATATGCAAAGGACGGCAGCCCCGACACGCGGTGCTATCGCGTCGACTTCAGCAAAATCAACAGAGTCCTGCCAAGCTTCAAACCACAGTGGAATGCCCGCAAGGGAGCGCAGGAGTTGTACGACGCGGTGCGAGGGTCTGGACTGACGATGGAAGAATTCGAGGGACCTCGCTACAAGCGCATCTCGCACATCCAGCAACTACTCAGCAGCGGTCGGCTCGATGCGAATTTGCGTTGGCGGGAAACCGTGATGGCGTAAAGTCCAGATCAACCCACAACATCGTGCTAAACACGATCTTTTCGCAGCGCCCCAATTCGATTCGCACCGTCCTGTGCTTGGGCGCGCACGCCGACGACATCGAGATCGGCTGTGGAGGGACGATTCTGCGCTGGCTCGAGGAGTACGACAACCTCGAGTTCCATTGGGTAGTGCTAAGTTCAGGCCACAAGCGAAAAAAAGAAGCGCTGAAGGGTGCCGACCTGTTTTTGCGGGGCGCAAACAAGAAGACGGTTCAGGTGGAAGGTTTTCGGGATGGTTTTTTCCCTTACATCGGCACTGAGATCAAGGAGTACTTCGAAAACCTCAAGAAACGGGTATCGCCGGACGTCGTCCTCACTCACTATCGTGACGACCGGCACCAAGACCATCGCATGGTCTCAGATCTCACCTGGAACACCTTCCGCAAGGAGTTGATTCTCGAGTACGAAATCCCCAAATATGACGGCGACCTCGGCCAGCCGAACCTCTTTGTGCAGCTGAGCGAGAAAGTGTGCCGAAAGAAGGTTCATTACATCCTCGACGTGTATCAAACCCAGATACAGAAGCACTGGCTTACCGAGGATACGTTGCGGGCCATGCTGCGGTTGCGGGGCGTGGAATCCCGGGCAGCAGGAAAATATGCTGAAGCCTTCTATTGCAGGAAAATGCTCCTTTAGACCGCCCAATTAGTTGCCTGAACAGAATTCCTCCACCCTTCCCTCCCTGACTCTGCTCGAGGGCAAACGGTCATGACCGTAATGAGCCCAAAAGCAGCCAGGTGAGGCTACTGGTCTCAATCCGGAAGGCAACAACTAGACCCCGAGTTTTGCGGTAGAGGAGCTCCTAATGGAACCTACTTTTTCAGCGCGCTTGAGCCTGGCTAGTCTCGCCATATCCATGCTGCTCGGCAGCTTCGCTCCGCTGGCGATGGGCCAGGCAAGCGTTCAGGGACAATGGAGCACGCTGCCCTATACGATGACCATCAACCCGATCCACGCAGCGCTTCTGCATAACAATAAAATTCTGATTGTTGCCGGATCGGGGAACTGTCCGCCTAACCAGGCCGGGTGCCCGACGGGTCCGCCCTATGGTCCGGCGAATGGCTCCGGAGCTGTTCTTCTGGATCTGGTGGCCGGAACCATCACCCCGTTCTCTGTCACTTGGGACATGTTCTGTAACGGCATGATCGTTCTGCCCGATGGGCGCGCCTTCATCAATGGCGGCACAATAAATTACTCTCCTTTTTCCGGATCGCTGCAGTCTTCCATCTTCGATCCGGCGACCAACACCTTCACCAACGTGCAGAACATGGCGCACGGGCGCTGGTATCCGACCGTCATCACCCTGCCCAGCGGCCAGGTAATGACCTTCTCCGGATTCGACGAGAACGGAGAAATCACCAATACGGCTGTGGAAATCTATACCGTGAATTCGGGCTGGAGTCCGCAATACACGGCCGATTGGACGCCCCCTCTGTATCCACGCCTGCATGTCTTGCCTAGCGGCAACGTGTTCTACTCAGGGGAAACCAATACCACGCGCCTGTTCATTCCTTCGACCCAGACCTGGACCACGGTGGCCGATACGGTTTACGGCATTACCCGAACCTACGGTTCCTCGGTCCTGCTGCCCTTGACTCCAGCCAACAACTACGACCCCAGGGTGTTCATCATGGGGGGAGGAAACCCGGGCACGGCCACCACCGAACTCATCGATCTGGGAGCGGCTACGCCCGCCTGGACGGCGGGGCCGAACATGTCCGAGCCCCGCATCGAAATGAATGCCACCCTTCTGCCCAATGGCAAGGTGCTGGCGCTAGGCGGGTCGCTGAACGACGAGGACACCACCACCGCGAGTTACAACGCCGATCTCTACAACCCGGCCACGAATACTTTTTCATCGGCGGGAGCGAATGCTTACCCCCGGCTCTATCACTCGGTGTCGCTACTGCTGCCCGATGGCACGGTGTGGTTTGCGGGAGGAAATCCGGAGCGCGGCAGTTACGAAGACCACATGGAGATCTACCAGCCCGCTTATCTGTTCAACTCGGACGGGACGCTCGCCACGCGGCCCACCATCAGCAGCGCACCCGGCAGCATTTCTTATGGCGGGTCGTTCACGGTGCAGACCCCGAATGCGGCCAGCATTTCCTCGGTGGTATTGATGCGAGATGGATCGGTGACTCACGCCTTCGACATGGACCAGCGAATGGTGGGAGTGTCGTTTACTGCGGGCAGTGGAGGGTTGACGGTCACAGCGCCGCCCAATGCGAACATCGCCCCGCCCGGTTACTACATGCTTTTCCTGCTCAACAGCAGCGGCGTACCTTCGGTGGCAACGTTCGTTCAGCTGTCCACCTCTGCTGCTCCCTCGTCCTCGGGCATTAACTTTGTGCAGGCGAACACGGGGCCGAGCACGATTCAGGCAAAAAACACCTCCGTACCAGTCGCCTACACCACTGCGCAGACTGCCGGCAACTTAAATATCGTAGCCGTGGGTTGGGGAGACACCACATCTGCTATCAGTTCGATCACTGATAGCAAGGGCAATACCTACACCCGGGCGGTGGGTCCGACCGCCAGCACGGGACTGCAGCAAGCTATTTACTACGCCAAAAACATCGCCGCCGGCAGCAACACGGTGTCCGTCAATTTCAACCAGGCGGCGGCATATCCCGACGTTCGCATTCTGGAGTACAGCGGACTGGATCCGACCAGCCCGTTGGACGTGACGGCGGCTGGAACGGGCAATGGGACCGGCGCCAGCAGCGGTTCTGCCACCACGACCTCGGCGAACGAGCTGATCTTCGGCTCGGGTACTACGACCGGCACCACCTTCACGGCGGCAGGGTCAGGCTTCACCACTCGCGTGCTCAACATTTACGGCAACATGGCGGAAGACAAGACGGTTTCGAGCGCGGGCAGCTATGCCGCCACGGCCACCAACAGCGGCGGATACTGGGTCATGCAGATGGGCGCGTTCAAAGCCAGCGCGTCAAGCTCTCCTCCTTCAGCTCCGACCGTGACTTCGATCTCACCCACATCGGGAACCGCCAATGGTGGAACCGCGGTGAATATCATCGGGACCAACTTCACCTCGGGTGCGAATGTCAGCTTCGCCGGGACTGCGGCCACCAATGTCATTGCGGTTAGCAGCAGCTCGATCACCGCCACGGCTCCTCCCCACACTGCCGGAGCGGTGAGCGTAGTGGTGACCAATAGCACCGGGCAGAGCGGGACCCTGGCCAATGGCTACACCTACACCGCGGGCACCACCACTGTGACTGCGATCTCGCCCACATCGGGGACCGCCAATGGTGGAACCGCGGTGAATATCACCGGGACGAACTTCACCTCGGGTGCGACTGTCAGCTTCGGCGGGACCGCGGCCACCAACGTCATTGTGGTTAGCAGCAGCTCGATCACCGCCACGGCTCCGGCCCACACCGCCGGAGCGGTGAGCGTAGTGGTGACCAACAGCAGCGGGCAGAGCGGGATCCTGGCCAATGGCTACACCTACACCGTGAGCGGAACCATCAGCTTGGTGCAGGCGAATACGGGGCCGAGCACGATCCAAGCTAAAAACACCTCCGTCTCAGTCGCCTACACCACTGCTCAGACTGCGGGCGACTTGAATATCGTAGCCGTGGGTTGGGGAGACACCACGTCTGCCATCAGTTCGGTCACTGACAGCAAGGGTAATACCTACACCCGGGCGGTGGGTCCGACGGCCAACACGGGACTGCAGCAAGCCATTTATTATGCCAAGAGCATCGCCGCCGGCAGCAATACGGTGACTGTCAGTTTCAACCAGGCGGCGGCATATCCCGACATTCGCATACTGGAGTACAAAGGACTGAATCCGACCAGCCCGCTAGACGTCACGGCGGCAGGAGCAGGCAATGGGACCAGCGCCAGCAGCGGTTCTGCCACCACGACCTCGGCGAACGAGCTGATTTTCGGCTCGGGTACTACGACCGGTACCGCCTTCACGGCGGCAGGGTCGGGCTTCACCACTCGCGTGCTCAACATTTACGGCAACATGGCGGAAGACAAGACGGTTTCGAGCACGGGCAGCAATGCGGCCGCGGCCACCAACAGCGGCGGATACTGGGTCATGCAAATGGCCACGTTCAAACCATGACAATGAAATCAAAGGTTGATTCTGCAAGAATGGGAAATGCGGGCGATTTGCCACAAGGCGAGAATTCTCCCGCGCATCAGGTGCCTCCCGTCACAGGCAACAGTTCCATCCTCCCGCCTGCTCGCACAGCCTTGCTCCTTGGCTTCATTACCCTCATTGGTGCGGCGTTGCGTCTGCACTCACTTGCCGTCAGGAGTTTGTGGATCGATGAAGCGGCGAGCGTAAGCTTCGCTTCTCTGGCGTGGAAGCCGTTCCTCAAAGTGCTCTGGGGATACCAGGGCAACATGGCGTTCTACTACTTCCTGCTACACGGATGGATCCACCTGGGCGACAGCGAGTTCGCAGTCCGCAGCTTGTCGGTGCTGTTCGGCGTTCTCACCATACCGGCACTATATCTGTTAGCGGCGCGTCTTTTCGACCGACCCACGGGGCTGATCAGTGCAGCTTTGTTGACCGTGCATAGCTTTCATATCCACTGGTCGCAGGAGACCCGCGCTTACAGCTTGTTAATCCTGCTATTGGTGCTCACTACCTATGCGCTCATCGCCGCCCTGGAGTCCAAAGCGAAGCTCAGTTATTGGCTGGCGTTTTCTGTGTTGGCAGCTCTTTGCGTCTACGCCCACATTTTCGCTCTCTTGGTTCTGACGGCTCACGCGCTTGCCATTGCTTTTCCCAAGCCTTTTCGGGTTGGATTGCCAACGGTGGTTGCGAGCGCTGCTGTGTTTGCATTCCTTTGTGAACCGATGGCCGCTTTCGTAGTCCTGCAGCACGGGGACCAGCTTGCCTGGATTGCACGACCCTCGCTCGCCGACATTTGGGAATTCCTAACGTTACTGACCGGCCAGGGCGGTGTGTTGCTAGTGGTGGTTTATTTCGGTCTTTGCGGCCTGGCATTCCTGCAACCAGCCGGAACTAATCGGCCGGCTAAAGAGAGCTGGGCGCTGCGGCTTATTCTGTTCTGGCTCCTTTCACTTCCGCTGTTGACCCTTGCAGTTTCGCTGATCAAGCCGCTTTTCTATCCCCGCTACATGGTTATTTGCGTTCCGGCACTTGTCATCCTCGCGGCGCGCGGACTAATGAACCTGTACGCCATGCCGGCGGTGAGGCACTGGGCTGCGGCGGTAGCTTTGGTTCTGGTGATCGCATTGTCGGGGTGGGGCACGCATCATTACTTCGTCAATTTTCCCACCGAAACCAGCGATTGGCGCTCGGCGGTGAGCTACATCCTGGAGCGCCAGCGACCGGGCGATGGCGCCGTGTTCTTCCTGCCGAACACGTACTGCTATTATTATTACGTTCGCCGTGCCGAGGAAAATCAGCACAAGGCGATTTCAGCGCCAGATGTCCTGTATCCGACCGTACCGTGGCAGCCTGTAACCCACGCCGAAGTACAGCAGGTCACTTCTGGGCACGAACGGGTGTGGCTCATCCTGCACATCGATATCATCAATCCTCGGGCCTCGGCCACCATCCAGTCGACCCTCGGGGAGACATACCGGGTCGTGGACAAGCATGAATTTCCAGGAGAGGACTTGATTACCGTTGCACTGTATAACCGCACGCCGGCGGGACATTAAAAGGGTGCCGGAATTTGCGCACAAGGAGTAATAAAATGAAACGCCAACTACGGTTTCTCGTCCCTGCTCTGCTCGCAGTCATTCTGTTGCCGCACACGCTCGGCGGATCACCGTCGACGCGTAGCGCGCTTGTAGGTAAGTGGAACGGCAGAGTCTCGTCCGTAAACTTTTCATCATTCGCAGTAACAATAGAAATCGGCCCGGATTCGGATTCGAAAGCGCACCTGGTCGGAGAGGGCTCTCCCTGTTTTGCCGAGGCAGATCTCGCGGTCACGATCACGGGCCCTAATTCCGTTACCCTTGCCGGCAGCAGCAAGGCGGGCGAAAGCATCACCTTCAAAGGAATCCTGGATAGTAGTGAGAAACAGCTTGACGTGACCTATATTACGAACGGGAGTGCGAGCGCGCGCTGCGAGACGGATCAGGGTGCGGGAACTCTGGACAAGCAGTGAAAACTTGCTTATCAACCGCAATCCTGCCCGCGGCTCGGGCGGGGCGTTCAGGGGTTTCGAGGATTAGTATCGCAGTCGCTCTTTGACCGGCCTCGGGTAGAGATTCTATGGCTCCCGCGCGAAGAAATTTCCTGCGCAGGCTGGTCTGCGCGGGCAGTACAGCGGCGTTATTGCAATCGCCCCTCCTTGGACTGACACCGAATCCGGCATCCTTTGAACCGACGCGCTTCGATGAGCCCCCTGGTCCGATCCGGCTCAACAGCAACGAGAACGCCTATGGGCCTTCGAGCAAAGCGGTCGCTGCCATGCGCGCAGCTCTCGCAGGCACCAATCGTTACCCCGACTTGCAATATGACGCGCTGGTGGATCAAATCGCGAAACTTCATGGAGTCCAACGCGAACAGCTCCTTCTGGGATGTGGTTCGACCGAAATCCTGAGGATGGCCGCTGTCGCGTTTCTTGGCCCAGGCAAGCGACTGATCCAGGCCAGCCCCACTTTTGAAGCCATGGAGCGTTATTCCCGGGCGGCCGGTGCCGAGGTTGTTTCCTTGCCCTTGACTTCCACCTTGGCCCACGATCTTGAAGGCATGTCACAGCGCCTGGACGAAAATGCGACTCTGGTTTACATCTGCAACCCCAACAATCCTACCGGCAGCCTCACTCCCAGAGCGGATCTGGAACTGTTCATTAAGAAACTGCCAGCAAATACTCACGTTCTGATCGACGAAGCTTATCACCACTACGCCGGACGATCCGAGCGCTACCAGTCCTTCATTGATCGCCCGGTGGATGATGATCGCGTCATGGTCAGCCGCACCTTTTCCCAGGTGTACGGTTTGGCTGGTCTCCGGCTCGGATACGCCGTGGGGGACCCCAAGGTGCTGCAAACCATGCGATCACAGGCGACCGAACAAAGCGTCAACGGCGTAGTTGCCCAAGCGGCGATGGCCGCACTCGAAGATGCCGACAGCGTGCGAGACTCAGTGAAACGCAACTCCGATGATCGGCAGGAATTCCGTAATCAGGCCATGGTCCACATGCTCAAGCCGATTGACTCCCATGCCAATTTCTTCATGATGGACACGCATCACCCCGCTCAAGAAGTGATCGAGCACTTTCAGAAGAACCAGGTACTCATCGGACGCCGCTTCCCGGCTATGGACACGCACATTCGGGTTTCGCTCGGAACTCCGCCTGAGATGCTCAAATTCTGGCAAGTTTGGGACATGTTGCACTACAGTCAAATGCACATGTGATTTTCGCGGAGAAGTCCAGACTTACCCAGCCCCATAATCTAAACCTGCCAAAATTCGCAAGGAGTTAACCTTTCTGTGCAATCACTTGCACCGCGAGCTTGGGCAAAATTCCGGTAAATTATTGATAACACAACACTTAATCGCCAGGATGATTGGAATTTGATATGCTGACTAAGAGCATGTAATGAAGCCTCGTCTTTCAGCGCGCTTGAGCCTGGCGTGTCTCGCCATATCCATGCTGCTCGGCAGCTTCGCTCCGCTGGCGATGGGCCAGGCAAGCGTTCAGGGACAATGGAGCACGCTGCCCTATACGATGACCATCAACCCGATCCACGCAGGGCTTCTGCATAACAATAAGATTTTGGTGGTTACCGGATCGGGAAACTGTCCGCCAACCCAGGCCGGTTGTCCGACGGGTCCGCCCTATGGTCCGGCGAATGGCTCGGGAGCCGTTCTTCTGGATCTGGTGGCCGGAACCATTACCCCGTTTTCGGTCACTTTTGACATGTTCTGCAACGGCATGACCATTTTGCCCGACGGACGTGCCTTCATCAATGGCGGCACCATCAATTACGTTCCCTTTTCTGGGTCGTCGCAGTCTGCCATCTTCGATCCGGCGACCAACATCTTCACCTACCTGCAGAACATGGCGCACGGCCGCTGGTATCCGACGGTCATCACCCTGGGCACCGGCCAGGTCATGACCTTCTCCGGGTTCGATGAGAACGGAGAAATCACCAATACCGCAGTCGAAATCTATACCGTGAATTCGGGCTGGAGTCAGCAATACATTGCCAATTGGACGCCCCCTCTTTATCCACGCCTGCATCTTTTGCCCAGCGGCAACGTGTTCTATTCAGGAGAAACCAACGCCACGCAGATGTTCGATCCTTTGAACCAGACGTGGACTCCGGTGGCCAATACGGTTTACGGCATCACCCGAACCTACGGTTCCTCAGTCCTGCTGCCCTTGACTCCAGCCAACAACTACGACCCCAGGGTGTTCATCATGGGGGGAGGAAACCCGGGCACGGACACCACCGAACTCATCGATCTGGGAGCGGCTAAGCCCGCCTGGGTCGCGGGGCCGAACATGTCCGAGCCCCGCATTGAAATGAATGCCACCCTTCTGCCCAATGGCAAGGTGCTGGCCCTGGGGGGGTCGCTGAACGACGAGGACACCACCACCGCGAGTTATAACGCCGATCTCTACGACCCGGCCACGAACACTTTTTCATCGGCGGGAGCGAATGCGTACCCTCGGCTCTATCACTCGGTGTCCCTGCTGCTGCCCGATGGCACGGTGTGGTTTACGGGAGGAAATCCGGAGCGCGGCAGCTACGAAGACCACATGGAGATCTACCAGCCCGCTTATCTGTTCAACTCGGACGGGACGCTCGCCACGCGGCCCACGATCAGCAGCGCACCGAGCAGCATTTCTTATGGCACGCCTTTCACGGTGCAGACCCCGGATGCGGCCAGCATTGCCTCGGTGGTATTGATGAAGGATGGATCGGTGACTCACGCCTTCGACATGGACCAGCGACAGGTGGGAATGTCCTTTACCGTGGGCAATGGAGCGTTGACGGTCACAGCGCCGCCCAACTCGAATATCGCCCCGGCCGGTTACTACATGCTTTTCCTGCTCAACAGCAGCGGCGTACCTTCGGTGGCAACGTTCGTTCAACTGTCCGCCTCCGCTCCTCCCACGTCCCCGGGCATTAACTTTGTGCAGGCGACCACGGGGCCGAGCACGATTCAGGCTGCCAACACCTCCGTCTCAGTCGCCTACATCAATACTCAGAATGCAGGCGACTTGAATATCGTAGCTGTCGGTTGGGAAGACACTACCTCTGCCATTGGTTCGGTCACCGACACCCACGGCAATACCTACACCCGGGCGGTGGCTCCGATCCCTAGCGGGGGCCTGCAGCAAGCCATTTACTATGCCAAGAACATCGCCGCCGGCGGCAACACGGTGACCGTCACGTTCAACCAGGCGGCGGCATATCCCGACGTTCGCATTCTGGAATACAGCGGATTGGATCCGACCAGCCCACTGGACGTCACGGCGGCAGCAGCCGGCAGTGGGGCCAGCGCCAGCAGCGGTGGTGCCACCACGACCTCGGCGAACGAGCTGATCTTCGGCTCGGGCACGACGACCGGCACCGCCTTCACGGCTCCCGGGTCGGGCTTCACCACCCGCGTGCTCGACATCTACGGCAACCTGGCGGAAGACATGACGGTTTCGAGCCCGGGCAGCAATGCCGCCACGGCCACCAATAGCAGCGGCAATTGGGTCATGCAAATGGCCACGTTCAAAGCCAGCGCACCTGGAGATTTCAGCATCAGCACTTCACCAAGCAGCGCTACGGTGAGTGCGGGCGGTTCGGTGAACGACAGCATCTCGGTCAGTGGATTGAATGGGTTCAGCAGCCCGGTCACCCTGGCTTGCTCGGGTCTGCCGTCGGGGGCGAGCTGCACCTTCAACCCTGCTTCGGTCTCTCCGAACTCCAACCCAGCCACCAGCACTCTCACTATCAGTGCAGCTTCCGGGACCGCTGCGAATACCTACAACGTGACGATTACCGGAACCTCGGGATCGTTAAGCCACAACGCATCCGTAAGCCTTACCGTGGCAACCGCTGTGGAATTTTCTATCTCTGTCACGTCGCCGGTGACGGTGGCAGCGGGCTCCTCGGTTGCTACCACAGTTTCCATCACTCCCGCGAACGGGTTCAATGCGGCGGTGAGCCTGGCTTGCTCTGCAGGCCTTCCCGCCGGTGCAGCGTGCTCCTTCAGCCCGGCTTCTATGGGTTCCGGTAACTCCACGTTGAACATCACCACCACGTCCACAACGCCAGTCGGCACTTATCCCATCACTGTGACTGGAACATCGGGATCGCTGACCAATCCAGCCACTGTGACGCTGACGGTCACAGCCGGCGGCGGAAGCTTCTCGCTGTCGACACCGACTCCTGCTTCTGCGACGGTGACGGCGGGTGGTTCGGCGACTTTCACCACCACCGTCAGTCCGACAGGGGGTTTCGGCGGCACGGTGACTCTCAGTTGCGTCATCGCCACCAGCGCCAGCCCGGCGCCGGCGTGCTCCTCAGCCAACGTAACCGTGAACGGCGCAGCAGTGCAAACCACGCTGACTGTGACCACCACTGCTCCGCATACATCCCGCGCGCCATCGAGCAGGATTTTCTATGCGCTGTTGCTGCCCTTGGGAGGGATGACGTTGCTCGGGGCGAGCGGCGTCTCTCGCCGGAGGAAGGTGCTTAGTTTGCTGCTCATGTTCCTGGCGGCTTCCGGCCTGTTGTTCCTAACGGCTTGCGGAGGCGGCACTTCGTCCTCGGGCGCGCCTGGTGGCGGGGGTACGACCGGAGGCACGCCTGCAGGAACCTACACCGTCACGGTGACGGGCACATCAGGGTCGCTGACTGCACAGACCACCATGTTCACCATAACCGTGCAATAGCTCACTTTGCAATTGTGTCTGGCCGGGGAAGGCTCGCTTCTTCGTTTCGCAAAGCCATTCCTACCGCAATGGATGCTCTCCAGATAAGGGGAAAATAGCCTGGGGGGTCGGAGGCGCTTCTCGGCCCCGCTCACGACGCTAAGCCATGGACATCCAAGTCTGCTCAAAGAACACCCAGACGCGCACTAGGCTCAAATGGACAGTTGATTTTCGCGGGGACGTCGATCTTCCGGACTCGTTCCGGCCGCAAGATACGGTCCTGCCAAGAAACAAACACGCTCCGAGTACCCCTTTTGTGCAATGAATTGCGCTTATGTTTCGGACAGGTTCACGTAAGTGACTCATAATGAAGTGTTTACTGTAAATCTGCGGTGGCGCGTCATTTGCTGATTGAGACCAGAGGCGATCCGTCCCGAGGTTACTTTCGTTTCAGGAGGTCGCCAAATTAGTACTTCCACAGAATCACAAGCTGGTATTGAATTAACCAGTACCGCACCAACAGGTGCTTGTTGCTGATCGGAACTCAAACCGACCCCAACCATCTTCAAAAAAAAGACGAGGCTAAATCCGTGAGAGTAAATTTCCCAGGTCGCTTTCAGTTTCTGTGTAGCGCAGCCGTGTCGCTTTTGTCCCTGCTGATTCCGGCTCTGGCTGCCGGCCAAGTCCCCTTAATCCAGAATGAGAACAGTTCGGGGGTCACCTACCAAAACTCAGTTTCCGTGACGTTTGGCCAAGCACAGATCGCGGGCGATCTTAACGTGGTAGTGGTGGGATGGAATGACATCACCACCTCGATTGCCTCGGTTCAAGATACCTCCAACGGAACTTATGCCTTAGCCGCCGGTACGGTGTCAACGCCGCTCCCGACCAGCGGTGCGCCGGATGGTGTGTCACAGGCCATTTATTATGTCAAGGGCATCGCTGCCGCGGCCGCCGGCGCGAACACGGTTACGGTGCTTTTCAATTCGAACACCGCGGCTCAGGATGTCCGCATCTTCGAGTACGGCGTCGGTGGTTCGCCGGCAATCGGGCTGGACACTCTACACCCTCTGGACACTTCCGTGGGTGCTTCCGCCGGCGTCGCCGCCGCGAGTCCTGCCCAGAGCGGTCCAGCAACCCCGAATTCCCCCAACGACTTGATATTCGGTGCCGGAACCATCGTCTCGGGATTTACGGGTCCTGTGTTGTCGTGCGGGACCGGTTGCCATATGTTTGGAGAACCGAACGGGAGCGGCGTCAATAACTTTTTCGACATTGATGAGGATGCACTGGTAACCACGGCAGGAGGATCGGCGCCACCTTACAATGCAGGCGCTAAGTTCACCACAGCGGGCGCTGCGGTCATGCAACTGGTGGCTTTCCGGGAGAGCGGGCAAACGATACCCGTCTTCCTGGCCCCAACGGCTACGTCGGTTTTGCCGGCTACAAGTTCGGAAGCGGGTGGAGTTGCCATTGCAATTACAGGCACGAACTTCTTGACCGGCGCGACGGTAATGTTCAGCGACGGCGCGAACAAAGCTTCGGGAGTAAACTGCACGGTTGCATCGGCCACCACCATAAATTGCCTCACCCCGGCTTTTGTCACCGGAACGACCCCTAACCTATTCGTCACCAATGTGGATGGTCAGACCACGACGGGGCTTCCCTTCACCTTCACGTCCACCGCACCTTTCACCACCTCGGGAGGAGTCGGCGGCATCTCACCGACCGGTGGTGCCACTAACGGCGGAACCTTTGTGATCATCACAGGCAGTGACTTTGCCTCGGGCGCTACCGTAAGCGTCGGAACACTCGCCGCCGAAAAGGTTCAGGTGGTGAACAGCAACACCATCCAGGCCATCTTCCCAGCCGGTTCGGCCGGGAACCCGGGCGTGGTTGTCAAAAATCCCAGTGGTGCCAACGCCTCCGTACCCGGCGGTTACGCATACTCGACTGGCGCCGGCATCAACTTCATCCAGGTCAACACCGCACAGCCAACCAGTCCGTCTTCAAATGCTTCGGCCGGCTTCAACCTGCCACAGACAGTGGGCGACCTAAACGTGGTCGTCATTGGCTGGGGTGACGCGACCTCAACCGTAGCTGGGAACGTTACCGATAGCGCGGGAAACACCTATACTCTGGCGCTCGCGACCGTCGGGAATGGATTTAGCCAGTCGATTTACTATGCCAAGAATATCAAGGCGGCAACCACCAACACGGTTACTGTCAACTTCAATCAAGCAGCTCAATTCCCGGATCTCCGCATCCTCGAATACAGCGGGGTTGACACGATCAATCCCCTGGATGGTGGCGCCGGTGCAAGCGCTGCCACTGGAGCGGGCTTGGACAGCGGCACGCTCACCACAACCAGCGCTGGCGATATGATTCTCGGTGCGGGCGACGTTGGCGGGACTATCACCTCCCCGGGTTCGGGCTTTGCGACTGTGATAGTCGACAGATACGGTAACAACGTGGAACATTCTTTCCAAAATGCGGCGGGTCCAGTTGACGCAACCGCAACGCAGGATCTCAGTACGGCCCCCTGGATCATGCAGGGCGTAGCCTTCCGCCAGCCGGGCACGGCAGTTGCGGGCTATACCGTCTCCGCCACGCCACTCGCGCCTTCGCCAGTCGCACCCGGAGGTTCCGCCACTTCCACTGTGACTGTCACTCCGTCGAACGGATTCACGAGCGCAGTCGCCTTGGCTTGCACGGGTCTCCCAGCGGGTGCCACCTGTGCGTTCCTGCCACCCTCTGTGACACCGGGCACAGGCGCGGTTACCTCAGTACTCACCATCACCACAACCGCGGGAACGCCGCTCGCGACGTCTACCGTCACCATCACGGGAAGCTCCGGATCGGTTGTAGAAATGACGACGGTTTCGCTTACCGTGGCAGCAGCCGGTGGTCCTAACTTCGCTATCACCGCCACGGCACTCGCGCCTGCCTCAGTTGCCCCCGCCGGTACCGCTACGTCCACGGTCAGCGTCACTCCTTCGAACGGATTCACCAGCGCAGTCACCTTGACTTGCACGGCTGGTCTCCCCGCGGGTGCGACCTGCGCGTTTGTGCCTCCATCTGTGACACCGACTACAGCCGCGGTTACCTCCGTGCTGACCATCACCACAACCGCAGCGACCCCGGCCGGGACATCTACCGTGACCATCACGGGAACCGCGGGATCGGTCGTACAAACGACGACGGTATCGCTTACGGTGGGGAGCGCCGCTGGCGGCGGTAACTTTACTCTGACGGCTAACCCGACCTCGGCGTCGGTAGCTGCCGGCGCCTCAACCACATCAACCGTTACCATCAATGCGACGGGTGGATTCACCGGCACGGTGAGCCTCGCCTGCGCCGTTACGCCACCCGTTGCCGCGGCACCAGTTTGCTCGCTGCCGGCTTCGGCAACCGCCACTGCAACCCTGACGGTCAGCACCACCGGGTCGTCGGCGGCTCGCAGACGCTCGAGCGGCATCTTCTATGCAATGTTGCTGCCCTTGGGTGGGTTGACATTGCTGGGGGCCGGTTTCAGCTCGCGCCGGAAGAAAGTATTGGGCCTGCTGCTCTTATTCCTTGTGATTTCAGGCCTGGTATTCATGGGAGCCTGCGGCGGGGGTTCGTCCTCGGGTGGGAGCGGTGGCGGTAGCGGCGGCACGCCCGCCGGAAAGTACACCATCACGGTCACTGGCACGTCGGGAACGCTGACAGCACAAACCACCACGTTTGCTCTAACCGTTCAATAAGGTGAGAGCGCCGATGCCTGGCCCAAGGCAGGCATCGGCCGCTAGTAGATGATGAAGCACTGCCGAGGATGAGCGGGAAGGCGCCTCACGCAAAACACAGGCGCCGGCTACGCGAACCTCGGCATTGCTCATTTAGCGATCCAAACTGCAGTTACCCTCGATACCGCCAAGGAATTTTCTCCTCTCCCCCCGCGGCTGATACGGCTTTAGAATAGAACTGCTAGCACAGTATTTGGGTCTGCTCGTAAAAGCCGTAACAGACCCAGCAGCAATTTTGTTGTCTGGTTTCAGGTGTTTCCATGAAGGCCGTCAACCGCCACAGGAGAAGTGCGTCTATGCGGGTCGGCAGTCGAACTGGGAGGCCTGCACAATTGAAGCCGGAGTCGATCCAGAATAAATTCCCTTCGAGGGGATTATTGGCGGCCACGAAATTAGGCGAGGGGGTACAAAGGCCCGTCGTTTATCCCCTTATCGGTCCACCCTATCTGTTCGACGGGTTGTCGCAGCCGGCGGAACTTCTCATAAAGCAGGTGAGCTGGCTACGATCACTCCCCCAACACCAGCCGCAGAAATGTTGAAGATGTCACCCGATCCTAACAACAGCAACGACGCGAACATCGGGAGTTCGGGAGACACGGTGGTGGTCTCCAAGGCGGGTAATTGTTTACGTAATTCTGCCCCGCTATCGCGTCGCGTTTCCGCCAGAAAAGCGCCGCGCCTTCCTGGGAGAGAAACGACTTCTAAGGTACAGTCGGTCTCACGCAACCGTGAAGTGCAACTCGTAGCGCGCAACTCGACAACCGAAGTGGAATGGTCATGAACCAGAATTCTGCCAAGCAATTGCCTTTTGTGAGTCTGGTGATGAGCTTGCGGAACGAGGAGAAATTTCTTCCCAAATCACTTGCTGCCGTTGAAGAGCAGGATTACCCCAAAGACCTGTATGAGTTGATCGCAGTTGATGGCGGTTCCACCGACCGCAGTGTTGAGATCCTGCAAGCCTTCCCCCTATCTGTTGCTCACACTACTTTGGCCACAGGTAGAAATCTGACGATCCCGGCTGCTATGAACAGAGGGATCGCCATCGCTCGCGGTGACATCATCATTAAACTTGATGCCCACGGCTTTCCGAGCAGGAATTTTGTCCGCGGCATTGCCGAACGTTTGAGGGACCAGCCTGACCTGGGCGCGGTGGGGGGGTGCATCGTGCAGCTGGGCGAAACGCGGGCCGCAGAGGCCAATGGGTGGGCCAGGACTTCGCTATTTGGTGTGGGGAGGGGACCGTACACGGCGGGGCAGGAGGAAGGCTATGTCGCCAGCGTTCAATGTGGCGGCTACCGTCGTGAGGTGCTGGAACGGATTGGAACATTTGACGAGGAAATCGGAGTGGGCGAGGACGACGAACTCAACTGGAGGGTCACAAAGGCAGGGTATAAGATTCTGTTTACATCCGGAGTTGAGTTTTTCTATTACGCCCGCCCCACGTTGAAAGCCTTATTTCGACAGCATCTCTGGTATGGAGATGGCCGGACTGCAGTACTACGCAAGCATCCCGACTTCCTTCGCCTCAAGCATCTGGTCCCGCCCGCCTTTGTAATGGCGCTGCTGCTCTCCTTTTCTCTGGCCTTCTTCTCCGCATTTGGCCGCTACTTGCTGGCGGGGCTGGTAGCAGCCTACGGCCTGGGACTTGCGGCTGCCTCGGCAAAGCTGGCGCGGGAGAAGGGTTGGCGTTACTTTCCACGCTTTCTCGGCAGCTTCCCAGTAATGCATGTGGGATATGGGCTCGGATTCCTACGCGGTTCTTGGAACTACTGGATTCTGGCGAAGCAGGCCAGATTTCCGACCCCGAAACAGCAGGCGCCCAGACCTAACCCGCAGGTGGCGAATAAGTGACGGACGCTGCAGGAGTTCCCTGAAGGTGACCCAATGAAAACCCTTTTAAAGAGGATTCTCAGAAAGCCCTATCATCAAGTTCGTGACTTGGTCAACAGAAATACGGTTGACGAAGGGTCTCTTAGCCAACAAATTCAACGGAACATCGTCACTCAATACCTGCTTGTGAAGAAACAAGGGGGCTCGCTCTATCCAAAGCTTTGCGAGTCTGGATTTCGTGTGTACTCCGAATTCGAAGAAGATGGGATGATTCTTTACGTATTGGCACTGATTGGCTTCAAGAGTAAAAAGGTCGTTGAAATGTGCTGCGGCACGGGTCGCGAATGTATGGCCACGAATCTAATACTCAACCACGGCTTTGATGGGTATCTATTCGACGGAGACCCCAGAAACATCGAGTCGGCTCGCGGATTTTTCCAGTCCAAGAAAGACTGTCTCCTGTACTCACCTGTTCTGAGACATGCATGGATAACGATCGATAATGTGAACGATCTGTTGATTGCAGCTGGATGCGAAGGGGAAGTGGACGTTTTCTCCTTGGATATGGATGGAAATGACTACTGGATCTGGCAAGCTATCAAGGTCATTAAGCCAAGATTACTTGTCTGCGAAACCCACAACATTATTCCAAGTGATCTGAGTCTCACGATTGAATATCAGCCAGACTTTAATTGCTTCAGTAAGGCGGGTCACGAGCAAGACTATCGAAGCGCCTCTTTGCTGGCAATGGTTAAACTGTGTAGAGAAAAGGGATATCGTCTGATTGGCGCCCACAGGCACGGATTTAATGCGCTCTTCCTGCGCGAGGATGAAGGGAGAGAATTCTTTCCAGAAGTCAGCGTTGAGGAAGTTCATGATAATTATTGGACCAAGCTCGGACAGGATAGTCGCTGGCCCCTTGTAAAAGATATGAATTGGGTGAAGGTCTAGCGATTTACTATCGTGCAATCCACCCCTGGCGGATGGTCTCATCGCTTGGTAATTGATCAGGTGAACTTGTGGTCATTGCGGGTGCCCTCGAAATATGGATATTCTGGGAAAAGTATTACTGGAACTGACACTCGGCATGCGCGGTTCTAAATGTCTGCGGATACTCCGGGAGATCCGCAGAGTGCCGTTTGCATCGCGACAACAGATCCTCGCGATCCAGTTTGCCCGGCTCTCTAGCCTATTAGAGTTGGCTGAAGCGCATGTCCCGTACTATCGGGAAATGTTCCAGTCCCTGGGAATAAGAAGTCGCGACATCCGCACGTTGAATGACTTTGCAACACTGCCTGTTCTGACAAAGGCCATCCTTCGTGAAAGACTTGCCGATCTCGTGCGTGAAGATATACCTAAGGAC